>Ga0307518_10000370_pt1 | contig 34289 bp, 48 predicted proteins | sample 25_EM_MG_FD_203889 | JGI IMG/M metagenome (GOLD analysis project Ga0307518, IMG submission 203889) | Populus trichocarpa ectomycorrhiza microbial communities from riparian zone in the Pacific Northwest, United States - 25_EM | ecosystem: Host-associated > Plants > Roots > Unclassified | place... | reverse complement strand
GCTTGCACTTTGCATTATGCACAGATGAGCAATTTTGAGTGGGTCCCAACTCGGTTCCAGGGAAATCTGATGCACTACCTATTTTATGCATGCATACCTAATGCATTTTGATGTAGTCTACTGTACACCCCTTATCGGGTACAGTTGTGTCACGGCGTGATAAGCCGCGGCCTCAACATTGGCAGCATTCATACTACATAGGTGAGCTGAAAATGAGACGGAGGACGCCCCTGGATTCTTCGACGGCAAGTACTTGATCAATGCATGCTCACATCCCACAAATTCAGCCAAGAAAATTCGACGAGTAAACGACGCATATGTCCTGGTCGGATGCTTGCGCACATATAATCGGCGGCTGTTCACCAGAACTAGGTGGTTCCCTGAGATCAGAAGACCCTTTTGAGGGAGATGTTGGTTATACAACCGCAGGGTTAGTGCTCGCAAGTTGCTGCTGCGCCACTGGTGCACGTCTCTGAAGGGACTCGGATGGATGATGAATGCGCGGTGGAGACGTAGGTGGAGAATTGATATGGGGTCAAGGTGTCCTGTTGGACACTTGGTCTCTGCAGAAGGATGATCCGTATGTCCATCTAATACCTCGCAAATGGTGCGTTTACGGCTTGTGCTACTGGCGTTGGGCTGGCATCGACCTTTGGTGGGAATTGCTGAACGGACGGTAGATGTTAGAGGGTGTCTTTATACTACCATCAATACCGTTTTCTAATTGGATGTAGCATGGGATATCTCTCCGAGAAAGAAGATTTCAACTGATCAACCTGCGATGGAAAAGTTTGTAAGAGCGGCAGGAGGGGGAGCAAAGCGTTTTGCTGGTCTTGGATAGCTTTCTGTTGGTTGCGCTTCTATGCATAAATTGTATGCGATTGAAATAGCTACCGGAGTAGGTTGGACTATCAAAGGTGTTACATCCTACTGAGCTGTCGTGGATGTTATTTACATAAAGAATGCACCCTATCACAGGATAAGAACGACACCTGTCAACAACAGGCTACGATGTTCGATGCGGTAAAAATCCAACATTTGTTGATGAAGCATTAGGAGACCACAGTCGCCATACTGAAGAACTCGGCCGTCGGTACTTGCTGGTGCTGAACAAATTTCTGCCGGGCTCTGGATACAACGGTTGCATTAAGAAAATCGATTGTGACCTAGCTAGGGTGAGCTGATAAGGATATAACAGTGTACTGTTCAATAGTCCCTCCCTAGATAATCATCGGTATGTCCGCTGCACCACTCTAGTACCTACGCTGAATGCAGCTGTTCGCCACGAATGATCTGAGAAAATATTTCCAATGCAGCAGCTGGCTGGAACGCAGGCTGATATTCTGTCAGCCCAGTGAACCTCGATCAAAGAAACTAAACACCCACTACTTCGTGACCAGCGCCATAGACCCTCCTGACAGCACAGATATAATTCAGTTGAAATTAATGCCGTGGTAGTAAGAGCCCACTTACGCAAAGGAAAATTTGTCAAGATTCGCTACGGATGCGATAGTGACTCCATCGAGGGTTATATTGGTAAGGGGAAGGTTATTGAACACGTCCTTGCCATACCAGTTCATTTGAAGGACGGATGCATAAACCTAGGATCGACCAAGGGATCAAAAGAGGCATGCAGGTAACTCGGAATTCACATACACCAACCCAATTGCAACTAGATGCAAGAGTTGTGTCAAGGAGATGGCATGTCAAATTATGAAAATCCCCTTACATGAGGTCAGTATCGCCAGCCTATCGTAGTCAGCCAATTTCAATTCCAGAAGACAAGTCGGTCAGATCATCGTTTGCAACGATGTGCATTAATCATACCCATATTAAGATCTTCATACCGGTGTTTGCTAGGTTGGATAGCTCTGGTAAAAAGGTCCTGGCATCCTAGAAATAAGCAACACATCAGGATGATGGCAGTCTCGTCACTGTCAGTATATGTACATCACCCGTATTAATGACACGGTAGTATGGTGCATCGGGGCATTCGCCATAGTTGGACTCGGCACCAATTTGCTTCATAACAGCTGGGGTGTGAAGATAGTCGACGTAATATTCCGGAGGGAAAAGTGCAGAGGAATTCTGTTGAAGATCATATGGGTCATAGTTTCCCATGGCTGGAACAAGGACATATTTTCCCTGTGGAGTTTATTAGGGGAAGCCGTACCATGTACGGACACACGCACACAGTAATTGTCAGCCTTGAGGCAAATCGCATTCGAAGACAAAGAGTTCCCTGCAGCATAGCAAGCTTTCTGTTGGTCCACGCAGCCGCCGTTATTCCACAGAGCGTGTGAGATGTTCTTTAAAACAGCATCGGACAAGAGTTGTCCATATCCGGGCGCATTTTTCATGAAATTGTAGTAGGCAATGTTCTGAATTAGGGGGTCGATCCATCCACTGCGCAAGGATTGGCAATTAACCACCAGCATCGGTATAGCCCATAGAATAATTACTTGTTGATTAACAGTGCACTGACCACAATGGTCTCCGCCTTGAGGGTACCTTGAGCTATTTTAGCATTCTGCTCGTTAAAGTAGGTGACAAAGGCGGGTCCATAGTGACCACCGTAGCTCTCCGTAGAGAATATGAACCTGCCAATAGCTGACTTGAGAGAGAGCCAATGTATATCAAAGGCGCAAGGCTTACTCCCGGCTGGCATAATCATCAAATGCTTCGCTCTCAAACAAAACTTGGAACGCCCGCCAGACGAAGGGCGCTGCGGCTGCGGTGCTGTTGACAGTATCGGTACCATACGAGAAGCCGGATCCTATTGGCTGGTCGATATAGATCACTTTGGTACGAAAAAGGATCAAATTTAAAATGCTTCCTCGAATTGACATGAATCTGAACCCACTATTGCTCACGTTGTTCCAGCTGTACAGGCGTCAGTTCGCTTACCACCTGGACTCAGATAGAACATCACCTGTAAGGGTTGAGATATGTAGTCTTTCCGTCTGCGTTGACTTGGCATGGTCCATTCTCTAGAGAGGAGCTATAACCGCGTCGTGGGACAGAATGTATGTACACACCCTGGAAGAGACCGATCATGGAAGAACACCCCGGTCCCCCATTTAACCTGGGTGGAAATAATATGAGCTCGCGAGTATTAGTATCTGATAACATCGTACCAGAGAGTGAAGGGCGCTGTCTCAGGTGAGTGGCGAGCCTCGAAGAACCAAAACCACTATTGCAGGTGAGGCGTAGTGTCACGCCACCACAAAAGAGCTCACCATGGACATGTTTTTCCCTACCTCTACATAGCCTGAATACTGGCTTACTCCTGGTGTCGTCTCGCATATACCGGAGTTCTTGACATAACGGAGATTGGTGTCCTTGAACTTCTGGGAGGTGAACCTGATGGATAGTGACTCGTGGCCAAGGTCATTGACGCCAATGAACACGGCCTCGACCACGGCCGTGCTCACGATAGCTGCGATGCTGGATAGGACCAGACGATGGAGATGCATTCTGGTGGGAAGGACTGTGTGCCTTACCAGCAATGCTGGTGAGCCTACTATGTAGCACCGCACGGGCCGGGCACACCAACCGTGGAAAGCTCATCACATCATGACATGGTTACGATGGGTACACAAGACTTGTTCTAATCCGACATAATTAGATTACAGACGAATCAGCCGCCTTTGCATCGTGACGGCCCGTGATGGCTCCACGATTGCCTTCCTAATACATCAGTTCTGGGACTTCCATCATTCATGTAAGTGGTCGGTATGATCAGCAATGGTTTTGTCCAACCCATCTTGTTATAATTGCCAAGGCGCAGACACCTCCTTCGTCTGATTTGAGGTCATGGACCGTGCAAGTACTGTTAGTCATCGTAATCCTTTCGAGAGTCCGTCAATAACTTTGCACAGCAATCTGCGGCATTTGCTTCCTGCATTTACCCTCCGCTGCATAGACATGCAATAATGATGTTACTCTACTAAGTTATCCTGTGTCAGCTTGCTCACCTCCGTCCTCATTATTTATACAGGTACGAACACTGGTATATCGGCGTTTCGCCCATACTTTACAAGGAATGCAGCTGCTCCCCACGAATAATCTGGGAAAAAATCTCTAGCGCTGCTGCTGGCCGGAACGCAGGCTATATTGTTTCAGTCACAGCCTTGGTGAGTGAAGGGAGTACATACCACTTGGTGACCAGCACCATAGACCCTCCTGTGGAAGCGTAATTTGGTCAAGTTTAATGCAATGGTAACAATGGGGGAGAGCGCACGCATAGGAGAAATTGTCAACATTCACCACGGAGGCAATGGGTGTTCCGTTAAGAGTAATGTTGAAAAGGGGGGCACTGTTCAATTTGTCCTTGCCATACCATTTCATAGCACGAGCGGCAGCATAGCCCTTTAGAGGAAAAACAACATATAGGCGAAGCACGGGGGGGACGCTAAGAATCACTCACACCAACCCAGTTACAGCTGAATTGAACGGAAATCGGTCAAGGAGATCTCGGGAAAGATAGTGCTCGACATACATGATATCAGTATCACCGGCCTGGTAAAAAAAAATTGAGGGGCTGTCTGCTTATTGAAAAAGGAGTTATGATCCACATACCCACATCAAGATCTTCAGTTTAGAGTCTGCTAAAGCTGACAATTGTGGCAATAAAGTACGGCCTTGCTGGAACACAAGACTTGGCATGGGTGGTAATAACGAAAAGTAGAATTGAAGCTCACATCGCCTGTGTTCAACATAAGGTTGAATGCATCATCTGAACACTCTTGATATTGCGCTTCGGCACCAATTTTGTTCATGACATCCGTTCGATTCAGGTAGTCGGCGTAGTACTCTGGTGGGAAAAACGCCGAAGAGTTTTGCAGAAGGTCGTATGCGTCCCTGTCTCCTGTGGCGGGAGTGGCTACGAATTGATTCTGTGGAGGTATGGAGCCAGTCTTATATCTTGAAAGGACGTGGCACTCACACAGTATTGATAGGCGTCCGAGCAAACCGCATCCGAAGACGAAGAGTTACCAGCAGCATAGCAAGACTCCTCCTGATCCACGCAACCACCTTTGCTCCACAGCGCTTGCGAAACGTTTGCCAAAGCTGCATTCGACACAAGTTGCCCATAGCCAGGGGCGTCCTTTGCAAAAGTATAGTACGCTTCGGACTGGATCAAGGGATCATACCATCCGCTAGATACGAGGTAAGCACCTGAAAGTGGGTGGACGACGGCTTAAAGATTACTTGTTGATCAATAGCGCGCTGACAAAAAGCAGCTCGCCATCGATAGCACCACTTCCGATCTTGGCATTCTGTTCATCGAAGTAGGAAACGAAAGCAGGACCATAGTGCCCTCCATAGCTCTCCGTAGCGAAAATGAATCTAACCACAATTGCTAGTTAAAAAGACGGGTGATATATGAATTAAACCTACTCGCGACTGGAGTACGAGGAAAATGCCTGGCTCTCGAACAGTACTTGGAACGCCTTCCAGACAAACATAGCTGCAACCCAAGTGGTGTTTGCGGCATCTGTACCATAGGAAAAGCCGACACCGATTGGTTGGTCGATATATATCACTTGAACAAGTAGATTCTAGCGCATACGCTTCACGTCAGTCGCACGTCACGTACTGTTGCTCACGTTGTTCCAGCTGGGGAAAAACGAAAGGTATTAGATGCCATGGCTCTCAAAGGAGCAACTTCGCGAATTACCTATATGAGTTAAGATATGTTTTCCCATCAGGATTGACGTGACAAGGTCCATTTTCTGTAAAAGTCTGAGCCCGCTAGTCTTGGAAGATTGAAGTATCACGCCATTTACCTTGGAAAAGCCCAATCATGGAAGAACAGCCAGGTCCACCGTTGAGCCTGATCTATCATGGAGAGATATTCACGAGCCAGTGGGACAGAGACTTACCAGAGAGTAAAGGGAGCTGTTTCTGGGGAATTCCGCGCCCCGAAAAACCAGAACCACTGAGCTTGCATGTAAGGACTGGGAAGGATAACGCTGTACAGAAGCACACCATAGACATATTTTTTCCGACTGTGATATATCCTGAGTACTGAGTGACCCCGGGCGTGGTCTCGCAGATTCCAGAATTCATCACGTAGCGCAAATTGGTGTCCTCAAACCACGTGGACTTGAAGTGGACGGACACGCCCTGAACACTGGCACCAGCCCCAATGGAGGCAGCATTAGTCAAGACCACCCCTACAACTAGCGTGACGGTGGACCGAATCAAGGAAGTGAGACGCATAAGTTCCAAGCGGTATGGGGAGGGGAACTGGGTGAATGTGATAAGTGGACTTGTGTCCTGTTACATAACGTTCTACGGACGAACCTCGCTTCGGGTGTCCACCAAGATACATAAGTAGCGTTGGATATTGCTCATCATAAACCACTGGGAAACTAATGCCAGGCAACAACCTGCAGCCCGGAGGTTTGCAATGGTCAGGCTCAGTCTAATAGGTGGGTCCTACAATCCCCTACTTGCCTAAGCTTAGATACAATTGAATACTAAGGTCCAGATCTGAAACTTTCTAGGAACTTCTATAAATAATACTATTACCCGGGATACTACGCTGGGCAATTGGGGGTTTCCTGAGTTGGTACTACAAGTTCCTCTTCACTGCCTGACATTGAACTGAGTGAATGCCACTGGAGCCACTGAGCGTTCATGCGGAACTTCGCCCAGAGTGTTGCAGGGGTCCATTTAGGGTCTGGCTTTGGGAGACTACAAATCCACAAGACCATACTAGTACACATAGGACCGCGTGTGGTGTCCTCAACTCAGTTGCAATGTATCCACATGTCCGCGTTGTCCGCGAGGTAGAGGGTGAGGTGTAAACGGCCATGCTCACGGGTAAATTCAAGCCTGTCTTATCCTCACTCTTGTCATCAGGTTCGATAGCTCCCCCCAACCATTATATATACTCCGTCTGATGTAGCGCTAACGAGCCATCAGCCACACAGTAAGCCAACCAACCACGTACCCACCCCACTAATCATTGGAAACCCCCATCGCTCACATATAAAACTTGACCTTGATAAAAACAAACATGCCAATAAAAACCACCAAACCAGAAATGATGAGTTCCCCGAAATCTCCCCAGAACGTATTGACGTTGAAGGTAGCGCGCAAAGGAGGCCACACCGACACGGTGACCCTGCGCACCTTGCCCGACGACGCTGATTCAACCCCATGGACAATGAAGAGGGTCTGCCGCGACTCGTCGTGGACATAACTATCCTCTGGTTCCAACCCCTTGATTTTCAGCTTACGTCCGTGGGTCAGCAGCGAAGGCACGAATATTTCGGTTTCTCTAGCAGTGCGAGTTCCTTGCCTCGTGGTATCCGACGCCTTCCATTCGAAAGTGAATTGTCCAGTGTTCATTTCGTACTCAAATCGTATAGGCATACCAGCGGTCTTCGCTGGATATGGCCTCACGACTGCACTGAGGATCCGGGCCCCGTTGTCCAATGTGAATGAGGTCTGATGGAAGTCAAGCAGCGGAGGAGGCAAGGCCCGCCGACGACTGAACCAGGAAAAGTTTTCCCCGTTCCAGTCATCACCTTGTACATCATTGTTATCAGGGTTGTAGTTCCACAAGCTGCAAGAATTTATGAGGCAATACTCAAGCGGAAAAGATGATTGACCCACGCGAAATTAGCCAAGGAACGTTCTAAGCCCACCATCATAGCATCCATCATTCGGTATTGCCACCGCCAATCTTCAATTTCGAATGCCTCCTTTGCGCTAGGCGCGTTCGCGGATGATTAGGACATGTAAATTTTCACACTGATGACTTACTTCATGTCTATGGGTATTCCACATTCTCCAATGAGAACCGGGACGTCCCCGAGGACCGCGTGAGCAGAATCGACAATGTTCCGTATCTGTTGGGAGTAATTGTCCCGGACACCTTGTTGGCCCCAATAAAATGCTTGAAGCGGAAAAATTCCCTGGAACCGCTGTCACATGGAAGGAAGTCAGACAAAATATGATGATGTCCTACCCTAGACAGCCCCTGCACATTCACCGTGAAATCGCCGAATTTCTTGGAAAAGAGGGTGTACAGGTCGTACCTGCATCACACGTAAGATATCGCAACGATGTAAAGACTTGTATCCCACCAATGAGGAGCAAAAATCATATTTGGAATCTGGCTTTCCTTGGTCCATGATGGAGGGCAGAACTATGCGGGCGGGTCAGTCATCGTGTTCGACGACAAGCTGAAATATTACTTCATTGGGGATTGGTTCGACAAAAAGCATTGTTTCCTTGAAGGCTACACTAAGAATGCGCTCCGACCAGCGCCTCAGGAATGGATAGTAAAAATCCGTATACCAATCAACCTGCGTTTCTAGTTCGGCAGCTGGTGGGGTATAAGAGAACCAAAGGACATACCTTGCGACCTGTTGCCGGATCTTTCACAAAGTAATTCTCCCGCAACACAACGCCTTCGTTTTTGACCTTGTCCCAACCCCACACGCTATGCATTTCCCAAACGCATCTACCCTCGGTGGGACCATCGATCCTCCAGGCCTTGCGGCTGGCAGAGTTGAGCACGCTGTTGGAAGTGAGGCGCGTAGGCATAGGGAATGATCTCGTCCAATGCGACACCAGGGTGGGGTATCCAGCGCCAAGCATGAAAGACTGGAAAGCGGAGGCTGCGGCAAGATTACTCCTCCGCAAAAGAGGGTTGAGAACACACTTACGAACGTAAGAAAGGTGTAAATCTGTGTTGTAATCGAACTGGTAAAGGGAAGGAAGGTCTATGTAGCCTCTATGAGGTTCGTTCATTATCTACATAATGGTAAATGTCCGTTCGGGGGAGCTAAACGAGGTACTAACCTCGAAGCCTAGTACCCCTTCTACACCACCGAGGGTTTGGACAACCACGGCATACATGTCCAGAAAAGTATCCTGGAGGAATTGCTGAACAGATTTCGACGTGCCATCCGGCGCCGTGATCTTCAATTTCGGAGCAAACACATTGCCGCCCCAAAAGCACGTTCTACAAGAAAGCACACTTTGAGCCCCCTGTACAAGTGTGTGTGGTAGAGCTCCACCTACGCCATAGTAGCAGCAGCCAACTTCTGGTAGCCGCATGGCCAGATTCCGCGCTCAGCCTCGACATGGCCGCCACCCTTGACTCCGAGGAGCCACGCCGCGCCTGATTCTTCCAGCGCATGCAAGTCAAATCCTATAGCTTCCAGCGTCCAAGCCGGTGCACCAGATCCTCCCGAATACCTCGACCAGACATCTTGGTGGATATCTATGATTGCCACCAGTCCGTACTGCGGAAGGAGGGACAGAAGTGTCCTGACATATGACAGGTATTCCATGTCATACACGCCCCTGCATGGAACTATACGTTAGACTGCTACCACATCGTGTTTGAGGGGGCACGTACGGTCCTGCGTGCTCGACGGCCTCCCAAGTCATCACGAACCGTACTGAGGGGAACGGTCAGTCATCTAATAGCGCCATATCGATATGCCTAGTTTACTTAGAGACAGTCCCCACCTCCTCAACCTCGCAAAGTGTTGGGGGGCTTCTTCTAGGGGGAACGGCCGACCGACGAAGGTGACGGTATGATGGTCGTGGGGAAACGATTCATGTTTGTGATCGACTGGTCTATGTGCGATTGTCATAAGAAAGAAAGGCCCAGCGAGCGGGCATGAAAGTCGACTGACACTTTGCTGCTCCCCGCTACATTGACGCCTCGCAAGCTGCAGACACGTCCATACGCGTCGACAAAGTGCCGGCCTTGTATGCGCAGCTGTCCGCCAGTACCTGCGGGCGACCAGTCATGCGCATAGGTCGAGCCTGAGCCGGGGGCATAGTCTTCCAAGCAAGATGGATGCACAGGTATCTAGATAGGTGATGGTAACGGCGGATGTCCGACACAGTGAAACATGATGCGCACCGAGATTTGTGGGGTATCCTCCTCTGCAGAGGTGTTCTCTAGCAGTTCAAACGACTCCTCTGAAGTTGTGCGGTCCATGGATTTGTGCTGCGCGGTGATACGTATTTGGTCAAGCCGCAAGCGGTGTTGCCAAGTCATGCTTCCTCAGCTCCGTCGTTCGTTGGCCACCTGCAGCAGTCGCCAAATCACACTTGCCCATCTCAACGCCAGCTTTCCGTTCCTCTGGCTTCGCGATGCTTGCCAATGTTCGAAGTGTGTGCACCCCTCGACACTCCAGAAGCTGCACCGATTCTCTGATATCGCCGCTGACATCTCTCCTGCGCCCCATGGCCTCAACTTTAAGGACGATGGAGTCCACATCAAGTGGACCGATGGACACGAGACTTTCCATTCGTTCTCCTTCCTGGAACGGTACTCTACCCTGTCCAAGCTCTCCTCTTTCCACCGAGATACACAAACTCAGCCGTGGAATCAATCGACCATCACATCATCTCCCGACCTGTTCGTACGATACGGCGAGCTGTCAAAGCCATCGCGTCTCCTTGCCGCGATCGACCAGCTCACGCGGTTCGGACTACTCTTCGTCATGGGCGTCCCATCAGATCGCACCGACAATGCGACTTGCGAAGCTCGCAAACTAGCAACGCTCTTCGCGGAGCTCCGGTCCACCTTCTACGGGGACCTCTGGGACGTCAAGAATGTCACGAATAGTCGCAATATCGCATACACGAACCTCGATCTCGGATTGCACGCAGACCTCCTGTGAGCACTATCCACTGCCTTGACCAAGTGATCGGACTTACAAGAGTGTGCCGGGATAATATCCCAGCTATTTCGAACACCCTCCACGATACCAGATCCTCCACTGTCTCAAGAACCGCGTCATCGGAGGGACGTCCATCTTTGCAGATGGATATCACGCCGCATTCACCCTCCGTGAGACCCATCCGGAAGACTTTGACATCCTAAGTACCTCTCCCGTTCCGTTCCATTACATCAACGATGGGCATCATTTGCATCACGAACATCCGACCATTGAGCTCGAACCACTTGCTACATCATCTTCCGGAGAACGCTCGGTGAAATACATCAACTATTCACCGCCGTTCCAAGCACCACTTATCCCGAATGCTACACTCCCTATGTTACATTCTGCGTTGAAGCGCTTTTCCACGCTTATCAATGATCGGACCAACCGTGTAGAATATACCCTACGAGAAGGAGATGCTGCCTTGTTTGATAACCGAAGGGTCCTGCATGGGCGCACTGCGTTTACAGACGCTGGGCAGGGCATCGCTGGCGAGCCTAGTCGCTGGCTGAAAGGGTGTTATATCGAGGCGGATGCTGTTCTTGACCGAGGGCGAGTCCTTCGTGCAAACATAGAGAAATGAAAGCCCGGTTACATTTAGCATTTAAGTAGTCCGATACCTGTGTTGATACAGAAGAGTGATTGAGTGTGATGTACATAGCGTTATGCTTGTGCGTGCACACTCCACGGTGTTGATCATAACTTGGCCTTGTCGGTTCTTTTGACATAAGCTGTACCATTACTCAATGCAACCTGAAACAGTTGACGGAATGTGTCACTGATGCAAGTCTAAAAGGCGTGTGCCCCGCTCACCTTGCCTGTTGTGACATCTTTCGTAATGAACGCGATTTCCACGGTGCCATCTGGACCGGGCCCGATCTCCCATGCCTGTGTCTCGAGTTCGTCCCCAGGAATGACTGGGGATGTGAATCTGACACCAATCATCCTGAGAGCACGCCTATCACCATCTGCAACGGCCCGGATAAGCCCTCTCGCAGCAAATCCGTACGACGACAGCCCATGAAGGATGACGTCACTGAACCCAAGGGCCTTGGCAACCTTGGGATCTATGATGGACGAAGGGTAATAGGGAGTGGTCAGAACGTTCAATCAAGGACTGATATCACACGCACCGATGTGGAGAGGATTGTAATCACCGCTGAGGCGGTATATGAGAGCTTGCTCGGGAGTTGTCTTTTCTCGGATGACCCAATCTGGCTTGCGGTTGGAGGGAATAGGTTTTGCCCGGGGAGAACCGGCAATAACCTTGGAGAACTTTTCTCCATTGGCTTTGGAACCGAGGTAGAAACCAGAGCTCTGATAAATGATGTAAGACACGGTGGGAATGCAACATGTGTCGAACTCACGTAGAGTTTGGCATAGGCGGTGCCCGTGGGGTCCAGCAATTGCGATTCATTTTCCACGATGATTCCGGATTCTACGATACACTTTAGGATGAAAATGACCGGGGTGATCTGGGCACCCACTATTCTCATGAATGCCGACCACGCTGGTGGATAACTTCCAGCCCGGGCCGCTCTCTGGCGGCAAATCCTTGAGCACCTCGATGCTCTGAGTAGCGTGCACCTAACAGCCGCGTGATCTGTGTATGAGTGCAGAAAACGCAATGACAAGTACGCACTACTTTCTTGGAATCTAGCTTGGGGAGACCTGGAATGAGTTGGCGGGCGGTAGCTTTGGAAGCAAACAGCGACACGTCTGTGTCTTCGCCTGATGCGGTTTAGTGTCCCTTCCGGGGCGGTTGGGAGGTGATGAGCATACCCTTGAGTGCAAGGACGACAGGATACGTTGGCAATGGACCCCATGACTTGTCTGTGACGTGTCACGAAGGATCTGATGAGAAGCAGCAGCGAAATGCCCACCGAGTTCTGCAGCGGGCCGTCAGACGTGCCGGGAGAACAGAATGGATACGCACCATATACGAGAGATAGTTCATTGCGGGTGGCACCGACGCCCAGTGCATATGTGATGATGTCCTTGCGGGTCCATGAGACCTGTGTCGCTCGAAATCAGTGTGAGGGGAATGCGAGGGTGCTGCGAGGGCTTTACAGGCTTGTGTGGGTGCTGGAAACCAACGGCTCTACCGAGGTCGTACGCCATGTTCGATGGTGGCGAGGAGAGAAGGTTCTCACGATGCCTTCGAGTCGCCGAGTCGCCGGAACATCAGATCTGTACGTAAACCCTGACCATGCTCAAGAGACGCCTATGCTCGTCCTCGCATCCTCCCTCCTCGTCCCCCCTCGTCCCCCATGTCGTCCTATGCCCCCGACGAGACTGCCCGCGAGCTCTTGTCCGAGGCTGCATGGCTGCAGGGCGCCATCGTCACCTCCGCCATGTACGGCGTCGCACTCACCCTCGCAGGCATGTGCTTCCGCTCCCTCTGGATCCGCATACGCAGTCGCGGTCCAACTTTCAGGAAAGATATCTTCTTCTTTTGCTACGTCTTTGCCGTCATCTCCTGCGCTACAATCTACAATGTCGCCAATGCACAAATAACACAACTCGGTTTTATCAACCGCCGTAACTATCCAGGTGGTGTGTACCCCGTCCATCCCCACCCATCCCCATTTTACACTCACCATTCGTAGGCCCATCTGCATTTGAAGAAAGCAATTCCTCGATACCAATCAACGTCACGTTCATTCTCATGGACTGGTTCGCCGACCTCCTCATGGTACGTCTCCCTCTTGCCAACCTCCGCTCCCCACCCACCGCTTCCGCTAGATCTGGCGCTGCATAGTCGTATACCGCGATACCAGGTTCCGCATCTTCATCACTATTTTCGGCATTGTCATCTTCCTCGGATGTTTCGGTACGCCATACCATCCTCAGTTAGCATGTACTGTCTCATCCCCTTCCCTTCAGTCACCGCTTCCCTGTGGGTCATCACCGTGTCCCTGCCAGCTCAGGCAGGCAACAATTGGATGTCCTATAGTCTCCTCTTTCCCTACCTCAGCGTATCCCTCGCCAGCACCATCTTCATCAGCTGTCTCACCGTCCTCCGATTCTTGTACCACCGTCACCACATATCTCGTGTCCTTGGCCCCAACCACGGAACAATTTACGCTTCGTTTGCAGCCATGATTATCGAGTCTGCTTCTATCTACTCTATCTGCTCCTTGCTCTACATCATCCCCTTTGCTATTGGCAATCCCCTTGCAAATGCGTTCTTACAGATGCTCGGTATGGCTCAGGTGAGGGACTGCTTCGCTTCCTTCACACAAACCTGGTCACTCATTCCCGCTCTCGGAACAAAAGGGCATCGCACCGCTCCTCATCATCTATCGCGTCGCTGAAGGGAAAGCATGGTCGGGATCCAATACCGATCGGACCTTAACGTCCACCTCATTCCGCATGCATCGAACATCGGCCCCAACGACGCAAAATAATTCCCACGCCCGCTCAAACCCACTCAATATCCAGGTTACGTTCGATGTCCAAAAGAGCACAGACGAATCGGTCGTCAAGTCCACGGAGGATAAGGAAAGGGACTGCCGCGATTGTCATGCCGTATGATCTACCCTTGCAAGTTGCAAATGAGAGGTACTAGTGGTGCAATGGAGTGCTACATACCCTTATCGCATTGCGTCGCGACCTGCTGACCTCTCAAAGAGAGCATTCATTATCCTCATGCCACTCCATCTTCGGAACGAGTATCGTAATTTATACTTGTTCATATCCCTACTTAGCTGATACCCCCCGTGCAATCGCCCCACTCATGAGCGAGGGGGGCAGACAAGAGATAAAAAAAAATTTCGTTGGCGCAGTCTTTTCATTTTGTACGGCTAACGTTGCTCTCGTATAGACACCTTAATATTCGTTCTGTATCGATCGATCGATTCCTTATCCTGCAGCAATATCACTATCGGAATATATTGGCCCACCCGTACATACGCCCATATGGAAAGGTAGGCTCTTAGTAGCTTTATTACTACTCCCAGACGTCTGCCCCCGCATAACACCCGCGCGCATCAGAATTCGTACGACGGTCGAGACCATATCGGATGCTAGCTTGGTGACTTGCAGACTAATCGGATGTTAGATGGTTCCGTGCCGCAGGGGGAAAAGCCTCCCTGTCGGTCCCTCTTCTCCACATAGGGCAAAAACAGGTGTTATACAACCAATCTCTAGGACGAAACACAAAGTCTACACAGCTAAGAGAACAAAACGATATCAATGGTCTTATGCGCACCCCACCCAACCATGCCAATCAGCGACCTATGTGGCGTCATCAACCCCATCAAACGCTGGGGTACAGGCCAGCATCCCGTCTAGCCTTGGTCATCGCTTTTGGACAGCCATGTGAACACAACAAAGTTTCAATCACAATGAACAGATCTTACCAGCAATAATCGCGCTGCCAACGCCACTGCCATCTTCAGCATGATGAGTGACAATGTTCCTACAACGAAAACAGATAAGCATTTTGGGGAGAGATACGAGCAATGTACCGCTTACCGTCCCTTGTCTCCGAAGATGTCCACGAGACCTTCATGAATGCGATCCGCAAATCCGGGATATTTCTGTTCGAACATGCGACATAAGAAAAAGATGGAACGCCACCCCCAAAGGTTAAACATACGTTGTACAGAGAACCATCGGCTCCGACGGAACAGCCCTCGTCTAGATAGCCCATCTTGCTGACAATAGCAGCAATACCACACGAGCTCAAACGAGCTGCCCGACGACTGATGAGCTTGGCAAGCGCACGGAAGAACTGACGTTCAGCAAGGGTCGTCTCCAGCGCAAAGAAATGCGTGAAGATTCCAATAATCATAAGCAATTCATCCGTTGGGTCACTAGATGGAATCGTCGGACGTGAGGAGCATGACGAGGAAATTATAAATGATGAGATCGGTACCTCTCCATCAAAGACAAAAACGCCGTGTCAAAGCAGTAGGGTTTCTCGAGCTTGTATGTGTTTTGGCCAAGGAACAGAACACCCTCGTCAATCAGTTCGCAGATAACTAACCGGCATATTTCTCCAAGGTATCGGCCGGAAATGAGTTTCTGGACACGATCACTCAATTACCACGTATGTTTAGTGCCAGAAGACATACCTCGAATGCTTGCTCACCAGGCTTGTTCGAACTGTCGTCAACGATGGCGTCATACTTAGTACGAGGTAAATGTTCGTGCTCAAAGGAGTCGAATGCGCCCTTTTAGAACGTTCCTCAGACCCTAACCATAATCGAAATGTCCAAAAAAGGACATACCCACTCGCAGTTAATGCCCATTTCGGCATCCACGTCAACACCACGGTCTGCAATTTTCGGAATGTTCTTGACCCGCTCCATGTACGCGGCATTGCAGCCAGTCCCAAAGATGACGGCGACCTTGGTTTTTGGATTCACATAGTGCGACGCGATGAGCGTCCCAGTCGTATCGTTGATCAAAGCCGTCAGCTGAACGCGAAGTTGCTACAGTGCCCGAGGTAAAACATGACTGCAACCCCAGAAAGTAGGAAATGGACGGACGTATTTTTCGAGCGATTTCCTAAGCATCCCGGCGACGTCCCGTCCTTCCGTGTTCGGGGCTCCGAAGCCTTTGGTCCATCTTATAAGCTCTCCGTGGTCGATCCGGTCTTGCCTGAGGAATTCAGATAAGATAACAAATATTTCAAATTCACAAATACTGACGAGCAAGGATACGAGAACTAGGAATTGACGCCACGTCCATCAGTGCACTTGATAAAGAAGAGTGTAACATACCGTAAATCCAAGAGGAAGGGACTGGCCGGGCTTCAGCTCACCGGGACCATCGCCAGTGTTGGATTCGATAAAGGTCTGAAGGCACTCGGCACAGAAGTCAAACAACTTCTGTCCATCGTCTTGCTTTTGTTCTTCGGTGAGACGATATTTCGTCTGAGTAATTTCGAACTTCCCATCCCCCTGGAGTGTGACGAGACAGACGCGGAGGTTTGTCCCACCTGCATGAGTTGGTGCCATGCCGCGTCAATGCCATGGCCAATCGTAGAGCACCAGTGTCGAGAGATATTGTACGCACCCAAGTCGAGTGACAGGTAATCACCCGTCTCCTTTCCGGTGGGCCAACCAAAGACCCACGTAGGGATCATGGGCTATAAGCATCTCAGTATTCGTGGCTACGATTGGCAGCGAAGACAAAAGCCTGGGAAATGAAAAGGCGCACGCGCTTGATCGACATCCCGAACAACCCGATATATCGACGGAAGACCGTGGGTGGGCTTCCCTTCGGTTTAATAACAGCAGTATCTAAACAAACGTACCACGATCTGATTCGGCTTCGCGAGACCCAACTCCAAGGTCTCCGTGAATGCCTCGACGATCATGCGCATTCGCTGTGGTGTCAGTGTGAACCTGGGGGCGACTGCTGCTTAGCCGACCGCATACATAGCCCCTGATCATGGATGCACTGACAGACTTTCGTATTTCCTCAGGTGATCGGCCATCGTTCTGGATTATACGACGATTGGTGACTCGCCCATACTTTGTGCGCTGAGAAATGTACCTTTTGGTTGCATGCGGGAGGTCCTCCTCATCGTGAGTTCGGGTGTGTATAGCGAGCGTCTGCCCAGAGGGCAAGATGACGCTTCCGCTTCCACGCCGTGATGCAGGCATTGCAGAGAATCGAGTTGCGGGTAAGAGGACAAAGGAAAGCAAGGAGGGGGAAAAGATCAGGTGTCAGAAAACGCACTTGACCGATATAAGCACCCCGCAACGACCGACGCAGTCCATCGTGGGAAGCGGGGTATTTGTTAATTATTTAATTATTTATTTCCGAGTTCTCTTCCATCGACATGATTGGACTCAAAGGATGCCTCAACGTCCGTTTGTCTTGTTCATCGTAAAAAAAAACCCCCCGTTTTGACGAAGTTTTGCAGGTCATTGACAACTCGGGCGCCCTTGTGGTAGAATGTGTCAACGTCCTCAAGCAAAAGGTCAACAACGGATGGGGCTCTGTTGGAGACGAAATCGTCTGTGTCGTTAAACAGGCTAGACCAGTATCAGCGGCTGCACAAGCGTCTGCCACCGCCGTTAAAGTGCGCCGTGGTGATGTGCGGCGCGCCGTCATTGTCCGTACGAAAAAACCCGTTCGGAGACCCGACGGTCGTTTCATCCGATTTGACGACAATGCAGCCGTTTTGCTGAACAACAAACGGGAGATGCTCGGAACACGAATCGGTGGCGTCGTCAGTGCAGATCTGCGCATGAAGGGGTGGGGTAAGATAGTGAGCCTGGCACCCAAGGTAGGTATTTCTGACATGCTAGGTGTCTTGATTGTGCTCAGCTGGATCCCAGGTCATATAACCACGCTATTCGGCAGCACCTCATGTTTGTTCGACCCTTGTACCTAGACCCATGTGTCCGTAATGCTATATCCCGATCACCAGGTGCTCTCCTAAGCAAGCTCTTTTTCGAGTATCCTGGCAGTGGGTCATCCGACAATCCACTTCAGCACAGGTTGTTATCATAATGCCAGAATACCGAAATGACCTCATGCGAAACAAATCTCGAGATTTTTGTGTAAAGAGGCCACAATCCGAACCCTAGAGCTCAAGTAGAGAGGTTTATTTGAAAATGCTTTGATGCTGTCCATAGACATTTCTCAACTTTACAGAATATTTCACCCAGGTCGATGTGAAGCGTAACATTCCCGTATCACATATTTCAAAGGTTCTGAGATGTATGGGGTGACAATTACATACGGTGCAGGTCATTCACCTAAGACTAACCAGAGACTGTCATGGCGGGGATTTGTATGAAACTGTCGTGAAGGTTGTCTTTTGGACCAAATCTTGAGGACAACTCACTGACGAGTTCACCAAGTTATATGACAAGTGAAATGCTGTAACATCTAACTTGAAGTGATCATTATCGCCGCCACTTGAACATCAATGCCAGCACTGACTGAAAGCTTCACACAAACCTAGTGATGGCAAAGGAACGCGAGTTGTCTCACAACTATGTAATATAGAGCAAGGCCTGTAGTCTATGTGACAATAAAGGTATTACAGAGCACTTGCACCTGATTTCCGTGGCAGGTGAGTGATTATAAATAGAGAGAAGCAATGGACACAAACCAGTGATAATGTCGACCAACTCGTTGGTGATGGCGGCTTGGCGACCACGGTTGTACTGTAGTGTCAATCTGTTGATCATATCCTTTGCGTTCTTTGATGCATTGTCCATGGCATTGCGACTGTCACAGGACGAGGTGAACAATCGTGAACGAACAAAAAAAAGTTAACCCACCGAGCACTCTGTTCGCAAGCATGAGCCTCAACAAGTGCAGCGTAGATAGCGTTGGCAAGTGAAAACTCGGCGAGGTCCTTGGTGAAGTCGTCCTCCATTTCGTATGCACGGAATCCAGCTGGTAAACAGTTAGCCAGCTAGTAGGAAAGGAAATGCATGTACTGACGAGATTCCTTCAGAAACTTCTCATTGGCAACTTCGACAGTGGCAGGCTCGTAAGAAAGTGCCGAGATGAACTTGTTGTACACAATGGCAATGGTATCATATTCAACACCGCTCTTCACGATCAGGTCGGCTACCCCAGCCGCATCAGAAAACGTAGGGACGTCACGGCCAATCTGGTTGAAAGTCAAGGCCATGTTCTTTCCAAGCACACGAGCTAGCTGCCCCTTCGATTTGTCACCAACAACCATGATCTGAGAGTTGGGGTCAGCTTGCTCCGGATCAGCCAGTGCGCGACGAGTGGCTTTGGTGACAGAAGAGTGGATACCACCGCAGAGACCCTTGTCCGACGAAACGACAACGAAGAGTTTGCGCTTTGCGGGTGTTTCCGGCGATGTATGTAGGAAGATCTCTGTAACACAAGTGAGTTACGAACCAGCGCGGAGGGATATGCGGACCGCACCAGAATTGGCAACGCCGTACTGCTTGCCGGCTTGCATAGCGCGCTGCGCTTTTGCAAGCTTTGTCGACGCAATCATCTTCATCGACTGTACAATACAGACACGGTCAAGATGCGGTTCTATTATACAGAACATGCATACCTTTGTGATTTTCTCGATGTTTCTGACCGACTTGAGTCGCAGCTCGATTTCGCGCAGGGTAGCCATGTTGCGGGCATTTTGGGGAGCTGTGCCCAACGCCGGACGCTGAGACGCGATGCGGGCGAGCGAACTCCTTGCAAACATTGAAAACTGGTGGAAAGTCTGGCCAACGTCGGGAAACCACGGCTGCGTGCGGGCGGAGATACAAAAGTGGTGCCGAGAATCAATCTCCGCCACAATCTCGGCATCTGATAACTCGATCTAGTTGAGTCATTGATCATAAACGACTCCTGCGATTCACGCGAAAATGACCACCGAAGAGCCTTTGTTTGACCCTTCACTTAAGAAGAGAAAGAAGAAGACCGTCGCGTTCACAGAGGACCCGTTGGGCGCCGATGCCGACCCTACGACCCCTGCACCGACCACGATCGACACTCATACCACGGATGGCAGCGCCGTCGACTTGGGTCCTACTACCCTACATGAGCAGATGAAGCGGAACCAGGATGCTCAGAATGACGATGCTGCAGGCGAGGGCAAGGAGGCAGATGATTTCAAGTCCATGTTTCCAGATGGCCTTAAGAAAAAGAAGAAGAAAGACATCCCAATGGACCTCGTGAGGATCGCAATTTATCTCTCTTGAACGTAATTCCAACTTCATTGTCAGGGTGAGGATGGTTCTACCACATCCACACCAGCAGCTGCACCGACAGAGGATCTTGATTTCTCTGATATGAAAAAGAAGAAAAAATCTAGCAAGAAGAAGGCTATGGAGGAGTTTGAGAAGGAGCTCAGCGAAGTTAAAGCAAAGGAAGACGTGGAAGATGTCGAAGTCGACGACGGAGAACACTTGTACGACATTGATGAAGCAGAACTCGGCGACGACCCATTTGCTCGGGCACCCACTGGATTGGATAGCGGCACTGAACCCTGGCTCAGCAGTGATCGCGATTACACCTATGAAGAAGTGTGCCACTCACCTCTGATTAGCCTCAATCTATGTTAACGAGATATCTAGCTCCTTCAACGGTTTTACGTGTCTCTTCACGCGTCAAATCCGTCGTTACTTACCTCCACGGGGAAACGGTACACGATCGCCCCCCCGCAAATTCTCAGAGAAGGTGTACGACGTTCCATATTTGCCAACCTTGCAGATATATGCAGGCGTATGCACCGTCCATCAGAGCATGTCATCCAGTTCCTATTTGCTGAGATGGGGACGACTGGATCCGTGGATGGTATGGGACGGTTGGTTATCAAGGGTCGTTTCCAACCCAAACAAGTGGAAAATGTCCTCCGTCGATACATCGGTGGGTTTCTTCACTTTCCGGTGCTCAGAACAACGTCGCTAAGATTTCCTAGTCGAGTATGTTACATGCAAGACTTGCAAGTCGCCAGACACACTTCTGACAAAAGAGAACCGTATCTTCTTCATATCCTGTGAATCGTGTGGTTCACGGCGCTCGGTCAACACCATCAAGAGTGGTTACCAGGCTCAAGTCGGGAAGAGGAGCAAAAACAAGGCTGCATAAGGCTGCTTGTACCACCTGTACTAGTTCACGATGGTGTATGACCCTGGCAAGACCGTATAGCATTCGCATTGAATATTAATACATGCAAGATGTAGAACAGTGGGCATGAACACTCGCGAGCTGAGACCAAGTCATTGGCTAAGAGATGCCACTTTAAATAAACACTAAAATGACCTATAAAGTAGAGTTGTTGTGGACCAAGAAGCAGCGTCGATAACTCATTTCATGATCGTTCATTCATTCTCCAAGCTCCCCCACGCGTGTCAGAGCGAGGCGACGCTTTTTCTTCGGGGGCTGGACATCATCAGCTCGCTTTTCCTGGGAAACTCCAGTGGGGGAAACGTCAAACGGAGCACTCCGCGAAGGGCCATCCATATTTTGTGTAGTGACAGCAGGCTGTTCACCTCTCTTTGCTGGGACTATTGGCGGGGTAATAATAGGTAGCACTGAGATAGAGGGAGTAGACGCCACAGTAAGAGGTACAGAATTGTGGTGTGCAATAGACTGGAGCTGAAGGGTGGATTGTTGCGTGTGATGCGAGGGAAGAATCTCGTCGAATATGACGATCGTGCAATACCCATCCCTTGATGACATGATGAGACACTGACCATCAGGAGACCTGTCCGATGATTAATGGGCGAACAGTCGAGAACATTTATTTTCACATACCATGACATATCCGTGAACTCATCGTAGTGCAATTTCGTGAGAAGACACACGGGACCAGCTTGCTGCGTATCATAAATCGCAACAGTGTCCATAGTCAGCACGGCGTAAAGCATACGATAAGGCAGGGCAAAGACGGAGCCTGAGTTGGCAGCCGCGGGGACAGCGGGGGTAGAGGGCTTGGACGACGGAGAAGGTGTCGGCGGGTTCAGCGGGAGCGGAGCCAGTAATGTCATCGTGGAGGAAGCATCCGGGGGCAAGGGTGAAGGGGCAGCTATTGATGCGACGGAAGCACCCTTCTCTGTCCGCGGAGAAGGTGGCAGGACATCGCTGGCCTTGCCCAGGATATCGATGCCTTCTTTTCCCTTTTCCAACTTGCCAACCTCTGGCTCACCCGATCTCTCCGCACCGGCCACGGCATTTCGAAACTCATACAAAATCGGGGAGAAACGGACCGCCACACTTGCTTTCTTGTGACCAGGTAGCTGTGCAATAGGGGGACGGGCAAAATTAGCCCGCGAGTAGATGAACACCGAGGACGCAGAGTTAGGATTGGTAGACTCATTGACGTTGTCTGAAGATCGAGATTTTTTCTTTTGAGAAGGTGTCTCCTCGGTCTTCTTAGGCTCCGGCGGGAATGAAGGATCCTCGAACTGCCCAGCCGGAGTCAGAAGTAAGCCACCATCAGGACTGAATGTCAGACGTCTGAAAAAGTTTGTAAAACTCTCGTCACCGTATAACTTGATGGTCGACCAAGCTGGCGAGGGAAGGGCACGGATCGCAGGGAGCGGAGGCATGGGCGAGGGTGACCTCCCGTATCTCGAGAAATGAGATGGAGAACCTGGGGCATTTGAACCACTAAATGATGACCGCCGGGATGAAGGACGGTCGACGGTAGGCGGGGGAAACATGGTAGATGGTGTACTGGCCACAGATGCAGCAGGCGTCAGAGGCCCGTGGCTAGCAGAGAACAACATATCGTCCTTGTGATCAGTCGTGATGACCGACTCCACATCGCTCACAGATTCTCGTCGGACACTCTTTCCGCGGCCTTGGGAGCTTGGTGTCCGACTATGACTGTAGGACATGCGTGTATTCTTCCCTATTGCATGGGCCTCGAAGGACCCTTGTTTCGTCGAAATTCGATATACGTGCATCGACCTGTCGCTGCTTTGCGTCGCAATATACTCGTTCAACGGGTCCCACGCAACGCCCTGCACATAGTGGTTGTGCTCCGCAATTTCATGGACACATTTACCTGAACCCTGGATTGATCATCTCCCCCAGGTATGTTGGATCGCGGCTCACCATCAGTGGCTGTGAAGACACGAGCACAATTGTCTGTGCTGCCAGCTAGAATGTATTCCCCGTTAGGGCTCCACGCCAGATCATAGACTTGCATCGTCGTGCATCTGTCAGCTAGCTCATCATGACCCCTTCTCGTACAAAAAATGAAATGCGTGTACCTGAATGTCGTGCGAGGCTTCCAGTACTCCTTTTCGTATTGCAATTCGTCGGTGGATAAATCCCCCCCATACGTGGCAGTCGGGGGTGTGCTTGACTGCACCCACACAATGATCATGCCGTCTACATGGGAGTTACAACGGATATACCAATAACCCCCGGTCTATACGTACCATCTCCCGCGGATGCGACAAGTTCTCCTGAAAGAAGCCGTGCTTTAGCATTGTCAATAAATCCGGTCAATGCGTGCGCCTACCGTTGGGCGACCAACGAGCCACATTGACGGGGGCGGTGTGGCGACTCAGTGTCGCAAGATATTCGATACGAGGTGGGCGTGCAATGGCATTATCCGCAGTGTCTGCTAGGGCAGGCGGCAATATATTCGGATATACCATCCAGATCTAACCATGGCAGAGCAAGAGCGATAAAAAGGGTGGGTAGGCGCGTAGAAAACACGACACACCCTGGCATGGTTATCTTCCCCGCCTGTTGCGAGCTTGTATGATTGGGCAGCGAAGTTCTTTTCTTGCAATGGACGCGCTTTTTTGAATGGAATTGGTTGAAAGTCACAGGTCGAGATGGGCTTTGAGTCGTGCCACCGTATCTCGAGGGTACGGTAGCGCATGTTGAATACTCGTCTAACTGATTGTGTAGGAAATACTGTTTCAGTTGGAATGTCGAGCGCACAAAACTGAGTCGTTGAAAGGAGTAAACAGGATGGATTATAAGCCGTTCTCCTGTTTAATAGACATGAGACGGCCTAGGCCTAATGGGTAGTTACCACGTTCGTAAAGTTGCGTAAAGTTAGCAAAATGTACGACAAGGCAAGAAACAACAGTAGATATCATGGTCGTCAACGCAATGTGCTTGCATGCAGCGTCGAAGTCGAACTATGGAGTCTCTCTGAATTCAGATCATCTCCTTCTGTGCCATCTCCCATGATCACACGCAAATCCTTCAAGTCACGTTGCAAAATTTTGGTAAGGTGCTCCAGACCTACTTGCTGGTCAGCCAATATCTGCATCATCGCATGTCAGAAGGTAAATGTAATCGCCCTGTTCAGGGACCACACACCTGAGCGATCTGCTTGAGACCCTCCTCATCGACAACAGTCCACTCAGTCGGGCCATCTATCCCACCCTTCCTGACACTTTCTCTTGCAGCATTCACCGCACCGACCAACGCCCATAACTCGTTCAGTTTTGCCCGCATCTTACTCGTTCCGCCAGGCCGACGGATTTCCTCTTCGATGTCTTCAAGTGCAACACGGAGTTCCTCCTCCTCCGGACGGATTGCCGATGAACGAACAGCGGGTATTAAGAGATGCAGGTGCTGGATCAACTTCGATAAGCGATGTGAAATTTGGGTGTGTTGCGACGCAGCACGCTGCATCCGAGCGATGTTGTTATCATTATGAACCGCGTTGAGCGATTCCAATCGTTTCTTGAGTTCCTGTGTCACGATCAGCACGGTCAAGCAGGCGGGCACAAGAAACACAGGTACCTTCAGTTTTTCTTTCTGGGCAGCTGCCTGTTGGGCTTGTGCTTCCACGCGCATATGAACAGCGTCGAAACCGAGAGCGAGTGCGGGAACAAGACTACCACAGATCAGACGAGGCATAATTAGAAATGACCCTTCACTCACCAAGTAGGGTCCGGGTTTTCACGCACAGCTCTTTGCCATAGTGTCTCATTGGTCGCATTCGGTGGGCGGCCATACAAGCTCACCTGGTTGGGATCTACCAGATTATAAAAGTAGTGCTACTCACTGTCTGTCAGACATAACGAGAAGTTCACATGAAACCAATCGCACCTGGAAACGGCATTGCGGGGAATTAGGGTTCCATGCTTCCGCGATAGCATCTATCCTCTGTGTCAATGCAGCAAACTGGGACTGCGGATCACTTTGTTGCGGTGTCGCAGATAATGGAGATGTCCTGGACCCCAGTAATGAAGATGTGCTAGTTGCGGGTGGTGCTAGCGTGCTCCCAAATAAACTGCCGGCCGTAGCGGATTGACTGGTCGAACCAAAGATGGACCCAGCAGGTTTCGCTTGAGACTGTCCAAAGAGTGAGGTGTTCGGTTGTGCTTGGGTAGATTGACCGAACGATGCGGGTGTAATCGTCGCCGTCGTCGCCGCGGGAGTCGCTGCTTGACTACCAAATATACTGGCCGGGTTCTTATTCCCAAATAACGGATTGGAGCCAGTCGCATTACCAAATAAACCGCCTGTTGCCGGTGCTTGTGTTGTTGTGCTTCCGAAGAGACCAGTGGTAGGTTGCTGTTGCTGCGTCGTCGTACTCCCAAAGACTCCCCCACCAGCAGGTTGTTGACCCACGATGTTCCCAAAGGGATTGGTTCCAGAGGTCGGTTGCTGTTGTGTAGTTGTGCTACCAAACAAGCCTGTCCCAGCTGGCTGTTGGCCCGTGGTGTTTCCAAATGGTGATCCAGTTGCGGGCTGCTGAGCGGTTGCACCGCCGAACAGACCCCCAAAAGTGGGTTGTGTCGCGGTCGAGGACGGATGTCCAAACGGCGATACGCTGGCAGGCTGCTGCTGCTGTTGGGTGCCTGTGTTTCCAAACAACCCTCCACTGGCGGGCTGGGATGTCGTACTCCCAAATCCACCCGATGTAGATTGAGGCTGCTGCGTGTTCGTTGCGCCTCCGAAAAATCCTCCTGCAGCAGGTTGCTGTTGTTGTTGCTGCTGCTGGGTACCCATATTTCCAAACAAGTTCCCGCCACTCGGGTTCGTCAGTGTACTCCCAAAGAGACCACCTCCCGTTGTCCCAGTCGTGGTAGAACCAAACGGGTTTGTCGCTGGAGCTGGGTTACCAAAGGGCGATGTGCCGGTTGTAGTGGGCTGCGATGTATTTTGTTGGGGGTTTCCAAAAGGATTTGCACTGGCGCCCGCGGTGCCATTCTGTGTGTTTGTGCCACCGAAAAGGTTAATTCCTGCTGGATTCTGTGTCCCGAACGAGCCAAAGGCCGACATGTTTATCACGCGCAGCGGGTTATACAGTACTTGCGACTAGAAATTGCATCTTGTCAGTTTGCACGCCGATCAGTGGAAGAGCCATACGGTACCTATGGCGCGGGCTTGATCGAAGGCCCAAGTCGAGCCCGGTGGACAGTTGCCTAGAACAGACAACATTAGCTGTGTCCGACGGCACGCAAGTAAATCCTGATGGGTGGTACTTACCGGCCTGGTGTATGTGGGATGAGTGCAAGTCTTGAATCGATCATCCGCGCCGACGTCACGTGACTAACAATACATGGCAAGATATTATAATGCCTTTGTAGTGAGTATATTTTATTTTGTCAGAGAGTGCATATTGGGTCATGGGTCATGTAAAAGCATGTAAGATACATGAAGTTTTCTCTCGCTCCCTATCCACGAAACCATGCAATGATGTAGCTAGAACTACAGGAAAGTGCGACATGATTGAGTCTAGGTCGCACCACAAGCTCTGGGGGGACTTACCCGGAGAGGTTGGAAGAACCACTTGTTCTTTCCACTCTGGTAGCGCTCTTCAAGGAGCCTCTTGATGATCTTACGAGCATCGTCTCGCTGCGATGGCTCCTTGAAAGTATCCGCCGAAATTACGCCCTTCAGACCCTCCAGCTCCAATGCATAGCGCGTAGGGAAGAGATGCGAGTAGTTGACAGTCTGTGATAGTTCATGAAGCATGCATACGGGTGCAGCTAGATGCATGAGCACCGACGAACCTTGATGAAGGGCTTGACCCGGCTTCTCCGCTGTACCTTCTTGGTACCCATACGACGCGTCACTTTCCGGGGGTAGCGCTCGATACCCGCAACGATCGCATGCGCGTATGGTTTCTCCTTGGTCCCCTCATCGAGTTGCTTAATGACAACGACCTTTTTTCCTGCCTGGCGGCCCTGCAACACGATGGCGACCTAGGAGACATGTCAACGTTGCAACATCATTCCGAAACCATGAATTGCGACCCACTTTTCCTGGCTTGTAGACTAGAACGTATTATCTTAGGTCACATGGATTCACTCGAGGCAGAAAATGTGCTTACTTTTGGGCATCTTGACGCTGGCGGTGACGATGGACTTGTGAGGTCTCAGCGGGATCGTTGGCGGCAGCCACTCGGGAGTTTCCGGATGAGCTGTATAGTTTACATAAGCGCATTCCTAAACTGGGCATAGAAGAACGAATAGGAAATGGCCGCATCGCTGTGATATCATCGTCCTCACATATCTGGCATGCGCGATTTGCTTGCCTTGTATGTGCATAGCATCTCATGCGTGGAATACCACGGGATGAACGGAATACTCTGCCCATAGTTTACATAACATCATCCAGTCGTACGTCTGCCACGTCCCTCGTTGCCATCAGAAGGCCATGAGCGCGTGAACGAGGGCGTTAAGTCGGGTTGGATGATTCATTCCCGTGCTGAGATAATCAGACACACCCTGGTCGAATGTTCGGGTGGAATCTGGGCGCCGTCGTGCCAACAAACTGGAGGCACAGAGCACTGATAGTGGCCATGGAACAACAGCGATGATCATTCGCATGTACCGTGAACAATGTTTGTGGGATGATCACAAAAATCAATGGACCGCATAGCAATGTCTAGCACCTTGTCCGAACGGGTAAACAAAAGTGTTACGGTGAATTGAATGCACAGTAGAAGGTATAATGATGTATAAATCGTCTATGGCTGCTACGACCAATAGTAACAAGTCAAAGAGTAATAAGGAGCGGAAGGTACATTGCAGCACCGGGGGTGACGGTCAGTAGATTAGAGGTTGACTGCATAATTAGTTAGTACCCGTCCAAACCGTCCAGAGCCACTGCACTTACTGTTGTTGCAGCCGATGTTGATGAGGCCATTGAATTTGTTGTTTTCGCAGCACACGGTCTGCTGTGAGCTAAACGACGCGTCAATGACGATCATGAGACACAATGCGAAATCAGTGTACCAGCTAGCACCATTGCCAACACCAACACCAGTAATGGGGGAGCACTGGAGACCACATTGGGTGCCGATAGGTACATAGTTCTGGAGGCCGAGACCTTTGACTTTGGCATTGACGTTCTTGTGGGAACCGTACTTTCCGACGTCACTGCAGCAGTAGATGCTACCATTCGAGCAGGTGTTGCCACCACCGGGCGAGGTCTTTCCACGCTTGGCCGCTAGCAACAAAAAAGTGGCATAAGTAAAGAACAGGCAGTGGAAAATCGCATGCTCACTGTCGACGGGGGTGCCACGACGAGTAGGCGCGTTGGGGGCGAGACCGCGAGCCATGCGGGCGGCGTTGGTCTCGGCAGAGACGAGAGCGGCAGCACAAGCCACGAAGAAGACGGCGCTGAACTTCATTCTGTTCTGATGTTGCCTGGGTGGTGGGTAGAGAGTGGCAGGAGTGAACTACAGTTCAACAAAAGAACTTCGGGGGAGTTGGGACAGAAAGAAAAAAAATTGGGAGATCGTATTTAAGTGTCGCTTTATATTTATCGCTTGTAGAGGGCCGGCAACAATCATTACGGCGTCAATGCTGTCACGAAAAATAAAAAACCCGCGCCTAGAACGCGCTGGATGGCCACCCGAATTACATACTAAAAATTATTAGCACTGATATAGAGACGAGTCAAGTCAGCGGGTCGTAAACGTGGGCATCGAGTGGGCTGCAGACACCGAGGACCAGGTCAAGTCGGAGGAACGGCGATCTGATATTGTAATCGAAGGGGGGTGTGCATTTACATATTCGGAAAATGGTGACACCACCGAGCAGAAAACGTCACGCTCAAACGGGAAAAAACGGAGTGGCCAGTTGTTCTCTTCATTGTCCAGTGTCCACGAATCTAGTTAGCACATATTCAAATCTACAAAAGCGTTGAATGGCGGCCCTTGGCTACCACTTGCAACTCGGATGCTTTTTGTTTCTACATAATGTGTATCTATTGATTGTTTCGCCTCCTCACCCACCCACAGCCTCAGTAACCGTACCTGAAGGGACGGTTTCGTGATTTATCATATATATATATAAATACAACTTCCAACCAATCGGAGGACAGAGTGTGGTTCCTGCCACCTCTTGACACCCCCTCCTTGCATTGACTTTGCACCGTAAGTGTAGATTGGCAGATTCCAGACGAAAGGTACCGTGCACGCACCAACTGCACAAGCTAATAGATGCAGGTGACGCACTCTTCCACGGGAGACTTGGATGTTCTGATAAACCATAGGATAAATTTGCTGTAGAGGTCCCCATCAACGTCGAGAGAAAGCAGGTCCCAGCCGGATTACGGCTAAAAGCCCACATAATATTCATCCTCCCCCATGTGACATGCTGATATTATAAGCGTAGTGTTGGCAATCCGGGATACTGGTAAATGGAGCCGTGGAAAAAGAACACCAGTTGATCATGATGGACCCATCGGAGGGCTGGTCACCAGGTTGAGCACAGAACGTGTCTGTTTCGAGCATCAAGCATGTCATTTTGTGAGCCCACCATATCCGATCTCCGTCCAGGAATCGAATTGTATTCTTGCAACCAGGGGCCACTCGATAACGTAGTCACGTCGGTTAACGTTCACTCGATCAACTTTGCAGACCAATGCAACTTACCGGAGTGTTGTGTCGAAATAACAAGTCGTGCATAGCTGCATGTTTAGCCGAAGTTGGATCGAGAGAGTGATAAGATCGGTTTTAGACTTAACCGGCTAGCTAATGTCATTACTCATATCATCCAACGTGGTGATAAGCCAGCACCAAGCAGTCGGGGCACGTACATATTTATCGTTTATCTTGACATAGAAACCTACGTATCGGGTCTGCTCTCCAACGGTAGTGTAGGATCTGTAAAACTGTGATTGCATTTGGAGCAGACAAAGAACAGGATCATCCGTGTTTCCTTCCGTTTGGACTGATCCTGATAGAAAACGGCGCTAGAAAGAAGATTGAGTACAAGAATCCAAAGTAAGATGATTCCCCGTTACGCACTCCTCGTGACCGCAATGCGGACATGTAATATTCTCATGGGCCTGTAATAGGTATCCGTCAACGAACGTATGGTTCAATGGCTACGCCCGTCATACTAGAGTTGGGTCCGACCCCAGATCCGTGGTAACACCGACTTGTTCCCTGTCAAAGTAGGGTGAGACACCCGTATGTAGTGGGGCCACGGGCCGCCCACTCTACAATATGAGCAATCCAACTTACTTCGTGACCGTAAGCAAATCGTTTCGGTAAACACACTTGTTTTCGCCTATCTCCTCATACTGGCATATCCTGCACGCGTAAACCATGATGCGGCGCTGCGCATCGGCCTTGGGATATAGGAGATTGTTGCATTCGGAACAGAAGTGCAGAGACGCCTGGTGGTATCAGAAGGAGCGCCCATAGCACGGAGACCAAGAAGCCTGTCAGTATCGTGGCCAACAACTATCAGTAGCTGCACAGACAGACCATTGCGACTAGTTACAGGGCAAGTGTGTTTTTAGAACTCCGAAAATGTTTACTTGTGCACACACGCATTTGACTTGTCGATGCCAATGGTCAGTTTCAGTCGTTCATATAGGTGGATATACGCTGCCCTTTGGATCGTCCGCGTTCTATTCGCGCTTTATGGAACAGGGTACATTCATCCCGACGAACACATGCAAAATGCGGAAATAACAGCAGGTACGTGTAGACTCAGAATCAACGCCAAAGCTCACAACGACCGACGGGAACCCAGCGGACATCCTTGGATACCACACAATGAGATCTTGGGAATGGAACCCAACGTTTCCCCTGAGGGCTGTCATTCCTATCTATATGACCTCTGGTGTACCATTCTTCCTCGCCCAAAAGCTCTATTGTACGTGTTTCTCTGAATCTGCCGTGTATAAATTCTTGATTCAAGGTGAAGCAGAGCCGTTCGCACAGACGCTGCACCCGGCGACTCTCTTCCGTCTTGAGAGATTGTCTTTCCTATGCTTGTCTTTACTTCTCGGTAGGGTGCACCTTCTAATCCTTGGCCACGACTAAGGTTACTGCAGACATGAGCGTGGCTATCCTCGTTCCACCCCCAATGCGCTCGTTTGCACTCTTACTCCTTTCGTCATCTTACGTGACACATGCATTCTACGTCAGGCCCTTCTCTAACTCGCTCGAAGCTGTAATCGTGGCCCTTTGCCTTGTTTGTTTGAAGAAGATAGTGTGGATATCCATGTTGGATTCCAAAAAGAAGAATGAGAAGAACGAACGCGCTGCGTTAAACTGGCATCTACACGCCCTTGCTGCTCTTGGTGCCTTCGGTGCTTCCATGCGCCCTACTTTCTTCGGCTTCGCACTTCCAATATGCTTGCAGATGCTTCGATTTTCATACAAGATTTCAGGAACCTTGAGTCGGACGGCAAAACTTCTAGCTTACCCGGTGTGTTCTGGGATCCTCACAGCGCTCTGTTGCATCGCAGTGGACGCACTCTATTACCGAGGAAGCCTTCGGCATCCGGTGTTTCCGTGCTTAAACTTCCTCAAATATAATTCGTCCACAGATAATCTGGCGGAGCATGGCCTGCATCCTCGTTGGCTACATCTTTTCGTAAACTTGCCGATGTTAATAAGCCCGTGGCTTTGGTGCCTCGCGGTGCGCGGCATATACCATTCCTTCAAGGATTACACACGTAGTACCGTAGAAAAGGTTCATGCAGTTGATGTTGTCCGAGAGAGCACGTATCGGTGTTACTTTGAATGACCTCTCTCGCTGATGCTTCTCCAGCAATAGCCCAAATAATCGTTATTTCCCTTGCGATCCTGTCGACGCTGCCTCACCAAGAACCTAGGTTTTTATGTCCAATGATCCTTCCGGTGCTTGTACTCGTTGCCACTTCGACGCAGTGGCCGAGGAAAACATTTTGGGTAAGTTCTGCGTGTCTCACAGACATGACGCGATAATTATGGATTTTCGTCTGCTGTAGGTTACATGGATCATATTCAACCTCGTATTTGCGGTCGTGTTTGGTGTCTTGCACCAGGGCGGGGTTGTTCCTTCATTGTTCTATCTCCACTCTCGGATTGTTAATGATCCTTTGGCAAATACCCACATTATTTACTGGAAGACATACATGCCACCTCGTCGTTTTCTCGGGATAACCAAGCAAGGTGATTCGCCTCTCGCCTATTGCTGGATCGCGGCATGCTTACGCGTACAATAGATGCAGACTCAGGAAGAGTTGTAATCACAGATCTTGCTGGCGCCAGCCAAGAGACTCTGATAAACAACTTACTGTCCAAGGGTCCTGCCACGACGACGTATGTGGTGACCCCCGTCCCTATGTATAAGGCCTTACCAAGTCGAGTTTCCTCGTGCTTCGATCCACAAACGCGCATTTTCCCGCATCTCGATTTGGATCATGTTCGAGAAAACATCGAAGCGGGGCTGTATGACGGGCTCGCCCTTGGCGTGTATACTGTCGAACGGAGTTGCGTAATTACTGCCACTCGAGATGCGTAACGCAACCTCCCTTTGTATCGTGTACCGAGGAACCGATCATACATCTTAACCTCACGGCCCACGGGAGTGGTTCGACAAGTCTCATGCTCAACTGGCGTTTAATGCACGTCGTCCGTCAAATTTAAATTTCTGACAAAGAGCGCCATGGGCGATGAATTCTCATAGACCTGGCGTGTCAACTTCGACAATAATGCAAAGCTTTGCTTGTATTCGGACACGTCACTAAATCGGCTAACCTTGCGGTTTAAGTGAAGTCGGTTCGGTTCCTAGAACTGTGTGTACAGCGTAGTGCCTGCCAACAACTAGGCACCCTTCCTTCGCTGGTGACGATGATGATAAGGGGAACATGGATTACACGGGAATTTCGGTAAGCGTGACTATCCAACAGGGATAACATTGGATTGAACAGGCTGTTTTAATTATCGGAGGTACAGTTGTTGCTGGGGATGCACCGAGAGAATGGTTGATTGGACGCTGCCCGACTTCGCCATTTATTTTCGTCCATCGTGGGTTCTTCCTTCAGATACCCTGCATTTACTTAATGTCGTATGCCACGAAACGGGTGGAAACTGACATATTTTTAGGCTGGGATAGTGTCGAGGAACTCGAACTATGTCAGCTATCTCCGCTGATCCATGCTGCGGTTGCCACTTGGCTCCTCCCCTTTATCATAAAGTTTCTGCCTATTTCTGTGTGTTCGGTTCCCCCCAACGCCCCACATCTCGCTACTGCGCACACTATTCGGTACCACTTGGACTTTGAAATGTCACACTAGACACTGTCTGCCCCCAGCCAACCCCGTCTTAACGGTCTCTCTGTTTGTTGCGGTATATAAATAGAGAAGTTCTCTCTTTCTCTCCCCGCTGATCCATGCATGTTATAGTCGGCCACAGTTAGGGCAATGTAAGTATGCCGATTTTCTGTGTTCTCTCAGGTACAGCGTCTGTTTCTCTTAGTTACGGTGTATTATAATACACATCACTGATAGGTACTATGACGCTAGCAACGGACAGCGTGCACATAGAGCATCTGTTGGAATTGGTTGCTTCGATGGGGAGCAGAACTAAATTATATTTCTTGCAGACGTCCCTGGTTGTGAAGGAATGACTGTTCTTCCTTGAATTTTTGAACCTTCCTAGGGGAAACTAGCGGAAGACCATGTTCGCATTACACTGGATGGTGCACTTGCCACTGGAATGTATCGTGTGGATGTTTGTGGCTAGATCTATGTGTTATTCCGACGAACTTAGCGACTAGAGCAGCACTATGCACGCGACACACGAGCCTTTGTGGCCACAAATCAAAGAAGAACTGGCCACCGAAAAGATCACGAAACTTACCCGCCGCCAGTTTCGAGTAGTTCGAGTAGTTCGTGTAGTTCGTGTAGTTCGAGTAATTCGAGTATTTCGCTTGCGTCGCGTCGAGC
>Ga0307518_10000369_pt1 | contig 34340 bp, 18 predicted proteins | sample 25_EM_MG_FD_203889 | JGI IMG/M metagenome (GOLD analysis project Ga0307518, IMG submission 203889) | Populus trichocarpa ectomycorrhiza microbial communities from riparian zone in the Pacific Northwest, United States - 25_EM | ecosystem: Host-associated > Plants > Roots > Unclassified | place... | reverse complement strand
GAAAATGTTAAGGCCTTACAATAAATGTGTGGGAAGCCAAAGTGACATAATATGTATTAATATCAAATAAAAGTTTGGGTTGGAAGGAAATGAGTTATTGGGAAGGCAAAGATAGTGAAATAGGTTTCAGTGAATCAAAATAACTGAAAAATGATTTGAATTAAATACATACTATGTATTTGAGAAATATATGTTGGATGCAAAATGGTAGTAACAAAATGTGAAATTGAATATTAAATACAAGTTGAAAATATGAGTAAAATGAGAATTTAAACTAAAATAAGAGTTAAATTGATTAAAGTAAACTTAAAATAATATTATATAGAATGAGTATACAATGGAAGAATAATGTAGTATACTTGTTAATACAAGAGAGGCAACGAGAGCTGTGTAGCAGTAAAGAGATACTACTCGAGCTCCGATAGCAGGTAAGTGTCATACACCTTGTCATTTTCTTCCTTAGTTTATCATTGTATTATGTTGGAAATGTTATGATATATCATACTTAAATTGTGGTTTATGACGAAGGAATTAATTTTCCGATAATGAGACTAATGTCCGATAATAAGAGAAGGAATCAGTTTCTCAATTATGGGACTAATGTCCGGTAATGAGCGAAAGAATTAGTTTTCTAATGATGGGATTAATGCTTAGAATAGGCAAAGGAATTAATTTCCTGATGATGGGACTGATGCTCGATAACGGGAGAAAAAATTAGTTTTCCGGTGATGGGACAAACGTCGCTGAAAAATATAAGTGGTTAGTTTTTCTTGATACTAGAATTAACACCTGATACTAAGAGATGGGACTAGATTCCCGTAAATGAAATTAATACGGAGGGAATAGTTTAGATTTTTGAAAGCGAGAATAATACCTGGATATAGGTAAAGAAAAATAATTACCTAGTACTGGATATTATTTGGAAAGATTGAGCTTTAGAAAATAAATTGCTAGAAAAAATATGATTTATTAAAATAATAACAAACAAGAAATCTCGATGTAGTGAGTGAACAATGTTGATGAATAGAGGGATTGTGTTGATAAATAAATTGGAATAATTAACAATGATGAGTTCCAGTCTATAGACAATATTTCATGTGTATTTTGGGTGTGCGAAATAGAACAAAGGTACATCAAATCAACAATAATTTTTATTTTTTCTTTTTAAAAAGGCGAACTATGTTTTGGTTAAAGCGAGTGAGTTGTGTGTGCAGTGTGCACTCGTCAGGTCATTGGAGCCTTACTAGGTCATGTCCTACCTAATTTACATTGAAATTTGGCCTTGTCTAAATGTTAGGTCAATGAGTCACTATATTGACCTGATGAGCTAAGTTGGGTGACACGACCAAAAAGTTGATATCTTCTTCTAAGTGTAGGAGTGTCGAAGTAATAAATAACCCGGCAAGACCGGGGTTGAACCACAAGGAGGTTAGCTGTATAAACTACAAATAAAGAAATAGATAATAACAGAAAAAGAGTTGAAGAGAGCTTTGAGATGTGATATTGATATAAGGATTAAATAAGAATAAAATAATTGTTAAGGTTAGAGAATCCACTAATGGTATTTCAAACAAGTATAGTATAAACTCTTTTTATTACTCAACTGGAAACCACACACAAAGGAGGTTTCAATCGGATTATAAATTATTAACATGATTGCATTAGTTATCTTATTCGAATAATGCTAATACTTGTAAATGTTGTCAGGTATTCATGATTATAACTTATGTTAACAACAAATTAAGTTCCTTTCATAGCACATGTGTCGGTTATACCATACGGCTGGGCTATGAAAGTGCCAAGTATTTGTTGTACCAAGGGTTATACAACATAAATCTAGATTAACCATTTAACAAGCAATGTATTAAAAGTGAACAAGATAACAAATACAAAACATGTTAGTATCAAACATTAAAGTCCATGTTGAGTTTATACTATACTTATTCTTACACCATTAGTGTACACATTTTCATCTTGACATAATAAACTTAGCTAAACATAATGAAAGAGAGAAACATAAATAAACAAGATAAGAGCATAAATAAGATATAAGTTAACTAAGTAAAGGAAATGAAATGAAAAGCATAAACAAGAGATTAATATAAACAAAACTTAAGCATTACAAAAATATAAAGAGAGAGCAAGAACATGATCTTGATCTGAAAACCAAGATGCCTAAATGTATGGAAAATACCTCCTTTTATAGGCCAAAATTCAGAACTATTGATTTCATAACTAATTGTTGAGTGGGTGGCCACATCTTGACTTGGTGACAATCCTTATCTTCTTGTCTGAACAAAACATCATTATTAACGTCAAAATTTGAAAAGATTGTCCTCAGCTTTCCAACATAAAAAGAATTGGTGCATTTGGACTTCTAGAACTCGAGATATGGGCTGAACACTGAACAGTGTATGGGCTGCAAGACAGATTCCGACTTCTCTGTTGTTGCTAAACTTTGGACTTCCAAACAGCAGAATTAAGTCTTGGACTCCTCATGAATGTTTTAGGCCTATGTCTTAGCTTTCTATCCATATAAACCAAATTGAAATCCAAGATCTACAGCTCCATATATGACCCAATGACTTAACAGTGTTCCAGTTTGGACTGAACCAGCATCTCTTTTCTAAGCTTAGCCCTCTTTTTGTCTTCTCAATTTTAGTAGTTAAACTCATCAATCAATCCCTTCATTTATGTGATAGGCCTGCATTTAAGATGAACATTTATCATAAATTAAAGGTATCTTATAGTATTGGACATGATATTATAAAACATGCTTTAGTTAAGGAGTTATTGATACTTCAAGTGTAAAATGATGATATAAAACCTTGATAAAAATACACTTTTAAGTACTAATCATTGAGTTTGGTGATATTACATAAGAGTTCTTCATAATAATGCATAAATAACTAACTAGTTATCTTCGAAAACTTTATGAGACTTTGAGATTATTGTTCAACATGAATATGTTAATACAAATGTGTAAACTCAATAAAAAGGAAGAATTTTTGTCAAAATACATAGAAATTGTTCCAATAATAGTTTGGCTTTCAATACAAAAAAGGAAAATGAAAAAAGAATATCCAAACAACTTTTACATGGTAAGATATGATATAACTTTGGTGGAATTATTCTTTGATACAGAAATTACGATTATATTATTATTATTATTATTATTATTATTATTAACTAAAAGAAGTGGTGTTTTTACTATGTGCCACCTCATAAAATACTATTCAATGTAATTGTTTTTTTAATTATTTTATATCTATATTTTTCCTCTAATTTTATTCTTTAACACTTAGTTTATTAAAGATTGACCTTCATGATTTGTTGTGGTTTGCTTTCTCTATAGTTTATCACAGTCTCATGATCCATGTTGTTGGTTTGGAAGGTTAACTCGATTGACTTGAGTTTTGTTTCCTTAATTGGTAGTTTTTTCAATTTCATCCTTCAACAGTGGATTGATGGAGAATTGATCTTCATAATTTGTTTTGATTTGCTTTATATAGGGTTATTTCAGTCTCATAGCTCGGGTTGTGGGTTTGGCAAGTTAACTCAACTGACTTGATTCTTTTCTTTTTTAATTGGTATTTTCTTTCAAGTTCATCTTTCAACATTTTTTTATATAGGGTTATTCCAGTCTTATAGCTCGGGTTGTGGGTTTGACAAGTTAACTCAACTGACTCGATTCTTTTCTTTTTTAATTGGTATTTTCTTTCAATTTCATCTTTCAACATTGGATTGATTAAGAACTAGGCTTCATGATTTATTTTGGTTTGTTTTCTATAAGGTTATCCTGGTCTCATGACCTGGTTCACAAATTTTACGAGTTAACTTGGGTAAACTCAAGTCATTTTATTATGGTTTTTTTTTTTCAATTTCATCATTCAACAATAGATTGATTAAGAATTGAACTTCATAATTTATTTTGACTTGCTTTCTATAGGGTTATTTCAATCTAATGATCTATGTCACAAATTTGATAGATTAACTCAGGTTGACTCAAGTCTTTTTTTTTTCAGTTTATTTTCTATGAGGTTATCCTAATCTCATGAGATTACCCTACTCTTATAACTTGGGTCATGATTTTGGCAAGTTAAATCAAGTTTACTAGAATCATTTTTTATCCTTTTTTTTTAATTTCATCATTCAATATTGGGTTGATTGGAAATTAGACCTCATAATTTGTTTCAATTTACTTTCTATAGGATTATCTCGGTTTTATGACCCGGATCGTGGGTTTTCTAAGTTGACTCAAGTAATTTTTTAAAATAATTTTTTTTTCAATTTTATCCTTTAATATTGGGTTGTTTGAAATTGAGATTTATAATTTGTTGAAATTTACTTTATATGGGGGTTATTATGGTCTCACGACCTAGGTCGTGGATTTAGAAGGTTAACATGAGTTGATTCAATATGTTGTTGTCTCAATATTTTTTTTAAAAAAATATTTTCATGAATTTTGTTTGAGTCAAACTATATTTTTATCAGTCATCCAAGTTGCATTTGGAACTGACAAGTTGACATGTGACATCAATTCAACCTCTACACAATTTTTTTTCTACTAGAAAAACATTAACAACACTTGAGTATATTTTTTATGTTTTTTTTAAATTGATTTGATTCGTAGCGTAACGCGTGCCAATAATCTAGTAAAATATACAACAAGGCCTAAATAAAATGCTATAGCAATCTACAATAACTAATTTTATTTTTGTATTTTCATCCTTAATTTTTTTTTCAGTTGCAGCCTTTTATGTCCAAATTAATGATCAATTTATTAAAATTTATTAAAAAAACAAATTCAATAAAAAAGAATTAAAGTGTAAAACAAGTAGAAATTTCATGGCCAGTCTCATATTCACTAGAAAAAGTTTTGTTTAGTTCACACACTTGATTATCCTTTCCCCTGTCAAATTAAATTTCACATTTTCTTTATCTCTAGAAACTTGAAACTTGAAGGTGTTCCAGGAGATTTAAATCTTCTATCTCCTCATGATGTTTCATCGAATTCAGGATTTCCAAGTCAATAAATTTTCTATACGAAAAACTCAATGAGGTGAATTGGCAGAATTCAGAAAAACTTTACGCATTATTTCGCCATATTCAGTAACTCAAACCAAAGTTTTTCTTGGCGTTTGATCTTGATGAATCTACCAATACTTTTCTCTCCCTCTAGTTCCTCCAAATTCAATAGCAACAACAGTGTTAGAAAAGGGCGAAGCCAGTAATTTTTCATGTTCTAGGCTATGATATAAATACACATAAATTATTTTTTAAGATTAATCATTCACTTGGATATAGAAATTTGTCAAGTTAACAATAAAGTTTTAATTCAAATACATAACACAAAATATAAAAATAAAATAAAATTTAAATTACATAAAATTCAAAATAAAAATAAAAATAAATTATACTATCAAAGTTGCACCCTTCGATGTTTTGTAGAATAGAATTCATCTATGATCGAATCCGAATCAATATCTTCAACAAGCTCTCGTTCAGTGTAAATCATCATAGAATCTGCTAAGAACTCCTCTTTTATTTTATTGCGAAGCACAATTTTAACATGTTTCATAGCTGAAAATGCCCGTTTTGTAGTTACAGTGGAAATAGGTAAAGTCAAAACAAGACTAATCAATCTGTCAATCAAATGATAGTGCTGCGATTTATTTGTTTAAGCTAATGCTCGACATAATTCAGAAATGGTAGACATATTCTGAAAGTTCTCATGATGAATCACATCAATCTAATAATGCTCTAGTTGAGATCTCAAATAATACATCTCTTGTTCATTGAAATTTTCAGGATAAAATTTCTCAGCAAGCTTGTAAACAGCATCAACTTTAAATGATTTAAAGTTGTCTTTAGGTTCTAAAGCAGAGCTAAGTACAAGGAGTTTCATTGTCCCGTCATTGAATCTAGAATTTAATTCTTCCAATTAAAAATCTATTGTTGAGTTAAATATATCATAATGATAATGCTAGTAAACTGTCACTGAACCTTATTGTTGACATGAACGACTTGTAGCTTTTTTATACGAAACATTCATATGTGGTATGTCAATCTCATATTTTGTGCAAATAGATTGAAAATTTGCAAGGAGAAGATCAAATCCGGCATCTCTGAAAGTTCGAAGCATTGCTTTGGTAGTTGATACAAGATCCATTGCATTTAAGATGTCAAGAGATTTTTGCTGCAAAACTCGACAAAGAAAATCAGTAATCCCCATTATTTTATGCATCAAATATAAGATGAATATAAATTCAAAAGATTTCATCACAATCAAACAACCACCAGCTTCTCCACGTATAGAGTTAGAAGATCCTTTTTGAACATACTTTCAAGCATAGTATTAGTTGCACCATACATATCTATTAAGCTGCAAATATAATCAAAATGAGAGCTCTAGTGAGTAGTTTCACTTCGATATAAATTACCAATTTGATTAGCCCTTTTACTAATCTCATGTTCTCTAGTAGCTACCGTATGTGCAATTTTTATAGTCTGAGCATAATGTAACTCGGTATGATGTTTGGGAGAAGCACTAATAAAATTGATAATAATTTTCAATTTTGAGAAAAATAACCTGGGATGATTAATTAATATAGGCGTGTATGCCCTACAAAACACAATTGATCACAATTATTTTTTTTAACCCAAACTGTTCTTGTTTTGACACTCTTTAATGATATATAACATAGTTATTAAACCCGGCTCGGGGGTTGACCTGGTCAAGGGGCCGGGTCCCAGGTTTCATGGGTCAACCCGAAAAAATTAAAAAAAAATTAAAGTTTTAATATTTCATATGAAAAAATCCATGTAAATATAGGTTATACATATTGTAAACAATGAAGTTTAAAATGGATTTTAGTTGAAGTATTTAAACCAAAAGGTTTTTTTATCCCATATTGAAAAAACATGACTTTTTTCTTGGGAACATAGAGTATATATAGTTATATACTAATGAGTTTCAAATCCCACATTTGAAAAAAAAAAACCGGGTCTCGTCCGGGTTCGCTCGGGTCGACCCGCCGGGTTTGACCGGGCTGTTGCCCCAGCCGGTCTTTTAGTAAACCCGGACTAGTCCAGCCACCGGGTCGACCCGCCGGGCCGGGTTTAATAACACTGATATATAGTTAGTTTATTTTTGGGTTTCAAAAATATTTTTGAAAAAAATTAAATTTTATTTTTGCTTCAAATTAATTTTTTTAGTGATTTCATATTGTTTTGATGTGCTGATATCAAATCTAATTTTTAAAAATAAAAAAAATATTATTTTAATATATTTTTAAATAAATAATATTTTGAAAAGTAACCGCTACTACAAACAGAAACACCCCTGATAAAACAAAATGTATTTTACAATTAATTATGTACAAAAACAATTATTTTCCGCGGGATGCAATTATATTAGTTTGTCCTTACTTTCGTCTGTACTCCTCCTCTCCTCCGTATATTTTTGTGTTTATAAAGTCTCACAAATCATAAAGGTTCAACTGTTCAACGGTGTGCATTTTTTTTTTATTAGGCAAAACATTATTTGTCGCCTAGGCTACAACGGTACAACCCACCTAAGCCTTGTAAAAGGCTCCATCCTTGGTGTCAGATCCATCCATTATTTCCTCGTATCAACTCCTAGAGCCCCATCTTAGTGTCAGAATGCAATTTTCCCCACCTTTTTTCATACTGTAAACTAGTGAGGTGACATGTGCTCTAAGTCAATTTTTGTTTTGATATAAAAAATATAAGAAAGGAAAATATTTTTTTTAAATAAAAAATATATAATATTCAGGTAATTAACTCGAGTAAATTTAATAAACTCTATTAATTTAATAATATCATTAAAAAATAAAATTTTGACAACAAATAAAGCATAAAAGAAATAATGATTCAATGCAAAAGATAAAAGTTTGTCAATATTATGGAAATATATCTTCATAATTTTCCAAAAACATCTCAATGATCTTATTTATTAACAAAATAAAAATTAAATGAGAATATAATAATTTTATATAAAGAAAAAGAAAAAGAAAAAGAAAATATGAATATATAAAAAAATAAAACAAAAAAGTCAATTACAATTAACTTTTTAAACCATGATCAGGTTATAAGACCGAAAATACTATATATAAAAAACTCATGAGGGTTAAAATCACAAAAAAAAAACAACACAAAAAAACCCAAAATAAAAAAAATTACAATAAAAATAATGAGTGTTAAAATTACAATAAAAAATAAATCAAAAAGCAACAACAAATTTTAAATTTGAGAGTGAAATTGAAAAGAAAAAAAACCATTAACAAAATGACAAAAATCAAAAGAATAAAGACAAAAAAAAAATACACTATAAATTTAGATTAAAAGGTAAAACTAAAAACAATGAAACTTTCATAAAAAATTCAAGGAAAAAAAATAAAAATAATAAGAATAAGCATCAAATCTTAAATATCAAAACATAATAATAAAAAAATGAATATACAAAATTCTTCAATGTGTTTTTTTACACTAAAAAGAACTCTTAGATGTAAATCGAAAAACTTATACACGCATTTAATTAAACAACCTAATAACCATTGTGTAAAGTAATGGAAAAAAAATCATCAACAATAAACAAAAATAAAATTAAAAAAACTAAGCGAAAAATAAAGATCAAGATATCCAACATCGCAATACAGGTAACTTACCTGATTATATTTAATGAATTTCTCTATCAAAATAAATTTGTAATAGAGATACACATAAAATTTGTAATAGAAACCAATACACATATAAAATTTATTGAACAACAATTAAAAAAAAACAATGCAAGGCTGCACATATGAAAAATCTTATAAAAAATCAATATTTAAAAACAAAACAAATTTAATCTATATAAAATTAAGAAAAAATCACAAATGAATCATACATATCTTTCTAAAAATTAAATACACTTAATATCATTTAAAAATAATCACAATCTAATTAAAACATAAACCAAAATTTATTTGAAAAAAATACACACAAATAATGCATTATTTTTTAAAAAACTAAAAATAAAAAAAGGATCAAGCCAGACCCTGTTGGGCCTGGTAAGCCAGGCGTAACGTCTGGCTTGATAAAGCAATGGCCCGCACGTGGGCCTTTATTTCTTTTAAAAAGTTTTTGTTCGTTCCAAATATTTCAAAAAAAAAAAAAAAGAACACGTCGCCTGCAAAACCCAAAATCTGGCCACTGCGGTGGCCGGAAAAATGGGATCCTTGGTTTTTTTAATTCAAAATCTCATTTTTGACCCAAAACACTTAAAAAACACCCTAGAGATATTGTTAAACCAATCCATGGTCACCAAAAAGCTAATAAACCATCCCAAAACCTGAAATCCACCCGAAACAAAAATTCTTCCTGAGCTTAGATCTGTTGTTTTAGGTGTTTTTAAGGTAAACAAACACCTAACTGTAATCTCTCTCATCATATGGAACGTTTTGACATAAAAATCAACTGTTTTGGTGGTCGGAATCTTCCCTAACAACCACTTTCTCTCTCTAAGCTGGAATCCAACGACTCCCTCCCTCTCCTCCCAACAAAAAAAGACCGAAAAAAGAGAAAAATAAAGTTAGGTACCAAAATATATTATCTTCAAATTCGAGGGACTGATCATCTAATATCTAAAAAATATTGGAGATTAACATGAATGTTTTAACAAAACTTTCAACCCGCCTTCCATGTTACCTGAACTTTTCACTTTAGTCCCCAAATTGGGCAAAATAAAAGTTCAAGGATTAAAGTGAAAATTATAAAAAAATACACTGCTCCAATCCATAGTGTATTGTGAGAAAGTGCATAATGATTTCAGTACAGTGAAAAGATGATGCCTTTTAGTTATAGTTAATATATATTGTCATCTAAACAACTCAATTTGAAATGTTCAGAATCCATCCAATCTAGGTTGTTGGGTGGCTTTGGTTTTGTGAGGAGATTGAGCCATAAGATGACAACCTAGTGGCCGGATATTGGAGGAAGAAGATGACAACGTGGATCTTACAATAGTGTAGAAGATAGAAGAAAGGAAGAGATGCAGTGCAGATGGTCGTTCACGATGAGAAATGATAGGAGAGAAAGATTCTTTGGTGGTATTTTTGTTATTTTTAAGTTTAAAAGCTCTTAAGTCATTATTTCAAATATAAAGACAGTCTTGTAATTAAATATATATTTTTTGTTGATTTTTTTTTTTCATCAACTACTAAAGATATAAAGTGTTACACGTCTTTAAATTTCAGGTTGCAAAGTGTAATAATAAAAAATCTGGTTGCAAAGTGAAAAAATAACTAAACAATAAAATGTTCTAAAAAAAGAAGTAGACAATACGTCATTCACTCCCAAGACAATTTTTTTTCTAGAAAAAAACTAGGCTTTTTAATTAATGTTTTTTCAATCTCTTTTCATTAATTGATTTTATTGATTTTTTCTTTATATTTGTTGTAAACAATGTTTGCAATTTAAATCTTGGTTTCATGGTGTTTTTGATCAAAATTCCCAAAATAGCTCAAAAGACACTCGAAAAAAATCTTAACTCCTGCATGGAGTGACCAAGAATATTTAGGAGAAGAAGATGATAATGACGACCTGATAAATTTAATTTAAGAACAAGGAACATTTGCTTATTTAATATCAACCAGCTACTCTTTACTCCATCCAGAGCATTTATTTATCTACATAACAATAAAAAAATAAAAAGTAAATTTTTCTCCGGCATTGCCGGTAGATTGTGTCTGGAAAATGAAGAGAATTTAGCAGTAATATCATGCATCTGGAATCCTGTCAAGAATATAATATCCTGTTGGGCAGCTCTGTAGACCAAATTACCTACTTAACAAGAGAGCATTTTTGCTCCAATATACAAACAGTACCACCTCACATTCCACCAGAAGATTTTGACACTTGCTTCAGAACATCAGCAATATCGCTAGCTGTTGCGTTTCCACTCAGATAAGCAATCAGGGGGCTGTCCTTAGGAACAATGTCATCTCGTAGGTCTGTGGTTCTTAGCAAGTCATCAGAACCCTTTGTCACCACGTCTTTCAATATTACTGTCTTATGAGCGCCAGATATCATTTCCTCGTAATCGGTATCTCCATTTTCACCAAGAATCACAAACATATCTGCAACATTCAATCTCCAACGAACGAAAAGGTACCTAATAATCACACAGAGTTGCAGAAATTAATGTTCTTTATAAAAAAAAACATGTCCAGGTGCTACAAGGGTCAATTAGTTAATGCATATATTGAGACAGTTCTGCCATTCAGCCCGTGGAGCTGAAGAGGTATCGATTGTGCACCAAAATGGTATCATACCGGAAGTACTCAGAATGAACATTAATGCGTTCCTGAGGTTTTACTACATGATAGTACCTGAGTGCTTGTGCACGAGATGCAAGGAGAGGAATAATTTGCAATCTCGTCGAGTTCCTGCAATACATTAGATGGCAACGGAGACCCCGCATCCTAAGCCTCTGCCTCAAATCATCCACTCTCTTGACCTGCAAAAGCAAACCAGTGTGAAAATACTACATATAGAAAGAATAATATACAAGAAACTGCTTCTTAAACCTTCAACAGTTGCATTAAATATCTTAATCACCTTACTTCGATCCTTTACAAGGTATGCAATGCAATGGGCATTGCTCGATTTTTTATCTTCCTCGATGGGGCTGGAAGACTCATCAGATTTTTTCCCACCTTCAGTTGTATTCATCAGCTTCCAAATGGTTTTTCTTAGGCCATCACAGCCCCAACGATAGTCTATATGGGCTGCATAATCTGGATCTCGAGCAAGCTTCCCGTCTTCTTCAGTATAAGTACCAGGGTAATATACTTCACCCCCGCTGCTACAAATCAATGCGTCGAAGTCATTTACTTGAATCTTTGATGATGTCAAGAACTCTGTTGTTTCTGTTAATGACATAGCTGTTGATAGAGCAAGCCCTGCCACTTTTGCAAATAGTGAGTCCGACCTAACAGCTTTAATTATATCTTGCACAATCTTAATCATTTTCTTTTCAGGAACCCCATTGCTATCATAGCAGTCTAGAGCTATAACAATCAATCTGCGTCGCCGCCTCAGCATTGGGTGCTTGCTTACAACAGCCTCAGGCTTTCCACTTTCAGAAAATACTGGCCTGGGCTCTGGTTTCTTTATCTTGTTTAGGACTCGTTGTACTTGATCTGACACTGTAGGGTCCCCAGTAGCTGCAGCTGAATAGTCAAGAGATCCATTCAGTGAAGGTTTGTCTCCATCAATGGACAGTCTAAGGGACATATCCTGCACATCCATGAGCGAATCATTGAGAGACGACTCTTCTGCAGCTACCTCATCCTCTGGTGTATCAGTTTGCCATTGTGGGTGCCTCATCCGGCAGGCTGCTACCCTGGTCAAGTAAGTCCGGCAGTGTTCAGGCCATGAGAATAGATGTATATTCTTCCATCCATTATTTCTGCAGTCAGACCACAGGTTCTTTTCTGACACCAACTTAAGCAATGCATCAGAAATAGCTTGCTGATCATGAGGGTCAACGAGCAGACCATTGTTCAGTGCCTACCAACCAAAACATGAAGTAAGAAACAAAAACACATTGTCTATAATCATGTTACTATAGCATGATTTGCATCTGCTTAACAGCTGAGGAAACAGGTGAAGAGGAAAAGAAATTTAAATAACCATACAGAATTCCCAACTAATTGCTGCTAGTCAATTTTATATTTTTTTTGTCCAATAACTCTAGCTCCTACGATATGGAATAGAAGAGTAATTTTTATTATATGATAATGAAATGGAGGCCATATTTTACCCTATGGATGTCAACTGGTCCACCATTTTTAGTAGCCACCATCGGAAGCCCATGAGCTGCTGCCTGCATCATTTCAAACAAGAGTCGATCAATTACATTTCTTCGATGAAAGAAAGGTAAGTGATGAAAGAAACTAGAAATTAGAACCAACCTCGATCAAGGTAAGCCCAAAAGGCTCTACCAATGCTGGATTTATGAAAACGCCCTGCCATGTATGCAATTGCTTAGCCATAATCATGTAAGAACCACACAGATGTACTCTTTGAAATATTGTCAACAAACCTTTGTTTTCGCAGCAAGCCGATATATTTCTGGAACATCAGCTTGCTTGTGATGCTTTGGATAGGCCACCAGCCCATAAAGATCATACTTGTCAATCATCTTCAACACTGTCGTCAGCACACTTGCATTTCCACCAGTCATCTCATCTATATCATCTCTGTTTCCCATAATCAGCGTCTGCAAGAGGGCATAATAGTTCTCAAGAGTTATAGGGTCATGGAACAGACAAATTTAGTATCTAAAAGTAATTTAACATATAAAGCTCTGACAAGATTGGCAAGCTCTCTTAATGGACGGCACTCTCCAAAGGCTTTCAAAAGAGTTGTAATATTCTTCTTTGGATCAGGCCTTGATAAGGCCAAAATCATCGGCTTATGGGGGTTTGTAAGGAACCGCATGACCTGCCAAAGGATGTTAGCCATGAGGCAACGATAGCTATATCCATAATCGTATGAAACAAGGAAATGACTAAGGTGTCACTCACTTCAGACCATATTGCTGGAATTGCTTTTGGGGAAGAACCATCAACACTGCTAATGAGTGTTGCAAGTTCCCCATCGACCTCGGGAGCTTCTTCTTGAACCACAACACTGCTGAAGTCCATGCCAGGAGGAATAACCTGAAACGAGATTTTGCATCAGCATTTTCTTGGGATGCACAAAAGAATCATTCGTTGTGAATTTAGGCTATATTTGTGTACTTTTGGGAATAGGATAATTGAAAGCTAAGCTAAATACAGTAGGGAACTACATAATATTGACATTGCTTAAGCTGTAAGAGCAGTGCTTATGTCTGTTACCGTGAATTGAAATGAAGTGTGTTTTATACAGAGAAGCAGGAAAAGACATCGGAGTACAATTTTGTACAATTTCAATCTTGCTTCCTCTATTTCGATTTTCTCTTAACTCATAGACAAGTGATAAGGCATATGCTTAGCATTTAGTTATAAAATGTCAAAAAGAAAACTGAAAAAAAATAATAATCCTAGAAACACTTCCTTACCACCATCCTTGGCATGTAACGGCCATGGCAATTGACCCCACGTCTAGCACGAGCACGCAAGACTCTTTCAAGCTTGACATCAAACCCATCATAAAGCCCCCATTGCTCATCAATCTCTTGTCTAGTACTTGTGATTACAAGTTCAGCAGCATCAAGTGAAAGCTCTTCTCCTTCTATCCTCCTCATTATTTTATATGTTGAATTGATATCCTCCTTTGATTGCCGTCCCTGCTTAAGAAGCTGTTCCAACTTGTTTCGCCCGAGTGAGTGTCCTGTTAGAACCATAGGAACATTCAAAGCTCCTGATAAAAGAGCAGCACTATCACCTGCATCAGCATAATGGCCATGGATAACATATGGCCACACAGGCTGGCCCCCTCCAATTTGTTCACCCAAAGCTTTTGACATATTAAGAATGTGACTAAGAGCTCCATCTACAAATTCTTGAATATAAGGCCAAAGTAGTTCTTTTCGGATATACTTATCGCGTGGACCAAAGGGAATTCTGACGATATATGCTCCACTGCTCTCTCCCACCTCATTGCCACCATCATCTTCAGGACCTGCTGTTAGCATCTCTGTTGGCTCCCCATAACTCCAATCAACTTCAGCGGAGGAGATCTGGCGAGTAAAAAGATCTACCCTGTACACCCCAGGCATCCTAGCAAGTGCACGAGCAAGTTCCACAACATATTTGACCTGAGATATTGTTTATAAAAGTGTAAGTTACAATGGTATGGAGAGAAACTCTAGGATTATATTTCATTTGTTTCAAAATGCAGCACTTACCTGCCCGCCAGTGTCAGAATCTCGACCAAGCTCCATGTTGTCTCCTCGGACCAAACCATGCAAACTGTTCATAAAGATGAAACAACAATGAACTACATTGGCCAGTCAAAGAAATGCAGAAATAGAGTCTATTTGGTCTTTCAGCATGAATGGAGGTAGACTTAAGAAATCATGAACAGAGAAATAGCAAGCAACTCTGCATGTAAAAAAATTTAATGAAAAACTAAAAAAAAGAAGCAAGCGAACCCTTGTAAGGAATTCCCATTCCTCCATCTCTCTTGTGTCTTGGAAGACCATTAAATAGAAATAACAGATTCAGTCTGGGTACTGATTTCTAGTGACATCAGAAGTTATCATTCCTAGAATTATCTTTCAATGCACCGTAACAGACAAGCTTCTACTCTTTGAAGAGTTGAATGAAAACATAGAAATAGAATTCGTGTGCTGTATTTATCTTAAATTCATACTCTGACATGACTAATGTTCCAGAAAGCACCATACCTGACAAGGACAATATAGAGTTTCTTTTCCTTTTTATCATCCGACCACACTTCCAGGTTGGAAAGGTTTCTCTGAAACCTTTTCCTTGGCGTCTCGCTTTGTACCAGCTCCCCCAAACCATCTCCTTTCTCTCCTTCTGACAAGTCCTCAGACATGTCTTCAGTTGCATCCCGGCGTCCTAGTTCCCGTTCCCATCTTCGAGTTGCCAACCGCTGAAGTTCCTCCCACTCCAACTATTCACATCATAAGCATGGCATTTTTGTCATATTTAAAACACAAATGACATCAATCTCAGGCTCAATTCAATAGCATGGCACCCGAGCTCAAGGGCCAGAACAGGACCACAGGATCCCATGCACATAGGAGGAAAAACAAAATTCGCCCCACAGGGAATTAGGTCGATTACATGGTAGGATATGGTCATGTTAGGTTGATTTAAAAAGGGAACCTTATAACATGAAGCTGAGGAACCAAAATACGACTGTGCGTTTAACAAAAATAGAGTCATAACATGGTCCAGCATTCAAGAACACACACTAGGACATGCATAGACACACATTATTGATCCAATTCTCCCATAATTGAGAACGTTAATTATGTACATAGTTCTAAGGTACAACTTTATCTTTTACGAATTCTGCCACATATATGAAAACAGAACAAAATTAGGCTTCAAATGATGATTAAACAAATTTCTACTAACTGTAATGCATATAGTTTATACAACAACAAATTAAAAAAAGAAGAAGAAGAAGAAGAGAATCATGATGAAACAATCAATAAAAAAACAAAATCAAAAAATCATTTAAAATCACAAGACGATTGCATTCTGTTCTGTCTCTCTGTTATCTTTTCTCTTATTTGCAAGAAGTTACCCAATTCAACAGACAGAATTATGTCATTACAAGATTGTGAAAAAGTACTGTGCACACAGAGTCATTTATAAACAGAAACACATGCAAAACTGAGCCAATAGGGTCTCTTCAAGAACCAGGTTTTCTTGACAGTGACCCAATTCCACACTACACAAACACATGTACACACATATAAGAGAGTGACCTGCTTCTTCTTGCGAGTGAGGTGCCAAATACGCCAACACATGTTTTCGAGCCTGGAGCTGCGTTCCCTGGTGTTGCGAGTGGCAACAACTTTTATCCATGTTCTATGTAAATCAGTCTCATCAACTCCTGTAACAACCTCTTCAACAAAATACTTTGTTGGATTAAAATCCCCTGTGTCTCTTAAATTCATGCTTGGTGCTGGCTTGTGTTCTTCAATTGCACCTGCCCCACCACCACTATCCAATATCGCCTCTAAGTATCCATTTATCCACTCATTTCCTGCCATTGTTTCACAGTAAGAACACCGCTCCTCTTCTTTCCTTTGTAAAATTTTAGCAAGTTCAGAGTCACAAAATATGATTTCTTGGCAATGATAACAAAAAGGTTTTCCTAGTATTCATTAGACAGCTAGAAAGCAAAGGGTTTCAATATCAATTCACGTACAGAAAGCTGAACACACACCAAGAAACAAAAAGGGTTTCTTTCTTGGTTCAAGAAAAGAAGGATCATACAGTTTTTTTTAGGCTTGTTTAAATCTTGTGGCATTCGAGAGGAGGGAGACTTATAGTGAAGGGAGGACTGTATGTATGCGTGACTGTGCGAGCGAAAAATGGAAGAGAGAAAGGAGGAGGGAGAGGGAGGATTGTGTGGAGTGGGGCCCAAAGACAAAGGGAGGAGGACATGTGTACAAATAATGGTTGAAGTGATGTTCACACCTGTGTGAGAGGATGATGGATGGTTGGGAAGTCACCTTTTCCAAGGTTGTCCGCTTCCCAATGCGAGCTTACCGCCTTCGCTCCCTCCCTGTCAGCAGGTTTCCTTCATATTTGTGGCTTTCCGCTCGCTCCTGTAAATGGTGTTTCAATTTCTTCGATCATTTCTAAGGGCGCTTTACGTCTCAAGGTTTGAACCTCCACGAACACTGAAGGGGTATTTTTATTTTCTAATACATATGAATATAAATGCTAAATTGTCGTTTCCATCTCTCACAATAACACCCCTTAGCTGCTACTCTATGGACATTTCTTAGCACTACCCTTGCTTTGGCCTTCTTAATGATTTATTTTTCACCATTTATTGCAGCCGCAAATTAACTAGTTCTAGTTCATATGAATTTCTGCAATTAAATTTTTTTTTGGTTTTTTCACAGCCACATTCCAACAAATCAGTCCAGATCTTAACTATCCCTTTCATTAAATCTTATTTAAGATTACCAATCAAAGTGTATTAGTGTTTGTTACAACTGAATTTCTCAATTGAATTTTGAAAAATTATATATTAAACAATGAAAATTCACTTATTTTTTTTATAATTATTACTTATTTATCGTAATTGAAAATAACATGGACAACCTTACTTTTTTATAATTTTTATTTTTAATATTATCACATTAAAATCATTTAAAATTATTAATTTAATATTTTTTTAAATAAAAATAACTTTAAAAATATTTTAAAAACTAGATTGAAAAAAAAAAAAACAAATACTGCTTAGTTCCCAATGATAAAATGAAAAATGGCTTCCTTGTCATTATTTGACCTCGATAACACCAAAGGAATAATCTCTGAAAGTCTGAAAGTCTGAGTAGAATTTGTACTTGCGATTGCTTTCTAGTCATTTTGACAAGATTCACAGCGTAGAGAATGTCTGTAATCTAAGAGAGAGACAGAACGAACCCAGACAGCGGGCCCCAGATTAAATGAGGAGTTTTTATTTAATGTTTTTACAAAAACTATTAAATTGTTATTTTTTAATAGTTTTGATATATTAATATTAAAAATTAAAAAATTAAAAAAATATATTTTAATACATTTTAAAAAAAACTATTTAAAAACATATTATATACTATATTTTCAAACATCTCATAAACATTAATATCATTTACATATCTTCTTCTTTCTTAAATATCATCCCATAAATTGAAGTACAAATAAGAGAATTTAATCAAAAACATTTAGTGTATGTTTGATATTGTGATAGCGGATTCTTTTCAAAGTGTTTTCGCTTGGAAAAGCATCTAAATACTATTTTTTTTATTTTTTAAAATTTATTTTTAACATTAGCATATCAAAACGACCAAAAACATAGAAAAAATAATTTTAAACAAAAACAAATTTTAAATTTTAAAAATACATAGCCAAACACGTTCTCAAACATGTTCTTACATGGTAAGAAAAAAAAGGTTTTTTTTTCATACTATCTTCATCAAAAGGTGGTGGAAGACACACTACTTGTACGCCTATTTACGTGATCTTGATGTGGTAGAAAACAACATAAAAAGAAAAATGGTAAGAACGAGAATATAAAATTTTCAAAAAAATTAGATAGAAACTCTAATTTATAATTTTATTAGTGAATATGATTTTCAAGTAGTCTCCTGAAATACAAGTTAAATAACCATATTTATTTTAGAAAAAACATCTTAATAAAGCTAGAAAAATAATAAGAGTTCTAAAGTAAATAAATAAAAAGAGTCCTAAATCAACTTCTGGGTCTTATGTGAAGGCCCTCCTTATATCATATGGCTACAAAATTTTAATTCTATAGAAAATAGAGCCTTTATAATATCCGAGAAAACTTTCAGCCCAATCCAACAATCATATCAAAATTTTTGTTTATTAATATAAAATTACACTTTAGGAAAAAACCTCCTACATCAGTTTTTTCGAGTTGGAAAGAACTTGTCATGGAGTTCAAATTACTCTTATCTTAATCTCATGAATGTCCACTCAAGACTCTCCATCTCCTTTTCTTTAGACATCAATTTCAATCATTTCATCTTAAAATTTGTTAAAGAAACAACTATTGACAAATTATTTATCTTCTATTGACTTTTAGAATAATAAATTTGAAATCTCAAACTTACTTCATCAATATATGTTGTATTCATATAACTCTTGAACATATTAATCTTTGTGATAACAACAAGCTTGTAATCAAAATGATCCACATAACCTAAATTAACATTTTTTTATTGAGTATCTTACATGTTTTATTTGCACTTAATATCTAACTTATCATTAAAGACACCGTTAATGATATTATTACTATCATTGTTTATGATATCATCATTAAAATAATAATAATCAAAATAAACATCATAAGTTGTGGAGAACACCAATCCACATCTATCTCATTATAAATGAGATTACCAAAATCTCCATAATACTTAACCCGATTAAGAAGTTGCCTAATTTGCTCATACCTTTGAAAAGAATTCTAGAAACTCCAACTCCGTTAATTGATAAGATAATTTTTCAACTTGCCTCTGTATGTTTATTATCGCCAATCAATAGGATAATTTTTTTAATTTGTCACTGCATGTTTTCTATCACCAGTTCCCAAACGTCTTTTTCTCGAATGAGAAACTCCTCATCCCCTCCTACACCATCACATCCTATTTTGCAACCACCTCTTCTATACATGGTTATTCAACATCATGCAACAACTAACCACTGAGAATCATTGAACTCCGATACCAACTATTGTAGATGAAAACAACATAAGAAAGACAACAAGCATAAGAACATAATTTTTTTAAAAGAATGGATCAAACAAAAACTCTAATTCACAATTTTATTATTGAATATTTATTTTCAAGTAGTCTCTTGAAACACAAACTAATCACTACTAGAAGTTTTCAATTTACTGATGAAATATTCTATCGGTGGTTAGACACTAAGTCCGTCGGCACGACTTTTACCGACAGGCTCATAGACAAAAATACTTCATCGAAAAACCTATCGTCGATGATTTATGGTTTGTTGCTGAGTTCATCAGTAATAAAATTACTTATGGATTTACAGACATGCCAAACAAAAAAAAATTTACCCATTTTAATCTGTTGATATTTCCATTAGAGACTTTCACATATCACCGACAAAAAAACCATTGATAATGCCAACAATGAATTTTTTTAATATTATCGATGAAATAAAACTATCGGTGATTAAATAGTGGCACAATGACATTTGTAGTAATTTATTTTCAATTCTCTAGAATATATTGATGGACTTAATCTGTTGGTAAGACCGTTAATAATATTTTTAAAAATATTTTTTTAAAAAATCTATTAAATAGAAATAGAAAATAATTAAAAGTAATTAAATTAAAATTAAAATCAAATATTTATTAAAAATTTATAAGTTTAAATATAATTAATCTAAAATAAAAAGGATGAAGGAGGGGAAGACGAGTCTTCACAGAGACCGTGGGGCCAATAAAGGGGAGCACATGTATCACCCCTCTATGATTTTATCTTCATTAACAAAATCAACTGAGTTCAACCGTCTTAGCACCGAGTCTTTCTATCTCAGCAGTAAGATAGGTCGTCCGAGATTGAACTCGTTGGTCTAAAATCACCTTGAACCATGAAGTTTGAGTGCTCAGAACTGATTGCAAGCATTTGATGATTGAAACACTTAAAGTCGTTCACAAGTCCTTGCCCGTAGTGTTTGAGATACCATACACCTAATTTTTATCGGGTCCACTACATGATCCTGTCTTTAACCATAAAGACAAATCAAGTTTCGAATGGGTTAAAATATCATCCCTGTATCTCTCATTCAACCAGGTGTTATATATATCCTAAGAAAAAGTCATCAAATTCAAGAAAAATAATAACTTAAGAAAAGAAATTGTTGAAATCCAACATACCACAAAGTGTTGAGCTCAGCTATCTACGAGATGTTACACTCCTTTTTGATGATCATCAATTTGCACGTGCGTTTCTATAAAAAGCTTCATCGGATTTGATCCTCGTCCAAGAACCATAGCCTGCAAGAGAAATTGTTGTCAATTAAACATAGTCATATAAAATAATAAATTTAAAAAATAGAGGTAGTAAAAAGAGAATCTTATCATTCGCTTCGCATGCGAAACGAACGGAATAGATCCACCGGTGTGTTGTAATGGAACCGTAAATCTTTTAGTTCTGGTTCTCTGCACCAGATTGTGACCATCACACGAAATGCTTGGGCATCACATGCTGAATATATTCCGCCCAAACATCCTCTAAGATGTACGATGATCTAAAATCCTTCCAAACCATTACGTCCTTCTAGCGTCGAAGCTCTCTTTCTTTCACATATTTTTTTGTTTTCTTTTGCATCTCGTACCAAAAATCATGCAATATATATGGTACAAATGAACTATATGTTAATAAATGAAAAATAAAATTTTAAAATTTGAATTAAAAAAATTTATCTTGATTTCAATCTTACATAATTGCAGCGTAATACTCTCAAACACTTTTGAAAACAACGTTGTCAGCTTTATCCCAATAAAATATTTCTTTGCAGTTCAAATTTGTAAGAGAATAATTTCATTAATATTAATAAACTAACTGAATTAACATAATAAAAAAACTATTTAAGTTAATACTAACCTTAAACCTTCTGGACCATGCATCAATCATGGGTTTCCGTTTGAGATTTTTGGACAACTAACTCCATTGAAACAATGACATTTTCATCGAAGATTTCATTGCCGATATTATGGTTTAGACAACCTTAATATTTGCAAACCCGAAATTGCATTCGTTAATTGAAATTATTTTTTAAAAATTATTAATATGTTATTTATTTTTTAGTAGTGCATGAAAGGAAAACAAACTTACATTAAAAGGTCGGACTTTCACGGGGCATGATACTTTCTAGTAAATGAATCCCGCTTTGAAGGAACTCTTTCTTAACATGGAGACATCACACTCGATGAGGTCGCGTCGAGAATGGGTGCCTGTGACTCAGGTGCCTGTTTATTGTTGACACCTAATGACACATAGGTGCCGATAATTTACCGTGATTCATGCACTTATCTCATAATGGTTCATCAGAGTCTTTCAAAAGATCATTAAAGTTAGTCATGTCTGCATTAGGTTCTTCATCTATTATTGGGCATTGACCGACATAACCCTAATTCATTCTCATCGCATCCATAACCATATTCCTATAAGGATTACTTTTGTCATCTACAACTTCATGTATGTTGCTAGAGCTAGAAGTTGACCCAACCATCCTTACTACCTTGGTCTCGTGAGGAACATATGGTTCTCCGTGTGCAAACCAACACAAGTATCTCTTCAAAAACTCTTTTTGTAGAAGATGCATCGTTACAATATCTGTATTGAGAAACTTTTTATTCTTACACCTCTTACATGGACATCTAATACCGTCTCCACTAATATTTCTCGGATTAGATAAAGCCCTTAATCCCATTACAATAATCCATCCTATGCAACCCTTCGGGTGGATCTCGATACATCAATGAATGATCATCTATTACTTATATATATATATATATATATATATATATATAGAATATTGATGGTAACATTTATTAATTAATTATGTAAACTAAATAAATTAGATAACATTGATTTAACTCAAACTTATTCAATCTATTTTCATAGTACTCTTAATTCATTATCAATTATCTATATAAATTCAAATTCCTATACATTTACTGAATTTTTCAACTCAACAATAAAACTGACAAAATATAAAACAGACCTGTTGAATATGCCATTATTTATTTCATCATAAAACACCTAAGTCACAAATTCAAATTAAATTTTATTAATTTACAAACAAATACAATTTTATAAAATCTCAAACAAACTCTAATATGTTCAAATCATATATTCATACAACAAATTTCTATGGAAAAAAAGCTATAAAACAAGTAAACACCCAAACAAAATACATATACTATAAAAATATGCAATATAAATTAATATTTGAAAATTGAGTTCAAACAAAAAAAAAATGGGTAGTTTTGCTCACTTAATATAGGGAATCCTCAAATTTGAATCAGAACAATAATGCTGACAAACTAAGTATTGGGGTGGCTAAATTTATGGGAGAGGTTGATTTGTGATAAAATTGGAAGGGGTGTACTATTTGTTACAGAGGTGGAAGGAAAAAAAAGAAGAATTGAGGGAGAGAGGGGTTGCTGACCAGGTCATAAATTAAATATTACCGACGACATTACAGATGGAATTCACTCACGAGTTAATCCTGTCGGTAATTCTATTGTATATTTTTATAGTATTTGTATTTTATTTGAGTGTTTACTTATTTTATAACTTTTTTCCACAGAAATTTGTTGTTTGAATATATGATTTGTACATGTTAGGGTTTATTTGAGATTTTATAAAATTATACTTGTTTGTAAATTAATGAAATTTAATTTGAATTTGTTACTTAGGTCTTTTGTGATGAAATAAATAATGGCTTACTTAACTGGTCTGTTTTATATTTTGTCAGTTTTATTGTTGAGTTGAAAATTTTGGTAAATGTATAGAAATTTGAATTTATATAGATAACTGATAATGAATTAGTTATACTATTAAAATAGTTTGAATAAGTTTGAGTTAAACCAATGTTATGTTATTTATTTAGTTTACATAATTAATTAATACATGTTGTCATCAACATTCTATATAGGTTTGACATAAGTAATGGATCATTCATAGATGTATCGAGATTCACCCGAAGGGTTGCGTAGGATAAATTATTGTAATGAGGTTCATGATTTTATTAATTAAGTATTATTTAATATAATAAATATTAATGGTGATAGTATTAGATGTCCATATAAGAGGTATAAAAATAAAATATTTTTTATCCAAATATTATAATAATGCATCTTCAACAAAAATGGTTCATGGAGAGATACATGTATTGGTGTGCATATAGAGAACCATATGTTCCTCACGAGACCACAATATAAAAGATGATTAGGTCAACTTCTAGTTTTAACAACGTGCATGAAGTTGTAGATGACAATAGTAATTCTTATAGGAATATATATGGTTATGGATGCGATTAGAATGAATCAGGGTTATGCTGGTTAATGTCCAATAGTAAATAAAAAACCTAATGTAGACTTGACCAATTTTAATAATCTTTTGAAAGATTCTGACGAATCATAAAGGGTTGGGTGCACAAATCATAGTAAATTATCAGTCATTGCATAAATGTCCACTATCAATTCAGATAATGGGTTGAGTAAGGCTAGCTATGAAATAATTGTTGAATGAGTGAAAATCATTTTACCTAAAAGAAATAGGCTGAAAAAGAACTTTTATACTGCTAAATTCATGATAAAACCCTTCAGCCTAGGATACCAGAAAATTGACATGTGTTCAAATTTTTATATATTGAACTACCTTGAAAATGTAGATTTGACTTAGTGCAAAATATGTAGGCATGCTCGTTATAAACTTAGAATTAACAGGGGAAGGACTCTTGTTGCATATAGAAATCTTAAATACTTCTCAATCACACCTAAACTACAAAAGTTATTCATGTTAACAAAATACTACTAAGCACATAAAATGATATCATTCATATGATGCAGTGGATGAAGTGATGATGCACACTTCCAATGGTGAAGCCTAAAAACATTTTAATAGGGTGCATCATTGGTTTTCAAAGGAATCAAGAAATGTGCTTCTTAGGTTATGTATAAGATGGATTCAATCTATTTAGGTCATTTGCTACTCCTTATTCTTGTTGGTCGGTAATACTCAAGATTTACAACTTACCACCAGGGATATGCATGAAGTCAGAGTTCATTTTTTTATCTACGATCATACCCGATCCTAATAGTTTGGGTTGGAATATAGATGTTTGTCTTCATCTGTTGATTGATGAGTTGAGGTAGTTATAGCCATCTAGGGCTTTGACATATGATGTATCAAGAAAACAAAATTTTTAGATGAAGACAATTTTGAAGTGAACCAGTAATGATTTTTTTTATGTATGAAATGGTTTCTGGTTGGAGCACGCATGAAAAATTAGCATATCCATATCATATGGAAAATAATAAGGCCTTAATGTTAACAAATAATGATAAAGTGTTTTTTTTTATTGTCATAGGTAGTTCTTGCCAACGGATCACAAGTACAGAAAGAACATAAATGACTTCTTTGTTGGTAGAGTTGAAAGGGATGTTGCATCACCACTATTATTGAGTGAAAAATTGTATGACATGATGTCGAAGTATGATTATATTATGTTTGGTTTTCAATCCAGTAAGCAAAAGTTTTTTTATTTTGGTTTGACTAACAATTGAGTAAAACAAAAGTATTTTCTGAGAGCTTTCTTATTGAAAAACCAATCTCCTTTGCCATAACCTTGATACTGTACACATTGAAAAGAAAGTGTTTGAAAATAATTATTGTAAATGTCACTATAACTGTTTACTCACCGATGAAATAATATATGATATGTTTGATGGTTATATATTAAATTCACCAATGGAAATAATGACGGATAAAAAAATCACCGATGGAATGATATAAGGTTTTTTGTTAGTGATATGTTATATTCAACAATGAAAATACCAACGGAATGAAGTGGATATTTTTTTTTATTCGCTTTGTCCGTCAGTAAATTCATTGTAAAATTATTACCGATAGACCACAAATCACCAATGAGAGTTTTTCTAACAGAGTAGCATTGTCTGTCGATAAATTTCATTCTGACATACTGTGAAAAATGAAACCAAATAAAGGGTTTTTCTTTTCTATTTTCTTATAAAAATTGATTTGAAACTCAGTACAAATTATAAGATAAACATGAAGTGGACAAATCAGGTTTTGGCTTTTCCATCCACGGTCCATCACTCTTGAACATGTCACAAGCATGCCGACCCTTGCTGGCCAAGAAAAAGAATTTAAAACAAAAATTAAAAAAATATTCCTCCAAAGGAATGCTCGTGGTGACACATTAGTAGAGGTAGTAAGAATAAATTGGAGTCCAATAAGATATGAAGAATAGAAAAGAAACTAATTAAAGATTGTCGACTTTTGCTATAAACTACAACCTGAATTGATATTTAGGCCACATGCATGCCTCGTAATGGCATGGAGCAAGATCTTCAATGTTTTGAGCATAACTGTGATTTTTTTTTAATGCTCTAACATTTAATTCATTGACAGATTTCTATTCAATATACCGGGCAATGAAATGAAGCATCACTAAAACTTGTTTTGTGTGAAAACTGTGAAGCCTGTGAGAGAAATGTGTGCTTGATTGAAGTAATGATAATCTTATAAGATGACTTTAACACTGAATTGTTGGTCAAATTGGCAAGAATGTTGCTCAGTTGGAATGACAACTCATCCGGGAATACATTAGGCAATTCTCTTACTATTGAAATATTTGACTATCGAATTTCTTCCCTTTTTATCTCTATGACATACGTAAGGTAAGTTTCATACCCTTTCTTCACCATCTTTCTCGTAGTCATAGCCGAGATAATACAATTTATGATGACATTTCTCTCCTCTAAACATAATTTTCCTACCATTAGGTCTATACAAAGTTACTATTTTTGCAAAAAGTCTATTTGAGTTTTATTTATACTCAACCAGTCCATACCCAAGATGACATCAAAGTTATGCAACTCTAGTGTCAATAGATCTACTTTCAATTCACATTTATTTATAACAAATTGAACCCTTTTATACATGTGATTTATATTTACGGTCTTACCTAATGGACTACTTATAACAAACTCATTATCCTTTTTACAAGGATTTCCCCCCCAATTTCCCCCACAAGCTTAATAACAACAAATAGGTGTGCTGCCCTAGAGTCAAACAATACATGAACATACAAAACTTTAACTGTAATGTACCTGCCACTACATTAGGAGCAACTCTGGTTTCCTTTTGTGTCATGTAATATACTCTTCCCTGAGTCTAGGGCCCCTGTGTCTTATTACTCTGAACATGAGTTCTGCCTCTACTGTCACTAGCCCCGGATAACATCTATTGGGATGGTTTGTCTATAGTGGCAGACTGTTGCCGACTCTGAGCTTGTTGTTGCTGATTCTGAGTGATCTCAGTCCTGCGGGGACAATTTCTCCAAAATTATCCTTGATCCCTGTAATAATACCATCCACGGTCTAAATGTGGGCAATCCCGCCATCTGTGTTCCCCTTGTAGATATAACATCATCTAGGCATTGTGGAATAGTCTCCTAGGTGTCTTTGTCCATAATAGGTATACAAAGGATAAGTAATCATTCTCTACTCGATGCTTCTCTAGAAAAACCACCATTAGGGTTTGATTGCTTTCCTGTTGACCCCGCCTCTGAAGTCTGAGCAGATGCAGTTAAGAAACCCCCTTTTTTTTGAACTAACTGAAATGTCCCTTACCTCTTTTAGGCAGAGGGGGTTTACTAGAGGTATACTTTGCATCCTTCTTCTTACCTAAACCATATTGTCATTGTTGGCCCTCCTATAAACATAGCTCGAGGGCCTCTGCTACTTCAATAAACTCTTTGGTAGTCTCAAACTTGAAGGCAGTTAGTCCCTGCTTTAAATTTTGTCGTAGTTCATCTCGCAGCCTTTCAACCCTGTGTTGTTCACAAAGAGTATAATGTGAGGCAAACATAGAAAGGTTATAGAACCTCCTCTTATAGTCGAGCACTAACATGCCCCCTTATCTCAAAGCTAGAAACTCTTGTTCCTTAATTTTATGATGATAAGAGGAGTAAAAATAATGCTCAAACTATACTCTAAACTCTGCCTAAGACTAGGACCTTGCAAGTCTCCTCGACCTCACCATATCCCACAAAGATTGCACCCTCTCTGAAAGTAAATGGACAACATAATTTACTCATAAGCCCTCTACTACCTGAATCCGATCCAGGATATCCTCAATTGTGCGAAGCCATCTGCTTGCTATCTCGACGCCTAGTTCACCCTAAAAAGGGTTCACACCCTAATTCTCTCATACTCTTTACAGACCGCACTAATGCAACCACACTATCAATTGGGGTTGTAGCCACAAGTATCATCTATACTGCTGATGCTATTGGAGTTGTCGGAGCTGAGGCACTAGGCATCGCCTCGATCATTTCCATTATTATCTGAGCTATGAGTGTTGGGTTGGCATGTAGCGTAGGTGTCGCTGCATGCATTGGTGTTGCAGCTGGGGGTATAACTCTCTATCTCTGTTGGTTCGGACCCCAGGCTGTGATCCCATAGTCTGTCTCAAATCAGTATCATCATGGAGTCCTACTGACTCCCCTAATCTTGACTGATGAGATATTAGAGGCATATGAGATGCAGTATTTTCTAACAGGCCATCTACTTGTCTTTCTTCAAAACCTTCTCCTGTCATCATACCCTTTCTCGTGCGTACCACCCTAATTTAAATTAGCAATTTATTAAACTTTTATTAAGTTTTCCAAACCCAAAACTAGGCTATAATACCAACTGTCACGACCCCGATATATATATATATATATATATATATATATATATATATATATATATTTATTTTTACTCGGTGCAAATTGTTTTTTTAAATGGCAGAGTCTCCTCTGTATTTTCAATACCAGGTTATCGACTAAAAAATCACAACATGTAAATATTAACCACAAAGCTCGTCCCATCATATTAGACTTCATAACTCAACTAGAACATCAATTTCCACACCTTTCTTTTGAAACTAATAAATATTTCATAGACAAAGTTTAAAACTAATTAATTTACAATAAGCATTAATTTTTTAGGACATACACATATTTAATTGGACATACAATAAAACTACAACATAAACATATTTAATTGGACATACCATAAAACTATATTACTAACTTAATAAGAACATTATCCTTAATTACATCCCCGACAAGAGATAATTTAAAAATTTAAATTCCTTAACACATAAGTGATATAATAATAAAATATTAATATTTCCAAATACAAAAATTGATTTAAATAAAAGATTTTCATTTATGCATCTACTTTCCAGTTTGAGGGTACGAGCTACCTAGCAACATATTTATATAACATATGAATATTGGGTAAAAATTAAAAATTTACACTTTACAATAAACGAATAAAATAAGAACCATTTAAAACATACACAATAATACATTTACTAGCTCATTAAATGAAGTACTAATCATCGATACATTAATTTAATTTAAATATCATTTTGTCAATCCTTAACTAGGTATCTTTTTCATTAACCAGGATATAACTTTCTCAAGTTGTCCATTAATTAGAACGTTATTTCCAATGTTCAAGAATAAAAAATCCTCAAATGCGCCCATTGAATAGGGTATTATTTTCATTAACTGGAAAATAATCTTTCAAGAGTCCCATTTAACAAGATATTATTTCCATTCTTTTTATTTCATAATTTTACACAAAATTACAATTAAAGAAAATTCCTTGTAGAATATTAAAATAAAAAAAAAATTTATTACAAGGTGTTTAACACTTACCTGGTGTTTGTGGGCGTGAAGTGGTCCCTTGTTGCTGATTAGATCCTGTAACCTCTTCTACACCAACACATGTCATTTATTATTCATAACCAGATGATAAAAATCTCATTTCATTTTAATTATGTCGTACATTTCACATTCTTATCAAACATTAAATTCCACCTTTTTCTCATAGGTTTCATTCATATTTTTTTTTATTATCAAAGAGAATAAAATTCTCCTTTTTGGTATTAATTTCATAATTCTCCAACAATCCACCTAATTCATTTAAAACCACTCTTTTATATTAACAAAGTCCAAGTCAAAACCATTTCTCTTTTTTTTTTATGTCATGGCCGAAACCTCCACAAGAAAAAAGGGTGAGAATTTTGTTTTTTGTAAATTCTTTATCCATTCCATCTATTAACATCTATAAACTTATAATTTCCCACAATTTCCAAACAATTGCATCAAATTCCTTGATCCCCCACATCTTCCTCTTTGGCCAAAACCAATAATTAAAAGGGGAAATGGTTTTGCTTCTTTCATTTTTAATTTAAACACTTATCCAATCATAATTCATACTTTCTAACATGGTTCAATTATAATTTGCATCATTTCAATGATTATACCATAAATCCTCAATTTTACATAATCATAGCAATTTAATTTCTTCATCAAAACACAAAATTATAACAATTAATCATTTTGAACATGTTCTTTAACTTACTTGGATAAGGATGCAAGGAATCGATGCAAGAAAGATTCAAATTCCCTTACCCTTCATTTTCAAACCCTAGCTTTGAATTCCTTTCTTTAAACGACTTCCAAATACTAAATCACCTCTCTTAATTGCTTAACTAAGTTCTAATAAATCCAATCATACTTCTTCTTCTTCTTCTTCTTTTTTATATACTTAGCAAAAAAAAAAAAAAAAAGTAGAAAATCACACAAATCCTCTCCTCTCTCTCTTATGATTTTGAATTGAAGACCGAGAGAAGAGAATTGAGCATTTATATAGTCCAATCTTTTGAATTTTGCACATTGACCCCTTTTTGTTTAGCTTTTTCCCATTTTGCCCCCACCCTTTCCTTCTCAATTAATTAATGCCTTATCACTTTTCTTTTGTTTAATTTCATCCCTCTCATATACTTATCTATTTATTTTATTTTATTCCATCTTGTTTTTATTTCTGAATAAAAAAAATCTTCTCTTCATTTTTGGTCTAGTTAGATTATAACCAAGTTTTTACACTAATCATTTCACTAAAAACACAATAATCAAATAATAATTAATCATAAATATTAGAATATATTTTTGTGTGTGTTAAGCTATTATACATATGCAAAGTTTAATTTAAAATTTTTCAAGCGTTCTAAGATCGTATTAGACAATCTCGAGTTATTTTAAGGTTTGAGTAAAGGTTACCTGAAAATCAGATCTTCTTTTAGGGTTTGATCAACTTCTTCAAGGCATGGTTGTAGCAAACTACAGGTTGTCAAAGTGTCTGACCTCTAACAATAATCCACTCGAACTACCAATTAGAGAGATCTTGTAAAACCCTATTAAGAAGAGAGAGATTGTTATGCATATAAGTGCTAGCTCTTTTTGTACAGAGAAAACTTAATAACCCTATAAATGAAAAAAATATCACTTTACCCTCTAAATAATATCATATATATTATTTTAGTATAGTTTTATAAATTTATTCAATTAAGTCCCTACTTGATCTTTTTAGGTCTAGAATTGTAATTCGTTGTATAAATTACATTATAGTCATTAATTTCTAAAACTTATTTATAATAAAGTCATACTTGATTAATTATCCCACTTTTATTTCTAATCAATGGTTTTTGAAGATGCACTGTCTAGCAACGTGTCATGAACCTTCAAATATTAGAAAAGTTATAAGTGATTAACTTAACCTTTTAACTATCAGTTTATCAGCGTAATTATTATCCCTTCATTAACAATGTTTTGATGTAGACATTATAGTATGAATGTGTCTACTATATCAAATCATATTTGTTCTCAACACTATAGTCATTGATTCTTTGAAATAAGATTTGAAACTCTTTTAAAACCTCATTCCACCTCGCATAAGGATTTACAATTAATACTATTTGAGAACAGATAAAATATTTGTTAACTTGCAGTATGGCCTGGGCCAAGTTTTCATTCAAATCAAGATGGACATTAACATGATCAAATATGGTGACCTGATCAAACTCGAGTGAGATCCAATTGGGTCAACTCTAAATTATAGCTAATAGTATCTAGAGTTTCACTTGGTACAATAGACAACTTGTATGTTTTTTTTAATTAACAATTCTTAGAAAGTAGATGCATGTATAATAATTTGTTAATGGTTTAGATTTTCATTAGAAGGTTCACAAATTAAACTTATCCAAAAAAAACTTATGAGAAATAAGTGTGACTTGGTTCACATGAAAAGTCCTTTTTGTTTATCTACCTTATATGAGGAAATAATATGAAATTATTCATATAATATTTAATAACCCTACAAATTAAATTAGGAATTTTAATAAATCTTCGATTAAACTTGTATAATTAAGTTAGATAAGGTAAAAACATTGTAAACCTTAATTTTATCGATTCAACAGCCTAAAATCAATATTCAAATCATTGATTGAAAAACAATTGTTACGTTCCGGGCGAGATGAAATCTAATTACATCATTAATGATTTCCCAGGGTTTATATAACTCTTCTAATTCTAGGAAAAGTGAAATGACTTCACACTTTTTATATCAAGATTTTTTTTTATGCTTTTAGTAAGGGTGTTTAAATCTTTTTACTTTGAAAAATACAATAAAAATATATATTTATTCTTTTAAAAAAAAATTAGGGTTAGGATTTGCATTTGATAATGATAACTTATATCGACTCTTTATCATTAAAGGAGTGTTTGAAAATATAATTACGAACCCAGTGCTTCAATCCGGGTCTTTTTTTTAGCCTGAAATTAAATAAATAAATAAATAAAAACATGACAAGCTTCAACGACAAAGATTGGGCATGCAAAGAATGCATGGAACTTAGTTCCTAGCATTAGCACTGAAAGGCCCGCAATTCAAAGAACAGTAGCAAAAGCGAATTGATAAACCCGGAATCGTATTTTCAGTAAGCTCAATTCTAAGAACACCAGTGACAGCACAATCCAAATAACATTACTAAGCTTGAAAAAGTCAACAGTTGTTCCTTACAAAGCATCTGACAAATTGCAGGATGAAAAGAACCAAAAAGCTGCTCCTTTAGCAGTGAAGAATATTCCAGCAACCTTGAAGTCGATGTTCAGAAGGGAAAGTGCCAGCAGTCAATGATCGAAGTTTGCATGGATTGTCACTGAAAAGAAGAAACAAAAGGAAACAACGCAGCCTCCACAGTGGGCAGCCTGAAACAGTTTGGTGGGGAGGAAAACATAGAGGATGAAAAAAAAAAAAAAAAAAGCAGCTTCGAGCAGTGTATAAAAAGTTAAACGACTGAAGAAACAATCAAATAGTAAACAACGCATATGCATCACACAAAGAAGATTGGCAGGTTAGGAAAGGGAGAAATCAGACATAAAAGGCAGGCATCCAAGTAAGGCAACTTTGAAGTTATCCCTGTAGCAATGCAGGCTTGTTCTTATTCAGAAAAGAAAGTAATTCATGCCATGCATGCCATCTTGTTCGAGTAGCGGACGAAATATGTTTATCAGAATAAAAAAACATAAAGAAAAAATACGTGAAGAATGCAATGTAAGCGCATCTCAGCTAATGACCAAACAGTTAGCACAGGTAGTTCAAGCAAAGCAAAGGAAAAATAATAATCAAGCAAGCAGGAATTTTGCGCAGTCGCAGCGTGAAAATAGACATCAAAGAAAGTAGCCTATCATGGGGATGGCATAGTTGCACGCATCTTCTATACAGGAGAGGGGGTGCAATATGGCTCGATGACTCAGGCTCATCATCTAAGTGTGCTGCAGTAGGTGCAATGTCATCCAGCCCTGACTTCACCCTGTCACATGGAAGTAGTAAAAGGTCAGGATAAAAAATGATGTTGGGTTTTCTCCATTTTTTTCTCTCTTAATTGATGAAATTGAATGATCCTTGGGTTATTAGGAAAAAGGGAAGACAAGCATGAGAAATTTAAGGGGAAAAGTATGCGGGGTTGAGAAGAAATACAATGGGCTGTCACAGAGACATTTTTTTCATTAATTAGAGCATGTATGGTCAGGTAAGGAGAATGTTAAAAAGCAAGCAAATGCCCAAAAATCTGGAAAAGAATTTCAACGGGAGCTATGGGAAGATTGTCCTAAACCTGTGCTGCGCTGGGTCAGCCTGGAAATGAAGCCTTCTTCTTGTTCCAGTGAGGCTGGGTCCCTCGAGATCCTACTGAAAGTCTGAGCTTGTTGTCTGGAAAGATGCTGAAGAGCTGATAGCAGGAGGAGGGATGCCTATCGGAGTTATTGGAGAGGTTGGTGAGGGCTGGCGTTGAAGAGCTGGACGAAGCTGATTTTGAGCTTACTGGAGTGGTGTCAGACTGTGATGAAGGTTGAAGGGGTTTTATCTGCAGGGCTGGTTTATATATGACTAAAAAAGATGCAGCAAGTGGAGCTGCTATGATGAGAAATAAAACGTGG
>Ga0307518_10000368_pt1 | contig 34370 bp, 14 predicted proteins | sample 25_EM_MG_FD_203889 | JGI IMG/M metagenome (GOLD analysis project Ga0307518, IMG submission 203889) | Populus trichocarpa ectomycorrhiza microbial communities from riparian zone in the Pacific Northwest, United States - 25_EM | ecosystem: Host-associated > Plants > Roots > Unclassified | place... | reverse complement strand
GGTTTTATTATGAGTTTATAGTGGTTAATTAAAAATTGATAATATGAAAATTAATTCTAGTTAATATCATAATTAATTCTTCAATTTTTTAATTTTCAAAATCAATTATAAAAGGGGTGAATGTATAGTTCAAAACGATGTTTTTTCTTATTTTACATACCCTTCCTTACCTCAAACTTTAGTGTTTCTCTCTTTATTTTTAAGCTTCTATAGTCCTCTCAAATCTAGAGCTTAGATTCATTTTATTAAAAGATTATTAAGTTCATCTACTTTGGTTAAAAAAATTTGTTTAGAAGTGCATCTAAATTAAGATGATAATGTTGAAATCTTGAGAGACTTATTTCAAATAATTTTTGCGCTAATAGAGGGACAATAAAGATTTGAGGATAAAAAATTCAATCCTTGACAACAATAAAAGCTTCACTATTTAAAGTACTTCAACAAGTACCTTTTTATATTTTAATTTAAATATAAATATATTATTTAATTAGTATGCATGCTAGAACGTTGTTTTGATATTAATTGCAAGTTTATTTATTCTTAGTATGCATGCTAGAATATTTATATATGCTTTTTATTTGTGGGTTACATATTTGTCATGGTATATATATGTTCTCACAAGTATGATTTAGTTATGATGAATATGCTGAATGATAAAACTGCAAAAAAAAAAAAAAAATCATGTTTAAAGAAAGAAAGAGAAAACCAAGAAAATCAAGGGAACCTTTTAAACCTGAACAAAGATCTCAAACAAATAATCTATTAAATTCTAGAGATGTACTTAATCAAGAAACTCAATTCCTAACCAATTTAATACTGATTAGCAAAATTAAATCCAACAAAAAGCAACAATTAAAGAGATCCAAGAAAACTCAGGTTATTTTCAAAATCAATAGAAAATCACATAGAAAAAAAAAATAAAAATAATTTAAAAAATTTATCCCAGATAAAATAAATAGCAATATTAAAAGAGAACTAAATTCAAAAAGAAAAAAAAAGGGTATGAAATAAAAAATTCTAACCTCATAAATTGTTTTTTTAAAAAATCATTTCAAATATTAAAGGAAGGGACCTGGAAAAAAATATAAACTAAAATAATTAGCCAAAAAACCCAACAAAAAACAATAAACAAAAAGACCCGAGATAACCGGGTCATTTTCAAGATCAACAAAAATTTCTACAAAAAGCAAGCTAAAAATAAAAGCCTAGTCTTCTTGAATTTTTAAATGTTTCTTGAATTTTTACGGGGCTAGAGCAAAAATCTAGGTGAGGAAAGAGAGAGAAAAGGGGGGGGAGAAAATAGTTGCCGGCACCAAACCATTATAAATCTTCGAACACGTGCCATGTCATCGAGTTAGGGGAGCTGAGATCTTCCAAAAGTCACACCGAAAGGTGGTTATTGGTGACCGGACTGCCTCGCATGCGCTGTTTGAACAGTGCAGGGTTGTCCAAATAATGTTTGCACGCACCAACAAGTTTTGTTTTTAAATAATATTTAATATATGTGAATTACTATTATGCCCTTGTGCAACCTCTAAATTTATAATAAAACTAATGTAAAATAACTAAAAAACCCTCATGAGAGAGTTATATTATTTTTGTCTTCGATGGCATCAGGGTAATTACACTGTTTCAAAATAAATGAAATTACTAAAACACCCCTAAGTAAAAGATATTGTATTTTTTAGGGCTGAGCATTTTCGGTTCGGTCCGGTTTTGGACCAAAATAAACAATCAAACCGAAATTTTTTTAAGTTTTTGAACCGAACCGAAATCCGATTCAAACAGATTTATTTTGGTTTGGTTTTTTTTCCTTCCAAACCAGTTCAAACCAAAATTATTCCGGTGAGTTTTTTCTAGGCTTTTTACTGACCACATTTTTCACAATAGCCCAAAAGAGCAATAATATAAATACATCAACAGAAGAACAAAGATTGAATGAAACAGCATCCGGAGGCTAATGAGAATTTGACAAGGAAGGAAAAAATGAACTACAAGCACCATACATGAGCGAGCTAATTTCAGATTCAATCCACTCCTTCTCCAGGGAATGTTACAAGGCCTACCAGTTGCAAACAAATAGAAAGCAATTCCTAGTTGCAGCACCTCCAACTTGTTCACAGTCCCAAAAAAATCCCTATGTCGAAGAAGGCAACTAAAAATTAAAACAAGAGCCTCCAAAGCTTCTGCTACGCACAATAAAGATGTCATGTCAGTTTCAACAATTTGTATATAATGGATGGCTGAAACTTGTATGAACAAATATGTCCAAACCCTCAGCCACTCAAGCCAGCAAAAGATAAGAAACACAACAGGGAAAAAAAAAGGAGAAATGAAAGGAAAAAAAATCCACCACTTGCCCACATCATGCATGCACCCAAATCGCATCCTATTGAGGTTACTAAAGATCTGATCGAGTGCATGATTACTGGATTCAACCAGAAGCATTTCCAAAAGCAATTACCAAACATCACTGCAAGGAAAGAATTAAATAGAAGCGTAAGCAGATCTTGGCCAACAAATAAACCTACTAAAACTGTCAAGCACCACAAAACCACAACATTTAGGCCAAGAACATGTAGATCTTATTTCACTAAACTACAAGAGCACTGATATCAAATGAAACCCCATAAAGCCTGTAACTTTAGGTTCACAAAGAGTAAAGGGAGGGGAGAAAAATTAAAGAAGAGATATACAGAAAGTATAGGAAGGGGAGAGATGCAAAGAGCAAAGGGATGGGGGGCGGCTGAATGCTACTTTAGGTTTAGGGTTAGAAAATATCCTATCTATACTTGCTTTTTTTTAAGTGTTGGCCTGGTTGAACCGGTTCGGTTCAATTGGTTTCAGACTTTGAAAACCAAAACCGAACCGAACCGAACCGAGAATTTTTTGTAATTTTTTAATCTGTTAATTTGATATTTTTTCGGTTCGGTTTTTTCAATTATTTTTTTCTGGTTTTCTCGGTTTAATCGGTTTATCGATTTTTTTGCTCATTCCTACTATTTTTTATTTCAGAATCGAAGTAGTAATTTTACTGTGAAAAAAATAAAATAATAAATTTAACCTTATATAATATATTAAAAACAGTTATATCATGATAAAAAATAACCTTGCCTTCCAAGACATAGTATAATGTTTTTTTTCAAAGAAATTTTATAATTGTATTACTACAATGAAAAATAATTAATGAACATTTATTCCCTGAGAAGATTGTTTTTCCCTTTTTTAGTGTTCCTGAGATGTTGGGCAAGTACGTATGCCACGACGACTAATCTTTGTAGCTGCGTGAACATGTCGCTGTCAGGGACCCAATATTTTTGCAATAATGCTTGGCTGGTCTAGATTTTCGTGTCTAATATTGATCGTGTGCGCAAGCCGAGCCTGCACTGTGTGGTCAATAAAGTAGATGGAGTTTCGTTTCTGGACTCGTAATGAATAATTAATGGAGGGAGGAGGCCACCCTGCGCCTGCGGTGGAGCCTTTTCTGCTTTATTGGTGACCCGACTTGGGCCTCATTAGGTCACTTTCTTGTGTATCGTGCCTCTCTGTAGGGCAGCTACATTCATGGCTTGGTTCCTTTCACCACCATGCGATATAAAGTTTGTTAAGATCTCATCATGACCAGTAGGTTTTTATAGTTAAATAAATCAAAACACACAAATTTCTGGTTGGTTTTTTATTCATGGATAAATTTTTAAATCTCAAGATGATCTTTGAGATTAATTAATTCATATTTTTTAATAATAATATCAAAGTTATCTGATTGATTTTATTAATCTATATAACACAATTCATATATACGTTATTGTTCACATATATAGAAAAATCAGTGTCATGAATAGATACAATCTAGAAAGTCTTGTATCAAGAAATTGAATTTTAAACAGAGTTGTTTATGATCCCTTCAATTTTTTATAAAAACTTATTCAGTTAAAATATTATTTACATGATACTATTTTCATATACATTATAGTTTGCAAGTGAAATGATAATAATTGAATAAATTATAATTAATAAAATATGGCTCCACAAAGTAACCTAAGAGAAAAAAAAGATTACCTATAGGATTTTTCTCATTTTATTTCTTATCCTCTAGTTTGGAACTTTTATGTTTCTATCCAAAACTTTATTTTGTTCATATTTAAGTTTTTAAGTTTGAAAAGGGAAAGAGAAAGTCATAAAAAATAATGAATGAGAGAGAAAGTGATTGATTAGTCAAATTTTGTGAGTGAAAAAGCCAGATTTGGTGTCAACCTGTTTTTCTTAGCGAGAGTAGTTTCATTAAGGTGTTTTAAAACTTTTTGTTACCAAAAAAAAAATAGAATAGTGTTTTGTGTTGAGAAATTGATTTATTGATTTTCTAATAAGGTTTACTTGGTGTTTTTAGATAAAATTAGGCAATGATCCAAAAACATTTTATAAAAATATAAGTAGAATGAGATGTCATTTATCTTTAAGTAAAAAAACCTTTTGAAGGCTAAGCGCACAAGCTCGGCCTTGCAGGTCCACAAGTGTCAATCCTTCATTCTCTTAAGGTAGGAGCATTGGTCTCATATCATTGGCCAATACACTTAATCTCTTTCGATTTTTATTTTATTGTTTTCAATTAGCATTGAAATGCAATAGGAGAAAACAAAAGTTAACATGATATTAAATTTTTTATTTAATTTTGTCATGATTCTTAAATAATATTATAGTTTTTTTATTGGAGTATTAACAACTTTTTCAATTACTAAGTGCCAAATATGCAAAAATAAAAAAAATAAATGATTGCTAATGAATATTCAATGAAAATGAAATTAATGTTCTTTAAAATTCTTTTTATGGGTTTCTTAGGTTATTTTATCATAATTATTAATTTTTTTCTTCAATCACTTATAAAAAATTGAGATATTGTTTGTTTTTAAAAAAACAAATTGCTTTTTAGATCATGACAGGTTTTTATTTAAAAAACATTGCATGCAATAAAAACAAATGCTTTGGTTCAAAAAACAAGAGATTTATTGGTAAAAAAAATGAAGTTTAGGTTTAAGAAATATATTTTTTCTTGATAATTTTATTTGTTATTTTTTCTGCAAATATCTATTTTCATAATTGTTATATTAAATAAAAAATAAACTTAAAAAACCAAGGTTATTAAACTAGATTTGAGCTATGATCTAAATCTCAGGTTAGACGGATTAATTCAATTTGACTAGATCAATTTAATACTTTGTCATTTTAATATTTTTTTACATACAAAATAATAGACATCGTATTATTTCTTTTTAAATCAAAACAAATTTTGGTCAAATCATCATATTAATGTTACACTAATTCAAGTCAAACCTAATTTATTTTAAAACTCAACCTTAGTTCAAAGTTCAAGTTCATGAATCACTGTTGACCCGACATACATAGCTAGATTTAAAAATATAGCAAAACAAATCTTTGCGACAACGTAGTGTATTTACTAATTCAACCTAAAGTCTTTATAATCTCTCAATTGTACACCCACACATTAAAAGAAAATTGTGTTTTCATGTAGATATGGTATAATTGTAAATTTCACCAATTATTTTTATTATAACGGTATCAAAACTGTAATTTGGGTTTTTTTCTTAAAAAACAAGTTTTTCTTATATTTTTTCTTTTTATACTTGATATTTTTATTATTTTATATTTGACTTATTTATCACAATTTTTTTCTTTATTTCTTTGTATTTTTTTTAAGTTTTTTTCTTTACAATTTTTTTGGAAAAAAGTATTATTTATTATTTTTTACACTTTGAATATTTATCACTCTATACTAGGACTATTTATACCTTACTTTCTATTTTTAATTTTCTTTTTATTCATATTTTTTGTTTAAATGTAGTAATTGCAATATTGTTTTAGTTAATTTGAGATCTTACATGTTTTATTAATATATATGATTTTTATTATATTTTATTATATATAAGTATTAATTTTTAAAATTTTTAATTTAATTTTTATTTTATTTTAAAAAACTATAATCCACCGAGAAAAAGATATTATGTCTTTTTCTCGGTGGAATCTTCCTTCCATCGGTGCTTTGATTGGGGAGGTCAGATTTCACATGGAATATAATTTGGCTTGGGGTCCGACGGTCCGTGGATAGGCTTGGGGTTGTCGTTTTGAAATCAACAACCCCATTTTAAAGATGAATTAACTGGGGAAGGTTCATATATCATTCAATGCCCACCCAATATCGGTGCATTATTGCAGCCTAGATCTGCACATTTTTCATTAATTTTAATTTTTCCTATGACCATGACTGGATAAGCTGTCCATTGTAAAAAAAAACAAAAAAAAAACAAAAAAAAAAACCGAGACAAAAAAAAATTTATCTTGTTTATTTTTCAGCTAATAATGAAAAGGAAAATCTTTGTATTGGTTTTTTTCTCTACATATCATGAAAAGAGTAGATTGAGTTTGGTTTGTATTTAATATGTTAATATTTTAATATTAAAAAAAATATCATTTAAGTTTTTTTTAGAGTGAAGCCATACTTTCTATTGATCATCTAGATTATTTTTAAATTTATCAAGTTGATTAGGTCACATCAAGATAATTCTCATATAATTTTATTTTAAATTAGTGTTAATTAATAAGTCAAGTTGAGAGTTTTAAAATTGATCTGCTAAGCAAAGTTTAATATCAAATAATTCTCTACGATTTAAATGTTTTTTTTTTGTTATGTTTTTAAAAAAGATTGTGACGTTCAAATTTCTTTTCTCTTGAACAACAGCATAGCACTGCCTGTAAACTAATAATATTAGATTTTGGTTCATATTTGTAATAAAAATCAATTATGAATGTACCTAAATATCTAAATATGAATGTTGAGCTCGGGATCTTAAAAGTCTTTACTGGAAACACAAGAGGCTACCAAAGCACTGCAAGCAATAACTAAAATTTACTGAGAGAAATCAAAGAGATTTATATACGTGGGCTTGACTGAGCCTAACATGCAAGGCATTATTTTCTCTGTCGTTATTGGACGGAAGTTCTTAGAATAATTTTTTATTAGGAATAGAATAATTTTTTTCCACATAATAAATTGGTCATTATGAAATTCATTGAGGGCATATTGGTCCATGCATTTTATAGCACGGTATAATGACTATATTACTAGCAAAATTTTAATAAACTCCTTCCATTGGCCTTCTGACATTTCCCTTTTATTTGCAGAATAAGAATATTGATTTGCTCTTACAACCAAGATTTGTTGAACTTTGATTAATGGGCATTTGTGCTTTTCTCATAGGTTTTTTGTTATATGCATGGTCGTGTCTTTTTTCTTATGGGAAGCCATATGTCGGTAGTGGTTGGCTGATTTGTTGATCATAATCTTTTTTTTTCCACTCTTATTCCCTGTAAATAACAGGTCGATCATCTTTGTTATGGATATTTTAATTTTAATTTTTGTTTTTTTATTTCTTGAAGCTTGCGTATTCAATTTTTTTTGAGTAGCAGTGAATCACAAGTCAAATAAATATTATTTTAAATATAACATGTGGGCATTTGATCTATGCGATAGAAAAACAAACGGAGGATGACTGCTATGCCAAGCCAAGACCAAGGGTGTAGACAATTTAGACATTTCACTCTTTGTTTGGAAGGACAAACTTGAATTTGTCTGTCGAAAGCTAATTAATTAATGTTTCTGTTCTTATATACATTATAGATTGTCGTATTATAAAGTGAATTAATGTTAATTAAACATCTCAAGAAAAAAAAAAGATTGAAATCATGTTAATATTTAATCCTTCACCTCCAAATTGGAACCCCGTGTTCAAATCTTGAAGAAGCCATTGTTGTCTCTTGGTTGGAAAGGCAAATTCGAATTTAATTTGTTATTTGAGAGCTAATTAATGTCATAATCAATATTATGCATAAGTACAAAAATGCATGGTGAAGCAATCCTTGAATGCTTGAAATTCATGAATCTAAGGTTTACATGCATGAATTCTCTACCTTAGCTATCATTTTATAGATTCATTTCCATCATCAATGACTTCATGTCACAAGATTACAAATAGCTAGCAAGTTGACATGATATATATATATATATATATATATATATATTCGTCAAGAAAGGGGTAATTGTGGAGCTCCGAAGCCCACTTGGGAAATCTTCTCATCGTATTGACCAAACGATGACGTGAGGGGTTAATTAGTCTAATACTACTTAATTAAATTAGTAATTAGACAGCTCATGCAGTTCTAGCATCATTCTTTTGGAGGGACGTCATCATTTGGAAGCTAATGAACTAATCTAGGTTAAGTTAAATACTATATGTTTTTTTTAGTTCTGTCATTGATAAAATCCTTTGGATTAAATATGAATATAATGTTGACGTGTACAAGATTCTTTTTTAAAAAAACACCACCTTGCTGTGAAATCAAGAAAAAAGAATTTCAATAGCACAAATAAACTTGAACCCTAACCCTAAAATTAGTCAAAATCTTAAAAGACGGCTAAAAAAATTAACACGCAAGCTTAATAGTTAGCCATTCCCGCGGATGCAGGACATCGCCGATCGAGTAAGAAAAAGCACAATCTAACAAGGAACTTGCCAGATTGGACTGCCTAGTCAGGGCTGGCCAGTCTAACTTACAAGGGGGTAAAAGATTTCATGTTACATGATTGGATAGATAGAAATCCAAAAGTATTGGGAAAAATGAAAATGGTATATTTTGACTGTGAATCATAGTTTTATTAATGAACCGCTAATAGAAATAGCAGTTATATTAAACAAATTTTTTTTATTAATACTATTTATATTAAAAATCTATAATAACAATAATGATTCTTCAATATATATATATATATATATATATAGTGTTGAAATGGCAGTTATATTCTTTAAAATAGTTTTATTAAAGTGCAGTAATATAAAATTGATTTATATTAAAAATCTATAATAACAATAATGATATATATACACACACACATAGTGTTGAAATGGCAGTTATATTCTTTAAAATAGTTTTATTAAAGTGCAGTAATATAAAATTGACAATCAATAAATTATGATATGGTGTTTGAAATCATAAACATACGAGATAATGCAAAATAAAATAAATATTAAAAAATAAATGAAAATACAGCTTAGAAAGAAGATGACAAGAGTTACCCATAATGTTTTCTTTTTATTTTCTTTGTTTCTTTAGATTTTCTAGTTACTTAACTCTTTTTTTCAATTTGATCCTTTAAATTGAGTTGATTTGAGATTGGGCGTGATCATTTTATTTCGGTTGGCTTGATGTGTAGTTCTCACAATGTTAAGAATAAGTAGTAACATTGAGTTAATTCTTGATTTGACAAAATAAAAATTAATTTTAATGATTCAGATCAATTGAAACTTTAGGGATTAAATATGAAATTAAAACAAAAATTCAGCCTCTTTTCTCGTCCTTTTTATTATTATTATTTTAGTCCTTAAAGTTTCTGTTTTTTCTTTCATTTTTTATCCATGTTTCTTGAGCTTTTTTTATGTTTTGGTTTAAAATTTTATTTTGTTTATGTTTTACTCGTTCAGTTTTAGAGAAAAAAAAGGGTTATCAGGAAATGAAAGAGAAGAGAATAAGTGGTTTAAATTCATTTAAATTAAATGATTTTAAAATATATTTATGATATTATTCTATTACATATTGTTCAGTTTTTACTCTTTTTTTATGAAATTATTGCATTTTTTTTATAATATTAGCAAGTGCTAATTCTATACAACCCTTCAAGATTTTTTTTAATTTTTTTTTTAAATTTTATTCATTGTCTTTTCTCCACATGACCTTCAAAAAAACTATTACAAAGAAACCCCCCCTCCCAAGTGGTGTGTTGTTTTTATATATTTTTTAATATGCTTCTTTGAAATTATCGAAACATTGTTTTTTATAATAAAAAAAAATATAGTAGGTTTTACAAAAAAAAAAAAATTGATAATATCATGAAAAGGTTTTTATAATATAAAATATTTCAATTATCTATTTTTATTGTCAAATAATTAAATAAAAAATTACTTTAAAAAAAACGTATTAAAATGACTTAGTAAAGTCCATGACTCGGTAAGTACGATAACGATGAACAATATGGTGACCAGATCAGGATAGACTTGCTTGGGCACTTTGTGAACTCCTAGCATAACTGCAAATTTCAACAAATCAAAGAATATCACTTATTTATTCCCACAAATTAACAAGATTTATTGCTGGGTCGTGGGATAGCACTATTATATATATATATATATATATATATCAGGTGAGACCTGAAAATAACACAGGAAGTTTTATCCTTGGATGGCCCAAGGATAAAACTCTTTCCCTTCTCCTTGATGATACGAGTTCAAATTTGAAAGAAAAGTTGGCTCCCTCAAGCCTATAATTCAAGTTCAAATTGTCATGCTACGATGAGATATGTCTGAATTCGATGGCACCCATCTTCTCCTTTCATTATTTTAGTTGACCTAGAATAATCAAATAGGCAGTGCCACACCATATATGAACTCACTCATTATTGTGGTATATGATTTTTGCTCCTTTTCCCATTATGTTTTTCCTATAAATAGAGAGAGCGCGGATGATTTTCTCTGGCCATCACACATGTGGAGCAAAGTTTCTTCCTTCTTTCTGCCCTTAATAGACTTTGATTTACGCTTTCCCTTACACATATACCTCCCCTGTAATACAGGCAATTTTAGTGCATTTTGCTTGTCTCTCATTTAGTCTCAATCTCTCATACTCAGAGTCTCCCTCGCCAATCTTCTCTTACACTCGCTACTCACACCCCAGGCTTGATTGCAGGTTAGTTTGTCCCTCGCTCTCTCTCTTTTCATTTGACATTCCTGCTTCAATATGTATCTTTCCTTCTCTGTCTTGTTCTTGCTGTGACCCTTTGGCCTCAGTAACATGATTTCATGTTAACTTTTCTGGTGAATGATGGAGGAGCTACTGGCCAGTGTTTATTCATGTTTCAGACAACCATTGAAAAGCTTTGGTTGCGTTTTCCGGTGTTGTCTTGAACCCTAATCTTTCCTGGCTAATATCATTTATGTTGTGGAGATTCGGTTAATTGTGGTGCTTTCTCGCTTCTACCTCTGTGTTGTTGTGGAAGCGCTTCTGGTCTATTCTCTTTCTTGTCTTTGTAGGCCTAGTTATAATCTATTACTTAATTCTAAACCAATCCAACTCTAACTCTTCTAGTCTTGTAGTATCATATATTTATTGCCGTCTCATGAAGTATATACCCTTTTCGCACTTTATTTGATCGTAGAGATGAGAGTAAGTTTTTAAATCTGGTCTGATGGTTGACCCAATTTAAGATTTGGGTTTTGACCGAGTCATCGGGTCGCTCAGGTTAATTCTGATTTTTTAAAAAAATCAAAATGACATCATTTTAGTATAAAAAAAAAAGTCAATGGGCTACAACCGGGTTTTTAACAGGGTCGTCGGGTCAACCCGAATTTTGACTTCCTCTATTTTTTTTAAACTCGACCCAGTTTCAGCCTCGGGTTGACCCGGGTTTCAAAACTATGGTTGAGAGCATTTCTTATTAGAGAATAGTTAATTTGAGCTTCTTTTTGAGAAATTACTTTGAATAATTTATGAAATTATGAGCAATGCTTATATTAGGATTAAGGGGTATTTGAGAATATGATAATTGTTATTATTTAAAATATTTTTTTCTCGGAAATATATCAAAATAATATTTTTATTTATTTTTAAAAAATTATTTTTGAAACCATCACATTAAAATAACTAGAAGATATAAAAAAATTAATTTAAAGTAAAAAAACAAAAAAAAATATTTATTTATTTTTAAAATACAAAAACAAACAAATTATAAATTTTTTCCAAGAAGATCATTTAAACCCAGCTCGTGCATTCATGGTATTTTATATATATATATTTAGTTATTTCAACCATTTTATGATGTACAAGGGCAAAGAATAAAAGAATAAGAAAAGGAATCAGTCAGGGTTAGATCGATGTCTTGCAAGTTGCCATCATTTTGGCCTTCTCCCAATCTCATAGTAGATAGCCATGGAAACCTTGCGTCTTTCTTTCTTTATCATGCTGGTCATTATAAAATTCGTAAGAGCATAACGATTCCCGGCGTAACGTGTTGAGCTTTCTATTTTACTTAATTTGTCAGATACTTGGTGTCTATCCATTCTTGATTCTTATTTTCCTCTTCTTTTGTTGCCTTATTTTCTGTAATAAACATGTATTATTTTAGATCTCGAACAATTGTTTTTATTTATTTGAACAGTATTGATGGATGCAATTGTCACATGAGAATTCTCAATTGTTAAATATGAGATTAATTGTGTTATTTGAGGAAGAATATATAGGATGATTGATTATTCATTGACCACACTAAAATAATTCACACCAAGGAACATGCTTTGTCACTTTTTCCAGCACTAAGATTGTGATTTTGCTTTTTTTATTGTTTTAATGGCCGAATAAAGAGCACAAGCAGCCAGCCTCAACAAAGAGTTTAGAATGGCCGAATTAATATATTCGTGAGTCGATTGTTTAACCAAAAGAAATGGAAAAATATATATAAGAAAGCTGATTAGGTAGCATTCTTAACTTTTTTTTATTGTTTTAATGGCCGAAGTTTCTAGCCGAATGATCTTGAGTGTTTAGAAAGGGCGCACGCCCTTCTATGTGTGGTGTCAGCTGATCTCACCCGGTGACCCCAGATAATTATGGCAAGGGGACCCCAAATGATTGAGATGGCGAGGAGGTTTTTTTTTTTTTTTTAATGTTCGGAAGTATAATAATTATTTCATCCATTACAGTTTGTTTCTATGTTATCTATCTTTGGTTCATGTTAAAAAAATAAAGGGAGAAAAGAGAGAGAGAGATAGATTTTTCATAATCCTATCATTTTGAATGTGAACAGGCACCATAAAATGCGAAATTCAACTCAAATTACCTTGATCATCAAAATTAGAGAGGGAAAACTGGTTTCTACAGGGACCCTGTGACATGGTGGTGCTATATCTGTACCCTCTAATGAAGACAAAGGGTTGTTACCTTCTTGGTTCTTTCCTCCCTTGGCTAGGCTTTTAGATTCACATGCACAATTTTTTTTTAATTCAAAGCTCGATAAATAGCTTTTCATAATTGTGTCACAACAAATTTCTGTTGTTGCATTTTGAATGTGTTTTGCTAGTCTTAACTTGGCTTTCTCTTTTGACTTGTCCTCATGTTCCTTCTCATGATTTTCCTTCCTTTATCTCTTTAGTATATAAAATACAAGGAAGGGCAGAAGTAGCAAGATAGGCACAGAAGTACAATCCTGCAACAGAAGAAAAAAGATAGAAGAGAAGGAATCATTTTACATATCTTGATCCTTTTCCAGCGAAGTTTTTGAAACGAAGTTGAAAAGAGAAGATGGGTTTCTGGACTCTTTTTGAGGTGGCATCTTTGCCAATTATACAAGTCCTACTTATCAGCTTCTTTGGAGCTTTGATGGCAACTGAGTATTTGAATCTTCTCCCTAAGGATGCTAGAAAATCCTTAAATAAGGTAAGAATCAAGAATTTCATTGTTTTTGTTAAGGTTGCTCTTTGTTCCCTCTACAACAACGAAAATTATTTTTCCCAATGTAGCTCGTGTTCATGGTGTTTACACCCTCTCTCATGTTTGCTAGCCTGGCTAAAACTGTTACTCTCGAAGACATTATCTCATGGTAGGCTAACAGAAATTTGAGCTCTTCACTTTTGACATGCTGCCAAAAGGTGTAATCCTGCACCTTTTGGAACCAATTTGGTGCAATTCTTTTAGCTGGAAAATTGATTCATGCTCTGCTTTGGTTGACCATTTCCTCAGGTGGTTTATGCCTGTTAACATTGGATTCACATTCTTAATTGGAGGCATTCTTGGATGGATACTTGTTAAAATACTGAGACCAAAGCCTTACCTAGAGGGCCTTGTTATTGCTACATGTTCATCAGGTTAGTTGTGGTTGGACTATTTAACTTGTTTCATTCATGAGCGTAGACTGTTGAAACCCTGATTGTTGTGTACTTTTGGTGCTTGTTAAAATAGGAAACTTGGGAAATCTTCTGCTCATAATTGTCCCTGCAATCTGTACTGAGGACGGAAGTCCATTTGGTGACAGTAGCATCTGCACCTCCGTTGGACTCTCATACGCTTCTTTCTCTATGGCGGTAATCTTCGAGTTGAAACTCAACAATGCCATGAGGCCAAGCATTGGGAAATCATGTTTTCTGTAAAATCTCATTTTGTTTTGGTTTGCCAATGCAGCTAGGAGGTTTCTTCATCTGGACTTATACATTCCATCTAATTCGAACGTCGGCTGCAAAATTAAAAGCACTTCAAGCAGTAGTAGAGGTCTCAAAAGCACCCAACAATGATTTAGACGCTAGCCAGGAAACTCACCTGCTAATAGGACAAGATCAAGAAAATGTTGCAATAGTTGTTGCGTCATCCAAGTCTGCTGAAGATACAGAAAGCCGTGCTGTTAGTACTTTTACAGTAGTCTGTCCTATTATATTCCTATATGCACACTAATATCTACAGGCCTGATATTTGGACTTCTGAATCTCTCTGGTTTCAGATTGTTTCCCAGGAATCAGAACATGGAAAAGGGAATGTATCATCCTGGACTAAATTAATAGGATTTCTTCATCAGATTTTAGAGGAGCTCTTGGCACCCCCAACTCTAGCTGCAGTGAGTTTCCTCGACATTTCACCTACTTTTTTTATTGAGAAGAGCTAAACACCTTTCTCTTTGGTCATCAAAATACCGGATAGTTTACAAGCTTAATTTTGTCCATCTTCCATCAGATTTTGGGATTCATCTTTGGAGCAACTACATTTTTGAGAAACCTGATAATTGGTTCAGAAGCCCCTCTAAGAGTGATCCAAGACTCCATCAAATTACTTGGGTATGAATTTCTATCTTTCGACTTACAATTGTTCCGTTTAAATTCAACAATTTCAGGTATCTAAAAGTGAAAACACTCTGTTGCAGAGATGGAACCATTCCTTGTATAACTCTCATATTGGGAGGCAACCTAACCGAAGGTAAATAAAAATTAAAAAAAAATTCAAGTACTCGTTCGAAATTTCCAAACCAACATAAATGGCAACACGTTCTGACAAGCTTCTATAATGTATTCTACATAAAAAGGCTTGCGCGCATCCAAAATCAAATCATGGATCGTTGTTGGGGTGATTTGTGTCCGATACATTATACTTCCTGCAATTGGTATGTGGGTTGTTAAAGCAGCTGGTCATCTTGGTTTTCTCCCATCAGACCCTCTCTTTCACTATGTTCTGATGATTCAGTATACCCTTCCACCTGCCATGAATATTGGTAATCAATGATATTCAACCGCATTTTATATAATCTGGAGATGCTAACTTTGGCTGCTAAAATTGCTAATAATCTTCATATGTGCAGGTACCATGACACAGTTGTTTAATGTGGGACAAGAAGAGTGCTCGGTCCTCTTCTTGTGGACATACTTAGTTGCAGCCTTGGCACTCACTGCCTGGTCTACAATTTTCATGTGGATCTTGTCCTGAATAAACCTTCAAAGTAGGATGCAACCACTACAAGTCAAATAGTGTGGGATTCATCATAGATTAAAATGGCCATATATAGGTATACACCACCGAGCAAGTGGGATATTTTTGTACCTGTTCAAAACAAATATTTCTTGATTATTGGATTGCTTTATCGAAGCTTTTGCTATATAGTTTATTTATGTGTGTTGCATGTTTCAAGTTCTTGTAAACACGAACAGAGTCATAAAAAAAAAAAAAACGGAACAGGGATATTGCTATTCTGGGCGTTGCATCTTCATGTACAAGAAATAATTCCGGGATACTTGTATTTATAGGAAATCAAATTTTCACAGTCCGATGTACCTCAATTGGCATTAGTATATGTGTGTATATTAATTGTGGTTTTAGTGCATGTTAAAAAAAATAAAAGGGAGGAAAAAACCGATCTCCGAAGGATTTCAAATTTTTACTTACAGCCAAGTAGTGATTAACTGTTTTATGACATCAAATATTAAAATGTCCTTGATTTGAAACAACTTGTTTCATAATTTAAATGCTTGCTGCAGTATTTAGATATAATTACAGCTTCACTCTCCATGTCATGGCCACTGACCCCCCTATGGCAACGAAGTCTAGGCCTGCAAGCTCACCATCTTCTCCGAAACCCACATCAAGAAAGACCTCGTGGCCTATCTTTACTGTTCTTTTAACAATTCTATCTCCTGTCTTGGTAGCTACACTCGTTTTCCAACTTGACTCGTTCGAACCAGCTCCCTTGCCGATCCACGAGCTGACTCAGCCACCATTGAAGGCTTTGAAGAAGAATGATCACATGCTTCAAGGATCAGAGCTTGTGGGCTTCAAGCAGTTGATTGGACCAGAAGATATTGCATATGATAGCAGTTCGGGTGTTATTTACACTTCTTGTGCTGATGGGTGGGTTAAACGAGTCACGATTAATGACTCAGTTGCTGACACCATCGTGGAGGGCTGGGTTAACGCTGGAGGTAGGCCTCTCGTACTCGCCCTTGGACACGATAATGAAGTTATTGTAGGCGATGCTTACAAGGTTGGTAACGTTAATTAATCAACTTAATGTTCCATTACAAGAAATAAACTAACACGCCTACCGTTTTAAATGTTTAATTTACTTTGGAGTTACCGCTCTTCTCTTTTTTTTCCTTTGATTTTTTTCGACCTTTTATTCTTTCTTTCTTTTCATAACCATATTCTTTTGTTTTTCAATTATGTCCTTTAGCAGCTGGTTAGGATGAAATTTGGGTTTGGTATTTTGATTTAATTGCCTTTATATAAGATTCTTCGGCAACACAAGAAATTCCAGCTTTCAGTTGAAACTAGATTTCATGCAAAATAGTTAGAATTTCTTGTTTTCTAATGAATTAAAACTAGAGGGACTAGAATTAAAATTGAGGAGGGGAAAGGCCCTTCTCTTTTCGAAGAAAATAGAAAGAAAGAGAGAAGAAAAAATGTTCGCCTGATCCACTTTAAGATTCCTTCTTGGCCATGCTTGGCCTTGAGACAATAGCTTTAATGACATGAATCTAACAATGTCAAGAATAATTAATTTTGGACATTGGATGACCACCGAACCATAGTGGTCCAGCTCACATGTTGGCGTCTTTATACCAGAGTTTTAAAATTTATCTGATTCGTGACCCGATCACTTAACCGGATCGATAGTCAGCTCGAGTTTCAAAACTATAGTTTATACCACGAGCCAACCCTCCTTCCCTCTTTTTTTTTTAACATCTTAATTAATACTAACTCTTCAATTGAGTTCTAAATTCCATTTAACCGAGCCTAATTATTATTATTTTAATTTAATTTTTAATTCTTTAATACCTCATCAATTTAATTTCGTATTTCATCCTAGTTAAATGAACGAAGACTCAAATGAAAGAACAACTAAGAAAGGGTAAAGAAGATGATAATTGGCTAACTGAACTGGCGCTTTGTGGTTATGTATATAACTTGATTTGTGAATTTTATGGTTAACTCGTGTTAATTCGAGTCGATTGAATTATAATGCAATCTCAAAATTAAACACACATTAAATATAGATGACCCGAATTCATTTTTTTATTATGTTGCGACGACTAAAGATGCTTGCACATTTTATTTGTTCAATTTTCATTTCACAACGGAGCGCCGGATAACTAATTAGTTGCTAAAGTTAGCTGGTACCTTTCATTAATAAAAAATAAAAAAAGTTAGCTGGTTAGTATTTATTTTCTTCGTGAGTTCTTGCTGGTGGAATGTTTGAAAAAGGCAACAAAATTTAATGTTCATATGGTGAAGCTGCTCCCTCCTCTCTGTTTTTTCTTTTACTTTTTTTTTTCAATTTTGTTCTTAGAATTTTTTTTTTATATGATTATTGGATTGTTTTGAACCTTTCAAGTTAACTAAATTACATCAAAATAATTTTTATATGGTTTGATTTTAAACTTGATCTAGATAAAGAGTGGGTTAGGAAATTTTTTATCTTTTTAATTTTATTATTTATCTCTCAATTTTATTATTCAATCTTTTTTATCTGTTATTCGGATTCTTTTTATACTTGTCAAATTAATTGTATGATATTGAAACATGTTTTACATGATTTAATTTTAAACTCATATTAGACAATAAATCAAATCAAGAGATTCATCTACTAAATTTAATAACAACATCAAGTTATGTACTGCCTGAATATTTTTGTATTGTTCAAAAAACATTTAATTTAATTCGTAGCACAACGCGCGAGTCTATAAACTAGGTCAATACTAATATAACTTTTATATGATTTAATTTTAAACCTCATCTAAATAAGAAGTTAAGTTAAGAAAAATTTATTATTATTATTATTATTTTTCTCTCAATTTCATCATTTGACCTATTTTATTGGTTATTCTAGTTATTTTTGTGCTTGTCAAGTTGACTATATCACAATAAGATATCTTTCACACGATTTAATTTTAATTTTATGTTAGACAAGAAATCAGATTAAGAGATTTCAAAATTAACCCGTTAAACTTAATTTAATAGCAAAATCAATTAATTCTCTAAAACTTAATATTAAAAAAATGATTCGTCTATAAACTATTTCAGTAATAATTTAATTTAATGTCAACAGGTTAAGAGGACGAAATGATGTACATAGAAGATGCTTGAATTAGACGCGAATCTACATTGTAGAGATTTGATGGGGTGTATCACTGCTTACCATGGCGTCTAGTACACATGAATACTGTGCTTGCCGCCATCCTAGAAAAGATCAAGCAATATACGATGTCTTGTTTCGATGAAGAACAAAAGAGTACTTCTATGATATTTATTATCCTTCATTAATTTTAAAAAAATCAGCATAAATGAATCTTAACCGAATTTTTTTTATTAGTTTTATTAATTTAAGTTTTCAAGAAATAAGTTAGAGAAATATGGAAGTTAATATGTTTTATAACTATATATTTTTTAAAAAATTATCTAACATGAAATCAAAGAAAAAAGTGGTTAAAAATATGTTGTATTGATCTTTAATCTTCTCAGACGTATCATTTGTAGTATTATGTGTTTGTCTAAACTATCTCATGGGCAAAGAGATTAGGCTCGTTAGGCATGAAATTGATTTCATTTTAGGTAATTAGAGGAAAGAAGAAAAAAAATATCACATTTTGTTTATTATGGAGTGTTAAATGTGAAAAATAATATAAAAGTATATGAAGCTAAGATTTACAATGTTTTTTTTTTGGTACTATAATTATTTTTATTTTATTTCTTAAAATATTTTTTATTTAATAAAAATAAAATCCGTAAAGATAAACCGAATACAAGTTTATGACTCTCTAAATATCTATTAAAAATAAATACTTGAAAAAATAAAATTTCAATTAAATATAAAAAAATTATTTGAAATTAATATAATCTCATATAAAAATTTTAAAATAAATAGATTAAATATCAAGAGATTAAATTGAAAAAAAAAATGAAAGGTTGGATAAAAAAAAAAATTGACAATAAAATCATATAAATGACGTATACGTCATCTTCCCCATGCATATAATTGATTATTTTTGCATAAGATGACTTTGTGGTCGATGACTAGGCATCTTCCCCGAAAGTCATCTCCCGCTCGCATGCACTTGTTGGAAGTATAAATTAGAATTGAATGTATATAATTTTTTATTGATGAATCGAGTTCTGCGAAGAGATGTTTTTCTTTTTTAATCGCAGATCTCATCAACGTTCCTGTCAGTTCTGGAAAGAAGGCAGATGCGTGGCTCGTTTTCATTGTTTTTGTTGTCGTTAGAAGAGCCCGCATAAGAGTTTGACTCGGATAAAATTGGGGTTGAGTTGACAGAATCAACTCAAGTTTGGATCTTTTAAGAGAAAATCTCATGAAATAATGTGGTTTTGGTAAAAACAAAGAGAGTTTATTTCATGAGTTTTTTTAAACTTAATAGTCTTTATATTGTTTTAAAATCAGACAACTTGTTTCATGATATAAATGCTTGCTGCAGTATCTAGATAACATTATCCAACCCCCTATGGCAACGAAGTCTAGACCTGCAAGCTCACCATCTTCTGCGAAACCCACATCAAGAAAGCCCTCATGGCCTTTCTTTACTGTTCTTTTAACGGTTCTATCTCCTGTCTTGGTAGCTACACTCGTTTGCCAACTTGACTCGTTCGAACCAGCTCACTTGCCGATCCACGAGCTGACTCAGCCACCATTGAAGGCTTTGAAGAAGAATGATCGCATGCTTCAAGGATCAGAGCTTGTGGGCTTCAAGCAGTTGATTGGACCAGAAGATATTGCATATGATAGCAGTTCGGGTGTTATTTACACTTCTTGTGCTGATGGGTGGGTTAAACGAGTCACGATTAATGACTCAGTTGCTGACACTATCGTGGAGAGCTGGGTTAACACTGGAGGTAGGCCTCTCGGACTCGCCCTTGGACACGATAATGAAGTTATTGTAGCCGATGCTTTCAAGGTTGGTGACGTTAATTAATCAACTTAATGTTCTATTACAAGAAATAAATTAATATGCCCCCCTTTTTTTTTTCAATCACCATTTTCTTTTGTTTTTTTTAATTTTTTTTCCTTTAGCAATCGGTTGGATTGAAATTTGGGGTTGGTGTTCTTGTTTGATCTCCTTGATATAAGATTCTTTGGTGACACAAGAAATTCCAGCTTTCAGTTGACTAGATTTTATGCAAAATAGTTAGAATTTCTCGTTTTCTAATGAATTAAAACTAAAGGGACTAGAATTGAAAATAAAAAAAAAACAGAGACCCTTCTCTTTCCAGAGAAGAAGAAATAGTATGAGAAAAGAAAGAGAAGAAATTTTTTTTTTTTAAAAAAAACCAAAATTTAAAATTTAAAAAAACACGATTTCAATCATATTCTCAAATAAAATTTAAATGATGGTACAGTTCACATGTTGGTTTGTTTACGCCACGGGCCAATTCTTTTTCTTTTTTTCTGTTTTGTTTTAATTTTTTAATCAATATTAATTTTTCAATTGAATCTTGAATTTCATTTCACATCCAGTATAGTCAATTTTCTTTTAATTTAATCTCTAATAACTCATATGAATTTAATCTCGCATTTCATCCTAGACAAATAGAAAGAAAGCTTAGAAGGGTAAAGAATGTGACAACTAGCCAACTACTTAGGAGTGATATAATATGTTCTGAATGAAATCACTTTTCCCTCGGAGAAGTATGAGCGAATGCGACCTTTTTTTCAAGATCATTATAGTTTTTGGAAAATTAGCTTTATTTATCTTTATATTTAGTCTTATGTCTATAAGTCTAATTGTCTTGAAATCAACTTTGAGTATATGATCATTTTTCAATGTATTTTTTTCTCATGTTTTTAATACAAGTTTACTAATGTCTTGTGTGTAGCACTGGTATTACGTTAATTACCGCATGGGCTTGTTATTTATAATGTTGTGTATAACAGGGACTGCTAAAGATAAGTGGAGAGGGTAAAGTGGAGCTACTAGCTGATGAGGCCGAGGGTGTAAAATTGAAGCTCACAGATGCTGTAGATATAGCAGAAGATGGCACCATCTATTTTACAGATGCTTCATATAAATACAATCTGCTCGAGTTCTTCTGGGATTTTTTGGAGGGTAAGCCATATGGTCGAGCAATCAGCTATGATCCAGTTACCAAAGAGACCAAGGTTTTGGCCCATGACCTCTACTTTGCTAATGGAGTCGCGGTCTCACCAGATCAACAATATGTGGTCTTCTGTGAAACATTCATGTATGATCCGAGTAATCTTATTTACGTTCTTGCAAACACGCATGCTAGTTTTCGAGAAATTAGCTTCTTTGATATTTCTTTCTTTCGTTTGGCTTTCATAAGGGGATTTTTTTGTTTTGCCCTAAAAGATGCGCTAAGGGATAAGGCTATACTCTAACAAAACGTTGAGATAATAAATTTTATAGGTTATCCAACACCACCAACTATCTATGAATTATCATTAAATTCTTATAATTCACCTTTTTGAACTGGTTATTGCAGGAGAAGGTGTAGAAAATATTACATACAAGGAAAGAAAAAAGGGAGCCTAGAGACATTCATTGACAATTTGCCAGGCTTGCCTGATAACATCCATCATGATGGGCATGGCCATTACTATATTGCATTATCCTCGGTAATTTAATTGCGTTACTGCTATTCTTCACTTGCATTAATCTTCTTTTTCCCTTCACTTAGAGACCTCTATAGTATGACGACTGTTGTTTATAACACCATTAATGTTGCTGCAAAAATACAACAGGGAATCACAGTTGCACTGGACCTAGCACTCAAACATCCTTTTCTTCGGAAGCTTATGGGAATCTATACGAAGTACATAGGGGAAATTAATGTGGTGAAGAATAGTGGTGTTTTCATCGTAGATTTGGAAGGAAAACCAACGGAGCATTACTATGATCCGGGTTTGGCATTGATTTCAAGTGGGATCAGGATTGGAAACCATATATACTGCGGTTCCGTTGTCAGTCCCTACATTGTCCGTCTTGATGTCACAAAGCATCCTGCACGAGCCACAGTGTAAGTAACACCCCTATGAAGTGATGTTCTTCGCATTATCATATTATTCTAATAATGTATCTTCTTCTTTCTTGGCTACTTATGGTATTGTTGGCTATGAAATGGTCGAAGGACAATATTTGTTTCTTTTTCAACTACAGAAATTATTCAGGGACAGAAAATGAATTAAATAACTATTTTCTAATTGTGGCAACACTCCCATTGGTATTTTCGGCTGCTGTCAATGCTCAAAATCTTATCACTGTATTTTTTTATGTCAAAGTTTTCTGAGAGTCTAGAAGTGAGATTATTCTTCCCAGATCGGACATCAAAAAAACTTGCAGGCCCTGAGCTACATATCATCAACCCAGATCGTGTAGGTAACCAGGGAAAATTACCCACCTTTAATATGTCATCGTTTACTCCAAAAATAAACTTAGTGTTTGTCTTATTGTTCAATTTAAAGTTCAAATAGAGTTATTCATTTTATAAATAAAAAGCATGCTGTTCTTGGGGAAGATATTGTAATCTGTTGAAGGTGAAGACTTTATAAAGGTGTAATGTCGTTCGGTATAGATTTATATGCTTCGTTATATTAGAAATGGAATGTACATTGATTTCCATGTTTGATTATGTTGAATTACGTATTGTATTCTCTTCAATCATAGCTCTTTCCGATTTCAATTTTCAATGTTTGCCATGTTCTCATACATCTCTTTCACTGCCGAAAGTTGATTTATAATTTGCTGTCCAGCTTTGATATTTTGTTTGTTCGTTGTTCTCTTATAAATGTTGATTTCCAAACCAATTGAAACACAGTGTCATCCTTCTTCTTTTCTTGTTTGTTGCTTGCGACATTGCTGCACGGCAATGTCTCCGTATGTCATGTCTAAGCAATGCTGGGAAGTGGAAACAAACTGTTGTTACTGTGTTTGTTTCCTTGCTGCAGAGTTCCATTCATGCCCACCTTTCACATTTTAAATTGTGTTGGACCATTAGGTTAATGCTGTTAGGTGTAAATGTTTGATAGAATATGCGAAAAGTAATGGTGAAAAGTTGTTGTAATAGTGCTGGGATTATTATACAAGTTCTTGTTTACTAAAAGTTGTGTTTTAAAAATATTTTTAAAAAAAAATAAATTATTTTATTTTGAATTATCCGACCATTTCATCAAATTAAAATTTTGACAGTAGATTATCAAGACTCTTGTTCAAATCACTCTTGCTCTCTCCGGCCCGGTTTGTTGGAACCACCATCGCCTTTTTTGTAGAAAGCTTGACCAATGAGAAAAGGTGTTTGGTTGAAGCCACAAAGAGGTTGACTCACTTCCTTTGCTAAGTGAATGATCTTCGCTTCGCGGGAACAACAAAAACCACCATCTTGCTCTTTTTTATAGGGTTAAGATTTTATTATTATCGGAGCTCGGAAAGGCTTTCAAATTCGGCTAGATGTTACTATTTGGAATTTTCTTTATTTTCTTAGTTGATTTAGAATTATTATTTTTTACTAGTTAGATTATAATTTTACTATTATTTTTCCAACTTTGATTAGAAATTTTTACTAATATGTAAGTAGTGTAGAAGAGTTGTAACAGGGAGTTATTATTTATGAATTTATGTGAGTAAATTGCAAAATCCTTACTAAATGGGATTTTTTTTTTATTTTTCTAATTGATTTAGGAATTTTTTTACTAGTTAGATCATAGTTTTATTATTATTTTTTCAAATTTATTTAGAAATTTTTTCTAATATATAAGTAGCCTAAAAGAATTGTAATAAGGAGTCATTATTAAAGAATAATGAAATAAACTTCTATGAATTTATTTGAGTAAATCTCAAGATACTAGTTTTTATCTACGCATATGCTTTCGATTACGGGTGAAGATTGAACTTACATATACTGTGGTTCTATCGTCTATCCATGCATCGTCCATGTCGAAATGGGAAAGCATCCTGCATGAGCCACAACATGAGCAAAACCCCTGTAAAATCACACATTCAACTAGTTTTGTCTACATGGGTCTTCAAGATCAATCCAAATGCTTGAAAGTTCTCTTTAGTTGTTAGATAAAAATAATCATCGCTGTATTTATCGATTGCAATAATTTTGCAAACATCAGCAGGTGGTTTGTGACTCTGACCTAAAGAGGCTACCCAATGCCTTTGCCTTCTCCCTCAGAATAAACTTCTGCACTTTTCCAGTAGAGTTTCTCGGCAAATCCTCAAAAATGACAGTTTTGGGAGCCATATAATGTGGCAAACGATCCCGGCAAAACTTAATTATATCTTGAGCATCAACGTCAAATCCCTCTCTTAACTTCACAAATGCACAAGGGGTTTGTCCCCAGAGGTCATCTGGCCGCCCAACAACTGCGACCTCGAGAATTGCTGGATGATTATACAAAACTGTTTCTACTTCAAGTGTGCATACATTCTCTCCACCAGTAATCACAATATCCTTTGCTCGGTCCTTCACTTCAATATATCCATCAGAATGTTTCACAGCAAGATCCCCACTTCTAAACCAGCCGCCTCTGAAAGCATCCTCAGTTGCTTTCGAGTCTTTTAGGTAGCCACTCATCACAGTGTTTCCTCTGAGCATAATCTCTCCAATCGTTTTACCATCTGCTGGTACACTTTCCATGGTGAAAGTATCCTTTACGTCAACATCTTCCAATCCAAGATGCTGTACCCCTTGTCGAGCTTTCATCTTTGATCTCTCATTGAGAGGAAGTGAATCCCATTCAGGTTTCCATGAGCAATAAGTCCCTGGACCATAAGTTTCTGTAAGGCCATACAAATGAGATACACCAAAACCTAACTTTTCCATCTTGAAAAAGATTTGAGGGGGTGGTGGTGCACCCCCTGTCATAATTTCCACTTTGTGAGGAAGGGGTTTTTTGTCACTAACTGCTGAATTCACAATCATGCTCAAGACAGTCGGTGCTCCTGCCATGTGTGTCACCTTGTGCTGATCAATGCTGTCAAATATGTCTTTTGGAGAGACTTTTCTCAGGCATACGTTAGCACCACCCTGTGCTGCCATACCCCAAGTGAGGCACCATCCATTGCAATGAAACATGGGCACAGTCCAAAGGTAAACAGGCGTTGTACCAATGCCATGGAGGAAAAGCGTCGCAAGGGTGTTGAGATATGCTCCCCTGTGACTATAAACAACTCCTTTGGGCCTTGACGTTGTGCCAGAAGTATAATTTACACTGATAGGATCCCATTCGCTTTCCGGTTGCCTGATCTCAAATCCACTGTGTCCATTTGCCAAGAGGCTTTCATACTCGTAACTACTTGAACTGAAGCCAGTGGGAGAAGAAACATCAGATTCAGAAATCAAGACCACCATAGGTGGTTTTGTCCCTGTCTTTTCTAGAAGATCAAGCGCTCCTCTGGCAATATCAAGTAACTGGTGGTCCACGAAAATAATCTTTGCCTCCGAATGTTTCAGTAGGATAGACACCATATTCGAGTCATGGCGAGTATTAAGAGTACAAAAAACTGCTCCAGCCATTGGAACTGCAAAGTGCAGCTCATACATTGCTGGAACATTAGGGGCCAGAGCACCAACCTGATTAAATTTATACAGTCTCAAGACATCAAAACAGTTGTGACTTGATAAGGTAAGCATATATGATTAATGATTCAACCACTAATACCTTCAAAATAAACAAATTCACTCCCAAAAGTATGATAGAACTACAACGCAAAACAGAACATCTCAAGCTGACAAGATTGAAAGTAATATCTCCTTTTACTCCATTTTGCTGATTAGTGATGAATAAATTTTTGGGAAGCCCACTGTAATCTCGTCTAATGAGACTGTCATCTCCTATTAAATTAAAATACCATGTCCTCGTTGTCTATGTTCTATAATAACGCTTGGTGACTGTAGCATTCAGTAAGCCTTTATCTAACTCAATCAAATGCACCATGCTTGATGCTATTTTCGAATTATTTCCGACAAGAGCTATTGAACCATGCCAAGTAAAACAGTGAAACCATATCAAACAGAACCGACTAACATTTCAATAACAACCCAAAAAAGTCTTACTGCCTAGAAATCTATGTAACCATGCAATGATCAAGAAAGTGTCATACCATTGTAACCCACAAGATCAAATATACTCTCAATAACAGGGTAATTATATACAAAAGAAAAGGGAGAAAAAACCAGAAGGTGAATCCTTGTCAGAATCAAAGTATTGGTGTGACCTGGAGCAGCCTGTGGAAAGCAGCGGACAAACCCCACTGCTGGAAAAAAAAAAAAATAAGCAGAAGAACAGACTTACCACATCACCACGAGAAATTCCCAACTGGGATAAAGCAGAGGCAAGTTTGAGGCAACGTTGATGAGTTTCAGCCCATGTAAACTTCAAAGAACCATAAACAACTGAAGTTCTGTCCCTATAAACTGTAGCTGATCGCTCCAAGAAGCTTATAGGAGACAAAGGGGCATAATTTGCCTTGCAACGTACAAGACCCTCCATTGATTTCCATGAGTCTGGTTCAAGAAGATCACTGGCAAAGCTTGAGAACAGTGCTCGAGGTTGTTTACTTGAATTTGAACTGACGAATCTGTTGAAAGTGGATGGCAAGCGAGTTAAGTGTTTATGGTTCTTGAAGAAGAGATTCATTTTGGAGTTTTCAAGAAACTGAAGGTACTAAAGCATTTGTTCAAAGGTGCATCTAGAATTTAGTTTCCTTAGTAGTGCTATCATGTTTTGATGGGATAAACCTCAAATAATATACAAGAATGTTCATAGCATTCATCCACTTTACTATTGGTTCTTAACATGTGACTTGAGATGTCTTGGATAAGTGTTTTACGACATTTTGTCAAGAATTAACGATGAGATGAAAGAAAGTGACAAATGGACCGCATTAATAAATCTTCTAGGGCGACCTAAACAAAGAGAGCAAAAGGACAGTATTTTTATAAAAATAAAATAAAAAAAATTGCCAAGAACACTGTGACCAGGTATCTGCTTGATTGTAATTGTGAATAAAAAGTAATTACCTGTATGCGTGAAAGTAATAAAGAAAGCGATGTAAATCTTTAAGCTTTTTTACAAAGAAGTGAAGGTCGGAAAGAATGATTAATAGTGGTGGAGCCCATCATAAGAAGATATACATGCAGACTTTATCTATCGCTAGAATGATTTTTGTAAGCTGTTGTGTAGATCCGTGTACCGTGGGGCACGCATGTGGAAATTGATTGTACGACAGATTTGGTGCCACTTGTCTAGCTATTGGGCTTGACTTTTTTCTTTCTTTTATTTATTTTTTTATCAAAATCAGGCTTTGATGAATCTATCACTTTAATGGGCTCATTTAAATTGCGCTGTTATCACACAAAATTAAAAGGAAAAAAAAAAGTGAATTGATATAGAAGCAAAAAAAAAAAAAGGTGAAATAATATAATTTCATCATGTTGTTTGTTATTTTTAAGCGCGATAAGATAATTATCGTGTTTTAGAATAGCAATATTTTATAAATATTACATTTCTAAAGCACAACATAATTAAAATGTGATATTTATGACTCAACCGGTCAACTGATTTATAATGATAAGTGAATCCGGTTAATCGATTTTAAAAAGAAAAAAAAAATCTTAAGATCATAAAAACACTTTTGAATCATAGGCCTTGACCCAACTCTTAGGGATTTGATATCTTTCATCATCGAACACTTCAATAAAGTAGCACAAAAAAACACTTTGAATCTCATATTATTTTATTTAATATATTCTTTGCTTTTCTATCTTCCTATGAGTTTATTTTACATCAAGTATATTAGAGATAAAAAAAAAATTCAACGGTATTTTAAATAAGAAATAGTTTTCGGAATTTGATAAATAAAAATATGGTTGCTATGTTTGAAAAAAATACGGTAGTATGATTATGATTATGGTGTTAAAAAATAATTCACGTCATGTTGATGATAAGTGAAAAATAAAATTAGAAATAAATGAAGTTTATCCGTGTGCTAAAAAAAATTAAAAAAAAATAGACAACTTGAATAACCGCTAAACGAAAGCATTATCCATTTAAACCAAGCCAACATAGACAACAAATTTGTGTGTTATGGACAATCATGTCCTCTAATGGGCCTTCACCCAAGCAAATCTCCATATTTGTTAAATCATAGGCCTTGACCCAACTCTTAAGCTCATTACCAAATAGCCAAACATTGGTGGTACACAATACAATGTAGTGTTACGACCTTTAAGAAGTCAGCATGAAGTCGCATACCTACTTCTCCAACTATGCTTCGCTAATCTTTTGTGTTTATCGCCAATGGCTATCACCCGCCAACCTTTCTCGTCAATCACCTACGGGCACTAACATTTCTCATCAATAGATGCAGTGCCTAACATTCTGTTATGGTGCCTGCACATCTTTATCTATAGGAACAAGGTAAGGGAATGATTATCCTCTCATGGCACGCCCACCATCCTCCCTTGAGCACGTCTAATGGAATGATCATCCTCCTTGAGGCACGCATAATAGAATGACCCTCTTCCCTCGGATCTAGCCTAAGGGAATAGCTCGGCCACCATGGGCTCAGCTATATTTGATGTTTTGAACCATAATCTTCCTATACCTTTTTGGTGTAAAAAAGTCCTTCAGTAACCCACCATATTTTTATCAAACTTTAATATAGATGTAATGAATATTTATACCTCATTAAATGCTATCAGGATAAAATTACACTCCAAATACTCATCTTCACAGAAGAACAAGACTCGTGGAATATAAATATACCATAAGACTTTCAGAACAAAGGTTCACCATCTTTATTCTCTATTGCATATATATTTTCAAAGTATTTCTCTTTAGAATATTATTGTATTTTCTATCTAAAAAGATATTTATTTAAGCATCAGAGAGTCCTTACCTCTACCAAATAAGACCTTTTGTAGGTACTAGTTACAAGCTACCTTGACTTACGAAGTATAAGCTCTTAACTATCTTGGTTAGAAAAAATAGATAAATTTATCAAGGACTAATTGATTAATCGATTATCCAACCCGGGAACCTTATTCCTAAGCTACTTGAATTTTTGGGACTTAATCAGAATCCTTTCACATTCCTAGACATAGTTTTATATCCTAGCTTGTGTTCCTAACATGTTATCTACAAGGGAACTTCTTACGGGAAGAAATATCAGTGTTTATTGCCTTATTTGTAGTGCTGCTGATGAGGATCGTGATCACCTTAATTTTTTATTTTTTATTTAATTGCTTATACTCTTAAATCTGTTTGGTGTACTATCTTGCTTAAATGTGGCTTTTCTAAACTTGTTGGTGGCTAGATATTAGAGTTTTGATGTACAAAAGAAGAGGTGCGTAAGACAACTTTCAATCTATGATTACGAGAATAGCATGGAAAGCTACAATACATGGTATATAGAAGCAGAGAAATGCGAGGAATCATGGAAGTGCCGGGATCTCTCCTGATGCATTAATGAAATGAGTTTACCAGCTAGCATGTTGTAGAGTGTGCAAATCCAAGCTTCTTGAAGAAGCTGTTTTGAATCCTATTCTCTCTACTACATGCAAACAATGGACGTTGATATGGCTGTTTATGCAATCTGATAAGCATTCTTGCTAGTATAGTGGGGCTAGCTAGCTCTTGATTTTGATCGATGAAACACTTCATTTTTCAACAACAAAACCCAGTAAATTCTTGTGAAAATATGGAGATTAATACTCCAATTAGTTGAATAAAGATGATACATACTTCGTCCATCTTTTATGTCAGCACGCAAGCTTAAAAAAAGATCAAAAAAATATTTTCATTTTCAGGAAAATCCATTTTCTCACGAGTTTCTTGAACATGAATTGTGTTACCAAACTCAATTGATAGGAGACCCTACTGAGGCAGGCAACTCAATCCGCACATATACTAGCAAAACCCCTGCCAGCGCAGTCATAATGAATTCCACATGCAAAATACACAGCAGACATCAAATACTAATTAAGGAAACAAATTCCTCAAATCAAACAGACAATACCACAAGGAAGAAAAGGGTTGCTTCTTGCATATATCCATAAATTTGATTGCTCTTCAAAACCTTGTGCAACTATGACACATACAGAGTGGTCTTTATCAGTGTAAAAGGTAGACAACCATATTCAAATTCGATTTCCCTGGAATGTTGCCATGACTTCCACGGTAATATAATACAAATTAGGCTTCAGGAATCTGACCATCTTTTCGCCTTTACAGGTATATAACTCAAATAGCAACATCATTCATCATATGGGATTGAGATTTATTAAACGTAAGAAATAAAAGATAAAATCTTGAGTGTGGTTGACATAAAATCCAAAAATGTAGACGCGCAAGAAAGAATACTGGAAGGTGAAACTTCTGAGCAGCACCAGCAAATGTTTTAGTGAGAGGAGCAGCTAAATGAGTATCGACCCAGTCAGTCTAAAGCGCCTATGACTGCATCAACAACCTCTTGGGTGGTGCTGGATCCTCCTAGATCTTTTGTTCGGTAACGGCCCTCTGAGATTACCTGTTTGACTGCAGTTTCTAATCGATCAGCAAAAGAAGGGAACTGGAGATGTCTTAGCATCATGGCAGAAGAGAGAAGCACCGCAACTGGGTTTGCTGTCTTCTGTTCCAATAGTTTCTCATTTCCTACATTTCCTGCTGAAGCGCCTTGCTCAAATATAGCATGATCAGCCCCAACATTGCCTGCAACAATGATTCTCATTCTTAGCATTCCCAGTGATTCTGAATGTAAAAAGACAACTTTGGGCAAGTGGAACAAAATCTTTCTAAGAATTAATTTTCTCCTCCAACTTTCTTTTCTTATGTAGAGGGAGGAGAGGGGGGTGGGTGGTTTAAGAACCAAAGAGATGTTTTAAAATGAATGAAGGCAAACAATGATCCAAATTCACACCAAGGATTAGAATTTTACAGTGCATCTATAAACATTTGCCTGCTTGCCTAGCTAGTAGCGCTTGTCTCTAGCATCATCATATGAAAGACATAAGATATATTCACCGGACTTTTATTATCATGTGAACGGATTTAGCTATGGAGAGGAGTGCTGATGTTGTGAACATCTAGTTTTACATCAAAGACATAAGATACCCAGGATTGGTGAACAGCAAACTTATTCAACCCAGAGATCTAGGCATATTAGCAGACTTAGTAGGGAATAATCTTAACATTTGAAGCATCAAATGTTCAAAGGTTATCACACAAATGTCACTTTGAGCACAACATTCTACAGAATAAAAAAAATTCCACCATGGGCCATTAACTGCTGTCCTGAATTCCCAATAGACTGATAGCTCAATTCATGACCTCAAATCTCCCGTTGAAATGCTCCAACACTACTGGGCTCTCAAAGGAGCCGGTGCCACGAGATGAACCTTTCATTTTATAATCAAAAGAATACAAGTATTGTGTTGACTTAATATCCACAAATGCTATCTGGTAATTTAAAAAAGCAGAAACCAACTAAAATTCACCAACACCAAACTTTTTACACAGCAAAGAGCACCTATTTTCATATATGTTGTCCTAGTTGAGATCCTCTATCAAATATTTCGCAAAGCAAGCAATGTTAAGGTGGCTTAAAGCAATCCATTTGGATGAGCTCATGACCTTGAAGTAGACATTAGATCAGGAAAACCTATGATAATCATTCATCAATTTGGCTTCACAATCACCTACTTTGTGTGTTTTCTATCATCAGTTATTCCAACAGCACATAAAACTACAATAAAGTAATAAGTTAGGAGGCAAAATATATCGACAAATTACCTCCTGGCATGACTCCAGAGCCACCAGCAATACCTGCAGCTGTATTTGCAACGAGATTGCCATAAAGATTAGGCGTCACCTGCAAATTGTAAATCCAGTGGTATCAGCTAAAGAATGCTCCATTGTTATCTATTTCCCCATTACTATTTCAGAAAAGGAAAGGGAAAACTGAAAAGTATTGAGATTTGAAAGAAGAGCTAGCAGAGCTTCACAGACCACTATTGATTACTGACAGCAACAACCAAGAAGGATATTCTTCTTATATATAACTTGTGATAAAGGGAAAATGTCACTGTTGCTGTTGCCTCCAAAGATCCAAGACTTGTTGACGCAGGAGACAAAACTAAATTTATAAACTAGATATCTAAATTGAGAATCTTAAGTCGGGAAAAAAAAATTAAAAAGAAAACTCAAAACCAAACAGCATTGTATTAACTAGAAGATGTAATAAAACAAAAATAAAGTAGATCAGAACAGTTAATCAAATCTCGGAAAGCAAGTGAACAGATGTACAGTTGATGCTATAGTATCAACAGCAATTGATTAGAAATAGCTAGGCAAGTCACATATAGAATTTTCCAGGTGCTTATTCCATACCATGACATCAAATTGCTCAGGCTTCGAGACAAGTTGCATGCAGCAATTGTCCACGATAATTTCATTGTATTTGATTCCAGGATATTTTGTAGCAACTTCCCTACAAGATTCCAAGAACAAACCATCTGCGAGCTTCATAATGTTTGCTTTGTGCACAGCGGTCACTTTCTTCCGGTTATTCAGGTAAGCATACTCAAAAGCATATTTTGCAATGCGCTCTGAGCAGAACTTTGTTATCACCTATCAAATTAGTAAGTATGAGATGCAAAAATAATCCCTAAAAATGCAAAATTGGACAAGGTAAAGGGAAAACTAGCTCTGTAAATAATCATGCAGTCCAAATTTAATAAAAAAAAACTACATAGTTAAAACGATATTATGGGATAACAAGGTATTTTTCGTTCATGTATTTCAATTCTGCTTTCAAGTCTCTGACCACAAAGCACGAATTTACAAAACATAGGGATATATGAATTTATCCAATAATGACTAGGAGGGAGTATTTATAGTCCCTCACTTCACATTCATGAATGTGGAAAAAGAACATTGTGCTGGTTGCAGTGATAGTTCCAAAGTGAATTGTAGTGCAAAGTAATACAACTTTAAAGTTTAAAAGTCCTAAATATTAGAAAAGCGAACTCCCAATTCAAAACCACAAACTGAAATAACTTCCACCAATGCTCAATCAACATTAAAGTATTCACTAATTAGAAACGAAGGCTTAACAGCTAAATCACACCCACTTTACCATGGCCACTTAAATATTCATAGCAAAGATATTTATGAATGTAACCATTGTCACTTAAATATCATAAATTCAATCAAAATTAACACCAATTTCATTCCATACACAAAATTAAAGCAAAGACATATATAACAGAGACTTCCAAGTTCCAAGTTTTAATGATAATCACCTAAACAATTACATTCCAATCCTAATTAGCACCAATTTCGCTCATGCTCTTAATTTGCAAATTGTGGAACCATGCTAAGACAAAGGAACGCGTAACAAGAACTCCCCATGCTTCAATCATAATAATCACATTAACAATAACACATATTCAATCATAATTAATCACCCCAGTTTCATTCATATTTCAAAACTCACAACCCAAAATTCCATATTCCCAGGATTTAACCATAATCTCATTAACAAAAAAAAAATATTCAATAATAATTAACACCAATTCATCCAGATTTCAGTTTTCCACCCATGCTTTGGAGCCTCTGTGGGACCCACAAACACCCTAAAATCGATCAAAACACAAACCACAATAATACTTATATATATTTGTGTTGGTGTTTATTTTTCCGATACAACATGCTTTTCGCGCATTCTATTTGATACTTTTTCAGATTTTTTTTT
>Ga0307518_10000367_pt1 | contig 34371 bp, 29 predicted proteins | sample 25_EM_MG_FD_203889 | JGI IMG/M metagenome (GOLD analysis project Ga0307518, IMG submission 203889) | Populus trichocarpa ectomycorrhiza microbial communities from riparian zone in the Pacific Northwest, United States - 25_EM | ecosystem: Host-associated > Plants > Roots > Unclassified | place... | reverse complement strand
TTGCGAAAGCCACTTTCGCAACCTTCAACGTTGCGAAAGTGGCTTTCGCAACGCCCGGCCGCGCCCACCCAGCGCAAGTAGTCGACTGATTGCGGTAACTACAGCGTGTGGGTGGCGATCAGTTGCCCGATGGCCCGGATGTCCGAGCCCCGGAACTCCAGCCGCACGTTCCCCAGCCCGCTGAACCACAGGTCCAGTTCCGCGTCGAGGTCGAAGGTGCCCGCGGTTTCGATCGAAAACGCCTGGATCCTGTTGTAGGGCAGTGAAGTGAAGTCCTTCTTCCGGCCCGTCATGCCCTGGACGTTCACCGCGATCAGCCGCTTGTTCGTGAACACCACGAAGTCGCGCACCGCCTTGAACGACGAGATGATCTCCTCGCCGGGGATGATGATCGGCTGCACCGTCGGCGCGATGTCCTTCGGCTTGCACGGCGTGAGCTTGAAGACGGTGTCCTTGGAGAAGTCAATCATGTACTCCAACATACGGACGAAAGCATACGGACGAACGCGACACCGGGACCCGTCCCCGGCAGGATCTCGCATAATGCCGGGGACCAGGAGGAGGGACGATGAAGCGGCTCACGACGACGCACGAGAGCCTGGCGCTCGGCGTGCCCCGGTCGGCGCCCGGCGCGGTGTTCGCGCTCACGCTCGCGGGCGGCGTGTCCGTCGATCCCGGCGAAGGGGGCGAGATCTCGTTCGGGCGTAATCGGCCGCAGGTCGACGTCTGTGTGGGGGAGAACGACCTGCAGGTCAGCCGCAGGCACGGGCTGCTGAACTTCACCGACGGGCAATGGTGGGTCAGCAACACCGGCCAGCTTCCCATCCGCTTGCCGAATTCCCGCTGGCTTTCCCGCGGCGAGGAGCCGATTCCCCTGTCGGACGGGTACACGCCGCTGTTCGTCCGCGGTTCGGGCAGGCGGGAGCACCTGCTCGAGTTGTACGTCGCGGGCCCCGAGGGCGGGCATCCCGTCACCCGGCACGACGACGTCACGGTGCCGCCCCGCCGCTGGCGCCTCAGCGCGGAAGAACGTCTCGTCCTGGTCGTCTTCGGCCAGCGCTACCTGCTGCACGACCTCAACCCGCAGCCATTGTCCCGCCAGCAGACGGCCGAGGTGCTCTCCGAGCTCAGGCCCGGTGAGACGTGGACCGCCCGCCGGGTCGAGCACGTCGTCATCGACGTCCGGGGGCGGTTGTCGGCCGGCGGCGTTTTCGGGTTGCGGCGTGAAGAGGTCGGCGAGCCGGTCGGCAACGCGTTGAACGACAACCTGTTGCGAGAGCTCGTGCTGTCCACGACGCTCGTCCCACCGGACCTCGCGCTGCTCGAAGCGCTCGACTGAATGTCCATAAAGGACGATCAGCGCACGCCCTCCATGGCCGTCTTCGCGACGTCGCTGCCCTCGTCCGCTTGGGTGGCCACCTTGACCAGTGCCGCCGTCGCCTGATCCCGGCTTTCTTCGGCCTTCACGCGTCCCGCCGAGGCCGCGTTCACACCGAAGAAGGCGCCCACCACGGTGCCGATCACCGTTCCCGCCGCGGTGATCACCGCCGTGACGTCCGACGTGTTCGGATACCGCCACACCGCCGCGACCGCGATCACCGCGAGCGCGCTCAGCCCCGCCAGCACCGTCATGAAGCCATAGTTCTTGCTCATGGCCCGCTCCCTTCAGGCTCTTTGCGCCCATGCTTCGCCCGAACGGTGCCCATCGTTACGGCAAAAGGCCGGACCGTTACCCGCCGATGCCGAAACGTATGTCGTGCGCCGAGCCCGGCACTACGAATTCCAGCAGCCGCGCGCCCTCTTCGGCGATCGAATCCCGATCTCGCAAGGGTTCCCGCGATTCGATCGTCAGAGTCGCCCCTGTGATCGCCCAAACGGCCAGGAATTCACCGTCGACGAGCAGGGTGCCCTGGCGGCCGCCGTTACCCGGTGGCAACGGCACGCGGCGGCCGTCGGGGATCACCCGGACGCGGTCTGCGTGCGAGAGCAGGACGTTGTCGTACTCGGGAAGGAAGCGCGGTGGCGCAGGGGTTTCGGGGTCGGGACGAGGGGCGTCGGGGAGGTCGAACAGTTCCTTCCCCTCGACGTCGGTGAAGCTGACGAGCTTGGGCCGCAGCCGCTCGAAGACCTCCTTCAACCGGGTGAGCCCCGACCAGACCTGCGCGTCGCGGACGGTCGCCGGGCCGAACGCCCCGAGATAGCGCAGCACCAGGTCGTCGAGGGAGATCCCGGCCGTGATCGGTCGGCCGATCCAGTCTTCGAGCAGGGCGAACGCGGCCGGGCCGGTCCGGCCCCACAGACCGCGCGGGGTCACGTGCGCGAGGGGGAGGAGGCTGTTGACCGCGTAGCCGAGCGTCGGCAGGTCCGCGTCGGGCCAGCGGGGCGCGAGCGCGGCTCGGATCTCGGCGCGCGTGCGGGGCCGTTCGGCGAGCAGGGCCCGCCCCGCTTCGGCGATCGCGGCGAGGTCGAGCCCGGCGACCTCCCGCGAGTAGTGGCCGAGGAAACCGCGCTCGACCACGGGTTTTAGGGTCGGCCAGAGCGCGAGACCGTCGGCGGCCGTCACCAGGTGCACCGTGCCGCGCATCAAGGTCATCCGGACGACTTCACGGGCGGTCAGCGGCTTCGCCAGCTCGTCCACTTGGAAGTCGCGAAGCCGCGACCACAGCCCGACATACGACGAGTCGGGGGCCTGCGCCTGGAGGCCGGCCAGCCGCTCGATCGCGGTGATGGCGGGAAGATCGGCGCGATCCAGCAGGAGCTGCCTGGCCAGGGTCGCGCGGTTGAGGGCCCGGGGGCTGAGCCGGTCCATTCGTCAGACGCACTTTCGCAGGAAGGAACGGAGGTCTTCGGCGAACAGACCGGGGACCTCCATCGCCGGGAAGTGGCCGCCGGTGTCGTATTCGGACCAATGTGCCACCGGACCGTCCTGAAGACTCCGGATCGTGGTGTCCCCGGCGAAGACGGTGATCCCGCGCGGCGGACCGGCGGGCGCCTCGCCGCCGTCGTCCCAGCCACCTTGGGCCATCTGCCGGTAGACCTCCATGCCCTCGTACACCGCGTGCGCGGAGGAAGCGCCGGCGCCGGTGAACCAGTACAGGCTCACGGCGGTCAGTAGATGGTCGCGATCGACGGCGTCGTCCGGCAGTTCCTTGGCCGGATCGGTCCATTCGGCGAATTTCTCCACGATCCACGCGAGCTGGCCGGTCGGGGAGTCGTTCAGCGAGTAGGCCAGCGTCTGCGGCCGGGTCGACTGCAGGTGCAGGTAGCCGAGACCGTCGGACTGGAACCGGTTGAAGCGTTCGCCGCGCTCGCGGTCCTTCTCGTCGAGACCGTCGAGGTCGAGGGCCGGTCCGAACGGCATCCCCGCGCTGGTCCCGGTGAGATGCACGCCGACGACGCGGTCCGCGGCGATCATCGACAGGATGCCCGCGACCCCGGCACCCGCGTCGGTGCCGTGGACGCCGAAGCGCTCGTAGCCGAGGCGGTCCATCAGCGTGATCCACGCCTGGGCGACGCGGAACAGGTTGCCCCAGCCGGGTCCGTTCACCGGGTTCGAGAACCCGTAACCGGGCAGCGACGGGATGACCAGGTGGAACTCGCCGCCGAGCTCCTCGACGACCCGCCGGAATTCGAACGGCGAGCTCGGCCAGCCGTGCGTGAGGACCACCGGCAGCGCGTCCGGCGCGGTCGACCGGATGTGCAGGAAGTGGATGGTCTGGCCGTCGATCTCGGTGGTGAACTGCGGGAACTCGTTCAGCTCCGCTTCCTGGACGCGCCAGTCGAAGCCGTCGGCCCAGTACTCGGCCAGTCCCTTGAGATAGGCGACCGGGACGCCTCGGCTCCAGTCGCCGGTGACCTCGCGGGGCCAGCGGGTGCGGCTCAGGCGGTCCTTGAGGTCGTCGAGTTCGGCGTGGTCGACGGCGATGCGGAAGGGCTTGATCTCAGTCATGGGGCTAGATTAGGAACGATTGCGGAAAGGTTCGTTCCGCGATCGCGGGCAAGGTGGGATTCATGGCGGAAACTTCGGCGAGACTGCTGCGGCTCCTGTCGTTGCTGCAGGCCAGGCGTCACTGGACGGGTCCGGAACTGGCGGAGCGGCTCGGCGTCACGACCAGGACGATCCGGAACGACGTCGAGCGGCTGCGCGGGCTGGGCTATCCGGTCGACGCGACGCCCGGCGTCTCCGGTGGCTACAGCCTGGGCGCCGGCGCGGCCATGCCACCGCTGCTACTCGACGACGAGGAGGCCGTCGCGGTCGCGATGGGCCTGCGCACGGCCGCGGGCGGGACGATCGCGGGGATCGAGGAGACGTCGGTGCGCGCTCTGGCGAAACTGGAGCAGGTGCTGCCGTCGCGGCTGCGGCACCGGGTCGCGGCGTTGAATTCCGCGACCCTCGCCGTGCAGGGCGGCGGTCCCACGGTCGACGCCGAGGTGCTCTCCGCCATCGCCGGTGCCTGCCGTGACCGCGAGACCCTGCGCTTCGATTACGTGGGACACAACGGATCCGAGACCTGGCGGCAGGTCGAGCCGCACCGCGTCGTGCACATGAGCCGCCGGTGGTACCTCGTCGGCTGGGACGTCGACAAGCAGGACTGGCGCACGTTCCGCGCGGACCGGGTGCGGCCGCGTACGCCGAACGGGCGCCGTTTCGAGGAGCGCGAACCACCCGAAGGCGGCGTGGTCGCCTACCTTCAGCGAGGTGTCGGCGCGGCGCTGTGGCGGCACCACGCGACGATCCGGCTGCACGCCCCGGCCGCCGACGTCGTGGCGAAGGTGCCGCCCGCCGTCGTCGTCGAAGCCGTCGACGAGCGGACCTGTCTACTCAAAGCCGGTGCGGACACGCTGGAGTATCTGGCGCTCTACCTGGGCCTGCTCGACGCCGATTTCGAGGTGGTCGACTCGCCGGAATTCGCCGGCCACCTGCGCAAACTGATCGGACGGTTCAGTCGCGCGGTGGATGCTTGACGTCGAAGACCAGCTCGGGGCGCTCCCACGTGATCTTCGGCGGGCTCGGCGGCAGGACACCGACGCGGCGGGCGCCCATCCGCTCGTAGAACCCGGCGGCGGGCGGATGGGAGACGACGCGGACCTCGGTCATGCCGAGGCTCGTGGCCTGCCCGAGCATATGCTCGACCAGCCACGCGCCGATGCCCGTGCCCTGGGTCGAATCGGCGACGAACAGCAGGTCGAGCTCGGCCGGGTACTCGATCAGGCTGTAGAAGCCGACCACGTCCCGCTGCGCGTGCGCGACGAACGCGGGATGGGTGGCGAGATAGTCCTCGGTGACCTGGTAGCCCTCGAGGATCGAGGCGTATTCCCCTTGGTAGGCGGCCGATTCGTGCATCAGCGCCGTCAGCCTGCCTGCGTCGGAAGCGCTTGCCCTGGAGATGCGGTAGCTCGTCACGTGCGCAGCTTAGAACGTCACACCGACAGTTCTTGACCTCAAGCAATCTGGAGGTATCAGGCTGGGTTCCGACAGCTGGGGAACAGACTGGAGGAACGAGATGAAAGCGGCCGCGTTCACGGAAGCCGGTGGCCCGGAAGTGCTCCGGGTGCTGGAGCTGGAGGAGCCGCACGCCGGGGCCGGGGAGGTCCGGGTGCGCGTGAAGGCGGCGGGGGTGCAGCCGTACGACGCGGCCGTGCGGGCGGGCTGGGAACCCGCGGGGTTCGAGCCGCGTTGGCCGCGTGTCCCGGGGAACGAGTTCGCCGGGGTCGTCGACGAGGTCGGTTCCGGGGTTACCGGCCTCGTCGCGGGGGCCGAAGTGCTCGGGTTCACCGCTGTGCAGGCGTACGCCGAGTACATCGTCGTGCCCGCGGAGAACGTCACGCCGAAGCCGGCGGAGATGCCGTGGGAGGTCGCGGGCGGGTTCACGGCGGGGACGCAGACGGCGTACCTGGCGCTGGACGCCCTGCGCGTCGCCCGCGGCGAGACACTGCTGATCCACGGCGCGGCGGGCGCGGTGGGCACGGCCGCCGTCCAGCTCGCCGTGCTGCGCGGCGCGAAGGTGATCGGGACGGCGAGCGAGGCGAACCAGGCCTACGTCCGTTCGCTCGGCGCCGAACCGGTGGTCTACGGCGACGGCCTCGCCGACCGGGTGCGTGCCCTCGCTCCCGCCGGGATCGACGCGGCGCTGGACGGCGCGGGCGGGGAGGCCTTCGATCTGTCGCTGGAGCTGGTCGGGGATCCGGACCGCGTGCTCACACTGGTCGAGCACGGGCGTGCGCCCGAGGCGGGGGCGCGGGTGGTCACCGGCACGCGGTCGGCCGAACGGCTGGGGATGCTGGCGTCGCTGTACGTCAAGGGGGAGCTGCGTTTCCTCGTGCGGCGGACGTATCCGTTCAGCGAGGCCGCGGCGGCGCATCGGGAGATCGAGACCGGGCACGGACGCGGGAAGATCGTGCTCACTTTCCCGTAATGGCCTCGTGAGTGGCAAGGACGGTTAGAACCGTCCTTGCCACTCACGAGCCCCAAGATCTCCGCAGCTTCCTCACCACCCCGCGCACCACCAAAGGCGTCACGATCGCCACGAAGAGCACCAGCGCCGCCCAGCCGCCGAAACCGCCGAACCCGCCCTCGTCGTAGGACGCAGGGGCGGCCTCGCGCCAGTTCTTCGAGCCGCCGCCCGCCGACTCCTCGTCAGGATTCGCCGTCGCGGTCGCGGTCTTGTCACCGGCGGCCGGACCCGCGCTGGGACCGGCGGAGGCCTTGGGACCCGCGGTGCCCGCCTTGGGTTTGCCGTCCGGGGCGATGATCCCGGCGGTCACCAGCGGATCGGGCGGGCTGGTCGCGCCGGCGCCGAGGCTGCCGTGGAAGGTCGGGTTGCCGCAGTTGCCCGCGTTCAGCTGTTTCGCCGGCTGCCCGGTGAGCCGCGCGTTGGAGTTCATGATCTCCTGCGACAGGTTCGGCGGCAGCGGCGAGTAGCCGATCCGGGCCATGTTGATCTGGCCGTCGCAGGCGACGTGTTCGAGGAACGCGGTGATCGTGTCGGTCTTGCCCTGGTCGCCGTAGCCGCCGCGGCAGGTGTCCCGGCCGTTGGTGCACGGCATCATCACGTACGAGTACGCCGAGACCGGGTACGACTTCGGATCGGTGTTCGAGTAGACCTTGTCCAGTTTCTGGCTCAGGTCCGGCCGCAGTTCCGCGTGCTTCAACGCGGCCGCGATGTTCTCCGCGTACGGCTGCGTGTACTGGCCCGCGCCGTTCTGCACCCACGCCGTCGGCACCTTGTGGCGCTGGGCGTAGGCGAACTCGTCGTAGGCGATGGAGAACGGGATGGTCGCGTTCTTGACGGCCGTCGCGATCTGGTCCGAGTCGGCGAGCAGCCGGTACCACTCGGCGTCCGGGCCCTGTCCCGGAAGCTGGATGGGGCGAACACCGGCGGGCAGGTTTCCCATCCCGTTCCCGGTATTGCGGGAGACGAACCGGTTGTAGGCATCCGGTGCGGCGTGCGCGATGAAATCGTAGAACAACGCCGTCGTTCCCGAAGGTCCGCTCCGGCCGACCAGGGTGATGGGCTGGTCTGGCAAGGACTTCCCGCCGTTGGTCGCGGTGATGGCCGGATCGTTCCAGCGGGTGATGTCCCGGCTGAAGATCCGGCCGATCACCTCCCGGCTGAGATGCAGGTAGTCGACGCGCTTACCGCCAAGGTCGGTGACGTTGTACATCAGCGCGATCGCGCCGGCGACGTCCGGGACGTACTGGTAGCCGCGGGTCTGCGCGGACAGCCCGCCACCACCCGCCGCGATGAGCGAGGAGACCTCGGCCTCGGTCCCGGCGAAGTCGACCGTCCGGTCGCCGAACTGGTTGACCCCGGCGGGTGAACTGTTCGCCGAGTAGTTGACCGGGATACCGCGTGACGTCGCGCCGTTCTGCCAGTCGTTCATCGCCGGGCCGACGTAGCTGGAGCCGGAGCCGGTGATCCTGGTGAGCGCCGCCGCGCCCGGAGCGGCGGCCACGGAGACCGAGAACAGCAACGCCGTCACCGCGGCGAGCCTCAGGATCATCCGAATCGCCCGTTCACGTAGTCGTAGGTGCGTTCGTCCGACGGCGCGGTGAAGATGGTGTCCGTCGGCCCGTGCTCGATCACCCGGCCGGGTTCGTTCTCGGCCGCGAGGAAGAACGCGCAGTGATCCGAAACCCGTTGGGCCTGCTGCATGTTGTGCGTGACGATCACGACCGTCACCTCGTGCCCGATCTCGGCGATGGTCTGCTCGATCCGGCGGGTCGACGTCGGGTCGAGCGCCGAACAGGGTTCGTCCATCAGCAGCACGTTCGGCTGCACGGCCAGCGACCGCGCGATGCAGAGCCGCTGCTGCTGTCCACCGGACAGCGCGCCGCCGGGGGAGCTCAGCCGGTCGCGGACCTCGCGCCACAGCCCGGCCCGCTCCAGGCTCTGCTCGACGAGCGCGTCCTTGTCGCCGCATTTGACCCCGGCGAGTTTCAGACCGGCCAGCACGTTGTCGCGAATGGACATCGCCGGGAACGGGTTCGGCTTCTGGAACACCATGCCGATCCGCAGCCGGACCTGCTGTGGACGCGTCCCGTCGGCGTAGATGTCCTTGCCGTCCAACAGGACCTCACCGGTCAGCGACGCCGACGGCACCAGTTCGTGCATCCGGTTCAGGATGCGCAGGAAGGTCGACTTGCCGCAGCCGGAGGGACCGATGAGCGCGGTGACCTCCTTGGCCGGCATGCGCAGTGAAACCCCTTCGAGCACGAGGCGGTCTCCGAACCAGGCACCGATCTCGCGGGACTCGAGTTCCGCCGCGCCGGGCGGCGGCCCGCCGGTCAGTTCGACCAGCGGGCGCGCCGGACTGTCCACGTAGGACACTTCAGTGTCGGTCACCGGTTCTCCTGTGTCTTGACGGTGATTCTCTTCGCCTTGCGCTGGGACCGGTCGCGGCCCACCACGCGGGCGATCGCGAACAGGCCGAAGATGAGCAGGATCAGCACGAGCGCGCCGACGTAGCCGCGCTGCTGGACGTTCTCCAGCGGCTGCTTGATGAAGCGGTAGATGAACAGCGGGATGCTCTCCTGCGGATCGGAGAACGGGTTCGCGTTCATCCCGAGTGCGCCGAACGACGTGAACAGCAGCGGCGCCGTTTCCCCTGCCACGCGGGCGATGCCGAGGATCACGGCGGTCGTCACCCCGGTCCTGGCGGTCGGCAGCACGACGGACCACACCGTGCGGGCCCGGCTCGCGCCGAGCGCCAGCGATGCCTCGCGCAGGCCGTCCGGGACGAGACGGAGCACGACGTCCACGGTCCGCGTGACGGTCGGCAGCATGACCATCGTCAAGGCGAGGGTGGCCATCATCCCGTTGTAGCTGAACAAGCCGACGCCTGCCTGGATGCCCGGGATGATCAGGGCCGCGTAGACGAACAGACCGGCCACAATGGACGGAAGACCGCTCATCGCGTCGACCATGATCCGCACCGGACGGCGGAACCGCGACCGGGTCTCGTTCAGGAACACCGCGGTGAGCACGCCCAGCGGGACGACCAGGACCAGCGTCAGCGCGGTCTGCTGCAGGGTTCCCACGACCGCGTGCAGGCCGCCGGTGTCGGTGACCGGATCGGTCGGCGCGACCGCGGACATGTCGTGGGTGAAGAAGCCGGGCCGCAGGTACGGCGCGCCCTCGGCGACGATGTAGATCAGCAGGGACAGCAGCGGAGCGAGCAGGACCAGCGCCCCGGTGACGACGACGGTGGACACGAGCCGGTCCGACGCGGCGAGCCTGCCCAGCCTGTCGCGGGTGACCAGGTACAGCATCGCCAGATAGAGCAGGTAGGCGACGATCAGGTCGGCCAGCCAGCCGGGGGAATCCAGCAGCAGGTGCATGACGAACCAGGTGAGCAGCGTGGCCGACACCGCGCAGCCGAGCGCCGCTAGCCGGTCCTGCCTGGTGGTCTCCGACGGACGGCGTTTGACGAGCTTGCGCGGCGGGGCGGCAGGGGGAGTCATGGTCGTGGTCACGCGTCGACCCCCGCGCCGGAACGGCTTTTCGAGATGATCACCGACGCGGTGAAGTTCGTCGCCAGGGTGAAGGCGAACAGCACCAGACCCGCCGCCATCAGCCCGGACAGCGCGAGCCCGGACGCGCCGGAGTTGTTGGCGATGAACCCGGAGATCGTCGCGCCGCCGAACTGGAGGACATGCCGCGTGATCTCCGGAACCTGTGGCAGCAGCAGGGAAACGGCGATCGTCTCGCCGAGCGCGCGGCCGAGCCCGAGCATCGAACCGCCGATGATGCCGCCCCGGCCGAACGGCAGCATGACGGTTTTGACCATGCCCCAACGGGTGCTGCCCAGCGCGAGCGCCGCCTCCTTCTCGCCGGGTGGCGTCTGCGCGAACACCTCCCGGATCACCGAGGTGGTGATCGGCAGCACCATCAGCGAGACCACCAGACCAGCGATGAACATGGACTGGATGTAGAGCGCGTTCTCCTTCGACGAGAACAACGGGAACCAGCCGAGGTTTTCGGTGAGCCACAACGAGACCGGCACGATCTGCGGTCCGAGGAACGCGAACCCCCACAAGCCGTACAGCAGGCTCGGGATCGCGGCGAGCAGGTCGACCAGTCCGGTCAGGAACCCGCGGATCCGCCCGCTGGAGTACTCGGTGATGAACAGCGCGGCGAGGATGCTCAGCGGAACGGCTATCAGGACCGCGATCAGCGCCACCACGATCGTCCCGTACAGCAGGCCGAGCACGCCGAGGACACCCGAAGCCGGATCGAACCGGATCGTGGTGAAGAAGCCGAAACCGCTCGCGTCGAAGGCGGGCCCGGACCGGAAGACGAGGAAGAATCCGATGACCACCAGGATCGCCAGCATGGTCAGCCCGGCACCGGTGGTGACCCGGCGGAACGCGCGGTCGGCCCGCGACAGGACTTCGGTGATCGCCCGCCGCACCGGGGCTCCCGGTGGGGACGGATCGGGCCGGGGTGGCGCGATGGTCACGAGCGGCCTTCCTTCGTGTTGGCAAGTAAAGGAGTTCAGGGCACACCACGTCGCCCCTCGGTGCGGCCAGTATGTGGTGCCCGCGCCCGGGAAAGGTGTCCACACGGAGAACGCCCGACGGGACGTATGTGAATCAGTGCGGGGGACCCGTTGACCCTCGCCGGGTGACTCGTGGACGTTGGGTCCCGTGAAATCCGGGGAGTCGTCCGTGTTCCTGTTCCGTGCGCGCCGAGTGGGGATCGTGCTGATCTGCGGGATGCTCGCGGTCGCGGGAGTGTCCGTTCCCGCCGCGCAAGCGCAGGCGAATCCGCCGTATCGGCTCAAGACCGAACCCGCCGATCTTTCGGCGGTCCAGAACGGCGATCCACTGCGGATCACGCTCTCGGGGCTCCCCAAGGGGGCGAAGGCGAAGCTCGTCATCTGCCCGAAAGACGTGCCGGACAACCTCATGAAGAAGGTGTATGTCCCGCCGTGGCCCAAGGACAGCACCCTGCTCACCCGGGTGCAGTCCTACTGCCAGGACGAATTCGGCGACGAATTCACCGGCAAGGCCGCGGGGATGCAGTCGATGGAAAGGGTGCGGAGCAGCACGACCGGCGACATCGTCTTCGACACGACGATTCCGCGCGGTACCTTTCGCCCGCACGCGGTGGCCTGGGATCCGCTTTACACCACTTATGAAAAGGCGGTGAATCCCGGCGACAAATTCCCCAAGGTGCCGTGGGCGGACAATCCCGTCGTCGTCGATCCGGCGACCGGCGCGAAGACCAGACGGCAGTATTCGTTCACCTGCGACGAGAACAATCCCTGCACCGTCACGATCCAGATCACCGCGCAGGACGCCACGGGCAAGACGGTGACCTGGGTCGACGAGTCGATCAAGTTCACCCCGTTCCTGCCGGGGATCGGGGTCAAGGGCTGCAAGGGGATCGGGCGGAACACGCTCGACGCGAGCATGCCGGAGCGGCTCGGCCGGGCCGCGGTCGCCTGGAACCAGGCGTTGTGCGCGCCCACCCAGGCCGATCAGCCGGCCAACATCGTGAGCGAGACCGAGGACACCGGCCTGACCGCGTTCGACAAGGGCACGTCCGACCTCATGATCACCGGGAGCGGAAGCGCGTTGGCCGCCCAGACCGTGCGGTCCAGGGAGTACGTCCCGGTCGGGGTCAACGCGGCGGTGATCGCCGCGGTCGGCTGGTCTCCGACCGACGTCAACGACGAAGGGAACCCGCTCGGCTCGAAGCTCGCCGCCACGATGTCGTTCACCACCGCCGAGCTGGCGCACATGTTCACGAAGGGCGGCCAGAATCCCGACGCCAACGGCCGGGGTGGTGTCTTCAAGAACGGATCCCCGCTGGTCGAACGCAATCCCGCGCTCTCGGCGATCAAGGACGGCCAGCCCGCCGGGGTGATCGCGGTGAACCGCCGGGCCGGGTACGGGGGAAACCCGGACTTCTTCGGCGTGACCGGGGAATCGGGGCCGGGGACGATCCCGTTCGCGCTGAGCAGGCTCCTCGCCACGACGGCGCCGGAGGCGTGGGTCTTCCCGGCCCTGGGCGCCGAATACTTCGGTGAGCTGAGCGGGAAGTCGCCCGGCGTGATCTCCGATCTGAGCGTGCTCGACCCCGGCAAGTCGCGGGTGAACAACGTCGACGCGAAGACCGGCCAGCTGTCGGTGCGCAAGACCGTGGACAACGCGGTCGTCGGCCGGGGCGCGGATTGCGCGGGCGGCTGCCTGAACTGGGTGATCACCGATCTCGCGACGGCGACGGTCAACCGCTGGACGCCGGTGGCGCTCCCGGACGGCAAGGGGAATTTCGTCGCGCCGACCGAGCAGAGCCTGCAGCTGGCGGCGGATTCGATGAAGCTCGGGCCCGACGGGACGGCCGAGACCGGCACCGTCACCAAGGACGGCGCCTACCCGCTCACCTTCGTCGAGTACATGGCCGTTCCGGTCAACCCGCTGATCGACGCGACCTGCAAGCCGATGAAGGAGAAGCAGGACCAGCTGAAGGCGTTCGCCGGTCTCGCGGCCGGATTCGGCCAGGCGCTGCTTCCGCCCGGGATGGCCCGGTTGACTCCCGGATTGGCCGCCACCGCCACCGAACGCGTCGCCAAGATCGGGACCGGTACCGCCGAAAAGGCTTGTCAGGAAAAGGAAGAGGCGAAGAATCCGCCGCCACCGGGCGCGAACGGAGTCACGCAGGCGGCCAACACCTCGCTCACCGGCCCGTCCGGCGGTCCGGGTTCGTCGGCCGGGACGCCCTCGGCCGCCACCGGACCCGCGCCCGCGGTCGCCCCGACGCCGGAAAGCGTGGCGGCGGCGAAGAACCTCGCCGAGTCGATCGACATCCCGAAATTCGCCGGTGCCGGCGCGCTCGGTGCGCTGATCCCGTTGGTGGCGCTGGTGATCCTGGCGACCTTGCCGTCCGCGACGGCGTATCTCGCGGCCGGTCGGCCGGTGCCGTCGTGGCTGACGAGGGCGCTGACCGCGCTGGCAGCTCTCCTGCTTCGCAGGCGGTCGGGCGGCGTGGCGTGAACACCGAGGTGGAGGAAAAGCAGTTCCTGCGGTTCGGTCCCGGCTGGATCGGCGCCGTCGTGTTCGCGTGGCTGGTCACCACCCTGGTCGCGCTGGCACTGGTCGTCTACGCGCTGGGCCCGATGCTGCAATCGAGTGACCAGCGGAAGGCGCTGACCGAGATCCGGGGCGAGATCGGCGTCGCGCTGGGTGCCAGCCAGAGCCTCTTCGGTGCCGCGCCGCCCGCGAAACCGGTCGAGTTCGGCAAACCGGTGGCCGTCATGGAGATCCCCGCGCTCAAGGTGCAGCAGGTCGTCATCGAGGGCGCTTCGAGCGGGGAAACCGCGTCCGGACCAGGGCATGTGCCGGGGACGGCCGGGCTGGGGCAGCCGGGCAACGCGGTGATCGCCGCCCGGAACGCCGGATTCGGGGGCCCGTTCGGCTCGCTCGGCGCCTTGGAGAAGGGCGACGAGATCGTCGTCGCGACCACGCAGGGCAAATCCGTCTACCGGGTGACCGACAAGGCGACCCGGCCCCTCGACGAGGGCGCCGACTACGGCAAGACCGAAAACGACCGGCTGACCTTGGTGACGTCGGCGTCGTGGTGGCCGCTGGCCTCGGCGGAGGCGACGGTGGTGACCGCCGCCCTGGAGGGCAGGCCGTTCCGGCCGAGCCCGCAGAACGGCAGGGCGGACGCGCAGGACGGCCGCACCGGCGACGGCGACGCGTGGGCCGGGCTGGTACTGGCCTTCGGCGGATTCGTGGTCGCGGCGGCCGGGGCGACATTCCTTTATCGGCGTTGGCGTCCGGTTTCGACCTATGTCATCACCGGGCCGGTGCTGCTCACTCTCGCCGCGCTCGCGGCGCTGGCGTTGTGGCGACTGTTCCCCGCTTGGGCGTAAACCGGATTTCGGTCTTTTCGGACCGAAATCGCTCCCACGATGTGGATCATCTCCCGATCCAGACTTTGGTCGGTGGACTCGTCACCGATCGCTCTTTAGATTCTCCCCATTACACCCGGTCAGGGGTAATTCATTCGGGCGGCCGAAGGAATTCCTGTCACGGGCTGTGCCGTGTGGGAACAGGGAGATTTCGATGAGCAGATTCAGCCGGGTGGTCACATGCTCGGTTCCGGTCGCGGTCGGCGCTTTGTTGCTGTCGACGGCGGTTTCCGGCGCCCAACCGTCGGAGGAGGCGCGCACGCAGGCCGGGATCACCGCACTGCAGAGCATCAAGAAGAGCCTCACCCCGGCCGAGCGCAAACAGTCGAGCCAGCTCGTCGTCGAGAAGCGCCTGCGCGCCGACAAGGGCCTGGCGGGCAAGCTGCCCGAATACCGCACCGGGCTGGGCGTCAGTGACGCCGGCACGGTCGCGGTGGACATCAAGGGCGCCGGACAGTCCCTGGTGGACGCCGTCAAGGCGGCGGGCGGCACCGTCCGCTACGCCTCTCCCGCCGGCGCGATCCGCGCCGACCTCCCGCTGAACGCCGTCGACGCGATCGCCGGACGCGGGGACGTCGCCGAGGTCAAAGCCGCTTCCCGGGCCATGACCTGGAACGAATCCGCCCAGCAGGACCGGCGGCAGGCCGCGGTGAAGCAGACCGCCGCCGCGCTGCAGGTCGCCGAGGGCGACAAGGCACACGGCAACGACACCGCCCGCACCAAGTACGGCGTCACCGGCGCGGGCCAGAAGGTCTGCGTGCTTTCCGACGGCATCAAGTCGCTGAAGGCGTCGCAGACCGCGGGCGAGCTTCCCGCCGTCGATGTCCTCCCCGGCCAGGCGGGCAGCGGTGACGAGGGCACCGCGATGCTGGAGATCATCCACGACATGGCGCCCGGCGCCGCGCTCGGTTTCGCCACCGCGTTCACCAGCGAGCAGAGCTTCGCCGACAACATCCGCGCCCTGCGCACCACCGGCAAGTGCACGATCATCGTCGACGACGTGTCCTACTTCGACGAGTCGCCGTTCCAGGACGGCCCGGTCGCGCAGGCCGTCAACGACGTGACCGCGGCCGGCGCGCTGTACTTCTCCTCCGCGGGGAACTCGGGCAACCTGACCGACGGCACCAGCGGCTACTACGAGGGCGACTTCCGCGGCTCCAGCAGCAAGATCTCCGGGATCACCGGCACGCCGCACGACTTCGACCCGAGCACCACGACCCAGCTGTACAACGCGCTTTCGCCGAACTCGGTCGGCCGCTACGTCACCCTGTTCTGGTCCGACCCGTGGGGCAAGGCCACCAGCGACTACGACCTGTTCGTCCTGAACTCGTCCGGTTCGGTCGTCGCCTCCAGCGAGGGCGCGCAGAACGGCACCCAGAACCCGTACGAGATCGCCCAGGTCCCGGCCAGCGGCTCGGGCTTCAAGGTCGCCGTGGTCAAGTACAGCGGCTCCGACCGGTTCATCGCGCTCAACGTGATCCGCGGCCGCTTCGTCACCTCGGGTGCGCTGAAAGCCTTCAGCACCAACGGTGTCACCTCCGGTCACTCGGCGGCCGTCAACGCCTTCAGCGTCGCGGCCGCCCCGGCCGCCGGTGCCTTCGGCCGCGCGCTCGAGACCGGTGACCCGGCGAACCCGGCCGGCCCGTACCCGGGTCTGTTCACCTCCGCCAGCAAGTGGGAGCGGTTCACTTCGGACGGTCGCCGTCACCAGTTCTACAACCCGGACGGTTCGGTGATCACCCCCGGCAACGTGTCCTCGACCGGTGGTGCGACGCGCAACAAGCCGGACATCACCGCGGCCGACGGCGTCGCGACCTCGGTGAGCGGTTTCCAGCCGTTCTTCGGGACCTCGGCCGCCGCGCCGAGCGCCGCCGCCATCGCCGCGCTGCTGAAGCAGGGCAAGCCTGCCGCGACCGCGGCGGAGATCCGGAACGCGCTCGTGTCGACCGCGATCGACCTCGGTGCCCCCGGTTTCGACCCGGTCACCGGCGCGGGCGTCATCATGACCGACCCGGCGCTCGCCGCGCTGGGCGTCGCCCCCAAGTAGCGGTTTTGCGCGTGACGGCCCCCTCCCCTCGGCTCAGCCGCGGTATGGGGGCCTTCACGCGCGAGGAGGGGTCAGGACTTGACGCAGGACAGGCCGTTCGGGCCCGACACGGTCAGGAAGCCGTACCGCTGGATGGTGGCGGCGAGCTGGCCACCGCACAGCGGGCTGGCGGTCGAGGCCGTGTCACCGTCGTCGAAACCGACGGCGCGCTTGGCCTGGTCGTAGCTGGGGGTGCGGGAGTCGACGATGTTGTAGACGCTGCGCGAACCCAGGAACGCGGTGGTGAACGCCGGGGTGTAGTCGCCCGCGGAACCGGCGACCGGCGAGCCGTTGAAGCCGGCACCGGTCAGCGGGTTGACGGTGAACCCCGCCCGCTTGTCGGCGACGACCGTGTTGCCCTGCGCGATCCACTGCGCGATGGAGAACGGCGCGATCGCGGTGGCGCGGTCGGCGACTGGGATGGAGTTGCCGTCGTGCTCCTGGAAACGCTTGATGGTGACCGGTTTGGTGGTCGGGTCGAAGCCGAGGACGGTGCCGGTGAAGAAGCTCAGCGTGCCGGAACCGGTCTGCGGCAGGTAGACCGCGATGGGGGAGTTGCCGCCGCCGACCTGGTTCCAGTTGGTGATGGAGCCGTCGTAGATGCCGCGCAGCTGCGCCAGCGTCAGGGTCAGGCCCGCGCCCGAGCCGGTGGCCGACGAGGCCCAGGTGACGCCGTCGGTGGCGAAGGCGAAGTACTCGAAGGTGCCGGGGTCGGCCGAGCCGCGGGCCGAGGACGACCGCGCGATGTCGATCTTGCCGTCGCCCGCCTCGGCGGAGGCCTTCAGCGCGGCCTTGCCCTGCGACGAACCGTTCGGGGCCGGGTTGCCCGCGCTGTAGACGACCTCGTCGGCGAACGGGTCGGCCGGGACGGTGAACGTCTGGGTGCCGGACAGCAGCGGCGGCACGTTGACGAAGTTGTCGGGGTCGGTGTTCCAGGCGCCGCCGTTCGCGTTCGCGAGGATGGCGCCGGTGATGTCGACGGTGGTGTCCGAGCCCGCCGCGGCGATGACCTCGGAAAGGCCGTTGGCCGGGGCGACCGCCGAAGCGGTGCCGGTCAGGGTGAGGCAGGCACACGCGGCGATCGCGGTGGCGCCGAGAAACCGAGTGGTACGAGCACGCATCTTGTTTGCACTCTTTCTCTAGTCCCCAAGTAGTCGCGGGATTCCGTGACTTGACGCAATCCTCGCTCCGTAACACTGTCCGGCTGCGGTGCTTCGCGTTCCCGCCCGACGTCATGGTGGTTAATCTCCGGGGAACGCACTTTCCGTGATCGGCCGTCACGGAGAACGATTCGGTGAATTTCCGCCGGAATCGCGACGGTATTTCCGGCGCCAATCGGCTATCGTCTCGATTCCTTCGCCGATGGACGCTTCGGTGGTGGCCGAGCGGAACCGGTCGAGGCCGCGCTGCGCCTCGATACGCCGTCCGTAGGCATGGCTGGCGATCGCGACGATCCGGTCGCCGCTGTGCAGGCGCCAGCGCCAGCGACCGCCGCTGAGATGACTGAAATCGCTGGTCAGTTCGGAAATATGCGCGCTGAGCCAGGCGATCGCGACAAGGCATTCCTCGGCTCGTGGATAGTCGCCGGGCGCCGAACCCAGCGACACGTTGTTACCGCCGAGCAAGCGCCATCGAAGTGTCTGCTCGCCGGTCTGGACGAGCTGGAATCGTGGATTCTTCGCTACTGAATTCCCCCTGGTCACATCCCGTGAATCGCCGCCATGTGGTGAAGGGGTTACCGGATTCGCTTAAGGCGCGACGGCCGACGGGTGAACGTTTTCCCCCGGCGGCGGCGCGCTAGCCTGAACGGACGCGGGTAATCGGAAAACAATCACCGAGCCGGTCCGGTCCGGCACGGTCTGCGAGGAGGATCGATGGGCAACGGCAGGATCGCGGTCGTCACCGGCGCGGGTTCCGGGCTCGGCAGGGAGATCTCCCGCGCGCTGCTCGGCGCCGGTTACCGCGTCGCCCTCGCCGGCCGCCGCGCGGACGCGCTGGCCGAGACCGCCGACGGTGCCGCGGACGCGCTCCCCGTGCCCACCGACGTCGCCGATCCCGATTCCGTCGCCGCGTTGTTCGAGGCGGTCCGCTCCCGGTGGGGACGGCTGGACCTCCTGGTGAACAACGCGGGCGTGTCCGTGGGCGGGACCGTCGACGAACTGTCGTTCGCGGACTGGAAACGCGCCGTCGACACGAACCTGACCGGGATGTTCCTGTGCGCGCAGCAGGCGGTGCGGCTGATGAAGGCGCAGGATCCGCGCGGTGGCCGGATCATCAACAACGGTTCCATCTCCGCGCACGCCCCGCGCCCCGCGTCCGTCGCCTACACCGCGACGAAACACGCGGTCACCGGGCTGACGAAATCGATCTCCCTCGACGGCCGCGCCTGGAACGTCGCATGTGGACAGATCGACATCGGCAACGCCGCCACCGAGATGACGCTGCGGATGGCCGACGGGATCCCGCAGGCCGACGGCAGCGTCAAGGCCGAGCCGACCTTCGACGCCCGGCACGTCGCGGACGCCGTGCTGTACATGGCCGGGTTGCCGCTGGACGCGAATGTCGGCTTCCTTACCGTCACGGCGACCGCGATGCCGTACATCGGACGCGGCTAGCGCCTCGGCCTCGTGAGTGGCAAGGACGGTTAGAACCGTCCTTGCCACTCACGAGGGCCTCACGGGATCACTTTCGCCTTCCGGAACTCGTCGAACAGCCGGAAGAACATCTCCGGCGTCTCGGCGTACTCGTGGAAACCGGCCCGCCGCGCTTTCGAGCCGTCCGCGAACATGTCATAGTCCCAGCCGAACACGAAGTCCGCGAACGCCCAAGACGACGAAACGGCGCTGTACGGCACTTCGAGGCCGTACTTCGCGGCGATCGACGTCCAGAGTTCTTCTTTGTCCGCCATGACGACGTCCAGCGACATCGGCAGCGGCGGCGCCACCTCCAGGTCGAAGTAGCGCGCGATCCGGGGCCAGAGGTCGTTCCACCGGAACAGATCCCCGTTCGCGACGTTGTACGCCTCGTTCTCCGAGCCGGTGGCCCAGACGGTGGCTTTCGCCAGCAGCCCGGCGTCGGTCATCTCCAGGAGACTGTCGTACGCGCCGGGTTTGCCCGGGAACCGCAGCGGCAGGCCGAGTTCCTTCGAGATCGACGCGTAGACCGCGATGGCCAGCGCCAGGTTCATCGGGTTGCCCAGCGCGGTCCCGCCGACCACCGACGGCCGGATCGCCGACCACGTCCAGGCCTTTCCCTGCTGCCGGAGTTCCAAAAAGGACTGTTGATCCACATTGAACTCGGGAGGCATGTGCCCGGCGTCGTCCTCGCGCGCCGGGGTCTTGAACGGGCCGAGGTGCGCGCCGTAGACCTTGTAGCCCTGCATGAGGCTGATGTGGCGGAGTCCGGACGCGGCGGGCTCGACCGCGTCGACGAGGTTGGTCAGCATCGCCAGGTTCGGCGCGACCAGCTCGGCCCAGGTCGGCTTGTCGATATAGGCCGCGTAGAACACGTGCGTGACGTCGTCCAAGTCGCCGAGCTTCGCGCGGGTGTCGTCCGCGTCGAGCAGGTCGACCGCGATCTGGCCGGGGCCGCCGCGCCGCGACAGGCCGATGACGCGCCAGCCGGGCAGGGTCTCCAGGTGCGCGATCAGGTTCTTGCCGATGACCCCGTTGGCCCCGGCGACCAGGGCGACCTTGCGTTCTTCGTTCATGTCTCCGAGCCTGGAGCAGGCCAAGTGATAAGTCCAAGGCATAGATATCACCGCTCCGATAAACTCTCTTCATGACAAGCCTGCGGCAGCTCGAATACCTGGTGACCGTCGTCGACACCGGCTCCTTCACCAGGGCCGCCGAGCTGCTGCATGTGACGCAGCCCGCGCTGTCGCATCAGGTGCGCGCGCTGGAGAAGGGTGTCGGCGGCCCGTTGCTCGAACGGCTGCCCCGCGGCGTCCGGCTCACCCCGATGGGTCGCGCCATGCTGCCGCACGCCCGCGCCACCCTCGCCGACGCCGAACGCGCGCGGTGCGCGGCCCGGCAGGCGTCGGGGCTGGAAGCCGGGGAACTGCAGATCGCCACGGTCTACTCGGTCGGCCTCGGGGTCCTTCCCGCGGCGTTGCGCGTGTGGCGACGGGAGCGGCCCGACGTCGACGTCCGGCTGGTGGAGTTCCGGCACGCGGACGAACTCCGGGAGGCGATGGCGGCGGGGGAGGCCGACGTCGCGGTCGGCCCGGTCCCGCCGGGCTGGGACGGGCCGGTGCGCGAACTCGGGGTCGAGGAGTTCGTCGTCGTCCTGCCGATCGACGGTCCGCGCGAGGACGACGGCACCGGCGTCGTCGACCTGGCGACCCTCGCCGACTGCGCATGGGTGCACTACGCGCCGGGCAACGGCCTGGCCGACCTCGTCGACCAGGCGTGCGCCGCGGCGGGATTCCAGCCGAGGGCCGCGGTCCGCACCGAACAGAGCGCGGCGGCCCCCCCTGCTCGCGGCGGCGGGCCTCGGCCCCGCGCTGGTCCCGGCCAACGTGCTGCCCGAAGGCTTCCACGGCCGCGTCCTGCGGCCCGAACCGGCGATCCGCCGGACGCTCGCCGCCTATTGCCGCAGCACGCCAGACCCGCTGACCTCGGCCTTCATCGACGTCGTCGCGGGCAAGTGCACCCTCGGGTCACCGCACGGAAATCCCTGAGAGGTCCACGCCGCCGAACGCCGTCGCCTTGACGTCGCCCACGCGGTCGGCCCAGATGGCGTGCCCGTGCCCGGACCACAGCGGCACGACCGGGAGATCCCGCAGCAACTGGTTCTCCACCAGCCGGTAGACCTCGCCGCTTTCGGCGGAGTCGGTCTCCTCGGCCGATTTCAGCAGGTCGGCGAACCCGTCGCTGGCGTAGCCGGTCGCCTTCACGATCTCGGCCAGGACTTCTTGCGGACTCGGCGTCGCCAGTGCCACGTCGATCGCGAACGGACCCTGTCCCGGCTCCGGGGCGAGCGGGACACCGACGGCCTTGCTGACCTGCTCCGCGAGCGGGCGCAGCCAGCTCGCCTGCGACTGTCCGAAGTGGACGGGCACGGCCGGGAACTCCGCTTGCGTCAACAGGGATTTCCCGGCTCCGGCGTCGAACGTGCAGGGGCGGCACGTGCTGCTGCGCTCACCGGGGGCGACGGCGGGCGGCAGCAGCGACTTCGCCGGATCCACCTGCTTGCCGAGCGCGCCGGCCTCCAGCGCCGCGCGGTCGATGCCGAGCCCGAAGCCGTGCCGCACGGTCGCGTCGGAGAAATGCGGTGCGTTCAAGGGAAACCCGAGGTAGGCGACGGTGGGCAGGGCCCACATCACGTGCCGCTGCGCGAAATCCGCGTGCATGGCCTCGTGGCGATCGCCGGGGACGAAGGTGGAGAGGTCGAGTTTCCCGGCCTTGACCTCGTCGTACTGCGCCGCCGCGTCGCCGGTCTTCAGTTCGACCACTCGTGCCTTGCCCGGCGCGTCCGCGACCCGGACCAGTTTGCCGCCCGACGGCTGCCACGCGCCGTCCAGCCGGAACGGTCCGTTGCCGACCGGCCGCTGCGCGAAGCCCGCCCAATCACGCGAAGCCAGCACGGAAGCGGGCAGCGGGACCAGTGCGGGCGAGGAGAGCAGCGCCGGGACCTGCCCGGACGGCCGGTCGAGCACGAGGCGGATGGTCAGCGGGTCGGGTGCGGTGATCTCCTTGGCCCGCAAGAGATCCTTGACCACCCGGGACGCCTGCCACCGTTCCGCGCCGATCGCCTTCCAGGTGTCCACATAGGACTGTGCGGTGACCGGCGTGCCGTCGTGGAACTTCCCGCCGTCCTTGAGCTTCACCGTCCACGTGACCCGATCGGAGCTGGAGAACGATTCTGCCGCCCGCGGTGCCGTCTTCCCCGTCGCCGGGTCGTAGTCGGCCAGCGGCGTCCACAGCGCGCCGGCGATCATCCGTCCGGACTGGTCGGCCACGTCCGCGGGCAGCAGGGTCGCCGGGGCGGCCAGGCCCACGCGAAGAACGTCCGGTGCGGGCGGTTCGCCGGATTCGGTGCAGCCCGCCGCGACCAGGGCGGCGGCGAGGAGCGGGGCCAGAAGACGCAAGCGCATGAGGATGTCTTAGCAGTCCCGCACCGAGCAGTCCCACAACCAATGGCGGTTGTGCGGGCAAAGTGGCGATCATAGGGTGCAGGAACCAGCCTGGGAGGTTTCTGTGCGAGGAAACTGGTTGCTCCGTTCGTGTTTGGCGCTCACCACGGTCACCGCGACCTTGATCGCCACCGGATTGCCCGCCGCGGCCTGCGGCGAAGAGGACAAACCGGCCAATGAGAAGGTCCGGGTCGCCGGTGCGCCCGGCGCGGTGAAGAACGTCGAGGCCGTCGGCAACGTGCCCGACGCGCAAGGCGCCATCGCCATGGGATTCCTGCAGTACGGCAAACGTGACGTCATGGCGGTTTCCGGCGAGTTCGGCCTGAAGGTCTACGACCTGACGAAGAACCCCGCCGCCCCGAAGCTGATCGGCGAGGTCAGCCTCCCCGGCCTGTGGGAGACCGAGGACACCGAGGTCGACGTCAAGCGCAAGCTCGTCTTCCTCGCGCGGGACCCGCGGGCCTATGGCGGCACCACGCAGACCGGCGAATCCGGTATCTACATCATCGACCTGAAGAACCCGGACAAACCGGCCATCCTGAGCTACACCAAGGTGCCCGCCGGTCACACGACCAGCTGCGTCGACGACTGCCGGTACCTCTGGACCGGTGGCCCCGCGAAGGCCGCGAACCAGCCCGCGGAGTGGGGCGGCCGCCCGATCTGGGTGACCGACATCCGCGACCCGCGCAACCCCAAGACGTTCCCGAACCCGATCGAACTCGCGCGCAACGACGGCAAGACCGACTACGTGCACGACGTCCAGGTCGACGACGAGGGCGTGGCGTGGGTGTCCGGTCGAGGCGGCGTCCGCGGCTACTGGACCAACGGCCACCACCGCGATCCCGTGCAGGGCAAGGTCCGCCGCGCGACGGCGTTCGACCCCGTGCCGTACGCGGGCGGCGGGATCGAGGAGACGGCGGCGCCGTCGAAGTTCATGCACAACAGCTTCCACCCCGCGGGACACCGTTCGGCGGACGGTGCCGACTCGAACCGCTGGCACGGCCGCGACCTGATCTACGCCACCGAAGAGAGCTTCCTCGACGGCTGCGCCGGTGACGGCGTGCTGACGATCTCGTCGCTGCAGAACTCCTACAACGGCGAAGGCTGGCGCTCGACGCCGGAGAAGCCGTTCCGCCTCAAGTCCGTCGGCACCTGGAGCGTCGCCGGGCAGGAAGGCAGCGACCCCACGACGGGTGACTGCTCAGCGCACTACTTCGACGTCCGCGGCAAGGTCCTCGTGCAGTCGTTCTACACGCAGGGCACGCGCTTCCTCGACGTCAGCGACCCGACCGACCCGAAGCAGATCGCCTACTTCCGCCCGGCGGACGCCAGCGCGTGGGCGCCCTACTGGCACAAGGGTTACGTCTATGTCGCCGACAACACTCGCGGAATCGACATCCTGAAGCTCACCGCCTGAGCGAAGATGTCCCCATGCGCACCATGGGGAAGACGTCGGTGGTCACGGCCGCGATCGTCCTGATCGCGGCCTGTGCCCCGGCACCGCCGAAGGAAATGGCCGTTCGGACCGATCCGGCGCCGGTCGCCGAGGACTTCCCGGACGTCGGCGAGATCGTCGAAGCGTCCTGGGTCGAGGAGCGGCTGGGCGCCTCCGAAGGCCGGATCGAGGCGCCCGGGCCGTCCGTCTTCGAACTGTCCGCGGTAGTGAAGCTTCGTCTCGAAGCCGTGTCGAAGATGATCGGCGATCTCAAGTGCCATGCCGGGGTCCCGGACGTGCCGAAACAGCTGAAGGCGCTCGTGCCGTCCGGCGCGGCGTGGGTGTCCTGCGAGCTGCCCACGACCACCAAGTCGCGGACCGCTTTCGTGGTCGAGGGCTCCGAACAGGCTTTCCTGAGGTCTAGGACCATGTGACGGCACTGTTCACCACGAGGTCGGCCACCGCTCTCTGCTTCACTGTCATATCCGTGAGCGAGGGGGAGCGATGTCGGTCGAGGTGGGGAAACGCGTGTCCGGCTACTTCGGGTTCTCCGATGTGGCGGTGCTCGTGGCGGGGGCGGTTTCCGGCGCTGTCGGTGCTTACGCCTACTACAGCGAGCCGCTACGGCCGCTGGCGCACAGCTTCACTCTTTGGATCGTGCTGATCGTCGCGGTCGTCCCCGGGATGCCCCGCCGGCGGGCGGTGATCCGGGCGGTGTGCGCGCTGATCGCGGCGGTCCTCGCGTTCTACCTCGGCAAGGCGTGGATCTATGGCGTCAAATACGAGGGCATGTACCGGATCGATCCTTCGACGCTCGTGCTGTGGTGCGGCCTGGCGGTGGCCGCTGGACTTGTCGCCGGGCTTCTGCTCGAGGCCGTGGGGCAGGCCGACCGGCGCGGCACCCTGGCCACCGCGGCGGTCGTGGGACTGCTGATCGGCGATCTCGTCCGGCGATCCGACCGATCCGGTGCCGGAACGCTGGCGGTCGCGACTGCGATCGCGATCGCGTTCGTGGCCTGGCGGGGAATTCGTTCGCCGCGGCAGGCAGCCGAGGTCGCCGTCGTCGCCTTGCCGTTGGGACTTCTCGGTTTCGTGATCGTGTCGGTGCCGGACTTCTTCGAGGGCTTGTTGTGAGCCTCTGGTTCTTGAGCTTGGCGTTCCAAGCCGTCAGCGTCGGCTTGCCCGTGGGCCGAAGGCGTCCTTCACCGCATCCGACGCGGCGAAGGACGCCTTCAGCCCATCTCAGACACTAAGAGGCCAGCAACTCCTGCAGTTCCGTGATGGCCGCGGCCAGTTCCGTCGCGAACAGCTCCATCTCGTGCGCGACGTGCTTCGGCGTGCACAGGTACAGATTCAACGACTCCGGCAGCAGCACGTACGCGACGCCGATGCACTGCGGGCTGGTCGACCCGAAACCGAAGTACTGGATGTTCACCGACGGCGCCGAGCTGGTGCTCAGGTAGTCGTTGCGCATCTTCAGCCAGCCGGGTGACGAGTACAGCGTCGGGGAGTCCTCGACGCCGCGCCGCTTCTGGATCAGCTGCAGCTCCCACAGGTGCTGCTCCGGCGCGTCACCCGCCTGACACTCCTTCGCCCGCGTGACGTGCTTCGCGGCCGCCGCGCGGAAAGCCGCCTGACGCGTCTGGCGGTCGGCTTGCGGGTCGTTCATCACCTGGACGAACCACAGCACCTCGGGCGTCACCACGCGCATCGCTTCGGTGCGCCCGTTCTGGTACTGCCGCGTCGCGATCGATTCGTACGTCGCGCCCGTGATCCCCTTCGCCCGCTTGTGCGCGAGCTGGTACGCCATCTGCGCGAAGGCGTCCGGGGACATCCCCAGCTCCTTCGCCCGCTTCGCACCGAAGTCGGTGAAGGACACCGTCTTCGTAGCGGTCGCGTCGGCGTACTCGGCGAAGGAGGCCGCAGCGGCGCGGGCGTCCTCGCGCAGCGCGTCACCCAGGACGAACTCGATGACCTCGGACGACGGCACCCCGTCGGCAGGCGGCCGCTCCAGCCGCGTCCCGCTGATCAGCGCGTCGGTGAACCCGAGGATCGTGGTCCCGTCCAGTTCGCAGTGCTCGACGTTGAGCCCCGCCGTGCCGTCCTCGAACACGATCAGCGACACGGCCTTGTCGAACCAGCGGTTCCCGCTGTCGCCGTGCAGCAGGGTGTCGCACGCCTCCTGCGTGCCCGACGGCGTGAAGTTCTCCAGGCAGAGGCAGAACAACGCCGTCTCGATGTCGTCGAGCGCGGCCGCGTTCCCCGCCGCCAGCAACGCTTCCCGCGTCGCCGCCCACTCGGCCCTCGCCTTGGTGGTGAAATGCCCGGCGGCGGTCTGCGGGTCTTCGACGAAGCTGCCCGATTTGACGATCGCCTGCAGCCCCGCGACCAGCTGTTCGGGGGAATACGGACGGCCGTCGGGCGCGATGACGTCCATCCGGAACGGGGTGTCGCGGTGGAAGACCACGATGTGCCGCGCCCTCGACGGCCCCGGCCAGTCCTCGCTGTACGGCATGCGCGCGGTGTCCTGCACGGCGCCGGGGATGCGCGTCGCCGAGAACAGGTACTTGTGCTGCACCATCGACTGCGGTTGCCCGCGCAAGACGATCGGCGGGATCAGTTCCTCGTCGAGCTTCAGCTTGTAGTCCACCGCCGAAGCCGCCAGTTCGGCCGCGCGCTCCAGCTGTCCCAGCGGGGACTCGGTGAACAGGAAGAAGAAGTTCGCGTTGAGGGCGATCCGGTCGCGACGGCCGAGGTAGCGATACGGCCAGAAGGTGTCGAGCCAGCTTCGGACGTCTTCGCGCTTGTCGTAGGCCTCGAGCGCGCTCTGCAGTTCGTGCGCCGGGCTTCCTTCGGCGAGAAACTCGGCGACGGCGCCTTCGGTCTCCGCGAGTTCGCCGGGGGTGAGCAGCGGCGAGCACCACTCGAGGAACCGGCGGCAGGTGTCCTCCAGGCTGGGGACGGGGACCCGCGGCAGGATGTCCTCGTTGCCGAACGTGCGGGTGAACGGTTCCGGACTGCTCACGATCATCCTTGATCTCGAAGGGGCAGGGCGTTCAGCGCGGAGGCGAGCCCGCCCGCCGCGCCGTTCGGGCGGGAGACGAACAGCCGCGCGTACAGCCTGCCGCCGGCCTCCAGCCCACGCGGGTCGACGCCCGCGACGGACAGATTGTCCAGGATCTGCGTCTGTTCCTCGTCCGAAGCGAATTTCCGCTGCCGGAAGACGCCCTCGACCCCGGTCGTCTCGTAGTCCAGTTCGCCGAGACTGTCGGCGACCGGGCCGTAGGAGAACATCCGGAGGACGAAATGCGCCATCCACGGCCGGTTTTCCCGCGCGATCCGCACGAGGGTCTTCTCGGTGACGTAGCCGACGCAGCCGGTCGAGATGACGATGTCGACCTCGGACAGCAACGCGCGCTGGTCGTCGGTCGGGTCTTCGTTCTCCAGATCGGCGTGGATCGCTTCGTCGATGAAGCCCGCTGCGAGCGCGTAGTCCAGAGCGGGCGCGGAGGCGTCGAGGCCGATGAAGCGGACGTCGTCGCCGACCGCGTCCATCCGGCGGTCACGCGCGATCAGTTCGTCCCGGCTCAGCGCGCCGGCGGACGCATAGTGGTCGTACAGCCGTTCCATCGTGGTGTCGAATCTGTACAGCGCCGCGTTGACACCGTAGGAACAGCCGAGGTCGAGCACCGTGGGGACCTTGACGTCGGCCTCCGTGCGGTACTCGTCGATCAGTTTCGCGAAGTAGGCCTTCGCCTGCTGCGGGATGTCGTAGTCCAGACGGCGCAACGTGCCGAAGAAGGCGCGTGGATCGGGCGCGGTGTAGATGTCGTCGAAATTGATCTTGCCGGTCGAATCCAAGGGCACGGCCAAGCTCCTGACTGAGTGTCTGTAGGTGAACCCGCGACCGCGATCGACGTCGGCAGGGCGCTGCCCTGCCACCGCGATAGCGGGGCCTACGGCCGGGGCGGGTTCACACCTGTGGTCACCTTTCAGGTACTCCTTCAGCTCCGCCAACAGGCGCTAGTCGAGCAGCTGATCGCCCCGGACCGCCGCCGAAGCGACGTGTTCCGGCAGGACCCGGCCGAACAGCTGCCTCGTCCGTTCCGGACTGCCGATGACCCCAGGACGCTCGCTGTACGCGAAGATCGCGGAATGGCGGGCGACTGCCCCTTGAACACTACTCACCCGATGCAGCGCGAAGCGTCCGCGAAACAGCTGAAGATCGCCGGGACGCAGAGTGAGCCGCCTGATCAGGTGATCGCCTTCGCCCGCCAGGACGGCACGGACGTCGTCGAAGTTCTCCGCCGTTTCGGAGCGGATGTTCGGGCAGTATTCGAAGACACCGCCGTCGGCCGCTTCCTGCGTGAGCATGCTGACCGTGTACTCGTTGGTGTCGAAATGCCACGGATGCGAGCGGCCCGGTTCGATCACGTTGAGCACCAGGCCGGCCAGCGGATCGGCGAGTTCGTGCAGTTCGGGGAGTTCGAAGCAGTCGGCCACGAACCGCTGGAACTCGGGGCTCGAGTACAGCTGCTGGATCACCGCGGTCGCCGGGATCCGGTCGCGCGCCACGAAAGCGTTGCCGCGTTCCATGATCGTGCGGCCGGGATGGCCCTCGGGAAGCGGAGTGTCGATGGCGATGTTGTAGGCGTTGACGCGTTCGACCTTCGCGTACGCCTCCGGAGCGATCTCCGCGCCTTCGTGGCGAAGGACGTCACGCAATTCCGGACGGATGAAGTCGGCCAGCACACTGCAGCCCGTTTCCCGCAGTTCGGCGCGGGTCCGGGAAACGATTTCGCACCACGCCGGGCTTCCCGGTTCGGACAACGGATAGCGCGCGGTATCGGCCACCTGGACTGCGCTCGCGGTCATCGACGTCCTCTCGGCTGCCCGGAAAGTGATTCTCGGGTTTAGCACAGAAAACGCCGGGTGCTCCCGCGGCTTGTGAGCGGTGACACACGGAACGTGAAGGACTCCTTCCCTCGGCTGAGCCGAGAGAAGGAGTCCTTCACGCGCGATTCGTCAGGAGGTGACAAGCGGCAGCAGCGGACGCCGCACCGCGGTCGCGACTCCGTCCGACGCCTCCGCCGCGGCGATCCGCTCAGCCGTCGGCGTCCCGTATTCGGTGGTCCGCTGCCGCAGCGGACGGCCCAGCGGCTCGACCATCGCGCGCATGTCGCTGATCGTCTTGTACGACCCGTTGGCCGCACCCGCCATCCGACTGATCGTCTCCTCCATCAGCGTCCCGCCGATGTCGTTGACCCCGCCCTGGAGCACCGCGCGGCTGCCCTCTTCGCCGAGTTTCACCCACGAGCTCTGGATGTTGTCGATCATCCCGTGCAGCAGCAGCCGGGCCAGCGCGTGCACCGCGCGGTTCTCGCGCAGCGTCGTGCCCGCCCTGGCGAGCCCGGCGAGGTAGATCGGCGAGCTCTGGTGGATGAACGGCAGCAGCACGAACTCGCTGAACCCGCGCCGCCCGTTGCGCTCCAGGCCTTCCCGCTGCAGTTTCGCGAGCAGCTTCAGATGCCCGACCCAATGCGCCGGGGTGTCTACGTGGCCGTACATCATCGTCGACGTCGTCGTGATGCCGAGTTTGTGCGCGGTGGTGACGACGTTGATCCATTCGGACGTCGGCAGCTTGCCCTTCGTCAGCACCCAGCGCACGTCGTCGTCGAGGATCTCCGCGGCCGTGCCCGGCAGCGAGTCGACGCCGGCTTCCTTCGCGCGCGCCAGCCAGTCCTCGATCGAGAGGTTCGTCCGCGAAGCACCGTTGACGACCTCCATCGGCGAGTACGAGTGCAGGTGGATGTCCGGCTGGCGGCGTTTCACCTCCGCCGCGAGGTCGAAGTACGCGGTGCCCGGCAGATCCGGGTGGATGCCGCCCTGCATGCAGATCTCGGTCGCGCCCGCGGCCCACGCCTCGTCGACCCGGTCGCCGACCTGCTCCAGCGAGAGCGTGTACGCGTCGGCGTCGGTACGCCGCTGCGCGAACGCGCAGAACCGGCAGCCGGTGTAACAGACGTTGGTGAAGTTGATGTTCCGCGTGACGACGAAGGTGACGTCGTCGCCGTTCACCTCGCGACGCAGGTCGTCGGCGATCTTCGCCAGCGCGTCGAGCTCCGGCCCGTCCGCGTGCAGCAGCGCCAGTGCCTCGTCGTCCGAGAGCCCGGCGGGGTCCTTTTCCGCGCTGCGCAAGGCATCCCGGATGTCGAGGTCGAACCGCTGCGGCGCGGTCTTGATGTTGCCCTTGATCTCGGCCCAGTCGCCGTAGACCGAGTCGAAGTCGCTGCGGCGGTCTTCCGTGCGCCCGATGGTGTCGACCTCGACGTGCAGGTCGGTACGCCCGGCCTCCTGCCAGCCGCCGTCCGGCTCCTGCCACGGGATGCCCACCGGGATGGCCTCTTCGATCGCGAGCCCGGTCTCGGTGTCGGTCAGCGGCGCGAGATGCGCGTTCATCCGCGGGTCCAGCCACGGCTCGCCGGCCTTGACGTACTCCGGATAGATCGGCAGCCGCTCGCGCACGGTGAACCCGAGCGCCTCGGTGCGGCGTTTGAGCTCGTCGATCTGCGGCCACGCGCGTTCGGGGTTCACGTGGTCGGGGGTCAGTGGCGAGACACCGCCCCAATCGTCGATGCCCGCGTTCAGCATCAGTTCGTACTGCTGCCCGATCAGGTTCGGCGGCGCCTGGATCCGCATCCGCGGCCCGAGCACCAGCCGCGCGACGGCGATGGTCGCGGCGAGTTCTTCGAGATCGGCGTCCGGGGTCGCGCGCATCTTCGTGTCCGGCTTCGCGCGGAAGTTCTGGACGATGACTTCCTGGATACCGCCATAGGTCTTCGCGACCTTGCGGATCGCGAACAGCGAGTCGGCGCGTTCCTCGAAGTTCTCGCCGATGCCGATCAGGATGCCCGTGGTGAACGGCACCGAACTGCGGCCGGCGTCCTCCAGCACCCGCAAGCGGACGTCCGGGTCCTTGTCCGGCGAGCCGTAGTGCGGGCCGCCCTTCTCGGTGTACAGCCGCTTCGCCGTCGTCTCCAGCATCATGCCCATCGACGCCGAAACCGGCTTGAGCCGCTGGAAGTCCTGCCAGGTCAGCACGCCGGGGTTGAGGTGGGGGAGGACGCCGGTCTCTTCGAGCACCCGGATCGCCATCGCCCGGACATAGGACAGCGTGTCGTCGTAGCCATGCGCGTCGAGCCAGTCCTTCGCCGCCTTCCAGCGGTCCTCCGGACGGTCACCGAGGGTGAAGAGCGCTTCCTTGACCCCCATCTCGGCACCCTTGCGGGCGATGTCGAGCACCTCGTCGGGGGAGAGGAACGGCGATTCGACGCGGCCGGGGACGGTCGCGAAGGTGCAGTAGCCGCAGCGGTCCCGGCACAACCGGGTCAGCGGGATGAACACCGAGCGGCTGTAGGTGACCACGCCGGGCCGGCCGGCCGCGACGAGTCCGGCGTCGCGGACACGCGAGGCGTGCTCGGACAGCGTCTTGAGGTCGTCGCCGCGCGCCTGGAGCAGGATCGAGGCCTCGGTGAGGTCGAGGGTCTTCCCGTCGCGCGCCCTGGCGAGTGCCCGGCGCATCGCCGAGGTGGTGGGGGCGTTCGCGTCAGCAGGGGATGCCATTCCCGCACGCTATGGCCGGACTCGCTCCACCTGCCAGTGTGCATCCCGCCACCGCGTCACCCACGTGGGTGTGGTCACTGTTTCCGCTGGTCAGAGCATGATCTTGGTTGCCGATCAGGGGATGCGAGTGTATTACCTAAAGTGTGGCTTCGGTGATCGGCAAGAAGGTCGGCGGGCGGACGTACTACTACCTCGTCACCTCCGCGCGGGTCGACGGCGAGCCGCGCGTGGTTTCGCAGCGCTATCTCGGCACGGCCGAGGAGATCGGGCGCGCGATGGACGGTGACGTCTCCGCGCCCGGCGAAGCGCGTCACCGGACCTTCGGTGACGTCGCGGCGGTATGGGCAACGCTGCGGCGGCTCGACTTCGTGCGCCGGGTCGACGAAGCCGTCGGAGCCCAGCGCGCGGCGACCACCCTGGGGACGCATCTCGCGCTCGCCGTCCTGCACCGGGCGACGGCCCCCGAAACGCAGTTGGCCGACTGGTGGCGTGACAGCGTCGCCCGGGAATTCGTCCAGGCCGACCTGCCGAACCACCGGCGGGCGCTGCACCGTCTCACGCCCGAACGGATCGCGCGGATCGAGACCGCCGTCGCCGACGCGGTGCTCTCCCTGCTGGGCACGGGCGACGCCGCGCTCGCCGTCGACGTCCCGCAGTTCGCCACCTTCACCACGGCCGACCCCTGCCGCTGCGAACTCGCCGGCCTCGGGTTGGTGGTGACCAAGGACGGCGCGATCCCGCTGGCGTCGCACGTGTACCCGAGGGAAGGAGCGCCGCCGTTCGCCGCGCTCGCCGAGGAACTCCGCTCCCTGTATCCGGTCACGCTGGTCTTCACCGCGGGTCAAGCCGCGCAACTGGACCTCGGACGGCATTTCGTCGGCGCGCTCCCGCTCTCGGAGCACCCGGAACTCCTGGCGAAACCGCCGTCCGCGCGCAAACCCGTCGACTCGGAACGCTTCGCCGGGCTGACCGCCCTCGACACCAGGGCCGTGGTCGCCGGCGTGCGGCGGCGCGTGATCCTGACCCATTCGGAGACCCTGCACAACGCGCAGGCCCGCGCGTTCGGCGAGGAACTGGGAACCGCGACCCGCGAGCTCGCCGGACTCGACGCCGCGCTGGCCTCGGGCACGTACCGGGGCGACCGCGGCCAGGTGAACGCCGAAATCGCCCGGATCACCCGCGGCCGCCGCGTCGAACGGGTGCTCTCACCCGCGCTGACCGGGACGAAACCGGGGGAGATCCGGCTGACCTGGAAGGTCGACGACGCCGCGGTGTCGCGGCTGCACGACGAGTTCTTCGGCAAGCAGGTGCTGGTCACCGACCACGACTGGCCGGTGTCGGAGGTCGTCACCGCGTACCGGGCGCGCACCCACCTCGACTCGACGTTCCGCTGGCTGACCGGTCCCGCCGTCGCCGGACCGGCCCCGCGCTGGGACTGGACGCCGCATCGGATCGCGGTGCACACGCTGGTCACGGTGCTCGCGTCCACGGTCACCCACCTCATGCGGCGCGAGGCCGACCGCGCGGGGATGAACCTGTCGGTCCGCGAACTGATGGACAGCCTCGCGGGGATAGGGGAGACGGTGCTGCGCTATCCGTCCACCGGCGGCCGCCCGCGGACGCGGCGCCTGCTGACCGAGCGGAACCCGGAACAGCAGGCGCTCTTCGACCTCTTCGGGCTCTAGCTCTCTCGGTGGATATGGAGCGCCGAGAAGCTCTGGACCACCGGCATCAGCTCGATGACGTTGATGTTCACGTGCTCCGGCTGCGAAGCTGCCCAGAAGACGGACTCGGCCACGTCGGCGGCCGTCAGCGGCGTCGTGCCCTTGTAGACGTTGTCCGCCTTGCTCTGGTCGCCCTCGAACCGGACCACCGAGAACTCCGTGCCGCCGACCAGGCCCGGCTCGACGTTGGTCACCCGGACGCCGGTGCCCTGCAGGTCGGCGCGCAGGTTCAGGCTGAACTGGTGCACGAACGCCTTGGTCGCGCCGTACGCGTTGCCGCCGGGGTAGGGGTAGCTGCCCGCGACCGAGCCGATGTTGATCACGTGCCCGCGGCCGCGCTCGACCATGCCGGGCAGCAGCGCGCGGGTGAGGTGCGCGAGCCCCTTGATGTTCGTGTCGACCATCTGGTCCCAGTCGTCGAGCTTCGCCCGGTGGGCGGGCTCGAGGCCCTTCGCGAGGCCGGCGTTGTTGACCAGCAGGTCGACTTCGGCGAACTCGGCGGGCAGTGTGCCGGGGAGCGCGGCCACCGCGTCGGCGTCCCGGACGTCGAGCTCGAAGGGGAGGACGTTCCCACCCAGCTCGTCGGCCAGCTTGTCGAGCCGGTCCTTGCTGCGCGCGGCCGCGACGACCTTGGCGCCGTCGGCGGCGAACCGGCGGACGATCTCGACGCCGAACCCGGCGCTGGCACCGGTCACGAAAACGGTCTTCTGGGGCATCAATCAATCTCTTTCAAGAACCGTGCGAACACGTCGTTGAACTCGGCCTCGCGCTCCAGGTTAGGCATGTGGGCCGCGCCGTCGATCACCGCCAGGGTGGAGCCGGGGATGAGTTCGTGCATGAGCTCGGCGTCCGCGACCGGCGTGAACTCGTCCTCGGTCCCGACGACGACCAGCGCCGGTACCGCTACGCGGGCGAGGCTCTCCCTATAGTCCGGACGCTCGGCCCG
>Ga0307518_10000366_pt1 | contig 34414 bp, 15 predicted proteins | sample 25_EM_MG_FD_203889 | JGI IMG/M metagenome (GOLD analysis project Ga0307518, IMG submission 203889) | Populus trichocarpa ectomycorrhiza microbial communities from riparian zone in the Pacific Northwest, United States - 25_EM | ecosystem: Host-associated > Plants > Roots > Unclassified | place... | reverse complement strand
AAATATTTGTGTTAAAACATTTTACTTTCATAATATTTTGATATTTTGTTTAAGTTGAATTACTTTAAGTTAAAGATCTATTTAATCTTGACTATTTAGAAATATTTTAAATTTTGAAATTATATTTATTTGACATTGTGTTTGCATTGCATAATTTATAATTAATTTATCTTGAATTTGAATTATGTTTGTTGAAATTTTTGGTTCCACCATAAACTGAACTAAAAATCTTGATTTGACACAAAAAAACCCAAAAATAAAACCAAAGAAAAAAAAATATTAAACACAAAAACTCAAAAATTCTTGAACAAAACATATCAAACACCAAAACAATAAATAATACGAAGAACACTTGAAACCGAACCCAACAACGTGGGTTCAAAATCAGACTAGATTTGGTCATAATAAAGACACATACATGTTGTAAATCATGCAAAGATCAATAATCTAGCATCCAATCACTTGGATTATCACTAAAACGTTACAATTTTGTCAAAATAGGTTTTGGTTATAAACTAAAATTCTAGGATTAAAAGTCATTGAAATCATATTATTGATGCAAATAAACACTAGATTATTGGTTAATCATGCATAAGGAAGGGTTTTAGGCAAATATAAAAAAAAAGGGTCAAAATCATGTAGCTAAGAAAATGTTCTTAAAAAGAACACGAAGAACATATGAATAACATTCAACATGAACTCAACAACGTGGCTCTCATACCAGACTGGATATGGGCAAACCAAAAGCACATACATGTTGGAAATCATGCAAGGATCAATACTCTAGCATCCATTCACTTCGATTATCAATGAAACATTATGATTTAACCAAAATAGATTTCAGTTCAAAACCAAAATCGTAGAATTAAAAACCATTTAAACACGTATTGATGTGAATAAACATTGGATTATTGATTAATCATGCATAAGGAATGTGTATGTGCAAAGAAATTGACCAAAATTGGTCCAAATCTAGTGGCTTAGGCAATGCTCTTCCTAAGAACATGAAGAACATTGGAACATTGCCTAAGCCTAAGGGGGAAAAAAAACTTAGTCATGCCTAGAAATGACAGTCATTGCCAAGCCTAGAAATGAGCATTTTTTGCTTCTAAAGCATGCCTTTTTTTAACCCAACAAGTCATAATATCATACACAAACATGTTTAAATAAAGAAAAACTAATAAAAAACATAAAAACATCAAAATCAAACAAAAGGTACTGGATCTAAAAAAAAATATAAATTTAAAACAGATTATATGTTCACACAACATGAATTCAAAATTGGTTTTCTAAACCTATTTTATGTATAAACAGACTTAGCAAACCTATGGTAAAACACCCTTGCTTTAACAAGCATAACTTAAGTCAAAAAAAAAAAAAACTAAAACAATATTATATATAAAAAAACAAACTTAAACAACAACTTTAATGTATCAAAAAAAAAACTTCAAAATAAACATCATCAAATAAAAACACAACAATAAAGAGGTGAATACAACATTACTTGTTGAGCATTCAAACATATTTTCTATGTTTATAAACATAAATATAAAACAAAAATAAATAATAAAAAAATCAAAAGTTGGCCACAAAGGACCTACTTTTAGATAAGAAAAGTATACTTAGAACAACTATTCTCTTTTTGTTTTTTTTTTTTTTTGGAAATTTTTGCCTCTCATAAACTTGCAAAGCTAAGAAATCTTTTATTTGAATTCAACCTTACTCAATTTGAAGTTTTATAGCTCTACATTTATTAGTTTGAAGTTGTCAACTCGATCAGTTAAAACTGTAAAAAACAGAAGTCAATTGACCAAACGACGGGTCACTCATATTTTTTTCTTTAAGTCTGAATGACGCGTCATTTAGGGTTTTTTATTTGAGATTGGAAAATTTTAATTGAGGCTTTATTCTTTCAATTTCTTTTGATTGTACCCATACTTGCCTTCAAACTTTTAATTTCATGTAATTTCACCCCTTGCCAAACTCAATTATCATCCCCTAAATTGTTGCTTTTTCCATTTTGGTCCTTGGTTCTGAATTTGTGCATTTAAACCCATTAATTGATCAACAAACTTTTAATTTCTTCAATTTAGCCCGTAATTTGGTCAATTTCAACCCCTATATTCACACGTATTTTCCAGTTTAATCATTGGTTTTGGATCAATTAGGTCTCTAATTTTCCATCAAACTTTAATATTTATGCAATGAAACCCCTGATTTGACCAAATTAACTTCTAAAAATTATAATTTGACCCCCAGACTTTAATTTATTTCAATTAAAGTCTAAATTGACTTTAAAAATCAATTTTTCTTGCAATTAAACCCTCAATAAATTCAAATAAACCTTTAAAAAAAATCTAATTGAGTCCTTAAACATCCAAATTTGAATTTTTCTCCTCAAATTGAATTTTCTTTACTAATAAGGTCTTCGTTAGTTGAAAATACATTGTCAAATTTTTTAATCTTGTATATTTGATCTTCATCAACCAATTTTGGCAATTTCCTGGGCGTTATGATATACTCTTCTTATATATATATTTATATTCTTCCAATTTTTATCAATTATTTTGTATTTTGTATTTTCTCTTTTTTTTTCTGATTTTTTTGTTTATGTGGGACCCTAAAATGAGTAACAACAATTATTGCTATATTTTTTTTTATAAATAGTAAATTCTTTGCCTTCCTCCAACATAATTGAATTTTTTTAAGATAGTTAAGTTGAGAACTTAAGTTTTACTTGTAGTTAAACTTTGAATGCTACAAAATTATCCTATATGAAAGTTCAATCTTTTTACTTATTTCAGTAGCATGGTCATAATTTAAGCATTTATATCTGGAAAATAAACCAATTGTTAATTTTGATTTTAAAAAAAGGAGGAAGAAGGAAGAAATAAAGAAATTGAAACTGATTTTGGCCTATAAAAATAGACATGCAAAGTAGTTATTGGAGTAAAAAACGAGAACAATATATTAAAGAGAAAAAAAGAATTGAGAGGGTTTTTAACCTTCTGAATGGAAGGTTTGAAACCCTATAGACATAAATTATTTGATTTATATGTAAGCTGAGGTTGAACCAATATTGAATATTTATGAAAAACTTTAAATAATGGTTAGATATGATTAGGGTTTTGGGATTGCTGAAATTATAGGTTTTGTAGAGAGATGGGAGAGGGTGGGTTCATTCTCCTCTTTTTGTTGGTTTGTCTTTGTCATAGCTTATTTACTTAGCAAGACTTATAAAATCATCAACTTTATGTTAAAATATTGAACATGAGTTGAGAGAAACTTTGGGTATTAGGAGATCATGTATCATGCATTCCCTTTCTTAATTGGGCTCATCAATTATTACAATTTCTTATAAACAACATTACATTAAATGAATGGAGAGACTGAATTGATGAACGTTCAATATTCAGGGGACATTAATTTTTTATAGACAACGTATCAAATGTGGGCTTTGTGTTTTATAATTGCACTTGTTTACTTTTTTTTTATTAGGATTTCCTTTTAATGTTATATATATATGTGTGTGTGTGTGTGTGTGTGGGTACTTTTTTATAAGAAGGAGTGGATTGCCATGATCAAATTCATCAAGGTCTTGTTATGCATTATATGATGATATTTGACACACCGATGATTATTATATTAGCGGCCTTGTTTGTCTACACAAATAATAGAAAAATAAGCCAAATTTTGATATTAGTTCAAACAATTAGTCTTATTTTACTAAGAGAAAATGTGTTAAATCACATTATTAGGGATCATGATAGGAGTTGGCTAATTGTGCAAATTGATGAGTGGAGAAGCAATTGTGAAACATGATTTTATATATATATATATATATATATATATATATATATATATAATCTCATTTATATGTATTTTTATTTTAAAGCTAATGTTGAATATTATTATTTGAGATATTTGTTAATGTATTTGATATTATTTTTTGAATTTTAATGAAATATATAAAATGTTAAATGATAATAAAGTTGAAGCATGTTAATTTAGACTTGGAATATTTAAAAAACTTGCAAATAAATGAAAAGGTTTATGAATATCGTCTCACTGCAAAATATTGCAAGAACATAAATACAAGATTGAATGAGAAAAATACCAAACTACATCAGACATGTTAATTGTAGTGAATATGGTTGGAATGATGATAAAAAAATGTATGAAAGCGTTTTAAAAAAATTTAATTTTTTTTTATTTTATTTATTTATTTTAAATTAATATATTTTTAGTATTTTCAAATTATTTTGATGTGCTGATATCAAAAATAATTTTTTAAAAATAAAAATATTATTTTAATACATTTTGATATAAAATATTTTTTATAAAATAATTATAACTACACTTTCAATCATGCATTTTATTGAGAAGGTTGTTGAACAGTGAGTTGTGCTGCAGTGATGGTTAGAAGTGGTGGGGCAGCTGGTGGCAAGGCTGCTGAGAGATGGGTGAGCAGTATGGCGTGGCTGGTCGGAGAGAGTAAAGGAGGATTGGTGATTGGTGATGAATGGAAGCTGTCGCCGGAGAGAAAGGAGTAGATCGTGATTTTTTTTTGTTTTTCAGGAACACACATAAGGAAACTTTGAACATTATATCAATTATAATAATATATAATATTTTAATTTTTTTTATTAATTGAGTTTATAATTTCTTGATTTATATATAAAATGCAATCAATTATATAAACAATAAAAAGATATAAGATATAATTTTTTAAATATAAAAAAAATGTTACCACACTTATAATTTTATATCCTTTTCTTTTCTTTTCTGTTTTCAAAAACAAAGGGCTGAAAAGAAACAAATATATATATTTACTGCACAAGCGTATTTAGTATTATGATATATTATATTCTTAAAAAATATTTTTATTTTAAAATATATTAAAATATTTTCTAAATATTTTCACGTCACAATAATAATAAAAAAAACCAATTTGTATATTTTTAAAATATATTCAAAAACAAAAATTACCACATTCATACATTCTGTCGTTTAGAGACAAAACGGGAAGAGAGTGGCACGAGTAAAATCAGGAGTGGAAATATCAATTTCCTCTCATATAATAACAAGTTCATCACTCTTCTCCACTCTCAAAACGCGATCCTCTCACTCAGGTGATATTTGCTCCTCTTTCCTAAACCTGAAAAAAAAAAGAAAACAAAATCGAGAGATCTTTCTAAACTTCAAGCACCGCACCGATATAACCGTATCAATATGGATAACACAGGTTCGTTCCTCCCGCACTCATTTCTTCTGAATCCACTCTGAACCGTTTCATTTATCGCTGTTAATTTTCCGATTCCGATTTTACTGTTTCTTAATAATTCAATTCTTCTTGATTGAATTTGTTAATCATGGTTGCATCAGCTGTTATTAATTTATTTTGAGCTATTTTTTTTATGGTCCTATTTTTTGTTTTAGATATTTCTGAACTTAATTAATTAGGAATTTTTGACACACTTAGGAGCGAATCCTCAAGGCATAGTAGTTCCGCCAGTTGAAGGTGTTGCTGGAGGAGGAACAGCTTATGGATGGAATGATGGCGGTGGCGTACATTTTTCCAATTCCTCACCCAGAGGATCAATCGATCCCTCTGAGGTTTTAACTTCAGATTTAGTGCATGTTTGGTGCTTGCCTAGCACTGCAAATGTTGGACCGCAAGATATTCCCAGTAGACATTTGGAGCCTGTAAGTTTTATTTAATCTGCATTTGTAATGCGTGTCTGGTGTTCGTCTTGTTGAGAGGATATGCTGTTTATATGTGGAATTTGTTTAGCCTCACCATTGGATTTGGCTGATTGCTCACTTAGTGCAAACTAGAGATGATTATGTGTGGATAATAAAAATTTTCGGTTGTCTTAATGTGGCTAATAGTTGTATGCTTTGCGATGCCTACTTGATATTTTAAATGTCTCAGATTGTAGGATTTATTAATAAATGCTGGTAGGTTTAGATTTTGGCTTACACTGAAACTTTTTTAATGGAATTGTCTGCGACCTTGATGTTTTGTGGTATGTTTGTTTTGGGAATCAAAAGTAAGTGATTTCTTTTCGGTGTTATAGTACTCTGTCTTCTAATATTAATTTTACCTTGAAGATAAATCTTCTGGCAGCTAGAAATGAGAGAGAAAGTGTTCAAATTGCTTTACGCCCGAAAGCTACTTGGGGTGGTTCTGGCAGTGCAGGGGTTGTGCAGGTTCAGTGTAGTGACTTAACCTCCACATCTGGTGATCGGTGAACTACTCAGAGCAATATAGTTCTTTTTGTAGCTTGATGATCTACTACTCTACTAGTTCTTGGTTTTTCTGATATTGACTGTGAACAGGTTGGTCGTTGGACAATCCATAACATTGCGGAGAGTGGTTTCTATATTAGGTGTCCCAGATGCTCTTGTGCCTCTAGATCTTCCAGTTAGTCAAATAAACCTAGCTCCTGGGTATTGCCTTCATCATTGATTGTGTGTTATTCATTTAATGCAGCGTGAAGAAATTCCAAGTGATTTCTTGCAATGAAATTGAGGTGGTTTTGTTGTTTTCCCTTTGCTGCAGAGAAACAACTGCACTTTGGGTTTCCATTGATGTTCCAAGTGCACAGCCACAGGGTCAATACGAAGGGGAGTTCTTCATCACCGCTATAAAAGCAGAGGCAGAGTAATACATATCTGTTTTGATTTAATCAATGATAGCCATATGCTCCTTGTTTAATGCATAAAGTTTCTGTGCTGAAATTATTGCTGTCGAGTTTTAAATAAGCTCAGTACTTTCCCATGTATGACTCCTGTTATTTAATGCTAGTAAATATGGACATCAAGTTACTTATTATAGTTGATTGAGTCCACCACAGATCTCCATCACAGCGCTTGGGAAAAGCTGACAGGCATCAGCTGTACTCGGAACTTAGGAACTGTCTTGACATCATGGAGCCCGTTGAAGGAAAACCATTGGATGAAGTGGTAAATATTTGAATCAATCATCATCGTCATTTTCTTAACCCTGTGATTACAAGCAATTCATATCAGCAATTGTTTTTCAGGTAGAAAGAGCCAAATCTGTGACTACATCTTTAAGAAGGGTTCTTCTATCTCCAGTATTTTCTGAGTTCTCTACAGATAATGGACCAGTTGATATGATGGATGAAGATGCTATTTCAAACCTAACAGTTCGTGTCAAGCTAAACTTGACTGTTTGGGACTTCGTACTTCCAGCAACTCCTTCACTTCCTGCTGTATTTGGTGTATCCTTATCTTCTTGAACCTTAATATTACCAAATTTGAAATTGGTGATACTCTCTGAATTTATTGTTGTGAGGTTGGCCTTCACAAATTCCAATATTTATAGAAGTCAAAATTGCCATTCTCTGAATGTTTATCTGAGTTTCCTCTTGATATAAGCTGTAAATTTTCTGTAATGATGTAATTATTACAAGTCTTCCTAGTAGAAGTGCAACATGGTGGAGCTCAAAACAAACAGGGGCACAGGTCAGCCATGTGTAAGACTTAATTCTAGCAAACCTGAATTGAACTGTGCTGAACATAACCAAAGTCAAAGCCCAAGCTCATTTGTAGGTGACGAGTGATATGCCTTCTTTCATAAACAAGGACAATTACCTTTTAATATATATGAGAAATGATAATGATCGTATGCTTATATTTTATCACATGAGAATGGGATAACAGAAGAAGCAATTTGCAAATGCTATTGCTGCTCACATACTTAGGCATTACCAACAGAACTTCATGGTAGATGATGGCATAATAAGTATCAATTTCTTGGTCATCTTGTCTCTTTGAAATTCAATTTTTGTATGCTGCTAAAAAGATGTGATAACTTTCAGTGTTGAATTCCTTACCTTATTTAGATATCTGATACTGTAATTGAGGATCGTTTTGGTGTTGAACATGGAAGTGATGAATGGTATGAGGCTCTGGATCAACATTTCAAGTGGCTTCTTCATTATAGAATCAGTCCATATTTTTGCAGGTGGGGTGGCAACATGCGTGTTTTGACATACACTTGTCCATGGCCAGGTAACTTGGTTGAGAAAAATGAAGATAAGCATGTACTTATTCAACATTTTGCAAATGCTAATAGCTCTCTCTCTCTCTCTCTTTTATGTTACAGCTGACCATCCTAAATCAGATGAGTATTTTTCAGACCCAAGATTAGCAGCATATGCAGTACCATATAGTCAAGCAGTCCCTGGGTATAGAATCAGTTGTCCCTCCTCGCCTCTGTCTAGTAGTTTGATGTAAAAACTAATGAGCTTCCATATAATTTTAATCTGAAACTGTAACAGTGCAGCACAGGACTACTTGCAGAAAGAAATTGACATCTTGAGGACAAAGTCTCACTGGAAGAAAGCCTATTTTTACTTGTGGGATGAGGTATCAACACTAATCCATTTGGGGATAGATTGCGTGTATGCATCCCATGTCATTGGGTAGTGCCCTTGATTCTACCTTCATCGGTCTATTCTCCTTTTCGTTTCTCATAATTTGTTTACTTGAAAATTGAGAAGGCGGAAAAAAGAGAGTAATTTCAGAGTGTTGTAGCATTTCATGATTATAAGACTTGCTTACATATCAAGATGATATGATGTCTCCATTTTATCTCCTCTGCATGTGCTCTAAACTCTTTCAATTTGGGATGACAAATTACCAAAACTAGTGCCTTTCAAAACCATTTCTGCTCTCTATCTCTACACTTTTGAGAAGCAAAATAGTAAATGTATTATCTTTCAGTGTGGTGTCTTTGGCATTATCATTAGACACTTTAAAAATAATAACTGCTCAATTTGTATAATGCCTTTTGATTTATAACCAATTTCTTAGGTTTCATGCAACATGTCTCCTTCATAACTAATGTGATTCCCATACATCATGGCAGCCTTTGAATTTGGAACAATATGATATGGTCCGCAGCATGGCCAGTAAGATCCATACTTATGCTCCTGACGCACGTGTGTTAACTACGTACTATTGTGGTATGAATTCACTAATTGCTCTCTCTGATATGCTGATAATTAGTTTCTGTTCCAATTTCTTCTTGCTGAATGATTTGTTGGGCTGAAACTATAGCTTGACCATTAATTCAGCCATTAGTTGATTATGGTTATGTTTTCACATGTTGCTTTCTTTTCATCAAGGACCAAGCGATGCACCCCTTGGGCCTACTCCTTTTGAGGCTTTTGTGAAAGTGCCAAAGTTTCTGCGCCCACATACTCAAATTTATTGTACAAGGTATTGGGGTTGGTTACTTCCTTGCATGCAAGTTACATATTTTTGTATGCGTGCATACCGCTTATGTTTGTGATTTCGCACACATGCATGCCATTTTTATACTTGTGTTGTTAGTTGGGCATCGGTGCTTTTATATTATTAATGTGGTTTATATGCCCCCACCAATATGGCTCTGTATTTCAGGAATGTACCGCACCTCCATTGCACCATCCAACAGGGAAGTTGCATCAGATTTGGAATCATATGACCATATTCAGTTTTTATGGAATTGTTTTATGTCTGAGTCGATGCATAGTTTTTCAATAGCAAGCGACCCTCTTTGCTGTCCATATGGATTCAAATAAGCTTATCAGTGGGATATGGCCTGCTGTAGCTATTTAGATCTAAGAACCAGATAATTTTGCTCCATTTTTTGGAGGGAACTCCAGTTAAGAGTGAGATTTGGAAATATTTTGACTGTTCTTGTTATGGTGCTTGAACTGAACTTGGATGGGCCTTGCTGTGCATGACTTGGTATGTACTACCAAATGTACTGCATAGGTATTTACTAGCTCAGTGATATAATCATTAACCGTGGCAAAGAAGAGAAGCTGTTTTTTATAAATTGATTAGCAGACTTATCTGATATTTCTTGATATGTTGATGAATGTACCTCATATGTTGTGTGCCTAAGGCTACGACTTGAACTTCTTATCTCACTACTTTATTGGTTGGCAGTTATCTTGAACTGACTTTCAATTAGATGCATAAGGTTATTTGGGACATGTTTGTACTATATTTCATATAGCTAAGATCTTCTAATGTTCTAAAGGATGTAATTTATTTATTATCAGAAAAAAGGAGGAAGAGGTGTAGTTTACTTTTCAATTTTCTCTGCAGTGAGTGGGTGCTTGGTGATCGAGAGGATCTGGCCAAGGAAATTGTCTCTGAATTGCAGCCAGAGAATGGTGAGGTAATAACCAGTGCCGTGCTTTCCTTCTAAAGGACAAAAAAAAGCTATACTAAAAATATGATGGTCCTTATTCTGATCCTGTGACGATGAACTGATATCTGTATTTGAGAACTAAACAACTTTATTAACATTCTTGTTATCGTTATTTTTTTCATCGAGTTTTAATTTAATATTGTTCTCAGTGTAAATTATTTATGAAGGAATTTAATTTGACCTGGGCATGCTAAATAATACCTGTTTAATTAAAAAAGCGTGCATATCCATAGTTTTCTAACGAGCTTTGTAACTGTGGCTGGTGAATGGTTCTTTTGTTCTTGCTGTCATATAAAGGGAAGTAGACAGATTGTAGTATTTTCAGCTGGTTAATAGGACCACTGGTTACAAATCTCTGCTAGTATACGAAGCAAAAAATAGCTTCAATCTGACACTATGATGTATTCTAATTGGTAACTGGATGTTATTCAGTACTGCTTAAGTTTTTTGGTCACCATTTTTATACAAAAGCAACCATGCTAGGCTATAAAGTTTTAATCTCTGGGGCTCTAATTTTTATTTTGATGGGTATAGTTTTGTGATTTATTTCGTTGTTCTTTCTGTGACAGTAACATGCTTTAGAACTTGAATGTGTAGTACTTGCTTTTAGTGCCATGTATAGTTATTCTGAAGCAAAGCCTGCTTATTCCTTCTGCAGGAATGGTGGACATATGTGTGTCTGGGACCCTCTGATCCTCATCCTAATTGGCACATTGGGATGCGTGGTACTCAACACCGTGCTGTGTTCTGGCGTGTGTGGAAAGAAGGCGCAACAGGTTTTCTGTACTGGGGTGCCAATTGCTATGAGAAGGCTACAGTTCCTAGCGCAGAGGTATTTTCATTGCATCTCATTCATTCATAGAATAGAACGACAGTTGTAAATTTCTGCTTTCCTATTCTTTTTCTCTGACTTTGAAATGTTTGCCTTTGAGCAGATTAGGGCGTGACATACTGCCAGTTATAAATCCTTACTTTCTTTTTTCTTTTTCTCTGACAATGAAATGTTTGCCTGCAAGCAGATAAGCTTCAGGCGTGGTCTACCTCCAGGTGATGGAGTTTTATACTATCCAGGCGAGGTGTTCTCATCCTCCCACCAGCCAGTTGCATCTGTTAGACTAGAGCGCATACTAAGTGGCTTGCAGGTAAGAGATATTTAAGTGACCGTTCATTTGTTTGGGTTCAGATCAGAGCACGGTTTGCTGCTATGAGAGTTCCTAACAAGATCCCCAGGATTTTATTTTCAAAATAAAATCTTTTCAAGTTGTTTTTTTTTTTTAAAAAAAATTGAAAGTAATCTCATCTCATGCTAGGATCAATATATTTTACTTGTTACCTGAATATTTCTTTTAAGATTCTCTATGCTAAAGGTGGAATCTTGATACTTGTGTCATGGCTGTAGTGATTGAAAATTATCAATGCTTGACTCTCTCTCCCTCTCTCTCGCGCGCCCGCGCACACATTTGAGAAAGATAAAAGTTGTGCATGGATAGTGCTGGGTTTTTCTCTAATACATGTTTCTGGTTTTGATGATCTTTCACCTTTTATTCTATCAGGACTTAGAGTACCTGCAACTCTATACTTCAAGATATGGAAGGGGTGAAGGGCTAGCTCTTCTGGAAAAGACAGGCATGTATCTAGGTCCTGAACGTTATACTTTAGAGCACACGCCAATAGATGTCATGCGGGGTGAGATCTTCAATACGTGCCGATCATGAATAGATGGTTGTGTTCTCATTGAGTTTATTGTTTTTGTAATTATCCATAGAAACTTTTTGTATGGTAAAAGATGAAATGGTTTGTGCAATTGCATAAACTCTTTCCACTTTCAACGCATAGTTACATGCAGTGCTTTACTGGTGGTGCCGAGGCAAAAGTAATTCTGGACGATAATATGATGGTATATTCGAAGAACCGTTGCATCTTATTGCTCTATGATTCTCCCGGCATGACGTGTGCACCTGCCATTGCCCTTCCAGGAGTCATATTCCTTCGGAATTGCCTCTTGTTGTATTGTTCTTTCTCTCACCTGCTTGAAACTATAGAATTGAAACCATCAGCAGTCATATGCTAGGCGTAGTTGCATCCTCGATCTTCAATGTGCAATCCATGCTTTCATCTTTATGCATCAAAAGCTTTTTCTTCCAGGGTTGAGGTCTTTTTGATACGAGGTTCAAAAAGAAACTTCCGATGTTGTGCCCGATTAAGACCTAAAAACTCCATTCCTCAGTTGGAAATTATCAAAGTTACAAGAGCCGCATAAATTAGTTTTCTGCCGCTGCTTTACTAGCCAGTTGTTCAGATTTTAATAATTCCCGGTGCGTTTTACTTGGTTAAGCGGTTGGGATGAAGTCTGATACGATCAAGGAAAAAAGTTGACTCAATCATATACACAAAACAAAAAAGGTTACAGCCATCCTCTACTTCCCCAATTGCGTAAGCAACGGCAGTGAAAATGGGTTCTTCCTTCTGAAAAACTGTGCTGTTAGGGGTCGCAGGTTATTTGGAATTAATCATTTAAATTGCTCTTGTATGTTAACAGGGAAAACGTTGACTCCATTCAGCTCTTGGTCAACTCCTTAAGAACATGTACTCTCCTGTATAGTATTAGTAGAGCAATTGACCTGGGCAATCGAAGATAGTATCTGACCCCGCAATGTACTGTATCAGAATAGCAACTAGGGCTCTTGTAGACGAAGCCCCTCTGTAGAAGGAGAAAAGGTATGGAAAGGAGTGTTGTAACCATCAAGATTGAAGGTGCGCTTACTGGAATCGGAAAAGCAACCTGAAGATAATCAAATTGGCGATCATTACTTTGTGGACCTGGCACTCATTTCTCCTTTTTGACACCATTATGGTTCTTTGTGGGAAGATGATAATGGTTGTTTTTCAAAGTGTTTTGTTTGGAAATATGTTGAAATAATTTTTTTTTATTTTAAAAAATTATTTTAACATTAGAATATAAAACGATCTGAAAATAAAAAAAATAAATTTAAATATTTTTAAATCATAAAAACAAGTTTTGTTTGAGCTTTTATCGTTAACTCGTAGCTGCACATTTTTCCAGCACTTTCTGCTTGGTCCATCATGAGGTATTAGAAATGTGTATTATGGGCATTCAGTTTCGTTCGGCAATGAAACTTGTCGAGAGTGGATTGCTTTAAAATTGAGTTAGTAAAAGGTTTGTTGTCTAATTTATCCCACTTGTTCTCTAATTCTTTTACTGATTTTGAACGGATAGGTCCAGGATTTACATCCTTAGTCATCATTCCCGAAACACAAGGCACGAGGCATGAGGCAAAGGGTAAAAGAAAGTACACTTGTCAAGAGTGACTCATAAACCTAACGGGTCATAATGCATACAAAGTTTTTGCGCAAATTACATCTCTTAGCTATACACATCATGTGAACAATAATGAAATTAAAAATAAAAAAATAAAGAAAGAATTCAAAAAAATCAGTCATTAAAATAAACTCATCTTCAGGTAACGAGATTAAAAAAAACTTTATACAATTTTTTTTTTTACTACATTGCAGAGGTTAAATTTTTTATAGACATAAAAAAATATTCAGGTGTTGTTAATATGTTTTTTAATAGAAAAAAATAAAACTATATATAGGAATTAGCTTGATGTGACCTAGTCAATTTGACAGATTCAAAAATAACTCGGATAACCGAGAAAAATATAATTTAAATAAAAAAACCAGACGACATCTTTTTTCAAGTATTAAAACGATAACATATTAAATCGACCCAGATCAACTTGGGTTAACTACCAAATCTGTTACTCAGGTCATGAGACCCTGATAACCCTATAGAAAGCAAATTAAAAAAATATTAAATTCAATCCCCAATCAACCTAATGTTGAAAAATAAAATTGAAAACTAAATTCAATTAAAAAGAAAGAGCTCATTCAACCTCGATTAACCTTTCAAACTTGGATCATAAGAACGTGGTAACCCCATAAAAAATACATTGAACAAATTATAAATCTCAGTTCACAATCAACCCGACCTAATGTTGAAGGATGAAATTATAAAAAATAAAAAAAATAAAGAGACACCCAAGTTAACAAAACAAACTCATGACCTGAGTGATAAGACTAGAAAACCTCATAGAATGCATATTAAAATAAATTATAAAGCATAATTCTCAGTCAACCTAATATTGAAGGATGAGATTGAAAAAAAAACACCTAAAAAAAGGAAAAAAAAAAAACCAAGCCAATCGGCTTAACCCGCGTCTCGAGTTATAAGACTGTGATTACCCCATAGTAAGCAAATAAAAAATAAATTATGAAGCTCAATTCCCAATCAACTCAATTCTCAATCAACTCAATGTTAAAGTATTCAATTGAAAATAAAATCAAATAAAAAAGACAAAAATAATGACTCAAATCAACTTGGATTAAACTAACAAACTTGAATAAGGAGATCAGGATAACTCCATAGAAAGCAAATTGAAACAAATTATGAAGTTTAATACCTAGTAAACCTAATATTGAAGGATGAAATTGAAAGAGAAAAACAAGCTGAACACTAAAAAAATAAACAATTCTCAATTTTTATTTTTATTTTTTAGGACTAAAGTGCATGATACCTTAACATTTCATTGGTTACTGCTACAGTGAAATGCCAAGGGGTTTTAATATATTACTAGATAATTGTTTATGCTACATTGTGGGTTGGATTGAATTTTTTCTGAACATAAAAAAATATCTAGGTGTTGTTAATGAGTTTTTTAGTAGAAAAGAAATTAAAACTATATAATGATTGAATTGATATGACAAAGTCAACTTGGCAGGTTCAAAGACAACTCGGATGACCAAGAAAAATATAGATCGACTCGGATCAATTCGGGTTAACTTGTTAAATCTGCTGCCTAGGTCATGAGACCCTAATAACCCTATAAAAAGAAAATTAAAAAAAATTTATTAAACTTAATTTTCAATCAACCAAATATTGAAGAATAAAATTGAAAACTAAATTCAACTAAAAAAACAAGTTGAGTCGACCCAGGTTAACCTTCCAAACTTAGATCATGAGATCGGGATAACTCCATAAAAAGCACATCAAAACAAATTATGAAACTCAATTCACAATCAACATAATTTTGAAGGATGAAATTTTAAAAAATAATACAAAAAACCACCCAAGTCAATAAAACAAACTCATGACTCGGGTGCTAAAACCAGAAACCTCATAAAATGCACACTGAAACAAATTATGAAGTCTAATTCGCAGTCAAACTAATATTGAAGGATGAAATTGAAAATAAATAAGAAAAAAAACTCAAGTTAACTAGCTTAACCCGTGACCCGAATTATAAGACTATGATAACACCATATAATTGTCGGTGTTATGTTATGAGTTGGGTTAAATTTTTTCTAGACATCAAAATATTGAGGTGTTGTTAATGTGATTTTTAGTAGAAAAAAATAAAATTATATAGGGATTAACTTGATGTGACCTAGTCAACTTGACAGGTCTAAAGATAACCTAGATGAGCGAGAAAAATATAGTTTAACTCAAAAAAATTAAGACATTTTTTTAAGTATTAAAATAATAACATATTAAATCGACTTAGATCAACTCGGATTAACCTACCATATATGCTACCCAGATCATAAGACTCTGATAATCCTATACAAATTAAACTCAATTATCAATCAACCCAATGTTGAAGAATAAAATTGAAAACTAAATTAAATTAAAAAAAAGTTGTTTCGACCCAGGTTAACCTTTCAAACCTCAGTTATGAGACCAAGATAACCCCAGAAAAAACACATTGAAACAATCAATCCAATTTTAAAGGATAAAATTTTTAAAAAAAATGACACAAAAAACCACCCAAGTCAACAAAACAAACTTGTAACCCGGGTGATGAGACTAGAAAAACCTCATAGAACGCACATTAAAATAAATTATAAAGCCTAATTTTTAGTCAACCTAGTATTGAGAAAAATCAACTAAAAAAGGAGGAAAAAAACTCAAGTCAACCAGATTAACACATGACCGGAGTTATAAGATTATGATAACCTCATAGAATTGTCTGAGCTACATTGCGAATCGAGTTTAATTTTTTCTTGATATAAAAAAATATTCAGATGTTGCTAACGTATTTTTAGTAGAAAAATAAATTAAAACTATATAGGAATTAACTTGATGTGACATAGTCGACTTGATAGGTCCGAAAATAACCCGGATGACCGAGAAAAATGTAGTTTAACCTTAAAAAATCAAGACGACATCTTTTTTTAAGTATTGAAACGATAACTTATTAGATCGACTCAAATCAACTCGGGTTAACCCGTCAAATCTACTACCCAAGTCATGAGACTCTGATAACCCTATAGAAAACAAATTAAAAAATATATATTATTAAACTCAATTCTCAATCAGCCCAATATTGAAAAATGAAATTGAAAACTAAATTCAACTAAAAAATAGTCAACTTGAGTTTACCTTCCAAACCTAGGTCATGAAACCGGAATAACCTCATAAAAAACACATCGAAATAAATTATAAAGCTCAATTCACAATTAACCTAATTTTAAAGGATGAAATTAAAAAGAAAAACACAAAAAAAACCACATAAGTCAACAAAACAAACTTGTGAGTTGGTGATAAGACCAGAAAACCTCATAAAACGCATACTGAAACAAATTATGAAGTCTAATTCTCAGACAACCTAATATTAAAGAATGAAATTGAAAAAAAAATCAACTAAAAAAAGGATAAAAAAACACAAGTCAACTAGCTTAACCCGTGACCTGGGTTATAAGACTTTGATAACCCCATAAATTTGTCTGCACTACGTTGTTGGTTAGGTTAATTTTTTGCTGGACATAAAAAAATATTCAGTTAATTTGTTTTTTATTTGGAAAAAAAATTAAAACCATATAGGGATTAACTTGACGTAACCTAGTCGACTTGGCATGTACAAGACAACTCAGATGACCGAGGAAAATATAGTTTAACTCAAAAAAATCAAGAAGACATCTTTTTTTAAGTATTGAAACGACAATATATTAGATTGACTCAGGTTAACTTGTCAAATCTGCTACCCAAATAATGAAATCCTGATAACCCCATAGAAAAAAAATATTATTAAACTCAATTCTTAATCAATTCAATGTTGAAAAATGAAATTGAAAACTAAATTTAATTGAAAAAAATGAGTCGAGTTGACTTAAGTTAACCTTTCAAACCTGGGTCATGAGACTGAGATAAACTCATAAAAAACATGTCAAAACAAATTATAAAACTCAATTCACAATCAACTCAATTTTGAATGATGAAATTACAAAAAAGAAAAGAAAAACAAAGTCACAAAAAACCACCTAACTCAACAAAACAAACTCGTAATCTGGGTGATGATACCAGAAAAACCTCATTGAATGCACGTTGCAACAAATTATAAAGTCTAAACCTCATAGAACGCACACTGAAACAAATTATAAAATGTAATTCTCAGCCAATTTAACATTGAAGGATGAGATTAAAAAAGAAACCAACAAAAAAAAAAAACAAAACCCAAGTCAACCGGCTTAACCTGTGACTTGGGTTATAAGACTGTGATAACACTATAAAAAATAAATTATGAAACTTAATTCTCAATCAACCCAATGAAGGATTAAATTAAAAATAAAATCAAATAAAAAAAGATAAAAACAATGACTCAAGTCAACCCGGATTAATCTGTCAAAGCTGAGTAAGGAGATCGAGATAACTCCATAAAAAGTTAATCGAAATAAATTATAAAGTCTAATCTTAGTAAATCTAATATTGGGTAATGAAATTAGAAAAAAAAACATTGAACTCTAAAAATAGTTCTCAATATTTTTGTTTTTTAAAAGTATTTTTTATTTAAAAATATATTAAAATAATTTTTTTTTAATTTTTAATATTAATATATCAAAACTATAAAAAAAAATTACTAAAAAAATTAATTTAATGTTATTTTAAATTAAACGTACTTATAAATATACCCAACACACTCTCAAAACGCTCACGTAGACTAGAGTTTGGATTTGGACGAGTAACTGATTGATGAAGTTCGCAATGGCCACAGCACGAAAAACAGTGAACAGGCAGACATGGGATCAGTGCTCTGCTATGAATAGCTGAGTAGGTGCCTGTAAGCACTGGAGGACTTAAAGGACCATTTGTCATTAGCTAAGAGTACTGTCACGTACTGCCTACAAATAATGACAATCGAGCCTACTCTTTCCTTTATCCAAAAATGCCCCTGAAATTAAACCTTTCTCCTGTTTTTGCCACTGTCTTGTTTTCTCTGCAACTCTTTGCTTGCAAACAAAGGTAGGTTAATTTTCCTATAAACGATGTGCTCAATCAATCAAACATTTGTTCTTTGCTTAGGCAAAACAGCTGTGTGAAGCTAATTAAAATCGGACAAGGGTTTTAATGCTCTTCAAATTACGAGAAAGCCACTAAATGGAGACTCAAAGCAAACGTTGTCTTTTTTTGCCTCGCTCGTGTATATATATATATATATTTTTGTTGACCACCTAATGTGAACGTTGTTAACCCCATAAAACACATTTATTAAGTTTTGATAAGATACAAATAAAATGAACCACAAATATCCTTCCTTCAAAATAAACTTAAAGAAATCATTTAAAAGAGAAAAAGGCTAAAAAAATATCAAAGGAACATGGGCGCTACGCTGTCATGTCCGAGTCCAGCGTGTTTAGATTCAGGCAACGTGCCTTGCTCATATTTCATCTCTAATGGGCTCAGACACCTTTCCCGAGCCCAACACTTACTAAAGAATTTTTTTTGGTCCTCATGCGGGTCTCTTAATATTTTATACAGATCCAATACATATTATTTTGAGTAGAATACAACTCAAAATATCACAAGGATAAAATTACACTTCAGCTACTGCTCTCCGCAAAAGGACTTAATTCATGAGCTATAAATACACCATGAATTCATCAAGTCAAAAGTTTACAATCTCTTCATTCTCAATATTGTTAGTATATATATTTTCAGAATTTATCTCTTTGAAATATTATTGCACTTTCTCTCTCTACAAAGTTATTGACTTTAACATCGGAGAGTTCTGACATCCATCAAAGAGAATCTTTTGCAGATACCAGCTACCGATCACCTGGCTTACTAGACACCACCTACTACTACCACAGTTACTGCCTACCTGCCTTACCAGGCATTACCTGTTACCACTTACCAACATTTTAGGTTTTCCATATCAAGTCACCAGATACCTTGACTATGGAGAATTGACCGAATTGCTTGAACTTAGAGATCAACTAATTATCCAACACATTAGACTTATTCTTAAACATCTTGGATTTTAAGACTCATCAATTGACATCAACTAATAAAAAAGCCATCGATTTCTGTCAAAAGCTTTTGACATTTCTAGGCCATTCCATGGCACACAACCAAGACACATATGGGACAAAACACAGGAAAATCTACTTGTTACCACGAACACGTCTACCCAACCAGACATTTAACAACTCATTAGTCAGGTGCAACTTCTCACTTAAACCGTGTTGAGAACCCAAGTTCAAAATCATTCCTTGCCACCTCGATAAGTCTTGACTCCCTCGATGACATATAACGCCTTAGCGCCACAACCACTATCCGCACTGGGCACCCGTAGATGATCACACTACTCCATAAAAGACTAAATATAATGACAATCGTGAGAGTCCCTTAAGGGGTCGCTCACACCATTGTTATACTCATGTGCAAAACCGGTACTTCGAATGTCCTTCCTCTAGCTATCATGAGATGGAAACCGGTTATCGTAACCATCGTTCCATGTCAAACTCCTCGGGCTCCCAAGAGCCTAACAAAAAAAAGACTAAGAGAGGATCTATACACGAGGATACCCAGGAGAATGACTATAACCTTCATCAGTTAAGGGGTTCTTCCTTGTTTAAATGAGTATTGAATAATTGACTCCTTAAAAACTATATTTCCACAAAAATGAGTCTAGACAACTATGATGGTCTGATCGACCCAAGGGAGCACGTATAGAATGTACAAGGTGACTTAAAGTTGGTCATCCAGGACAATAACTCAATGTGCAAAATCCTCCCCATAACCTTCTGAGCGTTTGCACGTGCATTATACAATAATTTAGAGTCAAGCTCCATTGATGGGTTTAGTGACCTATGTGCTAAGTTAATGACACGTTTCAGAATCAACATACCTGTCAAGAAAAGCTCGACGGAACTATTTGGTTTTACCTAACAAGAAGGCGAGTCTACATGGATATATTTGAAGAGGTTCAATGAGGAGATGATCATCAACATACCCACCAAGAAAAGCTCCACGAAATTATATGGTTTTACCCAACAAGAGAGTGAGTCTATATGAATATATTTGAAGAGGTTCAATGAGGAGATGGTCAAGGTGGAAGAATTGCTTAAGCCAACAGCTTTAGAAGTCCTGATAGGGGGGGTAAGAGAACATACTCTCTGGAGAAAATTTTATGTTTTACTAGACAAAAGTTTGCTTAAGGTGAAACAAGTCATGAAAAATTACATACGAGTGAAATAGACTAATTTGCTATAACATCGATCCCCTCTTTATTACATGGACAACTAAGAACCTTTTAAGTGAAATCATTCTTCTAGTAAAAATAAATGAATTGTTTGAACTAAAAGATTAACCAATTATCCAACATATTAGCTTTATTTTTAAACATTTTGGATTTTGTGACTCATCAATAAGATACATGTCTTTTACTTTTATGGTATGAATCAAATTATAGAAAAAATAAGTAATCATATAATTTAAATATAATTAATTTCAAATATATGTACCGAATTTCAACAATACGTAACAAAGACACGTGGAACATATAATATATTTACATTCAAAGTACATGAGACAAATGGGGTTTTTTCCCTTAAAAACAAAATCAAACACGCATGTGAAAATGAGGATTTATTATGCATAGCCGAAGAAGCACAATTACAGAATCCAAGTCACGAGTACAAATTTAAGGATAGGTAATTGCTAAAATAAAAATATATAAGATTATTAAAAGTACTTGCCGATAAACCGAACTATCCTATGTAAAATCCTAATCTATCAGGGGTACTAATGTCTTTCCACTATTATTGCCTTTCAAAAAGTTCCCAAAAAATATGCACGTAGATATAATTAAAATAATATTTTTACTAATTTTTTTAACATCAAAATAATTTATTCTCTATAAAACGACAAGCACCGCCTAGTCCGACTAGTTACGACAGATGTCAGCAAATAGCATAATTTGACACGTGGACGGTAGGATTTATTGCTCAGGGCAGCGGGAGAGACTTGTTGCCCTGGCAAAATGCATAAGCTCTCTTAACTATAATTAAATAAATCCAAAAAGTACAGGTTCAAAATCAACCACGGTTAAAATGGCGCCGCTTTAACTCTTTAAAAAAAAAAAAAAACAAAAAACAATTGCTTTCTCCACGTCATTCAAAATTCTTCTCTCCTCTCTTCAATGTTATTTGTGTCTCCCTCTGGTCCTCTCTCTCCTCTCTCCCCTCTGAAGATGAGTATGAATTCAAGTAGCCGCCTTTTGGGACTATGAAACTCAGGTGTGATGAGTTACTGGGCGAGTGAAAACGGTGCTTCATTTCCCTTCATTGCGAGAGAGTGCTAAAGAAACACACATAATTTTCAAAACATAGTTGTTTTTTTCTCGTTTTTTCTTCCTTCTTGAATTGTGAAAGAAATCAGAATATCAGTATCCAAACACGAGCTCTAGTGGATTGGTATCCTGGTGATTTAATGTCCAAGAATTCATTTCATTAAGGCTTCTAGTTAGGTGTAACCATCCATTCTCTCTTGTTAGTTGACCTTGTGAATCAAAACCCTCTAGCTAGTATACGATTACTGCCGGCCATCTTTTGCAAGCTTAGAGACTTGGAGAAGTGGAGTTTTATTTTTTTTATTTTTTTATTTTTATGGTAAGTTTTGAACAGGACAAAGCTGAAGTTTTGGAAGGAAAGAGAATGGTGGATGTTGAGAATTCATTAAGAATGAAAGTATCTACAGCTTCAGGAGAGGACACAATTGTCTCTTCATTTGGTAACCAGGACATGCCACTCTCCGTTGCAGTGCCACAGCCAAAGAAGAAGCGAAATCTCCCTGGAATGCCAGGTAATTTACTTACAAAAACCATTACCAAGAACCCCAAATTTCGAAACCTTTATTTTTGTCAGCTAATTTTTTTAATAAACTCAATTTAATTTCTTCCTTTTCAGATCCAGATGCAGAAGTAGTTGCGTTATCACCAAAGTCTTTATTAGCTACAAACAGATTCGTGTGTGAGATCTGCAACAAGGGCTTTCAAAGAGACCAGAACCTGCAACTTCACAGACGAGGCCATAACTTACCATGGAAGCTAAAGCAACGAACCAACAAAGAGCCAAGGAAACGTGTCTATGTGTGTCCAGAGCCATCTTGTGTACATCACAACCCAGTTAGAGCTCTTGGGGACCTTACTGGCATTAAAAAACACTTCAGCAGGAAGCACGGTGAGAAAAAGTGGAAGTGTGAGAGATGTTCAAAGAAATATGCTGTTCAGTCTGATTGGAAAGCTCACATGAAAACTTGTGGCACTAGAGAGTATAAATGCGATTGTGGCACTTTGTTTTCAAGGTAAGCGTCAAATAACTTTGTTTTTATTACGCACTTTGTTTTGTATGTTATTGATTTTAATTTTTAATTGTTTTGGTTTTGTTTTTGTTGTTATGTAGGAGGGATAGTCTTATAACACATAGGGCATTCTGTGATGCGTTAACGGAGGAGAGTGCAAGGGCGCAAACCCTAGCGACAACGGGGAATGAAGGGAATGGTTGTAACGTCAAGTGTGTGGTTGCTTCACCACCGCCTCCACCACTTACGCCGTCTACTAGCGTGGTGTCTCCGGGTTTGTCAGTTCAAAGCTCAGGTAATTAATTTGGTCTAGCTTGCTAGCTAGTACGTACTATCATGGGTTGATTTTTTATTTATTTATTTATTTATTGTTTTCTTGTGGCTGTGGATAGAATAGAATGGATTGAAGTCTATAGTTTTGTGTTGGGTAAATGGGTGTGTTTTGTATCTTGTTGATGTCGTTCTCGTGTCGATGATAGACTGGAGAATATTAACAAATGTGGGTGGGTCGGTCGGTGGGTGTGTGAGAGGGAGAGAAGGATAGTGTTGCGTTTCAATTTCATGGGTAGCCGTAGCTGCTTGCTAGTAAAGCTTTTCTAGTGGGTTGAAATTTTGAGAGAAAGGATTCCATGATAGCTCCTTGCTTTTGCTTTTAATAAAGCTTTTCTAGTTCAAGCTATTACCTTCTTCTGGGTTTTTTTTTTTTTTAATTAATTGTTTTTCTAACTTTAAATTATGTTTTATATATATATATATATATTTTTTTTTTTGGATCCTGACACTTAAATATACTTTAAAAATAAAAATAATATTGTTTTAAAGCAAAAAATCGCTTTAAAACATAACCACCAGATCCTCCAAAACAAAATACCATTTTTTGCTAGCAAATCCCTTTCTCTTTGGTTTTTGGGATCGACTGCATTATTCTTCTAGTTCGTTTCTTTCTTACTCTGGGTTAATGTCTTCTCTCTCTCTCTCTCTCTGTTTCTTGTCACAGAATTAGCAGAAAATCCAATTGGACTTTCACCACCAACACCAGCAGCTATATGCCTGAATGCCTCAGCTACAAGCACAAGCTCTACTAGCTCAACCAGTAATGTATTTGCTAGTATATTTGCTTCTTCAACAGCATCACCGGCTGCTATCCCCCAACTAGCATCACCATCTGCGTTCCCAATGTTTTGTGGCTTAGCTCGCTCTGATTGTCCCCCTACTATGCCAACACCTAGAGCAATGGATCCCCCATCACTCTCTCTTTCACCATCTGTTTATCTCTCCAACACCACCTCCTCTCTCTTCCCCACAGACCAAGATCGTCGCCATTACACACCGTCTCCGCAACCGGCCATGTCTGCCACTGCATTGCTTCAAAAAGCAGCACAAATGGGTGCAACTACATCAAACCCATCATTTCTCCGTGGTTTAGGCTTTCCCCCGTCAACTAATCAAGACGGCAATGGCAATCAATGGGATATGAAGCCAGAGAACAATACTACTTTTGCCGCTGGGCTTGGACTTGTACTCCCCACTAGTGATGTTATGATGGATTCATCTTCGTTGTTCGGAAACAAGCCAACAACACTCGACCTTCTTGGGCTCGGCCTGGATGCTGCTAGTTCTGCTTTGCTAAACTACAATGGTACTGGTGGCTTTAATGTTGGAGCAGCAGCAGCCGCTGCATATGGTGGTGGAAGGAGAGGGAATTGTGAAGAAACATGGGATGGTGTTCCTGAGAGAAAACCTAATGGATCCACAGCAACCTCACTTTAGAGCTCTATCTAGCTAGCTTCACTTTTCCCAGGTATTTTTGTCAAGGGTGGAAAAGAAGCTGAGCACTCAGGGGCATCTCTCTGAGCTTTTTATATGTAGATATACGTAACACCTTCGTGTCTCCATACCAAAGGTCCAGGGAGGAGAATTTTCTTTTCGTCGTTTCTTAAACATATACTCTTGTTATCTCGTAGTAGGATGCATATTTTTGGTCTCCATGGATAGTACGTGGTTGCTTTTCGAAGGCAAGTTAAAATCGAAATATTTTCATAAAGGAGTGTTGGTGAACTTGTGAATTACTAGCTGCTGCTGCTAATTAATTAATTACTTACCATACGTGTATTTGTTCCTCCTCCCATCAAATTTTGAGCTGCTCTAGTAAATTTTGGTTCGACTAGAGAAGGTGCTTTAAGTTTGGTTGCACATTGATTACGAGGCATGAAGCTATGGAGGCACGTTTAGGAAGCGTTTGGAAACGTGGTTTAACCTGTGTTTTTAAAAATTTAATTTTTTTTTGTTGAAATTTAATATGGTTTGTATGTTTTGGATCGTTTTAATGTGCTGATATTAAAAATAATTTTTTAAAAATAAAAAAACATCATTAATATATATTTTAACATAAAAAATTATTTAAAACACACTCATGAGATTTCAAGTCCGCTGAGAATGATACATCATGAGAACTGAGATAAAAGACGGTGGCCTCTTTAATTGAATGATAGTTGTACTTCGAAGAAGGCCAGTCAACTGGGGGGGTCATGCATTCAACAATGGCAACTCTACTCTGTCTGCTCCTGCCCAGTCTTCCACCGTATATTTAGAGAGTTTTTCATACTGTGATTCACGTAGCTTTTTAAAATAAAATTTTGTTCAAAAACATATTAAAATATTTTTTAAATATTTTAAATGTTATTTTTAATATTTGTATATTAAAACCACCAAACATAAAAAAAAATATTAATTTAATATTTTTTTAAATAAAAAATATTTTTAAAAACTATCTAAAAATAAAAATAAAAATAAAAATAAAAATTATATTAAACACCCTTTAGCCACGTGGGTTTCTAAATTAGGGAACATCATGGTATTGTAAAACCCAGAACGTTTATGTAATAGGTTATTTAGATTGTGAGAACTGATTAATTAAGATGTTCGAGTAAATTGTTTTTTTTTTCATAGCTCAGGAAGCACCAAATTAATGATAAAGCCCTATATACTTGTAATAATAATTCTAACACTTAAAGATCCTCTGATAAAGTTAGTAACTTTATGAGAAAGACAATACATGACTTAAAAAAGCTTTAAATTTCAAAAACAAGTGATGTTTGTTCTTATATTTCAGAGTGATTAATGCTTTGAAATATATGCAAGCTATTAAGAATTAATAAGGTTCAAAACCTTTTATCCAGTTGAGAAGGTATTTATACTCCTTGAACCTTGTCGTTTTCAGAAAAAGTAATTAGAGACAAATATCCCTTACATATTATTAATAAGATGATAAGTGTGGTAGGTCTTTTAAGAAATTTTTTGTACATCTATAAGTGTAAGGAGATCCATTACAAGATTTCATAGTTTTACCGACGGAAATATTCCGTCGGTCTGTGATTCAGATTTCGTATGTAATTTTTTTACCGACGACATCACCGACGAAAACCGTCCGTCGGTTTTACTTTCGTTGGTAATACCTCATTTCATCGCTAAATCAGTCGGTAAAAAAAAACATTTGCCGATGGTTTTACAGACGAAAATTGCGCGCCAAAAAAAAGTTTCCCGCTTGAAATATACCAATGGAATAAATCCATCTATGATTGTGTTATATACCGACGGAATAAGCCGTCGGTAAAGTTGTCGGTGAGTGTGTGAAATACTGACTGAATATATCCGTCTGTATATTCGTCGGTGATTGTGGCAGCTACTATGAAACGCCAACAGACTTATTCCATCTGTAAATTCGTCGGTAGTATTGACAAATGCCGACGGATACAGTCCGTCGGTAAAACCCTCTATGATTATTTTTAAATATGTTTTTAAAAAATTATTTAGAATACATAATATTATATAAATTAATAGTAAAAAAAACCTGTTATGCAAATAAATTTTTTATTAAACATCAAAAACAAAAAAAATAAAGTTCAATAATATTCATTACAAACTGAATGTGTTTTTTTTAAAAATATTAAATTAACTATTAAAGTTCAATAATATTCATTACAAATTAACATAATGGTGGAGCTGGAGGAGGAGGAGGAGGGGGAGGAGGCTGGTTGTTATACGACCAAAAAGGAGGAGGCGCACATATATCACCACTTTATGATGCCATGTTCATGACCATTTGGTGAAGCTGTTCATGATTCGCTTTGAGTTGTGTATACTCCGCCGATATATAGTCGTATTTTTCGGTGAGCTGAGCCGTGTGTTGCTGCAAGGCCACGAACTCCTTAGATTGGGTGCTTGATACTGATTGGGAGCTCCCAACGGTTAAGACACTATGGGCCGCCCGCAAGTTCTCGGCCGTAGTGTTGGAGAGCTCGTACACCCAATTTTTATTGGGTCCACCGGACGATCCAACCTCCATCCACAAATCCGAATTGAAATCCGGATGGGTTGAAGGATCGTCCCCATATCTCTCCCTCAACTAGCTATTATAGGTCTTCTGAAAATGAAAAAAAGTAAACATCATATTCAATTCAATAAAAATAATAATTTACGAAATAAAATGGTTGAACAAACATACCACAAAGTGTTGAGCACAGTTGTCAACGAACTGTTGCGCCTCCTTTTCGCGGTCTTGACTCCGCACGTGCGTCTCAACAAACAGCTCCATTGGGCTCGACTCATGTCCAAGAGACGTAGCCTATAATGAAAAAAATTAATTAACAACAAATTAATTTAATGATATATTTCATTTAAATTAATCTTACCATCTGTTTCGCATGTGCAACAAATAGAACGGAGCCGCCGGTATGCGTTGTCACCAAGCCATGAATTGACTGATTCCTGTTGCCAGCACCAGACTGCGAGCATCGTGGGAACCACTCAGATGTCATGTGCTCAAGATAGGGCGGCCATATATCTGCCGGGATATATATCGGTTTGAAATCCCTCCAAATCGCCATGTCGTTCCAGCCTTGGAGACCCTTATCTCTCGCGTTTTTTTTTTGTCTTTTTTTGTACTTCATACCAAAAATCACGCAACCTACTTCCATAGCCAGAAATTAGATTTTGAAACATAAATTTTTTTCTAAAAAAATCTTGTATTGTTTTCGATGTTACCTAGTTGCCGCGTGATTTTCCCACACCCTCCTCACAACTTTGTCATGCGCCCTGTCTCAGGCGAATTTGTTATGTGTATAAATAATTAGGTAAATAAAAAAATAATTTATTTACAATTATATTAATAAATTATTAGAAATAAGCTGGAAATTAGAAATTAACACCAACCTCAAATCTGTCAAACCATGCATCGATTTGAGGTATCCATTCAGGATGTCTGGATACCTGACTCCATTGAAATAATGGAATCTCCATCGACGATTTAAACGCTGATGATATTACTCGAGCGGCCTTAATGTTTGTGAACCTGAAAATAAATTAAATTAATGAAATATTGATTAGTTGTTCATAAAAAATTAAAACCTTAACAAACTTACATTGAAAGGTCGTCCTTCCACTGTGCCTCGTACTTGCGGGTGAATTGATTCCGTTGTGAAGGCACACCGCCTCTGCGCTGTGAAACCGCGCTAGAAGAGGCAACATCGGTTGACGGCGTAGGTGCCTCTTCTTGAGAGGCACCTAAGGATATGTCATCCTTGCTGCTAGAAGAACTAGCTGCGACCATACGTGAGCGACGAGCTGTAGATTTCGTTCTATGCATCTACACAATTTTATACGAATAATTATATAATTAAATTTGAATGTTAAAAAAAATCCGACAGCACCTCCCCTATACTGGAGACTACCCAAATCCACAAACCTGCAAATATTGACAATAGCCACAACCAATTGACCCCATCTATACTAATATTGTATATAACATAACATCTATACAAATAACATTCACACTAATTACAAGGTAAATTCAACATTAACAATTACAATTCAACAAATTATTCAATTATTATGGAAATAAAAACAATAAAATATATTCAATAAATTCAAAAAAAATAATTTAGACTAACAATTAAAATTAATGAAAATAATTAAACACAAATCATGCAATAATAGAGTAAAATTATTAATTATTCCAACATATTCAATTACTAATTCTAAGGTAAATTCAACATTAACAATTACAATTCAACAAATTATTCAATTATTATGGCAATACAACAATAAAATATATTCAATAAATTCAAAAACAAAATTTAGACTAACAATTAAAATTAATGGAAATAATTAAACACAAATCATGCAATAATAGAGAAAATTACTAATTATTCCAACATATTCAATTACTAATTCTAAGGTAAATTCAACATTAACAATTACAATTCAACAAATTATTCAATTATTATGGCAATATAACAATAAAATATATTCAATAAATTCAAAAAAAAAATATAGACTTTAGGAATGCAATATGCTTACCTTAATAATGTGTTTATTTCAAGAATTTATCTACATTATAAAAATATACCAAAACAAAAAACATACCAAAAATAACAATAGCTAAAAGAAAAAAAAATAAAAAAATAAAAAAATAAAAAATTAAAGAAATGAAGAAGAGGAAGTACATACCTTTTAATTTGCTGAAGATTGAACTAAAGATTAGAAGTCAAAAACACAAAAATCTTGAAGGAAATGAAAGGAAAAAACGAAACTGTGAAATGAAGCAGATGAAAAAATGAACTGAAAGGGCGGTCGCTGGGATTTATAGCGCAGTTTTACCGACGGAAATAAAAATTAATATTATTTTAAATTATTCCATCGGTGAAGCTTCGAAAATCCGTCGGTAAATTTTGAATTTCACACCATCGTTTTTAATTACCCTCCATATTTTTCGCGGTCCGTCGGAAACTTGACGCGGTCAGAGATGCATTTAATGCACCGCCCTTTGGAATTCGCACAGGCCGTCGGTGATTTTATCGATAATATTGACCCGCCGACAACATACCGACTGATGGTGGGCCGTTTGCAAATACATCGGTAATTGTGGCATTTTCCAGTAATTATTTTTCAACTCTTTGTGAAATGCCGACGGACGGTAGGCCGTCTGCAAAGTTTTCGGTAATTGTGGCATTTTCCAGTAATTATTTTTCAACTCTCTGTGAAATGCCGACGGACCTTATTCCGTCGGTATGGATGTCGATGATAATGCATTGTACAAGAAAGATTATATTTGTATTGCCTATTTACCTTCCTGCAAACACTTAAATGATAAACTGTCCATCGCACAAAATAATAACAACAGTGTTTAAACAATATATAAACTTATAAAAAATGTATATTACATGAAAAAAATGTTTTACACAGGGCTTCATTCTGATAGTTAGTCAGAATTTTCTTCTTCTTCGTCGTCAATTGAATAGTCATCACCTTCATCGCAATCTTCAATATGGATATCATCTTCTTCATTGACATTTGCTTGTCCGCTAGAGTTCAAAACAACATTCAACTCCTCTGCGTCAACATCAACAAGACTATCACCAAAAACATGAAAATTTGAATTTTCTTCCAAGTCAATTGAAGGAGCAACTTGATATGGTTCAACCAACTCACTAACTTGAAATACTTCATCTCGCACACTTGTGTCTTCGTTCTCATCCTGAACAAGCTCGACACGACCCCTGGGTTTTGTTTTTAAAACGGACAACCAATCCACTCTTGATCGATCCTTTCTAAAGGAAGGGGTGTATGTGTAATAAACTTGTTGACATTGCTTTGCGAAAACAAAGACATCGTTTACGTTGCAGAGTCTATCTTTTGAGTTGATTTCGACCAGACCATAGTGCGGATCAACTCTGATTCCTCTATCAGTCGTGTCATACCAATAGCATTTGAATACAAACACTCTATTCTGCTCGCTATGATATTGCAGTTCGACGACCTCTTCTAATCTACCATAGTAGTCAACTTCTAACTCACTACTAGTCGATCCCTTAACACAAACACCACTGTTGTATGTCTTTCTTCCATGCCCGTATTCTTCAGTATGGAACACATATCCATTGACAGAATACCCGTTGTAGCACCTAACTTTTCTTTCAGGGCCCAGGCTTAGTGAAGACAATGACTTAACAACACTCATTCCCATTTGATAAACCTTGTATGTAATGTACATCAATGAACAGGAAACAAGAATCTCGTAATGACATGCATTTAGTAATTTTGCAAGTGAGAATGAGTTTGTGATAGTACTTACATGTGTTCTAAAACACGTGGTAAATTGTTCATCTTGTAATTGAAAGATCTGGGATTCGGTCAAGTGTGAGTTATTGGACGACAAATATTGTCGATGTTGCCTGCAAGTGATAATGAGTGTCTGATATTACAATATATAATTAACAGTATATTATTGACAAAGTTTAATTAGTATTACACATATATATACTTACTGAATAAAAGGTCTTAGCTCATCACAGTTAAATAGAACATAATTGTGTGCTTGTTTGAACTCTATTTCTGACAAATATCTTCCTCTTACGGTATTTTTAGGTGTGGGTCGTCCATGATTGGAGAATATTGACAAGTTCCCACTGGAAGGCACTTCACCGCCATTATCATGCCGTGGAACGCGATTGATTCTCGTTCTTAGATGAGGTTCAAAATAGTATGAGATAAATGTTGAGATCTCCTCAACAATATAGGCCTCACATATCGAAGCCTCAACATGCGCCTTGTTCTTAACCTTTTTCTTGAGATTGAACAAGTACCTGCATATATTGAATTAATCAAATATTTTTAATTAAAAAAACAAAGAAAATACTTTTATATATGAATTACATTGTAACTGTAATATCTAACCGTTCGAATAGGTACATCCATCTATACTGGACTGGTCCTCCAACTTTTCCCTCGAACGGTAGATGTATGGGGAGATGATCCATTGAGTCAAAAAATGATGGAGGAAATATCATCTCAAGTTTGCATAGTGTCTCGACGATATTCATTTCAAGCCTCTCAATGTGATCAACATTCAACTTGTTGGAACATATATCTCTAAAGAAATGACTGATCTCCGTGAGTGCATCCCATATCCCCTTTGGCAACAAATCATGAAAAGCTAATGGGATGAGTGTTTGCATAAACACGTGGCAGTCATGACTCTTCATTCCATACAATCTGCATTCCTCCATATTAACCAGCCTTGATATGTTTGAGGCATGTCCATCCGGAAAACACAGACTCTTAAGCCATTTGGAGACTAGTAGTTGTGTGTTTTTCTCTAACACGAAGCTTGGTCTTGGTTTTGCGACCCGTGACGCATCACAAACCAACTCCATATTTTTACGCTTACAGAACAAAGCTACATCCAATTTAGCCTTGATGTTGTCCTTTGTCTTCCCCTTCACATCCATGATGGTGTTGAAAATGTTCTCAAACACGTTCTTTTCAATGTGCATGACGTCAAGGTTATGACGGAGAAGATTGGTCTTCCAAAAAGGAAACTCCCAAAAGATACTTCGCTTTACCCCATTATAGGTCAAACCAAAACCAGGAAACTTCTGCTTACCTGATTGGAGACCAAACACAATGTCACCGTACTCTGATACAACATCATTCAATTTTTCATCAGAAAGACGCGGGGGTAAAACGTCCTTTTCAACTCTGCCAACAAAGAAATCTTTTCTGTTCTTTCTGTACCTGTGATTATGTGGCAAGAAATGACAGTGACAGTAAAAAAAAGAAGCTTTACCTCCGTTTGTTAGCGTGAATGCCTTGTTGTTTTCCATGTAGTATGGACATGCTAGTTTCCCATGCGTGCTCCAACCAGAAAGCATTCCATAAGCTGGAAAACCATTGATAGTCCACATCGAAGCCGCCCTCATAAGGAAATTTTATTTCCTCGATATATCATAAGTCAAAGCTTCGAAGGACCACAACTGCGCCAACTCATCAATCAACGGTCAAAGACAAACATCTATATTCCAGCTCGGGCTGCTCGGACCTGGTATGACCATAGATAAAAACATCGGACTTATACACATCCCCGATGGCAAGTTATAAACCGTCAGTATGACCGGCCAACAAGAATAAGGAGTAGCAAATGACCCGAATGGGTTGAATCCGTTTGTACACAACCCAAGACGCACGTTCCTTGATTGAGCTAAAAAGTGAGGATGCAAACTGTTAAAGTGTTTCCATGCTTCGCCGTCAGAAGGATGCACCATCACTCCATCAACCGCATGATGTGATTGGTGCCATGTCATGTGCTCAACAGTCCTTGGTGACATTAATAACCTTTGCAGTCTAGGTGTGATTGGGAAGTATCTAAGTTTTTTATATGCCACGAGAGTCTTTTCTCTACCAGTTCTAGGTTTGTAATGGGAATGCCCATATGTCATGCACTCGGTTAGCTCAGCATTTTCAAGGTAGTATAACATGCAGAAGTTAGGGCACATGTCAATTTTCTGGTATCCTAAACCGAGGGGTTTCATCATGGACTTGGCAGCATAGAACTTCTCTTTCAGCCTGTTCCCTTCAGGTAAAATGCTTCTCGCCCATTCGATAATCTTGTCATAACCGACCTCACTCAACCCATGATCTGACTTGATGGTGAACACCTGTGCTACGACCGATAATTTACTATGGTTCGTGCAGCCATCCCATAATGGTTCGTCAGAATCTTTCAACAAATCAAAAAACCTAGTTGCATCTGCATTAGGTTCTTCTTCTACAATTAGACATTGATTGACATTACCTTGATTCATTCTCATTGCATCCATAACCATATTCCCGTAAGGATTAGTGTTGTCATTTGCCGCTTGATCATGCACGTTGCTAGCACTAGAAGTTGACCCAACCACCCTTTCTCTCGTTCTCCTCTTAGTAACAAATACTTCTCCCTGTGCATACCAACACTGGTAATTCTCCATAAACCCTTTGTGTAGAAGATGCATCATTACAACATCTGGATGTAGATACTTTTTATTTTGACACTTCTTGCACGAACACCTAATACCGCCTCCAGTAAAATTTTTGGGAATAGATGTTGTGAAATTAATAAAACCCTGAACCCCGTTACAATAATCCATCCTCCGCAATCCTTGGAGTGAATCTCGATACATCTATGAACGATCATCCATGACTTCTATCGAACCTCTATAAAATTATGATGACAACATGTATTAATTAACTATGTTAGGTAAATAAATTTGTAAAAATATTGGTTTACCTCGAGATTATCTAACAAACCAATTAAAACTTCTCATAAATATGAAATATTCATTATCAATTATCAATGTCCATACAAATTAATACATATAAATTTATGGAAATTACAACTTTGCAATACCATTGATAAAAATTAAAACGAACCCGTTAAACAAGCTATTAATTATTCAAAATAACACATGTAATTCAGTAATTCAATAAAGTTTCAACAATTTACAAACAAATACAATTTTACAAAATCTAAAACAAACCATAACAAGTAAAAAATTATACATTCATATAATACAAGTTTGTTTGAGAAATAACAATAAAACATGTACATATACTAACAAAATACATATACTAAAAAAACAATAAAATTGACATTTAAATGTTAAAATTTAAAAAGATAGAATTACTTACAAAAACTG
>Ga0307518_10000365_pt1 | contig 34420 bp, 43 predicted proteins | sample 25_EM_MG_FD_203889 | JGI IMG/M metagenome (GOLD analysis project Ga0307518, IMG submission 203889) | Populus trichocarpa ectomycorrhiza microbial communities from riparian zone in the Pacific Northwest, United States - 25_EM | ecosystem: Host-associated > Plants > Roots > Unclassified | place... | reverse complement strand
GCTGGGGAACCCGTATGCGATGGTTGGAGGTCGTGACCAAAAGACTGGGCCGAAGGTGCCACATTTCGCACGCCGACTCGACTCGCAGGAACAGTGTTATTTCCTATTAGTGACGTAGAAAAGGCCGCGACCGGAACATCCGTTTGTTGTTGGGTGGTGTCCGTGTGGATATTGTAAAGTTGGTTGTAAGCTTTTTCAACCGATTTGAACTTGAAACGATAAAAGAGGGCTGCTACGACTGCTAGAACAGCAACGACAGCAGGAACGACGATGCCAACAATGGCTCCTGTACTCAACGAACTATAAAAACATAAGGAGTTAGTGCTTCGAATCATTCTGGAGGACTTACTCTGAGGCATTGATTGTGCTATCCCAGTCCAGGTATTATGAGCATAATAATACTAAATGACAAGCACGATAGTCACCTCGCAACCCCAGGACTTGTAGTGGTGGTGCTAGAATTACCGGAACTAAGGATAAGACGGTTAGGAAATGAACATAGAACACGATCGAGAGGTGAAGAAATTGACCTGATCGACGACACCAAAGCATAATCAATGCCCAATTCTTGCCCATTGGTAGCAGGGAGGTTGGTAACGACTAATTGATGCTGACCGTCACCGAGATTATCAGCATAATAAAGAGTGACACCATAGAGAGGAACAGATGCAGTCGCGTTATATGTTGAAGCTTGTCCACTATCCAGCTTGACAGAGTAGGGTCCGTGTTGAGGACCCATCGAACCGACCAGCGTGACGATCTCGCCTTAAAAAATGGATGGTCAATGATGGGATCTTCTAAGTCCAGAATGGTGCAAGCGCACCCTAAGAAGAATCAGCTACTACTGTAGAGGCGAGTGAGAGTACGACATACTGTGAAAGTAAAAGTCGCGCTGGCCTGGTACGTCTGCGTCACACTAGACAGCGAGTTAAGTTAGTATATCCCATATGATGTGGCAGTTATGGATGCTTACTGGCCAGTACCATCGCTGTAAAAATTGGCGTCGCTCGGGCTTGCGCTCCAAGCAGGTTCCTCGTACTGGAAACGCGCATCGGTATCCTGCACCGTCTCCATTACCACCTGATCACTGGTACCTCCAACCTCGGATTCCCACACGATCTGAGCACTTTTAAAGCCTTTACCGCCATTGAATGGATAAGAGAGACCACTCACCAAATCGATGTCGACGTACTGGCCATTCGTTCCCGTGTTTGTCAAGGACACAGTATGTGAACCTTGAGACAATCCACTCGTATTAAAGAGGGACACCATGAACTGGTTGTTGGTCGAGGCTCCGTTATTGTCCGGATAATTGGCACCATCCACTTCAACGCTGTAGGTCCCATGGTTGCTCCTTTTAGCACCGTATATCCAGAAACCGGTTCCATTGAATGTGAACGTCGCTTTTCCATTCGACACATTGTTTACGGTGAAGGTTCCTAAATAATATCTGGCACAAAGGGTTTTCAGCTGTGGTACGTATGCAGTTGCCATGGCTTACTGGTCCGCGAGAGTATCGCCATTACTAGTGCCTGGTCGCCAGGAAGAATCATAGGAGATGAGTGGAGACTTGTCGTCTATGAGGGTGGTGACCAGAGGCATCTTTGCTCAGCGGCTGCCTTTCAATTCATGCAATCGCGCTGGGGGAACAAACGTGATGTAATCAAGAAAAGAAGGCATCATATTGGCAGTGTGATCACTAAATATGCTGCGCAAGTAATTTGATGGTTTCTGCAAATACCGTAACCACTGTACCCGTTGAATCGGAAGCCGGGGGGGAATAGCAGCCGCGATCTTCGGCGAATAAATAACAAGTGCACTGAGCAGTCCTCGCATGAGTGAACCTTCAAAGCTTCAATCGCAACATATTCAGGCAGACAATACGTACTTAGGTCGATTGTTGAATGTGATACAACGGAAGCACTTACCTGTGCACTACCGTTCAACATTCCACCGACCCCCACGGAAAGCAGTGAGATGTTAGCGCCACACTAGACTCCCCCCCCATCCAGCAACCACTGCTGCAATTGTCGACGAGATAGAAAGGACCGGGATGAGCCTGGATGAGCGCGCGTATCTCCCATTGAAACGTCGCTACGAATAGTATTATTTATTACGTAACATCTATGTTTTCCGACAAAGCCTCATCCTCATAGTAAATCGACGACGAGCGTAAAAAAAAAATCGACAACCCACAAAGTAAAAAAAAACCGAAAACACAGATAGACCATCCGTACCCCCATCATCATCACTACGTCCGCACTGGTGCACCCCCCACCCGCCTATAAAACAGCAAATACGCACACCGATCGTCCCTCTCCGGCGCACTAAACACAACATCGGGGCTCACGTCCGACACAAGTTCATCGTCGATACGGACCCACGCTTCGCGCGGTTTCGCGTTAGCGGTGGCGCTGTGCGGCCCATGATGATACTCATGGTTGATGTTGGGATGGAGAACGTCGAGCGTGTAGTGCCCGCCTAGGGCGGATGAACCGTGGTGGTAGAGCACTGGTGGAGAACGCGCGCACGTCATGAATGAATGTGTTAGGTGCACGAGGGGGGAGGGGGGGGCTTACCTCCAAAGAGTTTATACCGCGTCGAGGGAATTTTACGTCCCGGAGCTACAATGTCTAACAAGGGTGGGAGGGTGTTTAGCGGCACAGACCGAGATAGAGAGAATAACGCAGGGGGATACGCACCATTCCCGATTTCAAGTTCGGGTGTAAACGAGACTTGCTTGCCCACCTTTCCCACACCGCCCGCATTCGCATCATACAAGAACCGCTTGAGATGAAGAACCAGGATCAAAGGAAGCGAGTCGATATGCACGGTTTGTGTCGCGTCCAAGATCGCACCTGGCCGCGTGACAGAGGTGACCTGTACAGATTGCGGCGCAGAAATGTACGACAGGGCATCTTTGATAGAATGAATTTGATCACGCTGTAAAAAAGAAGACCAGGTTAGTGACATTTGTGTAGCATGGCAAAACGGCTTCAAACCTGGATATCCAGCCGTAACGACCGCCAATCTTCGAATATGACAGATTCCTTTTGATGAGGGACGCGTAGGGTGGATCGGAATTTACCCCCAAATATACGCGTGATAGGCGATTCCGCCGCTTTAACCTGTTCCCGATTGACGGTTTGAGCGTCGACTGGAGCTGAAGGGATGGGAACGTACCGTTCGTGTCACCGCCATTCGATTCCGCCTGCCTACCTCTAGCCATGGGCCGTCTTCTCCTGGTGCATCCCCATGTGAGCTCTCCGATTGTGTCTGCTCGACTGCGGGTTTGGACTGTAACGACGATACGATGGAAAGAAGCTCCTCTTCCAGAGTGTCCAGATAGAATCCCAAAAACTCCTCTGCATCCTCTTGGTGTCCGCCCTGAGAAACATGAGCCGCATATACCCATCGAAAACGTGCCAACGTACCCTCATATGGTCGAACCGCTTCTTCTCCTTGAGCGCATCATAGACATACGAAGGGATAAATGAGTCCATGATATCTTCCTCTTCTTCTCTATAGGCATTGTACGTCCGGTCAACGGCCTTCCCCTTGCCCTCAGGCGCCTTCTGCTTTGGGATAAACTCACGAAGGAACCTGATGGTCGCATCCACCAGCGGGGTTTTGCTCGTGGTCACGCCATTATCTGAAGAGCCGTCCAATACCCTTCCAAGGTCGTAGAAGAGCTTCCAGAATGGTGGACAATACATAAGAACCTGTAAGACTGCGTTGGCAAAGCAGAGGTTTCCCGTGTTGACCAGGCCCCTAGGACGGATCTTCATGAAGGGTTGGTTAGAGGGCCCAGAAGTGAGGAGAGTTAGCAGCTCCGGTTTCCTGGTGACAGGGACAGAGGGTGCGGTAAACGTTGATGAAGCGGCGGGAACAGAGAATCCAACCACGGAAGATATGGGTAGGGCGTTTGGTTTGGATGATGCTGGTCCAGTCTGACGGAGGAGCGAAGCGAAGCTGGGTTTCGGAACAGTGGGCTTTGAAGGTGGTGGTGAGGACGGTGCAGGAGGGGAAGGGGAGACATCTGGAGCTGGGGCAACTTCAACGACGGGTTGTTCGGGGGGTAATGGAACCGCCTCGACCTGAGCAGTGACAGCACGGACTGGCTCAGTATCCTGAGCGGTCTTGGCTATAGAAGAGATAGCGAGGGAAAGCGATGTGCTAGTAGAGACCGGTGATGTAAGTACAGATGTATTGATCGCAGAGGGTGTAGTGGTAGTTTCTGTAGCAGATGAAGATGGAGCATCGATGGGATCAGCCAAAGTCTCCTGTTGTTGTAAAGGTTCCTGAGGGTGGGAAACTGGGGAAGCAGGGGGAGGAGCGATGTCAAGAGCTTTTAGTCTAATGTTGTCTGGTGGTCGGGCACGCGGTGAAATGATTATTCCCGGTGCACCCGACGGGTTAGTGGGGCGCCTGGCCCAGATGACGTACTCAGGTGACTGACTCAGGACAGGTGGAGTCGCATCTGGAGAAGGGGGAGCGGTGTGCGATTGGGATAATAGCGTGGATGTAACAGTATGCTGAGACAGCGGCGACTGAGGAGGTGATGAAGGGGGTGGGTTAGTTGGGTCCGTCAAGGATTCTGAATTTTCAGGTGGTTCTGGCATCGACGCGTCATCTACTGGTTGCTCGGTATCGGATTTTGAGCCGTGTTCGTTGGGAGAGGGAGGACTAGGTCCTGGGGATAGCGATGAGAGCATGGAGAGTTGTTTTGGTAAGGGAGATAGCGGTTGTTGGGCCTGCCACTGGGATGAGTAAGGACTTGAAGGGTGAATTGCGTAATTTGGTGAGAAGGGAACCGGAGGTGAGTGCGAGTGCTGGTGTGAGTGAGCGGGAGGGTAATGGGAGTAGGGATAATGGTGATGAGGTGGAGGATGGTGATGGTGGTAGTTTTGGTAGTTGTGTCCACCACGCGAAGGGGGATATTCACGACCTTGGGAATTGACACGGGGAGAGGATGGATGACCGTGTCCGTTCATGGGAGGCATTGGGTATTGGTACGGAAAGGGAGCATGACTGGGAGGCGGGGCCGGACTGTGGTTACCATAAGCATAAGGTGGTGGCGGAGGATGCTGGAAGTAATTCGATGGGCCAGGATGCGTCGGGTATGGTGGTTGTGGAGATGCCATTCAGCACTGTCGAGGACATGAACCTCAGCGAGGGGAAGGAAGATGCGAATGACTCACAATGACGGTGCTCTTTTTTGTCCAGTATCGGGCAAGAAAAAACCTTGGAGAGTCGCGAGACTGGCGAGATTTCGCCTGTGTATGTCCGTGTTTGGAAATTTCCTATTTCGGATGGAACCCTAAGACGCCGACGCGTCGGTTGTGCGGACACGAGGCAAGCGCAGGTCAGTCCAAGTCACCCAAGGCCAAGTCAGTGGACGGTCGTTCGCCACGACATGAATGACGAACACCCGCTGGTGCTGGAACTGACCAGCCTTCGTCAAACAGCGGCGCGGTTCGAGGTATGTGACGCGCTCACCACCATTGCACCCCATCCACACATATTCTCTCCAGCATGAAGCTCATTCCACGGCAGTCCGACTGCAGCGCCAGGCGCTCGACGCATCGCGTGCTCTCGGACACGCCGCGGCCCTCGAACGCGAGAACGCGAGACTCAAGGAAGAACTCGCGTTTCACCGCGCCAATCCGCAAACACCGTCACCCGCTGCAGAGAGACGGGTCCAGGAGCTCACTTTAGCTCTTCGGCGTCTCTCGGAAAAGTTGGACCTCTCCGAGCGGGCACTCATCGACCGTACGGGCGAGCTCACACACGCACACAGTGACTTGGCGAAGGCACGGCACGATGTGGATGGTGCATATGAACTTGCATCTGTCTTGCGTGCCCGAGAGGAGGAGGGAAAGGCCAGAGAGAGAACTTGGCAGGCAAAAGCACGGGCGTCGGAGGAAGAACGCAATATGGTCGACCTGGCGGTACAGGAATATGCAGATCTCGTTCGCTCGTTAGAAGGCAGGAAAAGCGCAAACGTAACTAATCCTAGTGGCGCTGTATCTGGTGCAGCCCTGGCAGGCGATCTGAACGACAAGAAAGCCGCCTTGCAGAAACTCTTCGTCGAGTTCACCGAGCAGACCAAGGTTCTCGAAACGACAGTCTCGGATTTGCAGAGCCAGATCTCCTTTAGTCAGGCAGCCCTCGAGGCTGAACGCAAGACGTCCATGCACAACCGCAGTCTACTCGCTCAAGCGCAGGCAGAGCTTGATAGACTCAGGCTCGACGATCAGACAGCTGCCAAGATGGTCACCCGTTACATGTACGTCTTTCATGACTTGTACAGAACGTTTATCCACCCCATTATATAGGAAATTTTCCCAATCCTCCACCAACGCCCTTCAAGCACAGATCACTGCTGTTCAAGATCGCCACGCCGCTACGGTATCTACTCTCCAACTGCAGCTTTCACAGGCGGAATCGCAACTCGCATCCGAGCGTACCCAGTGCATACGCCTCCAGGATGCTCTCGATGAACTTTGCGAAGACCTCGCACGCGAAACGTATGGTCGGCGACGCGAGGTGGCACTGAGGCTCGCGCTGCTAGCCAGGGAGGAGGCTATTACAGAGTCCCTCGGGCGCTGGGTTAGGCGTGCCAGAGAATCGTATACCCGTTTCTATTCTCTCGACACACAAGACGGGTCGCATGAATCCGTTACATCTGCAGCAGCAGGCGTTCAAGACGCCTTTCACCGCATAGTCAGCGATGCAGAGTCTCTCCTGTCCACATTAAACGACGAACTGGAATTTTCAGATGGAAGTGTGTCTTCGGCGGCACAAGCACGGATTGCAGTTGCGAGAGAGGCGGTGGAGGCTCTGAGAAACGAACTTCAGGATGAAATGCGGAAAAGGATCGAGGCAGTCCGACGATTTGGAACAACGCTGGATGTGCATACACCAGATAACCTGCTGGAGAACGGAGTACAGTCTGAGAACCTGCCCATAACTCCACTACCGAACGGTGACACGTTGGATGTAACACCCAGCAAGGAGGGAAACGTCCCATCGCAGGATGTATGCTCACCTCTGATGGGAATATCAAAGCAAGCTACAGGCGACGATCCGTTTCAAGCGGGATGTACGTTGGTCTCTTTCTGCTCCAGGCACTCGTGTTGACATCTGCCTATCTTCCTGACACCTCAGATGATTCTGCCGCACAGGATGTACAGTCTCCAGACACCTCATCGACGCTGCTCACTTCGGATGAACCACCACCCTATAAAGAGCAATCGCCCGCGGTATCCATACTTGACATACATCCTGCACCACACCTGTACCCCACAAAGGAACCGTCTCCTACACCTTCTCCACCAGTAAAGAATGTAGATATCCAAGTAACACCTACACCACAAACTGTGGTATCGATCGATTCCGCTGAGAACCTGCCAAGTTCCACCTCGACTTCGACTTCGCCGGAACCACGACTCTCGAATCTTCAAACCCAAATAGATCACTCGGACACCAGAGCTCTTCTTTTACATGCTTTGAGCGAGGCAAAACACAGATACGATGCCCTGCAGCGCGCCTTCCGGGACTGTTCACTTACCCTCAAAGAGCTAAAACGCACGCTCGGATCACCATCATCCCCTTCATCGTCCTCGGGCCGAACGGCCAATCCGAGTACTACCCAACACCACCATCATATGTTACTCACCGCGCTCTCGCGCATCGACGACTTTACAGAGGATGCACGTGTCGAACTAGAAATCCGCATTGCGGACGAAGAACTTACCGCGCACGGTTTTGAAACGCTGTTATCTGTCCCGGGTGCACTGTCCGGCCCTGATGAGCATGCAGAGACTGAGACAAACGCACGGCGGTTTGCAGATGGGACAGATGAAGGCGTTCAAAAGGCATTGGAGCGATTCGAGCGCAAGGTAGACGATGTCCAGCATGACGTCGCCATTCTCAAACGTACCGTGCACGAAGCGTCGTTTGCAGCTGCTGCTGCTGCGGATTCCGAGGACGCCGGGACTGACAACAGTAGCAACAGCAAAAGCTCAGCCTGGACGTCATGGACTGCAGGCCTACTTACGCCTACGTCGAGTCCGTCCCGCTCAACGACACCAGCACCCACATTCGGATCGGTGATGACCTCGCCTCGGCTGCGACACGCCACCTCGTCGAAACAGCTGCGCGGAGGACCCGGCACTGGTGGACCGTCGGGTGCCAGTAATGGAGGAGGAGGAGATCCACTTGCAGCGCTCGGGTTCAGAATTCCGATGCCGTCTGCGAGCCTATCCCCGATTCAAGTTCCTACTACTAGTAGCTATCCGGTGGGCCTTGGTCTGGGCAATGCGCCCGGTGTCGGTGTCCGTCCGCGCGCGATATCCACGATATATTCTTTGGGGCTGGGTGCACGCTCTTCGTCAGTCGGCCGGCTCGGCACTGGTGTCCCCTCTCCCTCTGCGGGCCCTTCCCCTACGCATTCTGGAAGTATACCTTCAACCCCTGTGACATCTCGCTTTGGATCATCGCCGCTATCTGGTCGAATAGGATCGTCATCTGCGGGACCGACTCAGCGTGGGTCGGTATTGATAAATGGGGGCGGTCATGACGAGCGCGGTGGCGCAGTCCAGGACGACGAGCCTGATGATGTGGAGTGAGACTCGGAGGAGGGGCATAGAGTAGAATACCTTTCTTTTTTATGAATACCCGGGATGGGATGGACTAGCCACCGCATGTATATCAAGATACCCGGGCTGTATCAGACGAGTCATGGTTGTCACGTGTCTTTATGTACTATGTCAGTGCAGTGATGGCACGCCTTCGACCGACTCGCTATCGACGAGTACAAGATACCGCAAGAAGCACCCGCTTTCCAAGCCAGACTCAGCCAGAACACAAGCAAACATGTCCTCTTCAACTACTACCCAAACTCGGGGCCAGCGACTCCAGGAGCCTGCCAAACGAGGGACTCGCGCTGGACGCGGCGGCCGCAGGGGCGGGTCAAAGGCTCCTCGAGGGAAATCCTCACCACTCTCCAATGCTACTTCACCAGAAGAAATGCCATCTGGACTCGATAAAACCGTCAAAGACACGCTCGACGCCGCGAATCCAGTTGCAGAGGTATCCGACGCTGCAATCTGCTGGATCTGTGCAGAACCTGTAAAATACTATTCCGTATCTGCCTGCAACCATCGTACATGCCACATATGTGCACTGCGTCTCCGAGCACTTTATAAGAAACTCGAATGTACCTTCTGCAAGGTCAGAAGCGGTCGACTGGTTCGAAAAATGATGCTGATGCTGTATTTTTTTTTTTTGGCAACAGGAACCGCAACCCACGGTCGTATTCACATGCTCCCCAGATGCCCCGTTCTCCTCCTATCTGCCAGATGATATCCCCCACAAAGATTTCAAGCTCTCGATATACTTCGAATCCGTCGACATGATGGAAGAAACTTTGGTTCTCCTCCGGTACAACTGCCCAGACCAGGATTGTGATTACTCAGGATCAGGCTGGGGAGATTTAAAGCTCCATGTGCGTAGTGTGCATGGAAAGGTGTTATGGTAGGTGTGCGGTTTTTTTTGTCCGGAGCGTTTGACTGCAATTCAAGAAAAAAACGTGGTGCTAGTGACCTGTGCTTGAGATCCAAGAAAGTGTTTGCTCACGAACATTCACTGTATCCACCAAATATGTTTCCGTTCCATCTCCCATCGATGCCGAATCGGTCTCATAAACAGGTGCCCAAGGGCCCTATTGAAGGCGGGGTCCATCCGTTGTGTGAGTTCTGTCGGGAATGCTTCTTCAGCGATGACGAGTTGTACGTCCATATGCGTGAGCGACATGAAGAATGCTTTATATGCAAGCGGAATGAGGTCCGCGATCAATAGTTAGTTTTCGACACCTTCTACCTTTACCCAGTCTTGACTCTCCTTGCTCAGCTTTCAGAACTACGAAAGATTAGTGAGCGGCCTTGCATTTATCTCTGACAATGAGATCCTGACTGCACGAGTGCAGGAAGCACATTTCACACAGGCACATTTCGCATGCACAAATTCCGCCTGCCAGGCTCAAAAATTCGTCGTGTTTGGTTCTGCACTGGATCTCAAAGCTCACCAAGTCGAAGTGCATGGAGCGGAAATGAGTTCTCGTGATAAGAAGGATGCTCGGCGAGTGCAAGCGGAATTTGCGTTCGATGACGCCGGGGGTAGCAGTCGCAGAGGTCGTCTCGCCCGCGAACGAGAACAAGAGCCTCCACCCGCGTTGAACAGACCACCAATACGCCCAACAGGAAACCGGAGAGAGGCGTTTGGCGGACGTCTCACAGGAGAGGCTGGCACGGCTAGCGCTGCAACATCCCCATCAGGTACACCGGTTCCATCAACTCCACCAGAGGACACTGACCCCGTCGTTGGCGAGTATGTGACTCATTCACTCCCTCTGCGTGTTGCTTAGATGTCTATTTAGGCGTCACGCCTCTTTCCTGAGTCGACTGCAAACTATCGCACGGAATCCCACCAATGCGCTTCCTGCGGTAAAAGCTGCCATACGGGGTTATCGTGCCAACGAAGTGACTGCCCGAGATATTATCTCCACCATCTGGAATATCCTTGACAATAACTTGGATGATACTGCGAGTATTATCAACGGTGTTGTTGACTTGTTGGACGACGAAGAACAGAAATCAAACTTGTTAGCCTCGTGGAATGGCTTCAAAATCGAGGTGAGATATGACCATGGATCTATTTTTGGATGTCTGACGAGGCAACGGGTAGCAACGCCAACACTTCACCGAGCTCGTACCCACATCAGTAGGCACGGCGTATGCCGGCGTAGCCAGTGGGCGTGTTATCAACGCTAAAAATGCAACGGCTCGTTCTTCCAAGCAATCCTCGCGACAAGTCTGGGATCGGGTGGCACAAGCTGCTAGCTCGTCGTCGTCTTCGTCACGTGTTGTTCCCGGGGCATTACCGCGCGGAGGCTCATCCTCCCAGATAGCGGATCGTTTTCCTCCACTACTTGGTTCATCCACTCATACACCTTCCCCACGACCACTGTCAATACAGAGGAGTACTCCACAGACGCCAGGTCCTTCTATTTCGAGCGCTTCGGTTCCCTCAACTTCGACACCAAAAGTGCTTGTACCACAGCGCAAACCTCCAGAACTTTCATCCGCTGCTTTCCCGGAGCTCCCATCATCGACGAACGCACGTATCAAGCCTCTAGTACGAGGGAACCAATTATCGAGTATTCGAGGCGGCTCTGGGCCAGCCAGCTCAGCATGGAAGACGAACGATGGACACCCGACAGCAGTTGATACTGCTCCTGGTCCCTTGAGCGATCAAGTGCAGGAACTTGCTCATAGTGAGGGGGTAGGTAGCAAAGGGAAGAAAGTAAAGGGAAAACAGAAACAGACGTTATTCGTTCTTGGTGCATTCCCTACCTGAGTAGTGCTGGAGAACATACTTGTGGTTACCCATTACGAGCTTCCAAATCAAAAGATTTGTCTTTGATATGGAAAGCCGGACAGTTACGCTCAGTTTGGCCGTGGGTGATTCGCCCAAAGACTACGAGATTTGATAACTGGCCACCCTGGGACCCGAGGTACTGCAAACCATCCCGAAAAGTCGTGCACCAAAAGGTTCGTCGAAAAAAGTTGATGAGTAACAACTTCAGCACACGCCAAATTGTAGTACAATTATTTGAGTATTGAGGGTCGTTTATTACAAGGCTAATGGGCCAGCTGACTTGCCCAGGACGAATAGCTAGCCTTTCTGCTCCGTGCAGGCGTGGCGCCACTGACAGAACGCATAGCGGGCATGATAGGAATGATGCTTTGCAGAGGTGGCGATGGAATGGCGGTACATAACAGTGCTGTTGGGCGCTCAGTTGCTTGCGGTGTTGTGCCGAGGCTTTTCGGCTAGAAATCACATGGGGCTATCCCTGTATCCTTACGCCATCAACGGTGGTCTGCACTGGCATATAAAGACGCCAACCGACCCCCAAGAGAACGAGCCTGATTGTCACCAATTCCGAATTCAAAGGAGGTATGGATACCATTTACAGTTGATAATCACGGTGGAGATTGACATGCACTGTACAGTATGCGCTTGATCAACGTAGAGGTCTTTCTTGAACGGGAGCGATTGATTAGAGAGGGAAAGCCAGTTGACCGCCGCGTTAAAGTACTCGAGTTCGGGGATGACGAAGTAACAGAGTACGCGATCTTATCCCATCGGTGGATCGAGCAAGAAGTGGATTATAACGACGTAGTCAAGCTCGCGAAGATGGATGAGGAGGAGAGAAGTGAAATTTGCCAGCGTGATGGCTATCAAAAGATCCTCCAGAGTTGCGAGCAGGCGAAAAAGGACGGGTACAAGTGGCTGTGGATCGACACTTGCTGTATCGACAAGCGAAGCAGCGCGGAGCTATCAGAGGCAATCAATTCCATGTGTCGGTGGTACGAAAACTCAAGGATATGCTATGCGTACCTCCACGACGTCCACGGTCCATCCTTTCCCGTTGCGAAGGACTATGAAAGGTATCCCAGGTCGAATGGCTGGCCGGAATGGTTCTCGCGTGGGTGGACACTCCAAGAGATGATAGCGTCGTGGGATGTTCAGTTCTTCAACAGGGATTGGCATCCCATCGGTGACAGGACGGTGCTTGCACCTACCTTAGAAACCATCACTGGAGTTCCACAGCAGATACTGAAGGAAGGACTTTCGTCAAACCCTCCGTGCGTTGCCCAAATCATGTCATGGGCTGCCAATCGGACGACAACTCGAGTGGAGGACAAGGCTTATTCTCTGATGGGTCTACTGGGCGTGAATATGCCGATGTTGTATGGGGAGGGGCAAAAGGCTTTTCACCGACTTCAGCTGGAGATCATCCGCACGTCCAACGACCAAAGCATCTTTGCGTGGGGTGGCAACCCAATAAATGCACGGCCTGGCAGTATCCTTGCAGATGATCCGAGCTTCTTCCGGGATTGTGATGAGATGGAACTGATGAATCGAGATGAATTCATCGAATCTCTCAGACGTGACAACCCAGAAGCAGAGCTGCCTTCTATTGAGGACGATCGATTTGGCGCATTCCCCATCACGAATCGCGGCATCCAAATCTGGCTGTACCTCCATCCCCTTGTTGGCTCTGACTCCGTCTTCGAAGCCCTGCTACCATGTCGCTCTCGTCCATCGGCTCCACCAGTGGCCATCCATTTGGCTTTGTGGGAATCCAATTACTATCGATATGGAGGGTCCCCGGATAAGCTGGGGGGGGGGGTCTACGATTATGTCAAGTCTATCTCAGATATCAAGGCACGCCGCAGACCACCACATTCGAAATTGATGACAGTGCGACCCTCAAGAAAGGTTTTGGCAGGTTCCGGTCCCCTAGGCCAGGGGAATCAATCACAGGGAACACGGTCACTGTGAGCACCGCAGATCCTCCTTACGTCAGACACTATTTTTGCAGTCAAGAGTATGATTTCGTAGTGGGCTTTGGACAGTGCTTTGGCCAGAACTGGGTACATGTCGACCATGGCAGTTCGAATTACATCTCCTTAATGCTGAATAGAGCGCCAGAGTATGCACAGTCTATGAAGAAGGCACGTTTTGGAGCTGGAGGTTCTCGGGTTTATATTTTGCAAACCCGTCTCTCTCGATCAACCTGGAGCCTGCACGCTTCTTGCGTCATGTGGAACAGTTGGATGTGTGGAGTTAAGCTCGAGGTATTTCAGGATCCCGGTTTCCCTATTGTGGAAGGTAAATGGACAAGCTTCGACGTTGATGTAAGTAGATTCTTTTTTGCACGTACACATTACCATCTCATTGGTCACTTTATACAGGGAATAGACGATCCCGACCGTGACTGGCGGGGTCTGATGATACGCCATTGTCCGAGTAAGCAGCGTAGCCGTGAGCTACTCGTGGATGGGGTCTCTATGAAGTTCTCATACGCCCCCAACGACGTAAAGGTGAGTACACATACCTTTCACACACTGTTCGAGTCTTATGAGGACAGCTGGGGGACTATGGTCACTTTACGGACTCCGAGGACTTCTGCTGCGAAGGAAACCTCTTTACTGTCAACTCACTTTCTTCAAAAGCGAACATCACTCCAATGCAGCACAAAATATCTGAATGGAGTGGACACAAGAGAGAGAGCGACTTTGTGGAGGCGCACTACGACTCTGGTGGTTTCACTGAATTATACAAACCACTTGGTCTGTCACTTGCGAGTAACGACGACTTCAAATCATTGCTGGTTTCCCTCTCTACTCGACTCACCAATAGATATCTCATCACAAGGGTCATACAATGTCTCCCTAACCCTCGCCAGCCTGGCTCAGGCACGACACGTTTATACAACATTGCAAAGCCATTTGTTTGGCACCGAAACGAAGGCGCTGATTCTGGGGTGGGGAGAGCGGTGATGGCAAGGTGAAACGCAGGGCGACCAAGCGAGAGTTAATGGGTTAGATGAAGTAGAGTTGTGAAACGCCGTGTATTGTCTGTTGTTCTATGGGTAGTGGCTTTGGCTGTCCGTCTGTGTTCTTGCACGTATATCATTTCTACCGAGGATATGCATGCTACTACCTAGTACAACACTCAATCGCCCGGCGCTTCACATTCATATCCACGACGTACCTCACGACTCAATCAACTGAGCCACAGACCGAGAAGTTCAGGAACCTGCGCCTCAATGCTGAAGTTGTTACTCATCAACTTTTTTGAACTAAAGCTTCTGAAGGTAATATTGAGTTGCACATTATAAGTTTGGGTGTCCACAAACGCCGTGACTTGAGCGCCCTCGGCCAACAGATTATGATCATCATCAAACAGACGGATCTGAATACAAAACTACTGTATTGTACTGATTTCCTCCCTACATCGCTATTCTATCAAGTACGTACATCCACCGTGACATGGAAAATAGAAATCATCGTTCTGCGATTTGTATCGCTCGTGTGTAATTGGGCGGAAGCTCCGACATGGAAAGGGAGCTACGAGGGTCTCCGTTATGTTCATTTGGAACTTGGCTCCTTGGAAATTCGGTGGATAATGATGGTCCTGCACCCCGGTCCTTGCGAGTGCGCCTCGAAATGGGTACCTATTAAAAAGTGGTCTAAGTAGAGGAACGTATATACATTTAAGATTGTCGGGTACTTGGGATCGATCAAACGGCCTAGTGGGCCTCCTTGACTCCATTTCTGAAGCACCGGAAACAGGAAACCGAGATGTCCCAGAGGAATCTATGTTCGACACTTGGAGAACATGACTAGCAAACGGAGACGAGGCGATATTGCGCACAAGATTCGCAGGAGTATCGCCTTCAGGTGCCGTTGCGAGGGTTTCTGGAGCATTTGATGGTTGATGATTCATGTATATATCGCAGAGGTGGTTATAAGCTCCTTGCATGGCCCTCCACTTCCGATAGTAAAAGAGGGCTGCCACGGTTGTTAAAGCAGCGACGGCGACAGCGACGACAATGCCAGTAAGTGCTCCTGTACTCAAAGGCCTGTAGAATGAATAAGATGATGCCAATCAGATCAACGCGGAGCGCTCACTTCGATGACACCGTGCTATCCGGGTACATGTATGAGCGGTTATACTCAAGAGTAAGCATGATGGTCACCTCAAAGTACTACTAGCGGTGGAAAGACCCAGAATGTCAGAGAGGAACGTGCGGTGCAAACAATCGAAAGTACCTTGCCACAGAGGACACTAAGGCGTAGTCAATACTTAGTGTTAGTCCATTGGTATTTGGGAGGTTTGTGATTATTAATTCATGGCTGCCAGTGCCAAGGCTGTCGGCGTGAAAAAGTGTGACGCCATAGAAGGGAAGAAATGCGGTCCCATTATACGTCACTGCCTGTCCACCATCGAGCTGAACAGAGTAGGGCCCGTGCTGGGGACCCACCGAACCGACCAAAGTAACAATTTGGCCTTAACATAGTCAACAATAAGCATTTTCTCAATCTGGAATTAGTGCAGACGTACCCTAAGAGATAATTAGTTATTACTGAACAAGTGGATAAGGATACCTACTGTAAAAGTGAAAGTTGCACTAGCCTGATACGTTTGCGTGTAACTATGCGAGTTAGACTGGTGTACCCTCCATGTAGCTATGCGATACTTACTGGCCTGTGCCGTCGCTGAAGAAATTGGCGTCACTAGGGCTTGAACTCCAACTTGAACCTTCATACTGGAAACGAGGATCGGTGTCCTGTACCGTCTCTGTTATCAGTTGGTCATCTGTGTTTCCAACCTCGGATTGCCACACGACCTAATAAAGAGCGTAAATCTAGAAAAGCAGCAGTGATCGAAGCATCACCGACTAGATCAACTCCAACATATTGCCCATTAGATCCAGTGTTGATCAAGGACACGGTATGTGGTCCTTGAGTCAATCCACTTGTGTTGAAGATAGGTATCATGAATTGGTTGTTGGCTGAGTACCCATCGTTGTCTGCATAACTGGCGTCGTCCACTTGCACAGTAAAAGTTCCATGGTTGTTTCTTTTGGCACTATAGATCCAAAAACCGGTTCCATTAAATGTGAAAGTTGCTTTTCCATTGGTAACATTGTTCGTGGTGAACGTCGTTAGATAATATCTGGAACAAGGTCGTTAGTTCACGATATGTTGCCGTGTAACTGTGGCCCACTGGTCTGCGTAAGGGTCAGCACTGGTGCCGGGTAGCCATGTGGAATCATAGGAAATCAGTGGTGACTTATCGTCCATCAGGGTCGTGACCAGAGGCATCTTCGCTGGTGGACGGACGACAGTAGGGCCAACGGTAACTGATGTGAGAGGTATGTTTCTTCAATCCATGCTTACGTTGCATTACACCACTCCGCAGTTCAGCTCATGGGCGAGAAGGACAGCATTCGAATATTTGAATCACCGAAGCGGATGCAATAGAGCCTCCAAATTGGATGCACAGTAAACTTCGGCAGGTGTCGATACATACTCACCTGGCAGATATGTGTGCCGTCCTCGAATAAATATCCGGCTGCGACTCCTATCCAGATAACCAATGTGAAAGGGAGAGATACCCGCCTAGAGGTGACATTGAGGTGTGAATTGCTAGTCGCACTAACATAGAGGAAGGCAGAGAACCGCTGTACAATGTGCTGAATGCATTGGTTTAATGATAAGCGCCTCTCCAAGAATCAAGGCACGCTGAGACAAAGCATAAACTTTATCACGGAAGTGCATACACACACCATTGCTAGAGAAGACCGATCAGTATGTACAGTCGGCAAGCTAAGTCACACACCTTCCAAAATCTTTAGGGAGTGTTCCCTTGCGAGTATCTGGAAATAGCAAATCCCTATTTTTTTTTTACCGGAGTCAGCAGACATACTCTTGAAGTACCACCAGGCGATACGATTAGGTCGAGGCACTATGACAAACCCAAAGCTTTGGGGAGGCCATGACCGACATGATTCACGCTCCTAGTTAAAGACTGAATGGTAGTGACAGTGTTCTGAGTTTGCTGTTTGAACAACAACACATCACGATGGGGAACGCACGAGTTCCATTGTCACTGATTGACAACCAGGAGCACCACCAAGTCTTCGGCCACAAGCTCTACACCATCTGGAAGGACTTGAGTCCGAAGGTTTGCGACTTCCTGGATTCCGTGAGGGTCTTGTGGACAACCATAGACATCGTTCGCTTTGTCAAGGTCAGATAGGGAGAGGCCGTTGGTCCTGTCATACTTTGGATTGGTGTCGCTCCCGAGACTCTGCGGCGAGGACGCCACACCACGGCGTACGGCTTCCTGAACCTTCTCAAGGAGTTCGAAACCACCGACGTTGAGGCCGAGTATCAGGAGTCAATGGCTGGTCCAAACCTCCGCTTCCAACTTACAACACCAGCTGCTCTCGTGGATTTGACGCAGGCGACAACGTGATTGCGCTACAGAGACGACAACCAAACTTCTGGTCGTTGAGAGGCACGATCTGACATGCATGTGAATTTAATCCATTGACCAAAGTCATAATGTAGAACGAAAGCAGTGTCTATTGTAAGTCGTCGTGTACTTGACCACATGGTGCTCAGTAATGGTGAACCTTACTCAATGCATAAGCTCGCACGGCAAACACAGTGGATGTGGAACATACCTCCTCGCGATCACGTCCACGCATAAATGATGGCTCGGTTCCCTTGTAGTAAATGTCCGTCCAGAGGTCCTGCTGGGTAGGAATAGGAGAAGCCTTGGCTTCCTCAACAGCTTTATCAACCTCGGACTTGGCCTCCTTGTCGAGTTGCTATGGTGACACCGACATTAATCCCTGCGACTCCAAAAACACCGACCAAGAAGCACCCACCTTGAGATCTTGCTCTGTGGCAAGCCCCCAGTCCTCGATGTATCGCTGTAAACCTCGGATGGGGTCCTGGGTACTGCGCATCCGCTGGACTTCCTCACGCGTACGGTAGGTCGTGCCTGGATCTGACATGCTAATGACGGGGATGGGGTCAGCTACTGGCGACGATGTGAAAGAGTGACATACGAGTGGCCGCCGTAACGGTAGGTAACGAATTCCATGAGCAATGGTCCATTACCCTGAACTACCCAATTACGGGCAAACTGAACAGCATGGCGCGAAGCTATGATGTCCATTCCATTGACCTATCGGAGAATGTGTGAAAGTGATATGATGTGAAAGTGACCATGAACATACCTGTAGACCAGGAATTTTATCACCACGAGTGAAGTACTCGGTGTTAGACGAGCTGCGCTCGGCCGAAGTTCCCATACCATATTTGTTATTCTCGCACACGAAGACGCAAGGAAGGTCCCAAAGCTTGGCCTGTACACAAAATAAATATTATAACTGCGAGTACTAAGGCCAAGTAATTACGTACCATGTTGAACGCCTCAAAAACTTGTCCTTGATTACTTGCACCATCACCGTATAGAGCAAAGGTTGCAGTCTTTTGGCCAAGGTATTTCTGAGCAAAGGCAATACCTGCGCCAATAGGGACCTGAGCTCCGACAATACCATTTCCACCGAAGAATGTCGGAGTGAAAATATGCATAGAGCCACCCTTGCCACGGGACATGCCATCTTGGCGGCCGAGAAGCTCAGCAATGACACCTTTGATGGTACCCCCGCGCATGACTGCATAGGGGTGACACCGGTAGGCAGTAATGACGCGGTCTTCGGGGACAATGCCATACTCAAGACCAACGGCAACCGCTTCCTGCACGCATCTGTAAGTAGAAGACAAATGAAAACAGAGTCGGGTGCAAACCTGGCCAATTGCCAAATGGCAAAATCCGCGGATGAGTTTGGCCTTGTAGAGGGCATCTGCAGCCATCTCCATGCGGCGCATCAACTGCATGTCTTTATACATTTTGAGCAGCTCGCCCTTCTGGACCTGCACTTCTAGCGATGGGGTTTCGCATTTATAGGCACGGAATGAGTCCTCGTGTAATTTGACCGTAAATGGTTGCGAGTGGTCGGTGATCGAGTCTTGCAGCTGGGTCGTCCCGGCAGAAGTTTGGATAGCTCGCACCAAGTTAAGCTGCAAAAAATGATAGTAATACATGTGAGTTGGCTAGTATATTATCGCGAATTGGACATACGGTGCGTGCCAGCGAAGGACGAAGGCGAGCAAGGGAAGCCATGGCTGCAAGAAACAGAAGAAACCGAGAAAACGCGCGACACGGAAATTTCGTTTCATAGTTCGGGTTCCCGCGGGAGATCTCGTGACAGTAGTACAGCCACAGTTATTCCTCAGCCGATTATGGGTCGGACTCATCGACATCCACGAATGATTTCCCAAAGCCTCCCCGTCTGTCAAAGTCTGGAACGCGCGTGAACGCTCATTTCCTAGTATTTCGACCTGGATCACGAGGGATTGGTGCAGTAAACAATTCGGTACTTTCTGACACTCATCAAGAACAAAACATAGACGCGATAACTACGTTTGGTTCATACTTAGTGGTAGTCCGATTGTGTCCAATGTCATTCGGTATGTAGCAATGGAAGCCCAGCAAAAGTACGCGTTTCAAAAATATTTCCAGACCAGGGTCTGCCGCGTCCTGAAACAAAAAATGATCATCGAGCATTATGTTTCGTTCATTCATCCATTTCTTCACGAATCTGACACTGATAAGTTTGTATGCCATTCCTATGCAATCAAAAAGTCCAACATTGCCGATGTTGTATGAGCGTAGGCAGCTCTCTATAGACAATAAAGGCATGTCATATCTAAAAAGAAGTGAACAAGTCCACGCCAAAAGCTAGGCGTTATAAATATTCCAACTCTATAAATAGAATTAGCCCTATCCCAAAGTAATTGCAGTCGATCAGCTGACCTTACGCCACTGCAATCCCCAATGATCATTGATAGGGCCCCCCACGCCCCATGCTATCCCCCGGAACCACCAAAAGTTGGCGACAATCAATAAAGCAACGATTCCGAATCCCACTCGCTTCGTTTTCTCCTTCCATTGGGCCGAGAAAATGCAATGATCGAGGACATGTGCGAACATCAATACCGAGAAATACAGTGTCGGGAGCTACAAACTACATCAGCGAGACGTGGCAATGAATGGGATAATTAACTGACGTAGTGATGGAGATATGTCACACGGCCCATGATAAAGAATGGAGCTATACACAAGTCAGTGGATATCTCTGCGTGTTAGAACAGCACGACCCACCGTAATGCAGGAACCACCCGTAGAAAGCAATCTTCCCAACATATAGAAAATGTGCCCAGCCATCTACCTCGGTAAGTAGGCGATGCACACCAAAACCACGAAAGAGCTACGTACTGGAATCCATATCGGTGTACCGCCGCTGTTGGCGAAGAAGGTAGATGCCGAGCAGCGCGGCAAACGCGAACAGGCTGAGTGTACCACCCCACCAAACGATCGGCGTGCCAAGCAGGTAATATTTTTGCTGCTGATCACCCCAGCCGCACATGCGCAAGCCTAGTCTCAGCCAAGGCCAGTCCGTCGGGTTGGACGCAAGAATGTCGTGCTTGTCTGGATCAGGAACGAGGGCATTGTTTGAGGTCATCATAGCCACATTGAGATGCCAAAAGTCGCGCAGGAATGGGGACTTGTAGTATTTGACGTCAGCAGGGGGGACTATATGCGTGTCAGTGCACAAGAAAACAAGTAATGGGCGAGTTTATTGCACGCACGTCGATCGTTCCAGTGGCTCTCCACGTTCCAATATGTATGGGAGTCGGTAGGGTCGTTATCCTTGACACAGCTAACCTCTATTTGCTTGAAACCCCACTGCGGCAAAACGGCATTGGCAGCTGAGAGGTAGCATCCGAGAACATGATGCCTGAAGCGCAGTCTAGTGGTGAGCGAATGGATCCTGTTTACATGCTCTCCCTTGCCCTGCCGTACGTCGTCCACGACCTCAACAACCCAGTGATCGTGGATATCTCCGATGGTCGAGTTTCCGTAGCAAGATACTTCGTAGTTAAGCTTGGTAACGGGGGCAGGGATAACGTGGGAGTGGAGGTTTCGCGTAGTTGGAGGATGTTGAAGACGAATCACGTCGCCGTTCTTGAGGAACTTTAGTTCGTCGTTGGGATTGTACTCGGGCTCGTCCCACGGCGGTAGGACAAGCCAGTGGTTATTATCGTCTTTGTAGTGGTAGCACGTCACTTGTTGTTGACCGGAACCAGCGGGAAAGGTCTGGACATGAGAGTGGAGTAACCCGCCACCCCAACCCATGTTCTTCAAAGTAATTTTTGAACCAAATGCGACTTCTGTGGTAAACTGTCAGAATACACACGGACGCTGTGGTGGGACGATGATAAACAAACCAAGAGGATCTTTCCAGAAATCGTTCCCGACTAGATGAGCCTGGAAGAGAGAGCTCATTTGTGCGTCACCAGGACCAGAATGGTTGAGTATCATAAAGTGGAGCTTAAACGATGCCATATAAACCAAGATCGGTAGAACAATCAAACAGACTACTCTTGCGCTCCAGTGCTGCATTTGGTTGCGCTGCCAAGTTGCGTCAAAATGCAATATGACAATCCATGTTAAACTTACAGTAGACATACGTAGATCTCCGAATTTACCCCACAAGTCTTCGATAGTGTAAATTCCGACAAGGGCAGTGACAAACAGTCCAACCCATTTCACACTGAAGGCAGTCAAGTCGGACATCACGAACAAACCAGTGATATTACCTCGTTACGCAGCCAATCGATATGCCCGTTAAAGCCAGCCATAACCACCAGTCGAACGAGAAAGATCTGTCCGAGTATGAACGAGAGGCAGGCACGATCACATAAGACTTACTGGTATTGTTGATTGTGAAACTTTGTGAGGAAAAAGACCGTGGTGAAAGTAAAGAATAGTAACATGGAATCCAACAGAATGAACCTCGATATGCACAACCATCCGACATCTGCTGGAAAACTTAGCTCCCGACCAACGACCAGGTAAGAATTAACATACCGCACAACACCATCAATGCCACCAAATGGCACGCCCACGGGCTCATACCAAGCTCAACTGCTGTGTACCACCCCAATGGCACTAGAGCTACACCAAACATTGCCATCATCACCCGCATTGCGACATAGGGGACACTGTCGGGATATTTTTCACCGCTTTTGAATTCAAAGGTCCCGTTGTAGCCCGATAACAAGCCAGCAAGCGCAACAAGCATCTTTCCGAGAGGAGGGTGTACGTCAAAATAGAATTCGCGCTTGAGGTAATGCGAGCCAAATTTGCCAAAATGAGCTTCATCCCATACGACGATGTCGGTGATTCCGATTTTGTGGAAACGAGTCCAACATGAAAACAGGGTGTAAGCGGCAGGTGAGAGGTGTTCGAGGTTTTGATGAATGAATTCGCTCTGAAAAGCGGTAAAATGTCGGTTAGCAGGAGTAATGTTGGACAAGGGAGAGATTAAATACTATTGATGTCGGCGGGGGCGGGTAAGGCCTGTGGATACGTCCACTAGAGACACGACCACCAACCCCTGAACGCAGCTTGGAGTAAACATCTTTTCCTTCGTCGTCGTTTTGCGAATCCCCATCATAGTCGTTCCCACTCATAAACCCTCCGCTACTCCCTGGACCTTTCGCAACCCTCCTTCTAGCTGACGTATCCTCCGACATATAATGGAGAGGTAAGGACTCTTGATGTCGACTATGAGACACGTATGGTTGTGGTGGTGTAAGCTGAGTGGGATATGAAATCTCCTCAAAGTCGGATGAGGTACGCGGAGTGTGGTCGGGTGGTGGCCCAAAGTCAATTTGAACTTGGCCTGGTCGCATCAGCTGCGGGCGGCTTCTCTCTTCGAACAAGGCTCACAGTGAACCTCTGCGAAGTCGCCTCAGTAGTACGAAGCTCGGTATTGATGTAACTCAGGTTCGCTGAGGATTTTCGTTCAAGAGTAGAGCGCTGGATGATATTAGGCTGAACACGTGCCGATAGGTGTCGTTTCTTGTTGACTACTGAAATTAGTTACCTATGAAACCTACTAACTTGTGTATTTAGAGATACATACTAGTGAACAAGCTGCTCCAGAGTTGATCTTGTCGATGGGCCAGCGCCCAGTTGGCTGGTTTTGGTCAAGGGTACGTCTTGTGTGTCAGTGTCCTCTAACAAGACTTCACTTTCAGTACTTCCGGTTCCACGACCAGGTCTTCGCCCGAAGCAGTAGCGCGCGTGTTCATCCCTTTGCACCTCTCAGTGGCACTGACAACCCATTCCGTTTACTGAGGGTCAGGCATGGTGAAGACCCAAATTGCCAAGGCCGATTCCAATACCCTGATAACGAGTATGGTCTCTCGCCAGTGCAACATACGAACAAGACGAAGAAGAAGCAGACAAGATCTCTGAAGCCCGTTGATTGGAATATGGACCCGCGGGGCAGCCGCGTGCTCTCTGGTTAGTCACCTCCCTTATTCTCATGTGCTTATTTCATTTTTGTTTCCTTAGGGAGGCACGAGGAGATAGGCTGAGTTAGCTCAACATCACGCGGAGCACTCAAAGATGCAGCAACAGTTTGCGTTACCCATGATACAAGGCCAATCAACCAGCCATCATCATTTGATTCAGTTTGGTCGATATGATCCATCGTTGAGTCGCAGTGCCCGAAAGTCTATAAAGGCATCGTTCTCCCGTCATTTCCATGAAATTCGCACACTTATTTGGCCGGTAGTCTCCTCGTGTGGCCTGGCCTCAAAGTCTGACGAAGTTCTGCGCCCGCTTCAATTCCCTTCTCTCGATGTTTCTATCACACTGGTCCGTTTTATAGCTGCCTACGCTACCTCAAAGTCCCATACCGGGAAGTCATGCAAAATTTACTTAGTTCGGGAAACGCCATCCCGGAAACCTTCTCAGTAATGATGAACAGGAAAGGCGTGGAATTTCTGTTGAGGTACTATTTCAAGATCATACCGCTTTCGTAAGTACTACCGTACACTCACTCTTAGATTCGTAATGAAGAAGAGACGTCTGATAGGATTTGGGTGTACCTTGAACTTGGGATTACGAATCACATGTGGATGTTTGTAGAGCCCATAGACGAAGTTTGTATATTTCGACGGGGGATGGGGTAGCTCGCCATTAGTTGGGGTTACCGAGCTTTGGAACGTGTACAAGCATGCCAGTATGGTCAAGTATGTCATTCTTTATATCCTTCATGATCTTTACCCTTATCACTTGGTCCCCCCAAGCAGCGCGAAACCCTTATCCTGCGACATCTTCTCCGATCCTTCCACGAATGCCACCACCTAACCTCTTCTCGCCCCTTCCTCTGCTGCACACCTATTACTTCACGTGGTAGGACCGTGGTGGGTACTTTCGCTGTAATCCTTGTCCCCCCTCGTTTTCATTTTCGCTGACCCATTCTACTGGTTGTCTGGTGGTACTCCACTCATCTTCGGCCTCCGAGTAGTCAAGGACTCCGAAGCACAAGTGATGGACATATTGGGCGGACGAATTCGTAGATCAAGCGGGTACGGTAGGACAGCCTTTTAATTCTAATGCCGGAAAGCGCGCATGTCCGCGAATACCTCACAGATGCACACAGAAGTACTTTCACGTACGTTGGCATCGTTCTCTACTAGTGGGGCATCGTGTTGTGCAGACCACGACCTCATCTCCGTTGGCGAGACACCGTTCACACGTCATCCATACTGCGTATATCATTCCATCTTATTTCATGGGAAGAATGACGGCAGAAAATTGAGGTAAGGATATCCGCTACTTCCTAAAGGTTACCAATTCTTACATCCTTTTGACCCCTTGGCAGGGTGCTGTGTCTCTCGTGCTCTGAAATCTGCTTGTGTTTGTGGCCTTCACCTACCGCGTGGTCGTGACCTAGCTGCATCCACGCAAGTCACGGGCGTATCCAAGCGTCTTACGACCATCGAACTGTACGAAAGTGGGGCATAAGGAATTGCGATGGACGCCGAAACTCGGTATACTGGTACCGGAGGTGCAAGTGCGAGGTTTTCGCGTACGAGTATTACCAGCAGTGGTCATTCTGGTCCAAGCATGTTGACCTTGGACACCAAGAAGTCAGGCTCAACAGAATGACTGCATACTGTCCATTTTCGTGCAGATTCGGCCTGACTTGCTACTTGTCCCAAAGATGCGACACTCTGTATCCCCATCGCCATGATTGCTCATCATGACTGCATGCCAATTGGCGATCTTTACTATCTGATGCGGGCCTCCCGGTCTTTGTTTATCGATCTCTTAGCATGATTTATGTAAGGTCATTACAATCGTGACGGATGTTAGGTATCATTTACTCATACATATAGGTTTCTACTTTGTCGTCTCATCTGAAAGCACCCGCCTATCTGATGCACAGGAGGATCATCGTTTACAGTTCTAATGGGTCTTTTCTACGATGCCACCATTGACTTGGGGATTTTGCTATCATCATAGACCTTTTTTGGAACACCTCGTGGAATGAGCGTATTAATTACCTTGCTTGGCAAGGTCAATCTCAACCCAATATTCGTGAGAAAGTGCAGCCCCTGTCGTGTCGCAAAAACCAGAGCCGAATGTTGTAGTACAAGGTTCTAGTCCTTAATCGAGCACGGTGACCTTGGACGTTCACCCCTCGCCCTGCGCCCACCTCGATGACAGCACACTTGTTGCGACGCGTACCCAAAGAAATTCTCACGCTCAGGCCGTCTATTTGTCTTTACTTAATACATTTTTGTCCTTATATGGTAGTCAGGTGAGACTGCGACTGCGACTGTGACAGCGACTACTCTGAGCCTCCCTATTTTGCAAGTAGCTGTCATCATGGACAATGCCACTCCTAGTACGCCACAATCAAAATCCCGACCCCAATCGCAGCTACTTCCTCCGGATACGCAGCCAGCTCAACGCTTCACTTCACAGAGTGAATATCGCACCGGGGACCTGTCTCTAGGACGCCAAGCGGTCCTTAAAGATCTCGGGAGGTATCTTCGGGTCCCCTACGCCACCCTCATCCGTTCGGTATTAGGTTCTCTGAGTCCCACTGAAACCTCTGGAATACGTCAGAAATTGACGGAGAACGGTATTTTGAACTTCGTTGGTGGCAAGTCACAATGGGCTGCATTCACTGTTCCACCAGCTCGATCAAACGTCTCCGAAAGTGTGGCGTTCCAGCCACTCATCGATATCATCTCGATGATTTTCAATGAAATACACAATTGCCCAGTCTCTTTCACCTCCAATCCATCTGCGACCCCACTCTCAGAACGTGGAAACACGTCCCGCCCGGATGCGTGCATCGTACATGGGCGTCCTGCCGCAAATCAGATGCATTGGTTCGACATTGTCGTTCCTTTCGAGTTTAAGAAGACCAAAGATCATAGCGCAAAGTATGACGTACGTCGTGAATATCTCTCTTAAACTATCCTTGACAAACTCCACTGCATCAGAATGAACGAAAGATGATATGGAGCCTACACCACATCATGCGTGAGGATCCACTTCGCCGTTTTGCCTTAGGGATCAGCATCGAGGACGCGGACATGAGAATTTGGTGTAGTAATCGAGCATTCCTTGCCATCTCGATGCCAATTGACTTCACGGCGGTATGGCACCTAATGCACCGCGTGTTCGTTTGCAGTCCTGATTGTGGTACCTAGGCAATCGACGATGTGATATCTCTCTTTTACCTGATTGGGAAAAAGAACAAAGAGGAGCTCGGATGGGATCCCACTGTTGAACGTGTCCACGATGGAACAAAAATTCAATACAGGTTCAAGATTGGCAACCGGTTCTTCACCACGACGCGTCCGCTTGCTACGTATGGTGCAGACGCGATGGTCGGGCGCGGTACCCGGGTATACGAAGCGCTGGATGAGAACAAAAATATTATTGCAATAAAGGACTCGTGGAGAGAGGAAGACCGTGAGCCGGAGGGCGCGATCCTGGAGAATATCTTCAAGGACATTCGGGACAAGTTAGGAGAGAAAGAGGCAGCAGAGGCGGCGAAATATTTTGTTGCAGTTCAGGTTTACGAAGACGTCGCCGTCTCTGGAGAGTGCGATAAAACATTTAACCTGAAGGGGGAAGGCGATATCTGCTTAGAGTGGATCACCATCAAAATCGACCCCATCCTCTCTGAAAGACGCCATTTACCCAGCAAGGGCCATATACCTGAGTCTGATTACACCCCAACCGAACTCGCACGGGTTCGTGCACCGAGTGCTGATATCCCGTGCAGGGTACACACTCGTACTGTTTTCGAGGATGTCGGGATCCCTCTTATGAAGGTGACTTGTCTGTCTGATGCTTTCACCTGTTTGTCTGGTGTACGGCAAGGTAAACAGGTTCGATTGCTCCCTTTGTCATCGACTACTTATGTGATGAATAGCCTTGTATTATGTGCACAAAGCCGGGTGGGTGCACCGTGATTTCAGTGTCGCCAACGCGTTATGGGCGGAAACGGATGACCAAATCGAGGGCCAGATGGTCGGCAAACTGACAGATTTCGAATATGCGAAAAAAGTCAACTCTGAAGTCTCGCATGATGTTCGAACGGTGAGGCATTATCGAATCTTTTAGACTGCGTACTCACGATTGGTAGGGAACAATGCACTTCATGGCTCTTGAGGTGGAATACCAGCAATACCTTTTTCTGCCAGAAGGTTCTCAGGTGCTACCCCTCGATCCACCATCACCATCATCAATCTGCGAACCTCCGTTTCGTATGAATCTCCTCCATGACCTCGAATCTCTATGGTGGGGCGCTATATGGATTTTATTTTACCACACGGACGCCGATTCCCCTGCTGAAAACCTCGATGCCCAGCTGAGGTACTTCAATCAGGCATTTCCTCGTGCGATCGCTCAAGGATCCCGCCAAAACTTCTTCACCAAGTTTCCTCAATTTCTGGCCGCCTACGGAACCCTTTCGGCGACATACAGATCTAAATGTGCTGCCGTCCTCAGACTGGGGGTCGTTCTCCGAAAGTTCTATGAGAAGGTGGAGAAGTCATTCCCCCTTCTGTTAATCGACGACAATCTCCTTCAGGATGTACACAAAGAGGTGTTGGATGCCTACTCTGATGCTTTAACGCAACTGAATGACTCTAACATCCGTCTACAACCTCTACATGAACTTCAGGAGACGAAAAGGAACTTAGACGATTCGCCCACTCATCGGGCAGCAAAGAAGGTGAGACGAGCAAAGTAACAATGGATGGCAACCAACTGGTCTTAATACATGCATTTCTGTTGTCCCTTGAGATATCTCGTAAACATCCCATGCACTACTGATTTTTGTACTACATCTACAGTGTCGATGACTTCGCTTGCCGGTATTCCGCGACCGAATAATGAACGTTAATGCTCAAGTTCCCCCGCGTATGTATATAATAATAAATTGCACTTCACTGGTTATGTACGACAGGGGAGAGCTATGTGCTACAGACGTGGCATCGTTGTTGTCGATGTTCCCGGCGGTAGTCGCCATGCCCAGGTGTCGTCCCTGAGCTGTGAGCATGGTAATGGTTGTGTTTGCAATGGGGTAGTCGTGGTCATGGTGACCAAGATCGGAGGGTGGAGGCGGTCGTGTGATCGTGGTCGTGGTGTCATCGCCATCATTGGTGGTGGAGGGGGTTGAATGTCATAGACCCTCTGTCGTGGGTAGTGATAGCATGGTCGTCGAAACTGACACATTGGGATAGTGGAGCCGTCGACGTTAATGGTAGTTGGTCGCCACCGTTCGCAGGCGGTGGTCGAAGCGGTGGTCGCCATTATTGGTGGTGAAGATAGTGGGTATCATGGATCGTGATCGTCGTGTTTGCAATAGAGGAATTGGTTGGGTGGTCAGTGGCCGAGGTAATGGCAGTTCAGTTGTCGTCGCCGTCTTTGGTGGTGGAGGTGATGGAGGTCGTGGCTGCGGTTGCCGTCGTCACCATCTGCATTCGGAATGGAGAAGGTGTTGTTGCCGTCGCCATTATTGATAGTGAGGTGGTAGTGGCAGTTGCCATTGCCACTGTATTGGTGCCAAAGGCGGTGAAGTGGTCGTGGTGGCCAGAATTGCGGTGGTGGTGGCGGATGTCGTCGTGGTCGTCGTGTCAGAGGTCAGCGAGATAGTGGTGGTGGTTGTCATCCTCATCCTCATGGGTCAGCGTGACAGTGGCGGCGGCGGATGTAATTGTTGGTGTTACGTGATGCTAATGGTGTTAGTGACCGTGTTGTGTCGCAAGTCAACGGTGTGCGGCAGTCAGGATCAGCAATTACAGGATGGCAACGTACCTGGGCCACCTAAACCACCCATCCAACCTGCCAGAGACGCAGACTCAAATTCGGACCTGTGAAAATGTAGCTGGATCTGAGAAGGCAACACAACTTACCTGCTAGAACACGCGCCAGTTGTGCAGCCACCCAGAACCACTTCAAAGCATGCCTGGATGGTCGTTAGACCCAGGTGTCAGGCGCTACAGGTCGAGGGGCTGTGGTAATGCAAAATGGTTGATACAAAGACGTGTGAAGTGCGAGATGACCAGCAACGATGGATGGGGACAGCACAGTAAGCTGCGCCAGCATCCACTCTGAATGACTTTAGGACTACCTGCAGAAACTCAGCGCATCTGCCACCCACACTAGAAATTCTATGTCCTAAGCTTCTTCCCATGCACTATATGCATGTTGTGTAACGCAAGCTCCACTTGAAATGGAATAGTCGGTCAGAAGAAGTGGCTTGAGAGGCGTGATTCTTTGGGACGGACGAATAATATGTACATACGACTCAATGCTGGTGTCCGTCTCGTCGAACTGTAAAGAAGTCTCCGGTTGTCTGAGCTGGAAAACCAGAGGACCGACTTTGGCCGGTGACCCCGCTCAGTCCTGCATTCATGCCAATGTGAATGCCAAGCACAGTAGTTACGCGAGACCCGTGCGTGCGTGTGAAGCATAGAGTCCGCGTTGTCGTCGTGCGCGCATGCATCGGATGCCTAGTAGTAGAAGGAAACAGCGTGAGAGACGGCATGCGGATACGCCTGTGAGGAATCTGACCAAGCAGTGTAAGTTGTTGAATGAGACATAAACTGCACCAGCAGAATGAGGTCGGTTGTCTGTGATACCAAACCTTGCGACGTGTTTAGTATATTGCTACAGGGTGTAGTCATGGATCGAGTAAATGAAGAGTTACCAATCAATATTGATCGTCAAACCAAGGCCAACGTCGCATGAAAAGAGCGAACGACGAGATCCAGGGGATTCCTCGACGTCCTGGACAGTACCATCAGGCAAATAGATCTGCTTGAGACCAACTTCAAGGCGTGTCCATTCGGATCCATCATATATATCATGTAGCCGCTCATCGGAGGATAGTGGTTGTCATGGTTCTTTGTCCTGAGAGGTGTCCCACATCACTCCGATGAAGGTGGGTCGCAATAGAAAACACTGTATTGCCTTGATGAGTGAGCAGTGATACCAGATATTTCACAGGGACACACTTGAGTTGCACGTCATCGGTCCGAGAGTTAGTACTACACTCGCGTTTAGTGCGGTATACTGTCCCCTTGCACCGTGGAACCTCGCACTGTGGTGATTCAAGTGCATCGATGTCCTTCGTGGTGTAAGTCTTGTAGCACTGGTCACATATAGGGATCTTTGATATGAAATCGTCAACTTGCAAGCCTAGGTGCTTCTTCAAGTTGCAACCGAACGTCGTGGGACAGGGAATGTCGGTAGTACACCACACAGCTCAATAAGATCCAGGCCATCTTGCAACTGATTCATCGTTTCTTCATACAGGTACTCTGGATGGGGCTGTGTGTTATCCCTGAACGAGTGGCTCCTCAGCTGCAGCAGCACCAGTGCCAGAAGCAGCGATTGAAACACCCAACATGCTGTCCACACGTGCGCTCTGCGTGCGTGTGACCCGCACGGGCTGCTGCTGGCTTGCAGCAGCAGCAGCCTGCCGCATCTGTGTCTGATACGCAAGCTGCTTCATCTGATGCTGCTCCATCGCAGCCCTCTCCAGATCCTCCACGCCTTTGAAAAGTTATGCGCATACCCTGCAAGCCACGGGTGAGCCATGATAGACCGCAGGTCCGCATGGCGCGTGGGTCAGGGACGAGCATCATCGACAGACGATCTCGGGCTTCGGGGGAAACGTAGTCAGGGAAGGATAGAGGTGTGTTGACAGTATATTTATACAGCAGATTGATGTTGTCTCTGTCCGGATTGGCAGGGTCGTCATCGAAGGGGAGATACCCCGCCAACATAGTGTACAGAATGATGCTGCAGGAACATATGTCAACTGCAGAGCCGACATAGAGCCCTTCTGAAATAACGAGCTCAGGAGCAGCATAGCACGGCGATCCACAGCTGGTCTGCATGAGATCGTCAGCACGATGTTCGAATCGGTGATGATGACGTTTCGATGGCGGTCGAGAAGGAGGTTTTCAAGTTTGAGGTTGCGATGGACGATTTTCATTTGGTGGATGTACCATACGCCCGAGACAAGCTGGGAAAACAACTTGGCAGCATCCTTTTCTTTGAGGTGGCAGTGTGCTAGGATGTGGTCAAATAGCTCTCCACCTGAGATGATACCGATGTACTTGTCCGTTTCGATGACATCGTACAGGCGGACGATGTTGGGGAGCTTAAGGGGTCTGTGTGCAGCCGCCATCATCGTCAGCGTCAGGGTAACCGGCACGGACGGAAAAGAAAGGGATGACGCACCCTCAGGACCTCGATCTCCCGCTCGACTTTGGACATCCTGAGCGACGGATCGATGCTTCCCCTGTGGATAATCTTGATGGCCACCTCCTCTCCCCACTGACAGTGCAGACCCAGCTTGACCTTTCCAAACTCCCCCTCGCCGAGCATTTGCAGGAGCAGGTGAGGGCCAAGTTTGTGGATCGTGCAGCATGGGTGGGCGGTCGCGTAGGTTACGGCAGCAGGGTGCGAGTAGACATCGTGGTATGCTGGGCTGTTTGCAGGGGCAGCATCGTCGGCCTGGGACTGGTGTGTGTGGGAGGCTCGCTGCTGACGACGAGACTGGGACTGTGACTGTGCGTGAGACTGAGACTGGGACTGGTGGGGCTGGGATGGAGACTGAGCCGAGACAAAGACAGGCCTCGAGACTCTCGACGGCGACGAGTCTGGAATCTGCAAACTGTTCATTGGATCCATTACGTTGTATGTGGCTGAGCTGACCACCCCTTACGTAATACTATCGGTGTACTCACTGGCGTCTCATTTGCTTTCGGAAGTTGCTTTTGAATCTGATCAAATGGCTGGTAAGCTAATGATGTGCAGCATGGACTGTATACATAGACTGATGAGGAATCAGATGTTAGAACATCAATATTGTCTATGTCTACCAGCTCCTCTGTCACATTTGGGGTGAAACAAGCAGCAGTGGCAGTGGCGGTGGCAACATCAGGAAAATGTAAAGGTCCTGATATAACCAGCCAGACCTTACAAGGACATGCCAACATGCACCTTAGGCACCAGTTTTCGGTGGCAATAGAGGTCTCTTAGATAGGTTCTTTTGTTGTGGGAAACCTATCTAAGAGACCAACCATCCGCACCGGATCTACCCGGCTGGCCCTGAATTTCCATTTTCTCGGCTGCCTGTCGGCAAATCCTTGTTACCTCCAGTATGCCGCCTCTGAGCCTCTATCAGCCCTCTGCAGACTTCCTACAGACCTCCCCCGACGATGGTCATCCATTCTCCCAGAGCCTCTCAAGCCATGTATTTATCATCAGTTTCATAAGTTCTCACGACTTGTCCTTTCTTTTTCTTCCTGATCATATGCGATGTCAGATCCCCGGCCTACTCGTTCGTTGCAAGCCATCACAACCAGGGGGCTGGGTTGGCACTTCACCAGCCCTTGAAAGGCGCGGGACAAGAAGAAGAGCTGGATGATCGTGCCCATTCCAGGACATGCTTCTAAACAGCAGAAACTCCTCGATGAACTCCAACTTTTACTAGCAGCCCCTCCAGAACCCGAGCAGCTGCCAAGCAGCACTGTCATTGCTGCATCTCCGATCCTTCAGCCAGAGGACCTGCTCGAAGTGCCCCCAATGGAGCTGGAAGATTTACTAGTCATGTCTGACAGTGAGGATGTGCCCCATGGCGCCACTGCGCAGCATATTCACACTACCTGCCCTACTGCCAGGTCAATCTCTTTGTGTGCTGCCTGGAAGGCTCTTATCCCTACTATCGTCGACCCTTTCCTCAAGTACATGGCAGCAATGCTTCACCAACTGTTAGCATCAGGAAACTGGGGAAGAGATGATATTCCCTGATACACATTATAAACATACATCAGAGTGATATTGTAATATACCTCAATATCAGCAATTAAACACCCTTACAATTTAGGGGGGAGCAAAATCGCGAAGCAATTTTGCGATTAGCCAGCTTAGTGACTGAGAGACAATGTAGAAAGGGAAGGTGGTTCCTGTGTGGGGACAGAAGACCGGGGACCTTTCGACTATGGAGTCTCATCAGCCCTTTCGTAATCTCTTATATACATAATCTGGCACTGAGTTTGAAACTCAACAATGCTGGGGTTGAAACGGCAACGTTTCGCATTGTTCCCCTTATCAGCCAATCAGTACTAAGCTGGCAAGCGTCTCCGATGCTGAGAACCATGTTGTGGGGGGCAGAGCGGCACTACACACAGCCTTCGTGAGAAGCGATAGTAACCCCTTGGGGGTACATCAGAGCGAGAGGCGTTACCTCGTTGCAGTGCTTCCATTGCATTGGACCATGAGGCCGAGCCCTATCCCAGTGTCACGCACCAAACAGGTTTGGTACAGTGAACATGGAAGATAACGTCAATATCAAACGATCCTGATGCAAAGGATGAGCACGACGGAGCCTCATCGTAGCCATCTATCGCACAAGAAGACTATTCTGATGCAAGAGATGACTGCCAACGCTGACAGTCATCACTCGCACAAGAACCGCCAAGAAGCAGAAGAAACTGAAGGAATAACG
>Ga0307518_10000364_pt1 | contig 34478 bp, 20 predicted proteins | sample 25_EM_MG_FD_203889 | JGI IMG/M metagenome (GOLD analysis project Ga0307518, IMG submission 203889) | Populus trichocarpa ectomycorrhiza microbial communities from riparian zone in the Pacific Northwest, United States - 25_EM | ecosystem: Host-associated > Plants > Roots > Unclassified | place... | reverse complement strand
TTAAACAGTTTAATTTGATGGGCCGAGCCCAATAGTGGGATGTCCTAAGGTTTACTATTTATATGTTCTATCATTTTGAGACATGACATTATTGATGATTAATGAAAATTGCAGATTTTGCATCTCCTTACTCTCCTCTCTTCTCTTCTTTGGCTTTCTTCTTCTTCTAGGCTTCTTTCTTTTCCCGGCTTTATTTCTTTTGTTTGTTGTCCCGCGTCATTAACTCAGGTAAAACGTTTAATGAGTGATAATATATTTCCTTTTGCGTAACCAGTCTCGAACTATAAAATCTTTGTTGACCAGTTGGGGTTCCTAATGACTATAATACTAGGTGGTGACTCCTTAAACAAGACCTTTTATATCTAAGAACAAGATGTCATAAAATCTGTTCTTTTTCATGAAATGAATTTTTAAAAAGTCGTTGCGATGTCGAATGCGGCAAAGATGTGTAAGTGTAATTAGTATGAGATCTTATACTCTTGTGTTAAAATAGAAAAATTTAATTTAGCACAACTTTAAGTATGCTAAGATTGATGGTTTCTAGTTGGTTTTTCTTTTGGAATAGATTTTATATCATGTATATTCAAAATCTCTCTTATTTTGCATAAAAGTGTACACACACACACACACACACAAACATCCAAAAGAAACTAGTTGTTTATAGTTGTTGGAAGGCCTCTAATAGTTAAATTGGTCGATTGGTTCAGCTTAAAAACTAGTTTTGCCAGTTTCATACCTAGTGAAACTTGAATCAATTAAATGTATATCAATTCTATTTATGCATGCAATGTGAAGTGTGTGAGTTCATTTTAGTTTGCTTATTGAGTAAGATATAAAGATTTAATAATAGGCTTTAAAATGAATCCTTAATAACCAAGTCTTCACTTATTTTGTTTCCTGGACTTGTTGATGAATTTTTTCATTTAATTTCATATGTTTGTTTATATAATTTTTATATAAAACATGTTGAAACTTAATCTAATTTAAACATATCATTAATGGCTATAATAAATTTTGTTAACCTTTTAAACCATGCTCTTTATAATTGTTTCAATCCACGTAATAATATCTTCAACTTGCACATCTTCTAACTATGCTTTTTATGAATCTTGTATTCTCGTGAGAGATCTATGTAGATTTTTTTTGAATAATTCTTCATGCTGAAAGGCATTATTATCATTAAATTATTATAATGGTCAATCTAAGCTCGCAACTAAAGACAATTATAATATTTGTAATAATCATCTTTCATGTTATAATAAAACATAAAAGGATTTCCAACATATAGACGATGAAATGAAGATGCTCATCAATCACAATTATAATATCATTATAAATATTAATTAACTTAGTTTTTACCTTTTTTTTATTATTATAATCAAGGAGAGAATGATTTAACGTATTGGTTTTTGTTCAGAGGATTCAAAGACTTTCCAAAAAAAAAAAAAAAGATAACAATAGAAGAATAATAAGAGATTCGAGGATTTTAGAAATCTAGCTCCGAAGTTATTATATTTTCAATAGAAAAAAAAAAACTCTTCTGGTTTTTTTATTGAGAGAACGAGAAAGGTACAATAACATATACACACACCAAATTAATTTTAAAAATTAATTATATAGTGAAATCATGAACTTAATAATTAAAAAATTAACTCTAAATACATACACATGAAATAAAATAAAAAATCTCAACATGGTCTCCTCTACATCATACTTGGATAACACATTGTACTGAACTGACGGCTGTTGAAATTGGATAAGAGTAGGCTTGGAATACGAGTGTTGAAAGAACTTCAATTAGAAGTTGATTCCCATGAAATCATCGTGGAGATGTTTTGCTGATGGCACAGCTATCCTTTCAAACTTGTACACGAGGTAGATGACCATTGACTGCTTAATTCGAACCCATCATCACCTCCACGTATATATTTACTTGGGCGAATTGATGACTAATTTCCACTTGTTTCAATACTCTGTTTTAGGCAAGCTCCCGAAAGAAATTGCACGCTCTTAAATGTATGGCGTAAGCAGCTTAGTTTTCAAAGATAGATATGTACAGTTTCATGCTAAGGTCGGCAGCATGACGCAGCTAATGAGCTCAAAACTAATCAGAAAACTTGGGATACCTCATGTCATACACTTTTCTCTGGAAACGACAGATTTCCCCGGCAGCTAGAGCGTTTCAATTCAACTTTTTGAACCACCTCCATTTGAATCCTGAACAGCTGGTAACTTTGCTGTTTTTATCCACACGCAGCAGGCTACAAAAATACAAAAAACCCAACTCCTATCTATTTGTCATCTTTAAAGGGTGCGTAATTTGTGATAAAAATTATTTTTTAAAGCATTTTTTATTTAGAAACATATTAAAATAATATATTTTTTAAAAAAAATCATTCGTAATATATAAAAGAAATTTAAATTTTGATCGATTTTCGTTTGAGCTGCAATCCCAGACAGCGAGTGTGCTGGTCAACTTCCAAGTAAATATGAAATTCCTTTGTTCAGGCTTCAGACCTAACTTTTGTCCACCAAAACTTTCACTGTCACTTCACTATATAAGCTCTACTAATTCCCTCATAACCTTAGTAATAACATTGTAACATTGGTAGAGATAGCAAGCTAAAAAGGTTTTTTTCTTCAAATGGCGGGGGCTGATTTTAGAAGTAGTGATGGTGGTGGTGGTGGTGGTGGTTGGAGAGAGATGAAGAGATTCGGCTTGCAAGTTCTTTTGGGGCGGTGGTTCATGGTCTTTGCCTCATTCTTGATCATGGCCATGTCTGGTGCCACCTACATGTTTAGTCTATACTCTACTGATATCAAGAGGTCGTTAGGCTATGACCAATCCACGCTCAATTTGCTAAGCTTCTTCAAGGACGTGGGTGGAAATGTTGGACTCCTGCCAGGGGTCATCAATGAAGTTTCACCTCCATGGGTGATTCTATCTGCAGGAGTGGTCATGAATTTCTTCGGTTATTTCATGATTTGGCTTGCTATTACTGGCAAAATTGCCAAGCCAAAAGTTTGGCAGATGTGTCTTTATATTTGTATTGGGGCAAACTCACAGACATTTGCCACTACTGGAGCTTTAGTCACCTGCGTCAAGAACTTCCCAGAAAGCAGAGGAAGTGTTTTAGGCTTGTTGAAGGGGTTTGTTGGTCTAAGTGGTGCAATTATGACACAAGTTTACCATGCTTTCTATGGAGATGACTCGAAGGCTTTTATCTTGCTTATTGCCTGGCTTCCAGCTGCTGTTTCTTTCATTTTTCTTCGCACAATTCGGATCATGAAGATTGTTCGCCAAGCAAATGAGATCAAAGTTTTCTACCAACTCCTCTATATTTCGCTTGGCCTTGCCGGTTTTCTCATGATTTTGATCATCATACAGAACAAGTTCAGGTTTACCAGGATTGAGTATATCGGAGGTGCTATTGTTGTTCTTATCCTACTTTTTCTCCCTGTAGCTGTTGCTATAAAAGAGGAATATGATATCTGGAAGAGCAAAAAGGTAGTTTTCAGTGACCCTTCTCAAGTGAAAATTGTGACCGAAAATCCACCAGAAGTAGAATTGCCACTATCAACACAACCACCGGAATCATTACCGTCCAATGCTTCTGATCCTGCTGCAACGTCTGCAGAGAAGCAAACTTCTTGCTTTGAAAACATTTTCAAGCCACCAGAAAGGGGCGAAGACTACACCATATTGCAAGCACTTTTCAGCCTTGACATGTTGGTACTCTTTATTGCAGCAACTTGTGGCATTGGAGGCACATTAACTGCAGTTGACAACTTGGGTCAGATTGGCCATTCACTAGGCTATCCGAGTCGTAGTATCACTACCTTTGTGTCACTTGTTAGCATATGGAACTATCTTGGTCGAGTAGTGTCTGGTTTCGCCTCAGAGATCTTGCTGAAGAAGTACAAGATCCCTCGTCCTCTATTGCTTTCGATTGTGCTTCTCTTCACTTGTGCTGGCCATATTCTAATTGCCTTCCCTTCTTCAAATTCTCTCTACTTCGCATCAGTAATCCTCGGGTTCTGCTTTGGAGCACAGTGGCCATTAATGTATGCCATCATATCTGAGATTTTTGGCCTCAAGTACTATTCCACGTTGTACAATTTTGGTGCTGTTGCTAGCCCTGTTGGTTCGTACATTCTTAATGTGGTAATTGCTGGTGACTTGTATGATAAAGAAGCATCAAAGCAAATGAAGGCCTTGGGTCTTAAAAGGAACGCAGGCGAGGACTTGACATGCAACGGTGTGCAGTGTTACAGAATGTCTTCTATAATAATTACTGCAGCGACATTGTTTGGAAGCTTTGCTTCGTTTATTTTGACCCTAAGGACCAGAAAATTCTACAAAGGTGATATCTATAAGAAATTCAGAGATGAAGCCGAGGGTGCCGAGAATGTTACAGGTTCATCTGGAATTACAAAAGAGGAGAGAAAGTGCGAAGCCAGAGGAGGTCATCAGTAGCTAGCTCGTTGCAGAAATGACACCATGCCACTTCCCCTGCAATGGTCAACATCAGTTCATAGATAGATTAACATAATACATGATATTTGGTTGGATTTGGACTCTTGTTAGCATTTCAAGTTAAAAAAAAGAAGAACAACGGAGGATTTAGCTTGCACCACAACACATAACCATTGTGGCCGCTGGTGTAAGCTCAGTTTGTTAAATAGAACCAAGTCTTAATTGATACCGCTGGTGTTGCCAAGCTTTTTGCTGCTGTGATATCTGCTCTCTTCCAAGTTAATGCCAAGCTTTTTGCTGCTGTGATATCCTTGTGACCCAAAAAAAAGAAAAAAAAAAGGCCCTTGTTGATTTAAGTCTTAATTTAATTAGTTTTTTTTCAAATATCTAATTTCAATTTAACAATATCATGAAAAATAAAATAAAAATAAAAACTAAATAAATCAACCACTGATGCGTCATTACTGGTTATCAAATGCGTTGATGATAAGCACTAAAGCTGTGTTTTTCTATAAAAAAAAATGAATATTTTTATGTTTTTATATTATTTTAATATGATGTCAAATTTTTTTAAAAAAAATATGAATTTTTAAAAAACAATTATTATTACACTGTTAAATATCATTTACATTATTATATGCTATGTTTGATACCATTTTAAATGGGTCAAAATTTATTAATCATACCTAAAGAAATATTAATTAAATTAAGTTACGAATATCAAAATTTTATTTCCTATTTAAAATTGAAAACCTTTAGTGTAATAATGTTTTTTAAAATAAAACAGTAGTTGCTCCATACCTGACTCAGTCAACCCTTGGCTTATAAGCCACGTTTATAACAACCAACTACACTGCTCTTGTCCCCTTTTATATATATATATATATAACAGATATAAAGAGGTTTCCTTTTTATTAATTAGTTGCCAAATAATATGTAATAAAATCCGTCCATACTGATACTATGATAGTATGATTCTTTCGTCACTTCTTTAATTTTATTTCGTTTTCTTAATTATCCTCTACTGTCTTCACACACTCTTCCTCTCTCTTCTAGACATATCTCTCTGTCTCGCTGTCTCTCTATCGGATCAATCGCCTCCGTCCGATGAACTGACCAGCATTTCATCCATCAGTTCAAATGACTCCTCTTTAGGTTTCGCCTCCGGTCAAATCTCTCTGCGGTTCGTTTCTCAATCCGGTACAATTCATTTCAAATCCCTAGCTCAGATACAATTAATCCTCTTTTTTTGCTTGTTGCTTAAATGATTTTTAATGACTGGATCAAACATTTGATTCACTCTTATGGGTTATTATTCCCTGTTCACTGGTCCATCAAAATTTTGAATCACCACCGCCTGGTTGTTCCACCCTAATTAATCAATCGCAATTTTTTTTAGGGTTAGGGTCTGTTGCTGTTATTTGAATTGACTAATGTTGAGGAAAATCATGAAAGGAGGGCATCGGAAGCCCTCTAAATCAGACGATAATGATTTCGGGTTCGGGCCACCACCGAACTCCGGGTCTGGTCCCGCAAACAATGTGGTGGTTAACCATTCGTCCCGGGCTGCTCCTGGCCCTCCAAGCCCACGCTATGGGCCTACAGTCATTACTCCGCCGCCAATGAACACGGTGGAGCCTCTCCCTTTCTTCCGGGATGTGCCGGTTTCTGAACGTCCGAACCTGTTCTTACGGAAACTCCAGCTATGCTGCTTCCATTTTGACTTTACGGATACCTTAAAATCGATGCGAGAGAAGGAAATCAAGAGGCAAACTTTATTGGAGCTTGTGGATTTTATTCAATCGGGTTCGGGAAAGATTACTGAGAATTGTCAAGAGGAAATGATAAAAATGGTTTCAGTGAATATATTCCGGTGCTTGCCTCCGCATGAAAATACAGGGCAAGAACCCACTGATCCTGAAGAGGAGGAGCCTTATTTGGAACCATCTTGGCCTCATTTGCAGCTTGTTTATGAGCTTCTTTTAAGATATGTTGTGATGTCCGATACAGACACCAAGGTTGCCAAGAGGTATGTTGATCATTCGTTTGTGTTGAAGTTGCTTGATTTGTTTGATTCTGAGGATCCGCGAGAGAGGGAGTATTTGAAGACTATTCTTCATAGGATTTATGGCAAGTTTATGGTGCATCGTCCTTTTATTAGGAAGGCTATAAATAATATTTTCTATCGGTTTATCTACGAGACTGAGAGGCACAGTGGGATTGGGGAACTGTTGGAGATTCTAGGGAGTATTATAAATGGGTTTGCGCTGCCAATGAAAGAGGAACATAAGTTGTTCCTTGTAAGGGCGCTTATACCATTGCATAAACCAAAGCAGATATCTGTGTACCACCACCAGCTGTCATATTGCATCATTCAATTTGTTGAAAAGGATTACAAGCTGGCTGATACGGTTATTAGGGGTTTCTTGAAGTATTGGCCAGTGACTAATTGTCAAAAGGAAGTTCTCTTCCTTGGAGAACTTGAAGAAGTGCTGGAGGCAACACAGTCTGCAGAGTTTCAGCGTTGTATGGTCCCTCTTTTAAGACAGATTGCACGTTGCCTTACCAGCTCCCATTTTCAGGTTTGTGATTGTTACAACTTGCTAAGCTCGTAAACTTTATTTGTTATAAATTTTGATAAGTTAGTACAAACGTGCCTTTGGATGTGTTTCCAAATGGTAAATGTGCATTTGTTTCCAAGAGAGCAATTCATTGGTTGTTTGAGATAAATGGTTTTTTTTATGATGTATCTATTGCTTGTTCTGTGTGTATGATGAACTTTTATTCTTATTCTTTTTTATTTATATTTTTTGTTTCTTTCTGCGTGCAAAATTCCTCTCCTTGCTACATTTTCACTTTCGCATTATACATATAATTTGTACCCTTGTCAGTCATAACATTTGCTGGTCTTTGGTGAATCAGTATTATACCTAGATTTACTGGCAATCCACTTTGTTGGCTACTGCTTTTCCCCATATAGAAACTTGATCATGGACCCGCCATTGTCTTATTATTTTTATGTCGCTAGTGAGGTGTTTAATGTTAGTAATATTACTTACATTCTATTTGAAAGGACAAATCAGAAGCTTTTACCTTTTATTTTCCATGGGAAACTTTCTTCTTCATTTTATCTAATGGCTGTGGTATTCTTTGCCCATGTGTGTTCTTCTTACTGTCCATGAATTATTTGCAACTGTTCTAAACTCCAGTTGCCTTTCATGATCATACTAGGTTTATCCCTTTCTTGTTTCCCTTGCAATCATGGAGAAAGTAGACTTGACAATTTTATTTATTTAATTTTAAAAAAGGAAATATGTGGGTTAATGTGATTACTAACTGTACCCATGAGGTTGCGTGTTGTTGTTCCTGTTTCTTCTGAACTGAATTGGATCAAAAGCTAGTTCTGTTGTAAGGTCATCAACTGCAGTTTTAAAGTTCTTATTCTTCCATCTCAGCACTTGCTCTTAGTGTGTTTCTGAAATCTGAGTTGCAAAAATCATTTTTGTCATGTATTCTCTTGCAGTGAATGCTGCTTGATGCTTATGACTGTTGTCCATTTTTGTCTCTTCTTGCTTACAAGATTTCCACCTTCGATCTGCTAGCCATGATTAATGAAAGTGAAAACCAAAAAAGTTTTATTTTGGAGCTGCTATCTTCCCACTCTCAACTTTTCGTTTCAATTTTTTTTTTTTATTGAAAGCTTCTCGTTTGTAGAAGTTTTAGGTCAGTTCTAGTGTTTCTTGAGAATTTGCTGAGTCACGAGTTATTGCTTCACCATAATTGTATTTTAAGATCCTGTGTGTTCAAGATATTTTATTCTTTGGGATTAATTCTTCATGAAGTCAATCGATGGTAGTTGTTGATTTGTAGCTATGGTGTTTCCCTGATGGGAGCGCACAGGGTTGCTTCTTAATTTCCTTTGATATCATGTTTCTTTTTCTGTCTGAATTCACTTTTTGATTGTTCTTGTGTTCATTTTCAGAATTTTCTTTTAGCCAAAAAACAAAAATAGTTTGTCAATAAAAGCAAAAAAAAAAAGTTAGTTTGCCAAAATTTATTGTTTTTAATTTCCAAATTACACATGGGATTTGATATTTAAACCAATGTTTGGTTGTTGTATTTTAGTGGTGAAATCATTCACTTGGACTCTTTAAAGGTTCCAGATAATTAGCAAGGGTGATTGCACCTGCTGATTCAGTAATGCATATTTGTATATTGCTGCTGGAAATTTGGTTTGTGGTTGAGAACCATTTACCCAGTTTCATTTTTTTTTTTAAAAAAAAAAGTGTAAAATCAAAGTTATGTGGTGGATGCATGAGACTAAACCTCAACTTTCATTTTGTCAAGGATTCTTTGAGCTGTACTGCAATTGACCTTGTTGCCACAAGATTTGTTCCCATCTATTTGGCTTGCCTTCTTTCTTTTTCCAGATGGCCTTCTGTAATTGTTGAGAAGCCTGTCAGATACTCTCCACACATGTACTTGACATTGATTTTAGTCACTTTATTGGAATAGCAATAGCGTATTTTATTTTAGAAGTCTTTGCTCAGGTAAATTTCTGTTGGCAGGTTGCTGAACGAGCTCTTTTTTTGTGGAATAATGAGCACATAGTGGATTTAATTGCCCAGAATCGAACTGTCGTATTACCAATTATATTTGAGGCGTTGGAAAAGAATATCCAGAGTCACTGGAACCAGGCAGTTCATGGACTATCTGTTAATATTCGGAAAATGTTCTTAGACATGGATACGGAGTTATTTGAAGTGTGTCAGAGGCAGTATGCAGAGAAAGAGTCTAGGGCCAGAGATGTGGAAGAGCAGCGAGAATTGACATGGAAGAGACTGGCTGATGTGGCAGCACAGAGAGGGGGGGAGGATATGATCACTGTTTAACTGATTTCTCTGGGTCAGACGGTCATGGTCCATGCGAAAAATGGATGGATGGCAGGCGAGGGAAGTGCTCGAGGATATTATTCTTTTTCTAATTTTTTTTTCTATCTTATTTTTTTTCATCTCGATCCAATCATTAAAAATGTCAGAAAAATCAGCCATAGTTGTAATTTAAAATGTATGGAATTTGTTAGCAATATGCTGCGCGCATGAAGAATGATTTGTGATCATCTCTTTTGATTTTTTTTTTCCTTTTTGTCAAAGAATCTGCTTGTCATAAAAGGTTGGTAGGGAATCTCTTTTTCAGGTGAACTATTTAGGAGTAGGTATTCGAGTGAGATGGTCTTGCACAGCGGAACGCCTAGCTTTGTGAATTGTGATGATACCCCGTGCAGGAACTACTGCATCGAATACTCTAATAATATATTATGCTAATGTATATTTTATTTAGTGGCGTTAAAAAAGAGGGTTGGTAACTTGGTTTTGAGTTCTATTCTTGCTGTGTTAAGCAAATAATGGATGAAGGGATGAAAACTGTATCAGTGTATGCCCTGGCCGTGGTGTGGACAAGTGTTTTTTACCCCTCTTTTCAAGCTGGGAGAAAAACTTTCATTCTTGGAGCATTGTTTATAAAATGTAAATGTTTTTTAATAAATTTGAAAATTTATTTATTTATTTTAAATTAATTTTTTTTTTGTGTTTTTAGATTATTTTAATGTATTGATGTGAAAAATAATTTTTAAAAAATAAAAAATATTATTTTGATATATTTTTTTAGTAAAATACACTTTGAAAAACAATCATTAAAATATTCTTAAATACCCTTTTAATTTGTCATGGTTCTGTTTATTCGTCCTATTAAACCTAGGATATTTAGGGATTGTTTGGTGAATTAAAATTTTGTTATTTTTTAAAATTATTTTTTTTGTTTGTATTTTGTTAATGTTAAAAATAAAATTTTAAAAATATTACTTTAATATATTTTTAAACAAAATAATATTTTAAAAAATAATATCAAATAGCAGCCCTGGATTTTTTTTTTTTCGTTTTGCTTTCAGAGTTTTAAACGTAAGGACACATGACATGACACCATAAAATGAGTCTGAAGAGGGTAGGAGCATGTATTCGGCCTAAACAGTACGTGAAAGAAGAATATTTTTTAATCAGTTTACAGTATTTTTAACACATCTCAACGGGCGTAATTAATCCGAAGTGAGCGCCATTCCGTAAGGGTGAATCAGGACAGTCATGAAAATCACCGATCCTGTGGGAGAACCCTTTGAAAAATGGCAAGAGCACTGAGGAGAACGATGGCAGTTTTGTGTGCAAAGCTAGGGAAAGAGGGGTCCGCTACAACACAGCAACTTTATAACCTCGAGAGAGAGTCAATCCATATAGATATATAGCAACCATCCATATCCCATTCCAATCTGGACTCTATTCTTCCTTTCTTTTTCTTTTTTTCGACGCCGCGTATTCTTGTTCTGATAAGTAAGAAATTACCTTCAAGCTAGGACACATTGAAGAGCATGTGTAAAGCATAGGGCTTGTTTGCATTTGAATGAGTAAGCGATGCCATTGAATCAGTTCTTAGAGGAGGAATTACACCATTGTTATCGGAATCTGTGTACAAGCTGCTATCGATTAGGCGTCGAGACGCTTTTCACACGTCTTTTCGAAGAAGCTGTGATTGGTGCGGTTTTATGAGAGCATAGTAATGGAGAAGTAATAGCCGAAATAGGATTCAGTGCTGGCTAGATTTGACACAGGTTTGCCGTAATGCTAAAACTATGGCGAATGCATCTATCGTCATTAACATCTTCTTCTTATGATGCTTTCCATGGTAGCTAGGCTGACGTCCTGGTGGCTTAGCATGGACACTAGGAGAAGGCCTTACTACTCTTTGTCGGAAGGGCTGGGCTAGCTATTAGATGGGAACAATCCCACACCTGGACCAGGCGTGAAGCGATGAGATCATGAGACGATTTTTGTCTCTTAATTTACAGGGTTAGATTCTCTAAAACCATAACGATTAATTGACTGTTGTGTGAGGAGATTGATATGACTTGCTACCGTACTTCACCTAGTAACGAGACTGGATTCTATAAAGCTTAAAAGGGAGTACCCCCTAGGGAGATAGGAATCGATTGAAGTGCATATTGGTTCAGAAATACGATAGTATACCAACCATTAAATCCAACAACAAGAAAATTCAGTAACAAAATTCTATAAATTTAACCCAAAAAAAAAATTAGATAAGAGTTTTTTTTATTTAAAAATTATTCTCAAATTTTTATCTTGTTTAAAAATACCCGCAAAAAATTATAATAACTAAACACAATAAATTTTCACATTTTATAATTACATGTAATCTTTGTAAATAAATAAACATATATATATATACACACACACACGCAAAAGAAATATGAAATATTTAAATATATATGTTCTAGCAATTGAAATCCTGAAATATGTTAACATAACTCATCTATCTAACTACGTCTATGTCATTTACTAGATAGTTCGAGTTCATCAATAGCACGACTACATTCTACTCTTGCTCCTGCTTAAGTGACCTCATTTTGCATCACCATATCCTTTAGAGTTAAACTCTCTTCAAAGTTATTAAGTTCATTGCGGCAAACATTGAACCACTAAGATGCATAGGCATATACTCTGTGTTCTTCATCATTATTACAAAGCACAGATATGGCCTCTCGACCCTCTCATGGAAACAAGCCAACCTAATATTGATAAAATATTAATGTGAAATTAAAAGACCAATAAATAAAATAAACTTTTTAACATATATTAATTCTAAAAAGATTCGATTACTTATAGTATTTTGAATCCGTTGAACATGTTGCTCGTATTATATGTATGTAGGTGGAGGAACCTACCTGGGATCCGGTGTAATGACCCGATGTGTGATACTCATATACCAAATTATATATTCCTTCTCTATAATCACAAGATGCATCTCTGTAAATATTTCATTACTCTATGCATCCTATTGTAATATATAAGCTTCATGACGGCTTAGCCAGTCGTAATTATTGTTTCTACCCTGATGATTAATGGCGTGCAATGCATTACTTGTATTGATTTTGACCGGAATGTGCTATTTGTAGTCGAATTATCGCATTACCAGATCTGGGCAATGTAGCACAACCATCTCAAAAAAAAAATAGGACCACCAATGTTCATATATTCATCTCGCGAGTGCAAATAATCGAAGCAACTGCCAGTCTTTAATATTCATAAGACGTCCACATGATCTGTAAAAGATAAATTTCTTAAATATTAAACAACAATAATTTGGTGAAGTTAAGTTTTTTCTTTAATAAATGGTTCAAAAAAATACCTAGATAGACTACTACTTATACATAAGGCGTTCACATGACCTGTAAAAAATAAATTTCTTAAATATTAAACAATAATAATTTGGTGAAGTTAAGTTTTTTTTTTTAACAAATGGTTCAAAAAAAATCTGGATAGGCTACTGCCTATCTAGCTTATTATGATAAAATAACAACACATGTGTTAGATTATTATCAAATACTCTACTAACACACCACCTAACATTATAAATATGTCAGTTTAATTGTATTTTTAAAGTTACAATTAGACAACATAAATGCATATAATTGCAAAATAACATTGCAATACATGCATCATAGTGGGAGCTAAAGTGTTACCCCTATAGTTTGAACAGTCATAAGTGGCAATCTAGGCATTTAGAACCGATCCACATGAAGATGCTCCCAAGGCTATAATTGTTATTAAATTAAAAAAAAATGAGTTATTTATTTTATGTTAACAACAAATATTTAAAATTTAAATAGTTATTTTAAATTCTTTGATTCATACATATAGAAGTAGAAAACATCCCCCAACCTATTTGGCCCCCTTTCATGCATGCAAGACATTAATGTATGTACAAACATGCCAATAGAAAAGATTCCCAGTTATAGGTAGGAATGACATTAAAATCATTCAGAAACGTTATATAAATTAAAAGCATATATCTCTCCGTGAAAGTCTGTAAATAATAATACACTGTCAAATAGATGTAATATATATGACCTAGCATACCTAAATAACACATTAAAATTATCATACTAATTCACATATACTTAACAAATAATCAACACATTCAAATCATAATTTAATAGATATCTCTGCAAGACCTCGTCGTTATAATCATCTAGTAGTGTGGTAAATATCTTATTAATTATTCCATTTAAGACGCATGTCACCCTCTTCAATTTTTAGAAGGAGAGGGTGCCACTCTAAATACATGCTTACACAATGCAATTTGATTATGCACGCCAGTAGATGTGACTACTTGTCCATCAATAGGAAGTTCAAAAAAAATTGCAACGTCCTATAGTCATCTCCCCATGCCTAAGATGGAATGTGTGTATCTCACGTATCCATTGCTCAATTAGTGCATGGATCAAGTCGTGATCAAATTTGATGGCTCACATTGTTCTTCACATTCGGGTCCTTCAAGAGTGCGACTGAGCTTTCAATTTTGCACTCAAATTCCTTTAACTTATCTTTGCTAATCAAATTGTTGCTCCTTTTTCATTTTTTATTTTTTAAAAATAAAAAGAATGATTTTTTTTAGAAAACCCAACATTGGATTATGACACCCCATATATAAAGAAAAATCTGCGGAAATTTTGACAAAAACTTCAGTAGAGAATATATCAATCTTAAATGATTAACAACAATTGAAACATGACTTGTTGAGATAAAAAGAAATTACTGTTTTTTATAAATCAATCTTGAATGTTTATTGTGAAAATATATTAAAAGTAGGGTCGTTACATGAACCATCTCAACCCGATGATTTTCATAGCCCAAACTTCAAACTAATCGTGTGAGAGTTATCATGACATGATCAAATCAATTTGATTAGTCAAAAACAACCAAGATGACTAATGAAAAGTGGCTTGGCTTAAAAAAAAAGAAAGAATCAACATGACATATTTTTTGTTTAGTTTTGAGGCAAAAACATATCAAAGCACCTTTAGTCAACCAGCGTTAAGCTAAATCATGACTTGGATCATGGGCACAATTAGAATACTTAGTCAACTATCATTTTCTTTCTCATTCCCTTTATCTCTCCCCGATTGTGCCTTCAATTATCCTTAGGTTGGATTGTATTTGAGTCTAAATTGAAAATTTATTAGATAATTAGAGACTTAATAGAAAGAAAAGGGTTTGGATCCAAGGGGGATGAAATTTAGGACTCAAGATACAATCAAGGACCAAAATCAACGAAGGGAGGAAAAAAAAAAAAAAAAGAGGCTTGTGAGCCCCGTCGCATTTCATAGCGTGTGGGTCTCCAAAAATGGTTTTTCTTGGTGTTCTTGGAAGCATCTTGGTAGCGGTGTTAGTACAGGTGGGCACTTGATGGCTAGGTTTTGCTACGGTGGTGTTGAGGAATGATTTTTGGTTTCTCTTGATAAGCCTATTAAATTTGCATTCAATCAGTTTTTCCTTATAATTTTTTCAGATATGTTCACTAGAACGAAAAATAGATTTTTTTTTTGTTTTCTTTTTTTTTATAAAAAAAAAAAAGAAAGAAAGAAAAAACAAGCCACAAAATTTAATAACTTGAAAAACAAGATTATTGTTTTTTATGTCTAAACCAATTTCATTTTATCTGGCCATTGCACCCACCTCCCTTCCCCCCATCTCATCTCATCTAACCTCATCTATCCATCTATGAAGCCTATCTTCCCTTCCTAACCTTACGTTTGCTTCTTCCTTGGCATAGTAATCTCCTCCTCTTTCAATATCTTGCATTTATTCAATCATCAGTTAAAAAAACCCTAATTGGAAGTGCAAGTATTAGAGAGGTATGTCAAAAAAAGGTGGAACAACCCCTGGGCTTCAAAAGGATGTCCCATGGAGAGTATCCACTTCAAAACCCATTCCCAAAATTCACCACTCTCCTATTCTCCGCGTCTCTCAAAACCCATTTTGCGATTATGCCCTCTCTGTCATGAAGCACCCTAATCCCATTGGAACTGGCTTAGCTACTGAAGCGCTTGTGGAAGCTGCTGGTCCTGATTGTATCGTCCCTGGCCAGATTACACCCTTTCGTGTACTTGGTCTTAAGGTCTTCTTCTTCCTTTTCATTGATTTTAAGTTCTTTCTTTCCTTTTTCGTTCATCAGCTCTTACTTCTCCTGGGATTTTTCTACAACCTACTGTTCTTATTCAACTAATTGTTTTCTCAACGTATAGAAGTGTGACTTGACGACAATCCCTTTGTTAAACTTTCTTGTAATTGGAATTAATAGTTTTTGGTCCGAACTCTGGACTAATAGGTTAATCAACCAGGTTAAATTACCTAGAGCTTTTAATGGTGACGAGTGAGCAGGTATCGATTCCAATTTCGAATAGTGATTCATATAATTGAATTGGAATAATCTAGGATTTTTTTAGGTTTATACGGTTGACTTGGGCCTTTTATAATGTATTGGAGGAACTTCTCTTATGTTTGAGTCATGCTCTGTGTCGCAGCTTATTTGCATAAAGCAATCTGGCGAACAGAACTTATTTCTGCAATTTCTTACTGTCTAATGCTTGAAAGTTCTCGGGGTTATTTTTCATAATTACCTGTTTAATTTATTAGTTTTTTTTTCCCTTTAACAGGTTTGGCCTATTGAGTTTGACTTGAAATTTATGGAACCTGTTGGACGAGAACTTAAGTTACTTGGAAAGGTAACTGTAAATCTCAGCATAACTTTGTTCTAGTAATCGTGTTAATGATATTCGAATATAGTGATGTTTTTGAAGTTGAAACAGCCATGCCCATACATGGACCATCATGTTTTTTGCATGTTCAATTAGGTTTAGGTTTTGCTGAAAGGGTCTTACATCTTGCAATTCCAACAATTAAATCCTTAAATTGTCATTACTACCCTGGTTGCATAAAGTGAAAATTGACTTAAAAGTAATATTAGAATATCTCTACTCGTGTCAATTTCAATAGCCTCAAGAAATTCCTTCAAACGGGTCAATTCCACTTTCACAAACTGTGAGCATGAGGTGTGGTTCCTGAATCTCCAATCATCCAGTCAGCATTTGCCTGATTACTATGGTTCTGCAGATCCCTTCTTTGCAACTAATTGACATTTCCATAAATACCAGTGGAGTTATGTATGAGAAATAGACCTTGCATGGTAGTTGAGAAGTTGGAGAAGAACTGATCCCTGCTTTTTAATGTTTGATTCTGGTGGAATGGCTCAGTCTGTCCTTGTATAATGGAGTGAGTCTCCAATATGTCCTTATATCCCGAATTGAGTCAATTTTATCCTTCTAAAATGACTAAGTTTCCAATCTATCATTTTTGTTAACTTTTTTTTGTTCAAATTAACTGAATCAAGCATGCATATAACTTAATATTATACTGAATGGCCATGAGCTCCATGGACATGTCAGTTGTGTGCAAAGAATGTGACAAACAGAATTAATTTTTTTTTTTTTACCAAAGATTCACATTAGACAGAACCTCTCTCTCTCTCTCTCTCTCGTTGAAACATCAGTCCTTCTCTCTCGCAGATGATCTCTTCCTCCCCCATCAGGGTTGCCATTTTTGGTATAATATTAAGTTGCATGCATGATTGATTATCTTAATTTGGACATAAGAAAACGGAATGTTAGATTGGAAACCCAGTATTTTATTAGGATAAATTGACTCAATTAAGGATACAAGAATAGATTGGAAACTCACTCCATTAAATAAGGACATATTGAGCCATTTCCCCTTGATTCTGATTGGAAGGTTGGATGCTATCGAAAGTGAGATTAACATTCGAGTGTATGAATGAGTCTCAATTAGAGTTATTATATAAATTTCTACTGATGATTTTGTCTATTACACAACAATAGATCCATTTGAAACGTTTCAGAGACAAGTGAACTATTAAATATACAGTTGTCAAAATGGAGGACTGTTAGTTGCACGATTAGTCCAAGTACTTGCCTATTAGTGGTCAAGTAGTGTTTCTGTTTTTTGATATTGGGAGCACTTAATGATTTGCACGACTCATTGATATATCATCTACTAGAGCAGGATATTTATGATCATAAAGTATGATTTTCAAAGCGTGATACATAAGTCACTTGCAGAGTAACAATTGTGTAGATTAGCTTGTCATGGATCCAGCATCTTGTGTTGTGGTTGATTTTGAGAAAGGAGATCATTATTTACCTGTGAATTCCTCTGGTAGAACATAACAAAACTGTAAACCACATCTTCTGGAGTGGAAGACTAATACTGCCTAAAGGACTAGTTTCTTTTCATTTTTGTTTTTGCTTTACTATCTTAAAGATTTATTTTCAACAATCTAAGTTTATGTGGTGCCCATTTCAACATTTTTATTTTTTCCTGCAAGATTATTAGGAAATGAATGAATAAAATATTGCATTCATAAAATATGCATATCTATGTTTCTATCGAGCCTTATTTGGTGGTTAATGTTCTTGTCTATGTAGTTCATGGATGATGCTGTCAACCTGATGAACAAGTCATTTGTAGACCGCTAGTTGGTTGGCGTTTTTGGTTATTGCTGGCAGCTGCAGTTTGGGTTCGCCACTAGCAGAAGCCTAGCCAAGCAGAGTTGCTATAGATAAGATATCCTTTTATGTTATCTTCCTTGCCAATTTCTAGTTCTAATGACAATTTCAAGTCAGGAGTCGGACAGTTTTATGTTGGATGCTGACGAGGATTCTGTTTCTTCAATGTTCTTTTGACCCTACAGTTTTGTCCAGCTTGCGTTTTCTCTTAAAATTCAATGACATCGAAAATCGACAACTCTTGCTTAAATAGATGTGGTTTAAAAAAAGGTCTGGAGCATGTAGTTTTGATGTTTCTAATGCCTATGAGAAGGATTATTGTTGGTTTATGATGTACAATAATGTGATCATAGATAGCATCCAATTCAATTGATGCTATGAGCTACTTGTGGTCTTTAAGGCGATGGTAAAATATTTTGGCAGTAGTATGGAAAATTGTAAGAGCAATAATGTTAAAGAAATAAGCATGAAGTGTGCGGTGCATCTTGGTTACTTCTCTGATTTATTTATGTGAACTCTTCCTCAGCTCAATGGCCCAAGTGTTAAAATCTTGTTTTGTCATCACCAAACAACACGTTTTTAGCCCGAATGGAAGTGTCCTTTACAAGACATGAGAAGAATGCTAGCGGGACTTAAAATTCTTTTGACCAAGATTTGTTAGGTATTTCATCTTATGGAGTGTAATTGTTATTTGTTTTAAATTGGTGGTAAAGAGAGATCCTGAGAATAATCTGTGTGGTTCTTGGGATAATCTTAGGAGCATGTTTTTCACATCAGTCAAGCATATTAGAAGAATTTATTCTTCTACTAGTTTTGGAATGCATATTATTTAATTATAGAATGGAGAGATTAGCAAATCATTAATCACAAAGTGTAACGCGATTCAATAAAGAACTTCGAAAAATAAAGGGTGCCTGTTTCTTGATTTTTTGAGAAAGGTTTTTCTTAAGACATGCACAAAGATAATAATTTGGCTTCTTGCTGGTTTGTGATTCCAGCCAAGACCAGAGAGGAAAAATAATCCAAGAGCAGGGCTATTTGCACGTCCTACACAGCATGTAAATGCGAGTTTGAGTTTGGAAGTAGAGCCAAAAATGGTGATGCATAAAGGGATCAGAACTCCATCCATCTTCATGTCATTATTATTAAAACAGCCCAGGATGTCCAAATTAAAAACATTTTACTTGGATTTCATTTAAGCCAATGGTGGTGTTACCACAAACTAGTGCTCTCCACCTATGGTGCCATGTAAGATTTTCTGGTCACGCTTTCTTTTGCTTTTCCCCTGCTATTTGCCACCTTGTTCGACATATAAGAATACGAAAACCTCACTGAAGCAGTCATTACAATAATGGCTTGTCAAGGAGACAAATTGCGTAAAGGGTCTTGGCAGGAGGAGGAAGATGAGCGATTAACAGCTTCTGCAACTCTTTTAGGGGAACGAAAGTGGGACTCCATAGCAAGATTATCTGGTAGGATCCTTTGGAATGAACGCAAGAGATGATTTCTTCTTGATCTCTTTAATAAATTCCCTCTTATGTGTTCACTCGCAGGTCTGATGAGGAGCGGTAAGAGTTGCAGAATGAGGTGGCTGAACTACCTTCAACCCAATCTTAAGCGCGGTCATATAAGTGCTGAAGAAGAGCAGATTATTATTCAATTTCATGGGCAATGGGGTAACAAGTAATGTTCTTTCCTGTGCTAGTTCTGACAGTTCTAAGCTAATACAAGCAAATTCTTTGTACCCAAATTTTTCTCTAATTATATTCTCTTGCAGATGGGCAAGGATTGCTCGAAGGTTGCCCGGTAGAACTGACAATGAGATCAAGAACTACTGGAGAACTCATATGAGAAAGGAAATACAAACCGAAGAAGAAGGTGCGGTGCAATTCTATTATTCCTCCTGTCATGGAAACTTATTTATTTGCCTTTTTGTGCTTTGGTGACAACCATTTACAAAGCTTAACTAACAACCTGTTTTCTGAACAGGAAATTTTCAGCCCAAAGTTTACAGTGCCAAACCAGAGTTGCTGTATCAAAATGGCGACAGTACTAGTGCCTGGAAATATAGCATCAGATACTACAACTCTGTTGATGATAATATCGGACCCGCAGGCTCTTCCTTGGAACATTATGAGTTACCAAGCCTGACACACATGAACTCACCATATGAGACCAGGCAATATGATTGGATTCCAAAGTTGTCCAATGATCAGAGTCAAACAGAAGTTCATGGGGAGGGTAATGGTTTAGACTGGTGTTTCTGTGATCCAGCTTGGAACTCTGAAGATAGTGACATTAGCACATTGGTCTCTTTGGGTTCTCTCTGGGATATGAATTGAGCACACACTTGATAGTGACACTGACAGTTGAATCGCAAATATGCGAAAGCTTCAAACTGTTAAAAAGATGTGTTTTAGCCACGTTTGCTAAATACCAACTTGTACCAATATGATGCAACACTTGTTGCTCATGAACATATAGATTTGTGTTGCTTTTACCATATCATGCTAAATCCACCGTAACTTATCTTTCCAAGACTCATTTCTCTGGATTTCAAATTTAACACAAGTCTAATACAAAACCTAAACAAGGTTTAAAGAATATTTAAGCTAAGAAAATACTCATTTTTCCTGTCACTTATACAAACATTATACCGATTTAAGTTTCAGAGTGTGTTTTTTGCAAGTGTCATCAGACCTATTAAATCCTCCTAGTCTAGTTTTATTAGCCCATGAAAAGCACCTCCGATCTTTCTATCTACGGAGGATATTTTCCAGCCTCATCAGTTTACATACGTAAACCTTCTTTTAAGCACGAAATGGTGTTGTTGGTGAGAAAATGGTGTGGGGATAATCGTTCAGCACAATACTAATGAACTGCAGACTAGAAAATGCAGCAAGTAAATAAGTTTTGAAGTGTGCAAGGAGCAAAAGTTTCAAGGGTGCAAGGTTATGTCTATGACACGAACAAGGTTTCAACTTTCAAGCAAGCCAAAGCCGTTGCCTGTTCCTCAGAGGGACAAAGACAGTGAAGAACTGAAATCCCATAAGAAAGCAGGAGCGGAACTGAGTTGATAAATTGTACTGTTTAGTATCGAATGGACGATCATGCTCACAAGCACTTTGCGCACTATTTACTTATTCCTCGGAGAATGTTTTCCGAAAGTTTCCAGTAACCTAGACATAATTTTTATAGTATAGATCGCTGCCTCTCTATTCTCTGATACATAATCAAAGTCTAGGGCGGCGTCCAGCTGAGTTTTTTTGAAGAACAGGTGAACTTGGTTCATCAATGCATAGAAGCTTGAATGAACCAATTAAAACCATCTCTATTAATTAGTGTTTCACTGTTATTTTATAAAATGATCTAGCAGTTGCTATTTACTCTTACCTGCATCAGATATATTTTGTTATGCTGCAGAGGAGAGACAATTTGAAGGCAGAACAGTTTGCAGTTATAATTGATGACTTGAAGCTGTTTTTTATTCATGTAGAAAAGCCAGCAATGTAATATGCTCGTCATAATGTTCATGAGCCAAAAGCTGGTCAAGCGTGATAAAAAAGGAAAAAGATAATATTATCTATTTAATTTATTCAACTAGGTAATGAGAGAAAGAAGCTTAGGTGAACTGAACAAACTTTGGTTGATGTCACTTTGCTTTAAGGGAAAGATCACCCCTTCTTACCCTTTTCTAATCTCTGAGAAGGCTGAATTTACCTAGAAAACCTACCATGAAATACGTCATCTTCTTCGTATCTCTCTCTATCCTCTAATGATTTACTTAATAAATAGATTATCTTGCAATCACTATCAGATTTAATTTTATTGATGGAAATTTTTGTTGGTATTTACACTCATAGTCCATAAAAAAAAACTCTTGTTCATAATTTATAATTTGTCAATAAGTCCGTCAGAAATAAATATACCAATGAATTTACAGACGGACAAAGCGCGCAAAAAACAATATACTCATTATATTCCGTCGGTATCTCCATTAGTAAATTTAACATATCACCGATAGAAAAACCGTATGTAATGTCATCATCGATTTTTTATTTGTCTGTCGGTATATATTTCAGTACTAGAAATTCACTTAATATCAACGGCATTACCGACGAAATAATTATGTCGGTAATTTATGGTCATAATTATCAACGACATATTTTCCGTCTGTAATTTCATCGGTATATACCGGTGGACTACTTCGGTCGGTATATACCGACGGAATTACAAACAGAATATGCAGAATTAAAAAAAAAAGCGGTTCGCTGACGTGGAAGTTTTTGCGGGTGATTTTACCGACGGAATCACCGAGGGATTCAAACTGGTAGCTCCATACAATGACGTGATCGATTCATCTTCAGAATTGCTAACGGAATCACCGAGGGATTCAAACCGGGATCTCCATACAGTGACGTGACTGATTCACCGTCAGAATGACCGACAGAATCACCGACAGAAGTAGTCCGTCGGTGATTCCAACGGCAAAAGTTAATATATGACCACTTTGCCGACCCTCTCCTCCCCTATTTCTCCTTCTTCTTCCCCATCCCAACTTTCCCCTACTGCAAACAACCAGCCCCCCAAAAACAAATCTCCCTCTTCTCAGCACAAGTCATATTTCTTTAAGTTTTGTGGTCACAGCATCTGTGTTCTGATTTACCAAAGTTTTTTTTTTTGCACGCAATTTCCGTCTATAAAACTATCGGTAATATTTTTTTTACCGACAGCTTTAGCGACAGAATGCGGTGTTACCGATGAACGTTATGCCGACGGAAGTTTTCCATCAGCGATTTAGTCAGTAAAAAAATTACCAACGAACTCTTAATCTCATACCGACGGAATATGTTCGTCGGTAAAACTGTGAAATCTGTAGTGTTGAGAGAATTTTTCAGCTATTTGTGTTTACTAATGAATACAGGGATAGAAAATTATGTTGGTAAAGGTCATTGTAATATACGGACAAAACAATTTTGACAATATTTCTAATTATATTAATTTTCTAATAGTGAATGAATATTAAGCCGGTAAAAAGCCACCATAAACAAATCTGTAATCTCTATCGAGTTGCATCAATTTCATTATAATATCTTAGAACTAGATTTAGATATTAAATTTTTTTCTTATTCAATTTGGAGAATAATATTGAGTACAATATCCCACCTCACAAACAAGTTCTACAGTCTGAGAGTTCCCCTTTTCTGGTGGAGACAAGAATCTCCCTGAGTTATCCCCTCCTAACATCATATTTGGATTATATTTTAATATAATTAGATAAGATATGATATCTTAGTATATAACTGGGACCTCATTTATATTTTCTGCCTTTCTGGTTTGCCTCTTCCTCAAGTTGCTTCATTCTCTTTGCTTTTTAAGCAAGGAATACTCATTTGCCAAAATTCTGTTTGCTTAATACATGTAAATAATATTAATTCTTTAGCAAATTGTCTTTTCTCCATGCATAAGAACTCCTTTTGTTCTCAAGCTTGCTTCACATTTAGAAAAACTGTAATGCTCTTTTCATTGCAATATCTTGAGGGGTTAATTTGGTTGTGCGTGGCATTACAAATTCCCACTAGGAGGTATTTTTCTTGATGCAATCCGCATGCTCATTGTCATTATATGGCCAGTCTATTGCACGAAGACATTGAGAATAAAATAACTATATATGGACTTATCTAATGAGTTAATTTTTATCAATTAAGATTAGGATTAAAAAAAAAAACTAAAGGATATGAGGAAGACAAGGTTCACCGACACCCATTAGTAATCCACAATGTTTTCTTCTTCTTCTTCTTCTTTTCATTTTTATCCCTCAATTTATTTTTTGATTTTTTATTTGAAGTTACATTTATTTGGAATTGGGCTTAGTCGTTTGTTTTTGTTGCCTGACTTATGGGGTCTCAAGAAAAAAATATCGCTTAGTTGATGCTCGATTTGGTAATATTAAATGATTTTTTATTGATATGAAACAATTGAAGCTATGAACAATAGATAAATATGCAGCCTCTTTTTTCTTTAAAGGATCAAGAATTGAATTGCATATGCAATGGAAAGATCAACACCATTTATTTTTTTGTCACTCATTTTTTTTTCAATTTGATCCTTTAAAATTGAGTTTACTTCGGATTGAACTTGACAATATTTTTTTTGTTTGCCTAAAATAGGGGTGTCACGATATCAAGGAAAGCTTATGACGCGTGGTTGACACTCAATTTTGCAAAATAAAATTTAATTTTATTGATCTAAAATAATTAAAACTTGAGAGACCAACTTCTAAACTAATAAAAATTACAAGGGCTAGGGTCAACGAATAATGGCAAAGAGACTGGCAAGTGCATTGTACATTCTAGTGTGTGAAGGAAGATGTCGTGCTCTAGAAGCATGTGCCGCTTCCTCAAGTATCGTAACGTTACCATCATTGGTGACTCTAGAAGCATCTCAGTGAGGTCGTCCCAACAATGCGACACATGTATTTGATGGAGGTGCATGGATACTTATTTTTCATTTTCTTCTTCTCCTCTCTTTTCTCTCCCCTTGTTGGTTTCCACTCTCATTCTCTTCAAAATAGCAAGGGGTCCTGCCATTTTATTTTTATGTCAAACTTGATCCTCATTTTTTTATTACTATTTATTTTGTTTTGGATCTTTTTTTTAATTGATTTTTTTTTCAATTTCATCCCTTATCATTAGGTTGATTGAGAATTGTACTTTGTGATTTTTTGTGTTTTCCTTCTATATGTAATCATGACCCGGTCCCAAATTTGGAAAGTTACCGCGGATTGACTTCGGTTATTTTTTTAAATTGATTTTTTTATTTCATCTTTTAACATTGAGGTATTTGGGCATTGAACTTAATGATTTATTTTTTGTTATATGGGTTCATCACGGTTTCATGACTTAGATCGTGGGTTTGGTGGGTTAACTCGGGTTGACTCAGTTTTTTTAATTGGGTTTTTTTTTTTTAGTTTTGCCCTTCAACATTGAGTTGATTTGAGAATTAAGCTTTGAAATGTTTTTCAATTTGCTTTCTACATGGATATCTATATTAACTTGGTTCAATCAAGTTATAATTTTAGGGTTTTTTAATTCTTTTTGTTTTCAATTTTAACATTCAACATTTAGATTTTTGTTGTTTTTAAATTGTTTTTTTTTTTCATTAACAATGTTGTCTAGTATGTCATCATCTCAGTATTTTAAAAAAAATATATGTTCAATATACATCAAATTTTGAATTCATAGTTAATTTTTTATATTAAAAAAGTAATATAACTCGATACGAAGCACAAATCAGATATCTAATAAAAACCATGCCTTGATAGCATTTATGTGGATGTCACATGCTTTTATTGTTTTATCTTTTTAGGGGTATAAAATTAAAACTGTAAGATTTAGATGGGATAATTATTGCGAGAATCGGTGAAAACAGGTTCTTAATAGAATTGCGGATGTTAAATTAAAATGGTGAAATTTTATATTGTTTGAAAATATAGTAGAGATTATTTTTTAAAGTATTTTAGCTTAAAAATATATCAAAATAATTTTTTTATTTAAAAAAATTATTTATAATATTAACTAATCAAAATAATTCAAAAATAAAAAAAACAAAATTTAAAACTAAAAAAATTCAAAATCCTTTAAAAGTTCAGTTTAACCAAGGAAAAATTACAACTTAGTTTTCCTGCTACAACATGGATGTCAGTGCTGCTGCTATAATGTACTGGAAAGATAACAGGTAGATCAGTGCAGTCAAAATAGGAAGAAGAGCATATGGAGAGGGAGGTGGCAACGAAATACTGCTACCGGAGTAGTCATCCAAATAGTCATCGCCTTCGCCGGATCCTAATCCCTCTTTGCCGCCATTTGACCCTGTGCTCCACATTCCCAGATTGTTGTTCCTGCTCATTCCATTTCACTCGGTCATGTCTCACGTAAGTCGTAATAAATTCTTGTAACATTAACTGTCAACTGATTACTTAATCTTCACTGTTTCCCGTAGCATCAAAGTGAAAAAAACCTGAGGTTCAGTATTAATTTTTGCCTAGTAACTATTCTTTTGGTGTACAGTTCTGAACTAGTCATGACTCCTTTTAGCAGCCGAAATCCCAACTTAAGAACCAGGTATATGGCAGAAAATCAAGCCCAATATGGCAATGGAAATAAATCCCAGGATTTGATTGGCATCAGAAATAAAAAGTAGGGTTGAGGGTGTTCCTAGAAATTTAGTGAGAGAAAAGGGGATAGAATTAAAGGTAAAAGAGAAGAAGAAAGTAAGGGGGAGAGAGAAAAAGGGAAAGAAAAGAAATGTCACTGTATACCTGCCACCAACACCGAGGACGCCAGAGTGCATGGTGAGGAGGTCAATGAGAACAGCTGACTTGGGCTCCACACTGTAGGCCTTCTCATACTTCACCTCTAGTTCCGCACCTGAGGCCACAAAAAATGCTCCATTAACCAATATGTCTCCCTCCGATCTCCAATTCCAACCTCTCCAATCATCTTCCGCCGTGTCCACCCGCTTTGTAACCTGCACAAACCACACCCTCCCTTTCATGCTCACTCTACTCGACATTAGCTATTAAGTATACTTCGACTTTGAAAATACGATAGTAATTATGGTTAAAAAGTATTTGAAAATATATCAAACATCTGAATATCAAAATAATAAAAAAATATAAAAAAAATTAAATTTTTAAAAAATATAATTTAAATCGTGTTTTTAAACACTGTTTTCATAAAAATAAAAAAAAAAACAAGAGTTTTGTCAAAACTCTTGCTTCTTTATTTTTTAATTTTTCATTCTATATTATTTGGTCTATGGTCGCTCCAAATGATACGAAACGATTCATCTAACAGAACCCAACTAGTTTAAGATTAAGCCTTTCTTCTTATTGTAGTTGTACGAATTTGAATAATGTTAAATATATATATATATATATATATATATATATATATATAAAAAAAGAAAAAAAATTTTTTTTATAAAATATATTTTGTTTATATTTTTATATAGATATATAAAAAAAAAAATTTTTAATTCTAATTTTTTTTAAAATATATATTTAATTAAAACAACTAAAGTTTTACACGCGATATAAATAAAAAGTAAATCCCAAAGACCATCAAGACACCAAACACACTCTTGGTATTATTACTCTACTCATTTGCTCCTGCTGTGTGCTTTATTCTAATAATTAGGATTTTGCACCGAATTTTCTGTTTTCTTCGAAAATGGCGACATACGGGTCAAATCTTGTTTTGAAAAATTGTCTCAATTATTATCTGTCCTCATGCCTGCCAACAAACTGAAGGGCATATTTCAAAAAGAAGACTTGTTAAAGACAAAAGCAAGAATAGAAATTGCTTGGAGAGTGGAATATTTAGATATAAAAGTGGATTTGGGATTCTATTAAAGATGCGAACCAGTACCATTCTTTGTTTTTCTAGTGGCCGGATTATATGACAAGAGTAAAATCTTCGAAGGAAAAACTCCCAGCAGAAAATATATATATTATATACTAGGGTTTTCATGTTTATAAATTCAGCAATGATAACCCCACCTTGAAAAGTACTTGAAATCTGGTGATTGGCCATTAGGGCATAGGCCCATCAAAATGCAAAATAGTAACACCATTACAGAAAAGTAAGAACAAAAGCGTGAATCAGCAGTAGTTTTATTTTTACCTCTTTAGCATTGCGATTGGAAGGAGCTGTGTAACGATTCCCTTGGCTGTTAATGGTAGGGTTACCACTACCACCAATAGCGTACATTTCCCACTGTGTAAAATCATTGTTCACCACATGAATATACCCTCTTCTACATCTAGGCATTCTCTGCACCAACTGCTCACCAAAATGGTTGAAGGCTATGGTCACCTGCATCCCAGAGTCAGGCGAGTAATCATCACTATGACCTAGCAGCATAACCTCATTGTGATGGGAGAAAAAGTTGTTTGATATTGTGATCCCTGTGGACCCCATCACAGCATCAATCAGACCGTCCTTACAATGAGAAAGTGAGCAGTGATCAATCCAAATGTCTTTGGAGCCGAAGATGGAAATGCCATCACCATCCGACTTGGTCCGGTACCCAAAGTGGGTTGGGCTTGAACGCACATTAGTATTACCTGCGTTGTGAACAAGACAGAGAGTTTGTCACCATTTCTCCCAGTTCTTGAGAGAGGGTTTACTGCAATTTTGGAATCTTAATATTATTTTAATCAATATCTCGCAGCTGCCCACACTCCAGGATCAACCAAAAAAAAAATACATTTTCAGTTTTCTCCAATTACCTGAAGAAATTTGGGGTTACTAGGACCCACCCACAATAAAGAAAGTAGTTAAAGATGAAAAGGTAGGATTCTAAACGGATCCTAAGTTCAGCTAAAAAGTTCTTTAGCATCTTGGATTATGGTAAATCCTGGATAAATTGCGCCACTCAGAAAGGAAAAAAGAAGAAAATAAAGGAGCAAATGGAGACAAAACTTTACCTGACTGAACACAATGATGAATGTGTATGTTGTGAATAATAACATTGCTTATATACTGCAGAGTAATGCAGCCACCACCCGAAATGTGAACATTAGCCCCACGTCCATCAAGGGTTTTATAGCTATTAAAAATGAGTTCTTGGGACAATTTAATGAGCATGTTAGTGGGAAACACAATCCAAAGGGGCTGAGGTTGTATCACAGCATATCTGAGAGTTCCTGGCCTTGGATTGACAGCATCATCATCCGAGGAGTCGGTCACTATATAATATTCACCGTTCTTGCCACCCATTGCGTACTGCCCGAACCCAATAGCGCAATCCGCCAGCCTCTGGCGATTGTTGGGCCAGTCTGGGTCACACTTCCAGCAATCATCTATGGGGTTACCTGTTAGGCATGTGGATTGATCTTCTTGAGACAGTACTTGTAGCGTTTGCCTTCTTGATACGGAAGCATTTACTCTTCTGCATTCAATGAAAGTTCAATTTTTAGAACTAGAGTGACCTTAACGACACAGTAACCCATGAAAAAAATGAAAATACAGCAAGGATCCCGTTTAATCTTGAACCTGCAGGACCCAAAACAATTCATACAAAGAAATTTTGCAGCTGGGAACTGGAAAACATGAATGGAGTAAAATACAAAGAAATGCAGACAACTCAGTCAGCCAACATACATATATATAAGAACCAAGAACAAATTAAAACGACAGGGCTAAGTTAGACTCGGCATTGTACCTCTGAACTTCTTGAACAACTTCTTCAGGGTTGGGGTGTGGCACCAGAAGGGTGCGGTTAAGCATTGCCGACCCAAGTGGAGAAAATGAGCTAAGAATCAGAGTTAGGACAATGCAGCTTATTGTAAGCATTGTGTTGCTCAAGTTGAGGCTGGAGAAATGGGTGCTTTCACTGGAGCGTGGTTCTAAAGAGGCAGCGCTACAGCTTTCCAAGTTGCAGCATTCTTTTGGGATTTTGAATATTGTGACCTAAGTAGAAATGTTACTCTTAAGTCTTAAATGTAATTATTCATACATGTGTATGAGTGGAGAAGATAACCACTTTATCTCTTTCTCTCACTCTTTTGTCTTCTTTATCCCCATTAGTGTTTGATTTATAATCATGGAAACTGACCCTTTAGAGATTTCATTTGACAGTGGTAAAAAGGAAAGGAGATCAGGCACCCCCTAACAATTTATAACAAAATAATCATATACTAATACCAATTCCACTACACTGATCAAGTTTTTATCCATATGAACTTAATTTGGCGTATAATGATTCCTTAATTACATAGTTTTTATCCACAGAAATCTCTAGTTATGTGATAATTTATGGAGAAGAGAAGTGTGTTTATTCCAGTCTCATCCTTCCAAGTTATGTTGGAATTATTTTACAAGTCAGAATCTATTTTGATTTACATGCTCTCTCATAAACAATATATCATAGAGTATTAAAAATCAATTTTGTTAAATATAATTTTAGATTATTGTTCAAAAAATTAAAAAACTAAAGATCAAATTTAATATAAGAAAAAAAAAGTTTTTTCCACTTACACTATTCAAAAGACACATAAAAGTTTCATTTGATCCCTGAAGTTTCATCTTTTGATAATTTACTCCCTGTTCTTTTTAACTTTTACATTTTAGTTATAAAATTTTATTTATTTTGTACTTTAGTCCTAGTCATTGTGAAAGAATAGAGAAAGTCTTCGGAAAAGAAAAAGGAGAGAAAAAGCTTTTAAGTGATGAAATTTAGTCACCAATAATTATGATTTCAATATCTATGCATTCATCTTTATGAAATAAAGAAAAAACATAATGGGAATGGTTTCTATTTTTAATGATACTCGTAAACATAAATCAGGGCTTCATGAATTATATTCATTTAAATTGATTTTAAGTTTTTCTTTATATTAAAATATGTCTTTTGGTTAGAAAATGAAGTTTAGAGGTCAATATAATATTTTTAGGTTAAAAAAGGTTGAAATTTTGGTTTTTAGAGTACAAATACTTGAAACATATTCCTGAATCACTAAAGCCACCTCCAATTATAAGAAAATGTTGCAGACATACAACGTGTGTACATAGTCATTTTAAAAAATAAATTTTAAAAAATAAATTAAGATCATTTGATTGTTTTTTTTTTAAAAAAAAAAAAACCAAGCATATAGGACAAGCCTTCCAGACCCAAGCACGCTTGGGTTTTGAATTTTAAGCAGACCCATTCTTCTAGCCTATATACGCCTCACTTTTTTAAAAAAGTTTTTTTTTAATTTGATTATTTTTTTGTTTTATATTTTATAATAAAATTATCTTTAAACAAATGTATCATAATGATATTTAAATAATTATCTAATGATGTCATAGTTCTTAAATAATTTTAGAGCTTTCTACGGTAATATTAATAATTACTTTTTGAATAATAATATATGAACCTGATATTCATATTTAAAAAAACAATTATTTATGAATATTGAGTAAAATATATGTTTTATTATTTTTTATTGTAAATTTTCATATATTTTTTGTTAGATTTCCTATTCTTATATTAACTAAAACATTTATGGTAAAATTTGTCGATGAATGATTTTTTGTTTTAATTTAATTTATTATATTTGCTTTTAATATTATGATACATTTTTTTAAAAAAAATAATTCTTCTGATAAAAAAATAAATGTTTTTGTTAAAAAAAAAAAACAACACATGAATACAAAAAGGGAATTTTTGATTAAAGAGATATGTTTTCCTCTTTATTTCAAATCAGTAGGATTTTTTTAAATATTTGTTTTATTTTTATTTTTTAGTTAATAAACCATACTTCTAATAAAAATTTATTTTTTTAAAACAAAACAATATATAAGAATAAAAAAGTGAATTTTGACTAAAAATATATTTGTTAACTAGTGAATGGGGTGGGAGATTAAGACCGATGAACTTGGGTTTAGGAGTCTCTTTGATACTTAAATTAGCACTAGTGTAGAAGAAATAAAGCCTTAAAGGTTATGTTTTGATGCTTAGGTTAACATTGATGTTGAAGGAAAAAGCCTTAAAGGACTTGATAGCTTATAGACATTTATATAGTCATGAGCGACACCAACTTGCATGGAAACAATGTTAGAAATGGAAAAAATATTATAACACCTATCTTAGATATCTTTTTATGAGATAATAGCCTCTAATGGTTAGTAGTTCAAAATTAAGTGAAAAAAATGACATAACGAGGGGGACGCTTGGTCATTCCTCTAAGAGGGGGAATGTTATGGGGAGAGCATTTAGTTAAATTAAAGAGCCGGTTTGTTTTTGTATTTTAAAAGTTTTTATAAAAAAATTTATTTTTTATTTATTTTTTTATTTTAAATTAATATTTTTTTTATTTTTTAAATCATTTTAATATGTTGGTATTAAAAATAATTTTTTAAATATAAAAAAATATTATTTTAATAAATATTTTAAAAAATAATCATTATTATATTAGAAAATATTCATTTAACCCTCTTAACGAGGGAAACATATTGATTCTACCAAAAGGTAAGGTAGATGCGTGACCAATTCGTTAAAAAAGGATGCACAGTCAGGTTAAATTGTGTGGGGGAAGACACGTAGGCGGATCATCTACAAGAGGATGAAGAGCCCAGTCATGTTGAGGAGGGACACCTATTCACTCCGCCATGAAGGGTGTACGTATGGGCAGTCCATTCATGGGGAACACGAGATTTAGCAAACCCAAATCTCAATTATGCCATTCCATTAATGCTCTCTTGGAAGATAGTATCTTCGATGTGTGGTCTCTGTGTGTGTGTGTGCAATGTACAGATTATATTCTTTTTATTCTTACATAGGCTAAATATCTTTATTTCATTGAGATATAGTTTTTTTTTTTTTTAATAAGCAATCCTTTTCAAACACGTTGATTTTTTTTAGCCCCCGTTTTGCATACCAAGTACTGTCTGGGATCTAAATATCTAATTAAGTGGTAATTATCCTTTTCCGATTTAACCAAAACCGGTACACATGACTGGGATCCTTAAATGAAATTGGTCCAACCTTAAAGAGTAATTCATCGGACATTAAGTTTGCTTATTAATAGTTAAGAGTTCAAGTCCTTTTAAAGTTATTAAAGGGTTACATAATCGTTAATTTCTAAATCTATCAGATTAGTCGAGATATGTGCAAGTTGATCCAAATACTTATATTAATAAAAAAAAAAATCTGAATTAACCATTTATTTTGGCTATAAATGACTGCCCAACTTATCTTTCCTTTCTTCTTTTTTTTTTTTTTAATGGTCGCAATCCAACTTAAATACAATTTTTTTTTTTTAATGTTAGATTCAAAAGTTGATTACGTTAATTGAGGGAGCAATTGGGAGGGAATGAAGATTCTTCCCGGTTGATGCGGGCAGCAATGGAGAGCCTATCTTCTTTTTATGGACAAGAACATGGGGATTGGTAAAGCAAGCAAGAACATCTGCTATTAGCAAAGAAGCAACTGTGCTGCTTTCATGTCCTGTTTCCCTTTCCCGTTTCGGGCCCCTCAATTTCTGACATCTGAATTAATGTCTTGCGCAGTGCTCTGTTCTTACAGCATCCAGTTTTCACTGAAGAACTTCCTTGGACTTCAAAATCCTATTCCAAGTCTCCTCCTCCAAGCAATTAGATAATAAACATCTTTCCTGTGCTAAAGTTAAAAATGGTTTTTAAAAAATAAAAAAAATATTATTTTAATATACTTTTAAATAAAAAATAATAATTTTATAAAATTTCCGAAGGAAACTAAATATATGGTGGCACTGCATCCCAGTTGGAGGCACTATATTCTTTTTTTCTCCTTGAAGAAAAATTGTAAGTAAATAACATTGAGCAGATTGGATGTTGGATTAATTTTGGCGCCGTCGTGTTCCAAACGTTGTTAATAAAAATTTGAAAAAATATTTTTTAAAAAACAAAATTATTATTTTTTTATGCTTTCATATCTTTTATTATTTTAAAGTTAAAAATAGTTTTAAAAAAATAAAAAAATAATTTTGATATATTTTCGAGCAAAAAATACTTTGAAAAACAATTATTATTACACTTTCAAACATCCAACGACTATTTAAAAAAACAATTCTTGTTAGTTTTGATACACCGTGTTCTGTTACTGGCTTCAAGTCTATTTGGGATTATAATAGTGGTTATGGTTCAAAGTATTTTTGTTTAGAAATGTATTAAAATAATATTTTTATTATTATTTTTAAAAAAATATTTTTAATATCAGTTCATTAAAATAATTTAAAAACATAAAAAAAACTATTTTTAATAAAAAAATAATAAATAAATAAATGTATAGGAACGCGGTTTTTACCCTTAAGCTTTTTTTTTTTTTTTGGACAGTTTTTTTCGTTTTTTTTTCAGTTTTTTTTCAGTTTTTTGTTTTGTTTTTTTTTCAGTTTTTTTTCGTTTTTTTTCTTGCATTTTTTTTTTCGTTTTTGGTTTTGTTTTTCTATAGAGTTTTTTTTCTTTTTGTTTTTTTTACATGTTTTTTTTAACGCATAGGTTTTTCACTGTAGCAGTTTTGTTTTTTTTTTCCTCACTTTTGTTTCTTCTGTTTTTTACATATAATGTATTGTTGTGCACACAGTGAAACACTTGACTTTTTTGTTGTTTTTTTTTTCTTTTTTCTTTTTTTTGTTTTGCCTATGAGTTTTTTTTTTTGCCTTTTTTTTGTGTTTTTTTTTCTTTTAATGAATTTTTTTTATTTAATTTAGTTTGTTAATGTAAAAAAAAAATTTAATTTAGTTATCATTTTTTCATTACACGAATCTCAGTTTTTTTTCTATATTAAGCTGGTTGAAAACTTAACTTTGTAGCTTTTTTCAAAAAGAAAAAAAATACTATGGATTACTACAGTCTTTTCCTTGCATGATTTTTGTTTGGTTGCAATGTTTCCCCCACATGTTTATTTTTTTATTTTTTTTTTCAATTTTTTTTTGCAGTTTTTTTTTGTCGTTTTTTTTTTCTGTTGCATTTTTTTTTCGTTTTT
>Ga0307518_10000363_pt1 | contig 34524 bp, 31 predicted proteins | sample 25_EM_MG_FD_203889 | JGI IMG/M metagenome (GOLD analysis project Ga0307518, IMG submission 203889) | Populus trichocarpa ectomycorrhiza microbial communities from riparian zone in the Pacific Northwest, United States - 25_EM | ecosystem: Host-associated > Plants > Roots > Unclassified | place... | reverse complement strand
TCCCACAGCTCATCCGGCACAAGACGCAACGACAACCGATCAACCACGACCAAGATCATCGCGCATCAGCCACCGATCACCACGTAAGACACGCTCTAAAGCGAAGCCTTCAAAAGACACGAAATTGTAGACCGTTCGGCCGAACCGCTTCTTTTCTTCGCCAATTCGTGTGACGAAAACCCGACGACCAACGATGCTGATCATGTTGGCCTTGAGGGGGGTTCTGGCATGCACCTGCGCGCATTGGGTCCACTCGCGCTGCACGGCGAACACGGCGAAGTCGCGGTCGGCGGGCCGAAGCCCAAGGCGTTGCTCACGGCCCTCTTGGTGCACGCGCGACAGGTCGTATCGGTCGAGCAATTGATCACGCTGGTCTGGGACGACGTTCCGCCGCAATCTGCCACCGCCCTCGTCCACAACTACGTATCGATCCTCCGCCGCTCCTTCGCCGCCGTCGGCAGGCAAGACGTCCTGACCACCCGTACACCGGGATACCTGCTGAACGTCACGGCCGGGGAAACAGACGTCGGGACATTCTCACGGCATCTCGAATCGGCTCGTCAGGCGAAACAAGAACGACAGTTCGACCGTGCCGTTCAGCGGTACGAGCAGGCGCTGAACGTGTGGCGGGGGCCGGCGCTGGGTGGAGTCGATTCCCGTTTCGCCCGGAGCCATGCCGCGAGACTCGACGAAGATCGCTTGCGTGCCGACGAAGGACTCGCCGGCTGCCTCCTCGCCGTCGGCAGAGCCGAAGAAGCCGCGGCACGACTCTCGCGGACCGTCGCCGAAAACCCACTACGCGAAGAGGCCCGGAGCCTCCTGATGCATGCGCTGTACGAATGCGGCAGGCAAGCCGAAGCGCTCACTGTTTATCAGGACGGCCGACGGCACCTGATGGACGAACTCGGCATCGAGCCCGGTGAACGGCTGCGCCGGCTACAGCAGGAGATCCTGTCTGGTGCACTTCGACCTCCGGCTCCGAGAACCCGGCCTTCGAACACGACGCGGGAAGCGACCGTCACCCGGGTGACGGACCCGTCCGACGCCGACCCGTCTTCCGCGCCTTGCCAGCTGCCGCCGGACATCAGTGACTTCATCGGCCGTACTGCCCTGGTGGACGCGCTGATCCGGCTGGGCGCCCCCGATCCGGCGAGCGGTCGCACGGCCACGCCGATCGCCGTGGTGTCCGGCTTCGGCGGGGTCGGAAAGTCGACGCTGGGCATCCATGTGGCCCACCTGCTAAGGAAGAGCTATCCGGACGGACAGCTCTTCGCCGATCTTCGGGGAAGTGATCGCGACCTCGACGCCCACGAAGTACTCAGACGGTTCCTGGTCGCACTCGGCGTGGCAACCGCAGATCTGCCGGACAGCCTCGACGAGCGGACCGAGCTGTACCGGTGGAAGGTTTCCGGGCGCCGCCTGGTGATCGTCCTCGACAACGCGCGCAGTGAACTCCAGGTCCGAAGCCTGCTGCCGGGGAACTCCCAATGCCTGGTGATCGTCACGAGCCGTTCACGGCTGACCGGACTCGAAGGCGCCGAGCCGATCGAGCTGGATTTCCTGAGCGACGACGACGGCGTCGCGATGTTCAGCCGGATCATCGGTACGGACAGGGCATCGACCGATGCCGCGTCGGCGCGATCGATCGTGTCCCTGTGCGGCGGGATCCCCTTGGCCATCCGGACGGCCGCCGCGAAAATGCTGGCCCGCCCGCACTGGCCGCTCTCCACGCTCGCCTCCCGATTGGCGAACGAGTGTCGACGGCTGGACGAATTGGCTGTCGGCGACCTGGCCATCCGGTCCAGCCTCCGCCTCAGCTACGGCGAGCTGAACGACCCCCAACGTCGCGTTTTTCATCTGCTCACCCTGCTCGATCTGCCCGACTTCGGCGCCTGGCTGGCGGCGCCACTGCTCGAAACGTCCCTCGAAGACGCCGAGGACATCGTCGAGCAACTGGTTGACCTTCGTTTGCTGGAGGTCGTCGGGCTGGACGCGCTGGGCAGGGTCCGCTACCGGTTCCACGACTTGGTTCAACTGTTCGGCGCCGAGCGCGCGGCCGAGGTCGAGCCTCCTGAGCTCGTCGTCGCGTCGGTGACCAGGATGCTCCTGACCTGGATGGGTCTCGTCGAGGTGGCCGCCGGACAGCTTCCGCGAGTGACACTCGGCCTGCGTCCCCGGATCGACATCCAGAGTGCTATCCCCCCGCGACTCGCCGCCGTCGCGAAGGCCCGCCCGATCGAATGGTTCGGCTCCGAGACCGGCACCTTGGTCCGTGTGCTGGAACGAGCACACGGATTCGGCGTCGACGAGACGTCCACGACGTTCGTCGCCTCTCTGCTGGCGTCGCCATTCGCCGCGCGTAACGAGTTCGACGGCTGGCAGAAGACCAACGAAATCGCGCTCGCTTCCGCACGTTCGTCGGGCCAGAAACAGGCCGAAGCCATCGTGCTTGCCGGGGCAGGCCAGCTCTTCTACGAGAAGGACGACTTCGCGGCGGCACTGGAACACTTCCGTCAGGCGAAAGAGCTGGCCGAAGCCATCGGCGACGTCGAGACGCTGGCCATCGCCTTGGCCGGAACCGGCACGGTTCACCGCGACAGAGCCGAATTCGACCTCGCCGTAGGTGATCTCGACCAAGCCGCGTCCCTGGCTCAAGGAATCGGCGCGACGCACATCCTCGCGGCGGTTCGCTACGGGCTCGGCGCGATCCACTGCGACCGGGGAAAGCTCGATCGAGCGGCTGAATGTTTCGACGGCTGCGTGGAGCTCTATCGCGCCCTGCGGGACAAACGCGGAGAAGCACTGTCGATCCGGGGATTGAGCCTGTCCCGTCGGGCACAAGGAGACCTTCACCATGCTGTCGTCTTGAGCCGCACAGCCGAGGAACTCCTGGTGGAGGCCGGTGACGAACTCGGCGCCATCTACGCACGGCAATCGTTCGTCAAGGCTGCCATCCGGCAAGGAGCGCGAGCAGGCCTGAGCGACCTCCTCGAAACCAACCTCACGGGATGCGTCCAGCACGGGGACAGGTTCGGCGTAGCGCTGATGACGCGCACCGCCGGTGAACTCGCGTTGGCGACCGGCGACCAACAACAGGCCAAGGAACTGCTCGCCGAGTCACTAGCGCTGTGGACGGAACTGGGGCTGCCACTGTGGCAGGCCCGGACGCTGCGCGATCTCGCCGCGGCCGAAGCCGACGCACCGGCACGAGCGGGCGAGCACTGGCGGGACGCGCTCCGCCTGTTCACCGCCATCGGAGCCCGTGAGCTGGCCGAACTGGCGGGTGAGACCCCCTCGACCTGGCACACGCACACCCGGCGACCGTACGTGGAGACCCCTTATAGGGATCTTATAGCTCCTCCACAGCTTCCTGAAGGCGCCATGTAGGTCTCTTGGAGCCCTGCCCGCGAGCATTTCCTTGTGACACAAGAGAAGTCGAAGCAAGTGTCATCGGGCCCCCTCCCCTCGGTCCCGCACAGAACTGCTTCGCCACTAGCGATGGGACAGCGCACCACTCGGGACCAGATCATCGAGCGAGCGAGAAGCTGGCTGGATCCTCCTGTTCCCTATAGCCAAGAGAAGCTGCACGAAAACGAGTACGGAACGTATCGGACGGATTGCTCCGGTTTTATTTCAATGGCATGGGGGATTCCGGGCGCCCCCTCGAACAAACACGGCGGATTGGACACCGTCGGGCTGGCGAGAGCGGGCTTCGAAGTGCTCAAAAGCCAGCTCAGAACAGGCGACATCCTGCTCTGCGTCGAAGGAACGAGATTGACAAGACACGTCACTCTCTTCGCCGAATGGGCAAACCGGAAACGCTCGACCTATTGGGCGTTCGAGCAATGCGGCGGCCAAGGAACAGTGTACCGGCGCATCGTCTATCCCTACGAAAACACGTCCTGTCGATATCTGCCGTTCAGATACTCACTCATCGAGAATTGAGGCTGAATCTTGAAGTACCGCGGAAGAGAAAATAATCGCATCTTACGGACAATCACGGCGGTCACGATCGCGGCCGCCATGGCTTGCCTGGCGACGCCGGCCTCCGCGTCGGCGGCCGAGCCCGGAGCCCCTGCCGGCTTCGTGGACACCCCGAACGCGACGCCGGAACAGCACGGCATCGGAACGGCGAACGTCACCGCGGCGGACGTGGCAGCCAGCGCGACCGTCTCCCGCAGCGAAGTGCTCCGCCGTGCCCGCAGCTGGGTCGACGTGAACGTCAAGTACACGCAGTACAACCATTACTCGAACCAGTACGGCGACTACCGCATGGACTGCTCCGGGTTCATCTCGATGGCGTGGGGCTTGCAGCCGTCCGGCATGGCCGCCGCCACCACGAGGACACTTCAGAACTACGGCACCTGGCTAAACAGCCTGGACGATCTGCTGCCAGGTGACGCCATCAACGACTACAACAGCCACGTGGTGCTCTTCGTGAGCTGGGCCGACGCCGGGCACACGATCGCGAACGTCTACGAGCAAACCTCGTACGGCGGCCCGGCGGGCCCCGACCCGGGTGCCATCGCAAGTCAGTATTCGCGGGCGAAACTGACCAACAACGGATATCGACCGCTCCGGTACAACGGAATCGGATCCGGCTCCGAGTCCGGGCGTGATTTCACCGGTGACGGTCACGCTGACCTGATCACGATCGATCCCGGCAACAACCTCATCCGATTCAACGGCGACGGCGCCGGGCACGTGAACTGGGGCGGCGGGGCCTGGAACGGCGCCCACTGGGCCGGCTACCGCGAACTCGTCACCGGCGACTTCAACGGCGACGGCCGCGCCGACGTGATCGGCATCGACCCCGGCAACAACCTCATCTTCTTCCCCGGCGACGGCGCCGGAAACGTCAGCTGGGGTGGCGGAGCCTGGAACGGGGCCCACTGGGCGGGTTATCGGGAACTGACCGCGGGCGACTTCAACGGCGACGGCCGCACCGACATCGTCGGCATCGACCCCGGCAACAGTCTTATTTTCTTCCCCGGCGACGGCGCCGGACACGTGAACTGGGGCGGCGGGGCCTGGAACGGCGCCCACTGGGCGGGCTACCGCGAACTCGTCGCCGGCGACTTCAACAACGACGGCCGCACCGACATCGTCGGCATCGACCCCGGCAACAACCTCATCCGATTCAACGGTGATGGCGCCGGACACGTGAACTGGGGCGGCGGAGCCTGGAACGGCGCCCACTGGGCGGGCTACCGCGAACTCGTCGCCAGCGACTTCAACAACGACGGCCGCACCGACATCGTCGGCATCGACCCCGGCAACAACCTCATCTTCTTCCCCGGCGACGGCGCCGGAAACGTGAACTGGGGCGGCGGAGCCTGGAACGGCGCCCACTGGGCCGGCTACCGCGAACTCGCCTGAACCGGGGGCCGGGGTCCACACTCGGCTCCCGGCCCGGCGCGGCCCCGTCCTTCTCAGTATCTGAGAGGGCGGGGCTGCGCCTTTTCCGCTGCCCAGGCGAGCCTGGCGCCCGTTCTTCAGTGACCTCTGAGCAAGAGCCGAGTCCGAGAGCGGGCAGATCCGGTAAGCTGGTCGCCAAGGTCGAGAGGCGCTGCAACGGACCGCGGGGTCCGCCACGCTCGGCCCCGGACTTCACCGCAAGGGCGCCTCCCACGACATGGGAGGAGCGCTGGATGGAAACGACCGCCCTGCGAAAGCTGCTGGATGAGCGCATCGTCGTGCTCGACGGCGCGTGGGGGTCGATGCTCCAGAACGCCGGCCTCAAGCCCGAGGACTACCGCACCGAGCGGTTCCAGGATCACCCTCGTGACATCACCGGCGACCCCGACCTGCTGAACATCACCCGGCCGGACGTCGTCCTCGACATCCACCGCCAGTATCTGGACGCCGGCGCGGACATCACGACGACGAACACGTTCACCGCCACCACCATCGGCCAGGCGGATTACGGACTCGAGCATCTCGCGTACGAGATGAACCTCCGCGGCGCCCAGATCGCGCGTGAGGCGGCGGACGCGGCGGGCGGGAAGTTCGTCGCCGGGTCGGTCGGGCCGTTGAACGTCACGTTGTCGCTGTCGCCCAAGGTCGAGGACCCGGCGTTCCGCGCGGTGACCTTCGACGAGGTGTACGCCGCGTACGCCGACCAGATCAAGGCGCTCGCCGAGGGCGGCGTGGACCTGCTGCTCATCGAGACGATCTTCGACACCCTCAACTGCAAGGCCGCGATCGCCGCCGCGCGTGACGTCGCGCCGCATCTGCCGCTGTGGATCTCGGTGACGATCGTCGACCTGAGCGGCCGGACGCTGTCCGGGCAGACGGTCGAGGCGTTCTGGAGCTCCATCGAGCACGCGGATCCGCTGCTCGTCGGCGTCAACTGTTCGCTGGGTGCCGAGGAGATGCGCCCGCATATCGCCGAGCTGTCCCGCCTCGCGGGCACGTACACGGCCTGTCACCCCAACGCCGGCCTGCCGAACGCGTTCGGCGGGTACGACCAGATGCCCGAGGAGACCGGCGGGCTGCTCGGCGACTTCGCCACGGCCGGGATGGTCAACGTCGTCGGCGGCTGCTGCGGCACGACCCCCGCGCACATCAAGGAGATCGCCGACGCCGTCCGCGGGATGGCGCCGCGGCACGTCCCGGAGCCGAAGGCGAACACGCGGTTCAGCGGGCTCGAGCCGTTCGAGATCGGCAAGGACACCGGGTTCGTCATGATCGGCGAGCGGACGAACGTCACCGGATCCGCCAAGTTCCGCAAGCTGATCGAGGCCGACGACCACCAGGCGGCCGTCGACGTCGCGCTGGAGCAGGTCCGCGGCGGGGCGAACCTGCTGGACGTCAACATGGACGCCGACCTGCTCGACAGCGAAAAGGCGATGACCACGTTCCTGAACCTCATCGCCACCGAACCCGAGGTCGCCCGGCTGCCGATCATGATCGACAGTTCGCGCTGGACGGTCCTCGAAGCCGGGCTGAAATGCGTGCAGGGCAAGGGGGTCGTCAACTCCATCAGCCTCAAGGAGGGCGAGGAGCAGTTCCTCCAGCAGGCTCGCCGCATCCGCGACTACGGCGCCGGCGTGGTCGTGATGGCCTTCGACGAGCAGGGCCAGGCCGACACCGCCGACCGCAAGGTCGAGATCTGCGGTCGAGCCTACGACCTGCTCACCCAACAGGCCGGTTTCGCCGCCGAGGACATCATCTTCGACCCGAACGTGCTCGCGGTCGCCACCGGGATCTCCGAGCACAACGGATACGCCAAGGCGTTCATCGACGCGTTGCCGCGGATCAAGGAACGCTGTCCCGGCGTGCACATCAGCGGCGGTATCTCGAACCTGTCGTTCTCCTTCCGTGGCAACAACGTCGTGCGCGAGGCGATGCACTCGGCCTTCCTGCTGCACGCCGTGCGCGCCGGGCTGGACATGGGCATCGTCAACGCGGGGCAGCTCGCGGTCTACGAAGACATCCCCAAGGATCTGCTGGAACTGGTCGAGGACGTGCTCTTCGACCGCCGCGAGGACGCCACCGACAGGCTGGTCACGTTCGCGGAAACGGTCAACGGCAAGGGAACCCAGCGCACGGTCGACCTCTCCTGGCGGGAGAACACGGTCGAGGCACGGCTGAGCCACGCGCTGGTGCACGGGATCGTCGACTACATCGAAGAGGACACCGAGGAAGCGCGTCAGAAGCTGCCGAGGCCGCTCGAGGTCATCGAAGGCCCCTTGATGGACGGCATGAAGATCGTCGGCGACCTGTTCGGCTCCGGGAAGATGTTCCTGCCGCAGGTGGTCAAGAGCGCGCGCGTGATGAAGCGGTCGGTGGCCTATCTCGAACCCTTCATGGAGGCCGAGAAGGAGAAGGCGCGCCTCGAAGGCCGGGTCGAAACCCGTCAGGGCAACGGAAAGGTCGTCCTGGCGACGGTCAAGGGCGACGTGCACGACATCGGCAAGAACATCGTCGGCGTGGTCCTCGGCTGCAACAACTACGAGGTGATCGACCTCGGTGTGATGGTCCCGGCTTCGGTCATCCTGGACACCGCCGTCTCCGAGGGCGCCGACGCGATCGGCCTTTCCGGCCTGATCACGCCGTCACTGGACGAAATGGTCAACGTCGCCGCCGAAATGGAGCGGCGCGGGCTGAAACTGCCGTTGCTGATCGGCGGCGCGACCACCTCACGCCAGCACACCGCGGTCCGCATCGCGCCGGCGTACGAACACACGACCGTGCACGTCCTCGACGCTTCCCGCGTCGTCGGCGTCGTCGGTGACCTGCTCGACGCGGACCGCGCCGAAATCCTCGACAAGAAGAACCGCGAGGATCAGGAAGAGCTGCGCGTGCAGCACGCGAACAAGCAGCGCACGCCGTTGCTGACGGTCGAGCAGGCCAGGGCCAACCCGGAGAACGTCTCCTTCGACGACATCCCGACGCCCGCGTTCACCGGTGTCCGGTACGTCTCGCCGTCGCTCACCGAGCTGCGCGAAATGATCGACTGGACCTTCCTGTTCCTGGCTTGGGAGCTGAAGGGCAAGTACCCGGCGATCCTGGACAACCCGGTGGCCCGCGAGCTGTTCGAAGACGCGAACACGCTGCTGGACCAGATCATCGCCGAGGAACGGTTCCAGGCGAAGGGCGCATACGCGTTCTGGCCGGCGCATTCCGAGGGCGACGACATCATCCTCGAGTCGGGCCTCAAGTTCCCGATGCTGCGCCAGCAGACCAAGAAACCGCTGTCGCGGCCCAACCGCTGCCTGGCGGACTACATCGCCCCGGCGGGCGCGGGCGATCACCTCGGCGGCTTCGCGGTCACCATCCTCGGTGCCGAGGATTTCGCCGCCGAGTTCGAGGCCAAGCAGGACGACTACCGCGCCATCATGGTGAAGGCGCTCGCGGACCGGCTCGCCGAGGCGTTCGCCGAGCATCTGCACCTCCAGGCGCGGCGGGACTGGTTCGAACCGGACGCCGATCCGAAGCTGGAAGACCTGCACGCCGAGAAGTTCCGCGGCATCCGCCCGGCGCTGGGTTACCCGGCGAGCCCGGATCACAGCGAGAAGCAGGAACTGTTCGACCTGCTCGACGCGGGCAGCTTCGGCATGGGGCTGACGGAGTCGTTCGCGATGACGCCGGCGGCGAGCGTCAGCGGGCTGATCTTCGCCCACCCCGCCTCGCGGTACTTCACCGTCGGGCGGCTGGGCAAGGACCAGGTCGAGGACTACGCGGTCCGCCGCGGCCTCGAACTGTCCACAGTGGAACAGTGGCTCCGCCCGAACCTCGCCTACGATCCCGAATGACACAATGATCCGGTGACTGCCGAGGGCTCGGACTTCCTGCAGCTGGACATCGGGGACGCACCACCGGGGCGCCGGTCGGACTGGCTGGCGTCGCGGTTGCGGCACGCCATCTCCGACGGCCGCCTGCCGGTCGGCAGCAGGCTGCCCGCGACCAGGGCGCTGGCCGCGGATCTGCGGGTCTCGCGCGGTGTGGTCACCGAGGCCTACCAGCGGCTGGTCGAAGACGGTCACGTCGCCGGACGCGGCCGCGCGGGCACGGTGGTCGTCGCGGCGCCCGCGCGGACGAAGGAGCAGGCGGCGCCCGGTCCCCCGGCCGCGGGCACGATCTTCCGGCCCGGCCCCGGGGTCGGCGTCTTCGACTCGCTGCGGTCCACCCCGGCGAGGATCGACCTGTCCCCCGGCGTGCCGGATCTGACGGCGTTCCCGCGGACGGCCTGGTTGCGCGCGGAACGCACCGTGCTCAACGACCTCTCGGCGGCGGCCTTCGGCTACGGCGACCCACGGGGCGCGCCCGCGTTGCGGCTGGCCATCGCGCACTGGATCGCCCGCACCCGGGGGATCACCGCCGACGCCGACGACGTGCTGATCGTCGCCGGTGTCGCGCAGGGTCTCGGCTTGCTGGCACAGGTGCTGCGCGACAACGGGATCTCCGAGATCGCCGTCGAGGATCCGAGTTCGCTGGGCGCGCGGCAGCATCTGCACGACCGGCGGCTGGCGACACCGCCGATCCGGGTCGACGACGACGGGATCGACGTCGACGAGCTCGTGCGCAGCGGTGCGCCCGCCGTGCTGCTCACCCCCGCGCACCAGTTCCCGACCGGTGTCGTGCTCGGCGGGGAACGCCGTCGCGAGCTCATGCGCTGGGCCGCGGACGGCGGGCTGATCATCGAGGACGACTACGACGCCGAGCACCGCTACGACCGCCCGCCGGTCCCCGCGCTGCGGTCGATGCTGGCCGAGCAGGTCTGTTACGCGGGCAGTGTGTCGAAATGGCTCGCGCCCGCGCTCCGGGTGGGCTGGATGCTGGTGCCACCGCGCTACCGGGACGAGGTGGTCGCGGCCAAACGGTTCGCCGACCTCGGCAACGCCGTCCTGCCGCAGCTGGTGCTCGCGCATCTCATGGAGTCCGGCGAGATGGAACGGCAGCTGCGGTTCGTGCGCAAGCGGCATCGCCGCCGCCGGGACGCGATGATCGACGCGCTCCGGACGCACCTCCCGGACGCCGTGGTGCACGGCGCCGCCGCCGGGCTGCATCTGACGATCACCTTCGACGGCGAGTTCTCCGACCTCGACTTCGCCGCCTCCGCGCTGGAGCAGGGGGTGAAGGTGCAGCCGCTGTCGTGGCACTGTCAGCGGCCGATGAATCCCGGCCTCGTCCTCGGGTACGGGGCGAGCCCGGCGAGCGATATCGCCGAGGGCATCGCCATCCTCGGCCGCCTTCGACGCTAGCCACCCCACGCGTTTCGTCCTCTGAATGCGATGGTTCGCCGTCGAACTACCGCATTCAGAGGACGAATTGCCCGAGGAAGGCCAGGAGCACGGCCGGGTCTTCGACGTGGGCGTTGTGGCCCAGCCCGGGCAGTTCGACGGAAGCCTCGCTGAGCGCGCGAAGCTGTTCGGGGCGGCTCATGGGGTCGTGCTCGCCGGCGGCGAGGGCGACCGGGCAGCGCGCCGCGCCGAGCAGTCCGGGCATGTCGGGAGCGCCGACGGCGAACGCGCGGGGGTCCAGGGCCAGCCGCCAGCCGCCTTCGGTTTCGACGATGCCGTCGGGGTCCGCTTCGGCGAGACCGGTCAAACCGGCGATCTTGAGGAACGCTCGTTCGGCGTCCTCGCGGGCCTGGAACACCCGGGGCGGTTTCGCCGCCATGTCGGCGGCTTTCGCGAGGTCGGACTCGCTCCAATCGACCTTGACGCCCACCGCGAGCAACCCGTCGACCCGGAGCCCGAACCACCCGCTGGCCAGCGCAAGCCCGACCACGCCGCCCAGGGAGTGGCCGATCACCAGCAGCGGAGCGCGTTCCGGGAGCGCGTCGGCGACCGCCGCGGCCAGTCCGCCGAAGGAGTAATGCGCCGAGTGCGGTGACGCGCCGTGCCCGGGGAGATCGGGCGCGAGCCAGCGGTAGCCGGGTTGCAGCATCAGTCCGTCCCAGACCGCGCCCGTCGCGCCGAGGCCGTGCAGCAGGAGCACGGCGGGGCCTTCGGTTCCGGCGGTGCGCATCTTCAGCATGTCCACCGGACGGATCTTTCCTCAGTCGACGGTGTGCGGGCTAGGGTCGATGCCGTGATCACCGATCCGGACGTATACACCCGAGGCGTGCCGTACGAGCACCTCGCGGCGCTGCGCCGGGAGTCGCCGGTCGTGCGCGTGGACGATTTCTGGGCCGTGCTGCGGCATTCGGACGTCAAGCACGTGCTGAAGAACCCGAAGCGGTTCTCGTCGCACCTCGGCGGGACACAGATCCGGGATCCGGCGACCGAGCAGGACCTCGGTTACGTCCGCCGGATGATGCTCAACATGGATCCGCCCGAGCACGCCCGGCTGCGCGGCCTGCTCACCAAGGCGTTCACGCCGCGCGCGGTCGGCAAGCTGACCGAGCGGATCCAGGGCTGGGCCAGGGAGCTGATCGCCGGGGTCCGTGACGACGGCGAGTGCGACTTCGCCACCCTCGCCGCCGATCTCCCGTTGCTGACGCTCGCGGAGGTTTTCGGGATCCCCGAACAGGACCGGCGGCTGATGTACGACTGGAGCAATCGCGTGATCGGCTACCAGGACGCCGATTACGCGGTGAGCGCGACGGTCGACGCGGACGACGTGACCGATCTCGCGCGGGCGGCGCTGGCGGTGCGGCCGGTTCCCGGGCCGGACGGCGCGATGCCCGATCCGCGTACACGCGCCGGGATGCCGGATCTCTACGCGTACGCCACCGCGCTCGGCGAGTACAAGCGCCGGCATCCCGGCGAAGACGTGATGAGCAACCTCATGGGTCACGTGGAAGACGGCGGCCGGGTTTCGATCGCGGAGTTCGAGAACCTGTTCTGGCTGTTTTCCGTGGCGGGCAACGAAACACTGCGCAACGGCATCCCCGGCGGGATGCTGTCGTTGCTGTCGCATCCGGATCAGTACCGGCGGCTGCTGGCCGACCGGTCACTGCTTCCCGGTGCGGTGGAAGAGATGTTGCGCTTCTGGACGCCGGTCATGCACTTCCGCCGGACGGCGACCGAGGACGTCGTTCTGTCCGATGTGGACATCCGCGCGGGAGAGAAGGTGGTCGTCTGGTTCTCCGCCGCGAATCGCGACGAGACCGTTTTCGAGGATCCGGACCGTTTCGACATCGGCCGCACTCCCAACGATCACCTGACCTTCGGGCACGGCCCGCATTTCTGCCTCGGCGCCCAGCTGGCGAGGGTGCAGCTGCGCGCGATGTTCGAAGCGGTCCTGGATCTGCTCGGCGAGGCCGAACTCGCCGGTGAACCGGTGCGGTTGCGGTCGAACTTCCAGAACGGGCTGAAATCGCTGCCGATCCGCTGGTGAACGCGCGGTGGTCATTCAGCGGCGGCGTACTCCGGTTCCGCGATGGCGGAGCGGGCTTCGGCCTTGCGCAGGCCGACGACCCCGGACAGGGCCACCAGGACACTGATCACGGCGATGCCGGTGACGACGGTCAGCGCGGGCGCCAGACCGTTCAGCAGCGCGGCCGGACCCGTGGCCCCACCCGAGTTGCCGGTCAGGACCGCGGTCACCACGGCGAGCCCGATCGCGCCGCCGACCTGGATCGACGTGTTCAGCAGCCCACCGGCGAGCCCCTGCTCGTCGTCGGAGATGCCGTTGGTCGCCTGGATGTTCAGCGACGAGAACGCCAGCATGAAGCCGATGCCCAGCAGGATCATGCTCGGCAGCACCGAGCCCGCGTAGCTGGAACTCTCGTCGATCCGCAGGAACAGCGCGTACCCGATGACGTGGGCGACGACGCCGGCGAGGATCGTGCGCGGGGTGCCGAGCCGGTCGATCAGCGGCTCGATCCGAGGCGAACCGAAGGCCACGATCAGCGCGGCGGGCAGGAAACCGAGCGCGGTCTGCAGCGCGGACCAGTGCAGCACGTTCTGCAGGTACAGCATGACCACGAACTGGAAACCGATGTAGGCACCGAAGAACGTCGCACCGCCGAGGTTGGCGCGGGCCAGCGGACCGGAACGCAGGATGCCGAGCCGGAGCAGCGGGTGCTTGCTGCGCTTCTCGATGAACACGAAGGTGGCGAGCAGGGCGAGCGCGAGGGCGAACGAGATCAGCGTCCGCGGCGCGGCCCAGCCGATCTCCGGTGCTTCGACCACGGCGAAGACCAGCAGGAGCGAACCGGCGGCACCGGTGATCGCGCCGGGGAAGTCGTAGCCGCCGCCCGTCTGCGGCTCGTAGGACGGGATCAGCTTGATCGCGGCGACCAGCGCGGCGATCGCGATCGGCACCGGCAGCAGGAAGGTCCAGCGCCAGCCCACCTCGGTGAGCAGACCGGAGAAGACGAGGCCCGCGGAGTAACCGCTGGCACCGAAGACGGCGAAGATGCTGATCGCGCGGTTGCGAGCGGGGCCTTCGTGGAAGGTCGTGGTGATGATGGACAACGCGGCCGGTGCGGTGAACGCGGCGGCCAGGCCCTTGATGAAGCGGGTGGCGATCAGCAGCGCGCCGTCGTCGACGAGACCGCCGAGCAGGGAAGCGAGCGCGAAGACCGCGACGGCGACGAGGAAGACCCGGCGCCTGCCGAGCAGGTCGGCGGTGCGGCCGCCGAGGAGCAGCAGGCCGCCGTAGCCGAGCACGTAGGCGCTGATGATCCACTGCAAGGCGCCGGTGGAGAGGCCGATGTCGGCCTGGATGGACGGGAGGGCGACGGCGACCATCGACACGTCGAGCGCGTCGAGGCCGACGACAACGGACACAGTGAGCAGGACACCCCAGAGGCGCGCGTCCCACCTTGTCGAGCTGGTGGACAGCTGCACGGAAGAACTCATGATCCGTACAGTACATGCACACGCATCTAATGCAAGTGCATTTAATGACTTTGCATAAAATTCATGTGCATGCTATCTTGGGCCGCGTGAGCGACGTCGCCGAAGAAGACCTACTGCGGGAGTGGCGCGACCTGTCCGCCCGGCATGCGGCGGTCTTCGGTCGGCTCGAGTGCCGCCTTCAGGAACGCCACGGGCTCGGTGTCACCGAGTTCGAAGCCCTCGAACGCCTGGTCACCTGCGTCGTCGGCAAGTGCCGCGCGGCCGACCTGACCGAAGTCGTGCACCTGAGCCAGAGCGCCACTTCGCGGCTCGTCGCCCGTCTCGAGCGCGAGGGCCTCGTCCAGCGCGCGCTCTGCGAATCGGACCGGCGCGGGATCTTCGTCGTCGTGACCGACGAGGGCCGTCGCCGCTACGAAGAGGCGACGCCGACGCACCGGGCGACCCTCGAAGAGACCCTCACCGTCGACGCCTGACCTCAAGCCTCGTGAGTGTTGAGGACGGTTAGAACCGTCCTCACCACTCACGAGACTTGACCCACCAGGCCACGGCCAGGTGGTCAGCCTCGCGCCAGCTCTTCGCGAACGGCGGGGACGACTTCGTTCCCCCACCGGCCGAGTGCGCTGTCGGTGGAGGTCCCGTCCGCGACGGGGAAGTAGATGAACCCCGCCGCGCCGTGGTCACGCACCGCCGAGACCAGTTCCCCGGCCCACTGTTCCGGCGAACCGCCGACCCACCGCCCGTCGTCGTCACGCGGGGACGCCACCGGCTTTTCCGTTATGCGGCCAGGAAAGTTGTAGATGGTCGCGATCTCGCCGGGGTCCCGGCCCGCGTCGAGCGCCGCCTGGTCGATCACCGGCCGGGATTCGGCGAACCGAGGGCTGAGCCAGTCCGCGGCGTGTCCCGGGATCCAGCCGTCGGCCAGTTTCCCGGTCACCGCGAGGGATTTGGGCCCGACCGCGCCCGTCCAGACCGGCGGCGCGGGCGCTGCAGCCGGCACCAGACCGTCGACGGAGTAGAACTCCCCCTCGAACGTCACCGGCGCCCCGCCTCCGGAAAGCGCCTTGACCAGGGTGATCGCCTCACCCATCGCCCGGACCGCCTCGGCGGGCGTCCGGTGCTCCACCCCGAGTTTGGCGATCTCCCGCCAGAGCCCGCCCGCACCGATGCCGAGCGCGACGCGACCGCCCGAGAGCACCGAAAGCGACGTGATCGTCCTCGCCAGCATCGGCGCGGGGCGGCTCGGCAGGTTGGTGACGTTGACGACGGCCGTCACGCGCGACGTCCTGCCGAGGATCACGCCCAGCGCCGCGTAGGCGTCCAGCCGGTCGGCGAAGTACGGGTGATCGGACAAGCTGACCAGGTCGAGTCCCGCGCGGTCGGCCTGTTCGGCGTGCCGCAGCAGGTCGTCCACCTCGCCGACGCCGGTTTCGAGGCCGAATCCGAACAGTGCCATCACCAACTCCTTAAGTTCGTAGTACGCACTATTTGTATCACGAACTAGTTCTCGGTGTCGAAGTAAAGAATGTTTGACATGGTGTCTAGAACTCTTTACCTTGGGTCTCGTGGCACTGGAAGAGAAACGCGCATGGATCACCGCGGTGGTCACGATCTGCGCCTACGTGGCGTATCTGATCGTCGTCCTCGGCCGGGCGGGCTCCGGCCCGCTGGTCGACGTCCCCTACGTGGCGACGTTGCTGTGGACGATCGGGGCGGCCATCGCGGCCACGATCGTGCTGAACATCGCCGTGACGATCGCTTCGCCGCGCGACGACGACCGCAAAGACCAGCGAGACCGGGAGATCGGCCGGTTCAGTGACCACATCGGACAGTCGTTCGTCGTGATCGGCGGCGTCGCGGCGCTCGTCATGGCGATGGCGGAACTGGACCACTTCTGGATCGCCAACACCGTCTACCTCGCCTTCGTGTGCGCGTCCCTGCTCGGCTCGATCGCGAAGATCGCCGCGTACCGCTGGGGATTCCAGGCATGGTGAAACCGACCAAGGTCACGAACTCCATCCGCGCCCTGCGGTTCGCCAAGGGCGAGATGACCCAAGCCGAACTCGCGGACCGGATCGGCGTCACCCGCCAGACCGTCATCGCGATCGAGCAAGGCCGCTACTCGCCGTCGCTCGAGATGGCCTTCCAGATAGCCCGGGTGTTCGGCGTCGGGCTCGACGATGTTTTCCAGTACCCAGACTAGGAAAGAGGCCGCCATGAAGGCGATCGTCCAGAACGAGTACGGCACCACCGACGTCCTGCGGCCCGCCGATCTGCCCGAGCCCGAAGCAGGGCCGGACGGTGTGGTCGTGCGGATCAGGGCGGCCGGGGTCGATCCCGGTGTCTGGCATCTCATGGAGGGCTCGCCGTATCTGGTGCGGCTGATGGGTTTCGGGGTACGGAGACCGAAGGCCCGCGTTCGCGGGATGGACTTCGCCGGTGTCGTGCACGGCGTCGGCGGTGAAGTGACCCGATTCCGGCCCGGCGACGAGGTTTTCGGTACCTGTCAGGGATCTTTCGCCGAGTACGCGCTGACCACAGTGGACAGTATCGCCCGGAAACCCGAGCGGCTCGGCTTCGACCAAGCGGCGGCCGTCCCCATCTCCGCTTTCACCGCCCTCCAAGCGCTCCGGGACAAGGGCCGGGTCGCTCCCCGGCAGAAGGTCCTTGTCATCGGCGCGGGTGGCGGCGTAGGCACCTTCGCGGTGCAGATCGCCAAGGCGTTCGGCGCCGAGGTGGACGGCGTCTGCGGCCCGGCCAAGGTCGACCTGGTGCGCTCGCTCGGCGCGGCCCGGGTCTTCGACTACACCCGCGAGGACTTCGGCGTCGGCTACGACCTCATCGTCGACACCGCCGGCAACCGGTCGCTGACCTCGCTGCGGAAGTCCCTCACTCCGCGAGGCACCCTCGTCCTCGTCGGCGGCGAGACCGCGGGGAAATGGATCGGCCCGGTGGGCCGCACCCTGCGGGCGCTGGTGCTCGGGCCGTTCGTGAAGCAGAAGCTCCGCGGCCTGATGTCCACGGAGAACCAGGACGATCTGCAGACGCTGCGCGCGCTCATCGAGGCGGGGAAGCTGACGCCGGTCATCGACCGTGCCTATTCGCTGGCCGAAGTCCCCGAAGCCGTCCGCCACGTGCGGGAAGGACATACGAGCGGCAAGGTCGTCATCACCGTCTGATGTTCTCCCCCGCGTCGACCTCCGGTCATCTCGGCGGTGTTCGGTGTCGGAGAGCGATCCGACGAGTGCCGAGGAGACCATCGATGTCCGTCAACCGCCGGGATCTGTTGCGAGGCGCCGCCACCGCCGGTGCGCTGGGGCTGGCCTGGCCGTTGAGTTCGCGGATGACGGTCGCGCAGGCCGAGGAGGCCGCGGTGGCGCTGGGCGCGACCTGGGACGAGGCGCCGTTCACGCTCGGCGTCGCTTCCGGCGACCCGGTCCCGTACGGCGTCGCCCTCTGGACCAGGCTCGCGCCGAAGCCGATGGAGTTCGAGCAGCCGCTCGACGACACCGTCGAGGTCGGCTGGGAGGTGGCCGCCGACCGCGGGTTCCGCCGCCGCGTGGCGCGCGGGACGGCGGCCGCCACCGCCGCGCTCGGGCACAGCGTGCACGTCCCGGTGTCCGGGCTGGAGCCGGGCTCGCAGTACTACTACCGCTTCCACGCGCTCGGCAAGGTCAGCCGGGTCGGCCGCACCCGCACCGCGCCGGTCGGACCGGTCCGGCGGGTGCGGTTCGCCTCGGCGAACTGCCAGGCCTTCCACGACGGGTTCTACGCGGCGCACGCCGGGATCGCGCGGGAGGAGCTGGACTTCGTCGTCCACCTCGGCGACTACGTCTACGAGCACGGCCAGGTCGGCGGCAACCCGCTGCGCGACCACGAAGGTCCCGAGGTGCTGACCCTGCCCGCGTACCGGCGGCGCCACGCGCTCTACAAATCCGACCCCTCGTTGCGGGACGCCCACGCGGCCCACCCCTGGTTCATCACCTGGGACGATCACGAGGTCGTCAACGACTACAGCGGCACCACCCCGTCGCTGCGGGCGCGGCGCTCGGCGGCGTATCAGGCCTGGTTCGAGCACATGCCGGTGCGCCCGGACCACCCCTCGACGCCGAGGATCCACCGGCAGCGCCGCTGGGGCGACCTCCTCGATCTGTCCATTTTGGACCTTCGGCAGTACCGGTCGGCACAGAACCTGCCCGACGGCACGATCCTCGGCGCGGACCAGAAGGCATGGCTCAAGGACCAGGTGACCGGCGCGGGCGAGGCCTGGCACTGCTGGGTGAACTCGATCATGCTGAGCCAGCTGGCCAAGCCCGGCGGCGGTTACATGTTCACGGACCAGTGGGACGGTTTCCTCGCCGAACGCAAGGAGGTGCTGACCCACGTGGCTCAGAGCGGCCTCGAAGACCTCGTGGTGATCACCGGCGACTGGCATTCCGCGTTCGTGGACGACATCCGCCCGGACTTCGCCGACCCGTCCACCCCGGTGATCGGCACGGAGTTCACCGCGCATTCGGTCACCTCCGGCGCCTACTCCCCCGAGTGGAACGCCACGAACGGACCGAAGATGGGCGCGGCGAACCCGCATCTCAAGTACTTCGAAGGCGACCGGTACGGCTACGACGTCTACGAGGTCACCCCGCGCCGCTGGAGCACGCACATGCGGGTGATCGGCGATCGGCGCGACCCTCGTTCTCCGGTGAGCACCCTGACGACGTTCCACGTCGACCGCGGCAGGGCCGGGTCCTACGAGGACCGGGCCACCAGCACATCTCCGGCACAGTACCGGCGACGCTAGGCCAAAAGGGGAGCCGCGAACTCAGAAGAGGGGCGGCGCCGCCCTTTCGGAGCAGCGCGGTTCACCGCACGCGTTCTCGTTTCACCTGCCCGATGAATTCACGACAATTCTTCCGTGCGGCTAATCTGGCCTTCCACTGGGAACAAGACGCGGGAGAAACAATGAAGAAGAAAATCGCCGCTTTAGCCATGGCCGCCTTTTCGGCGGCCGGATTCCTGGCCGCCTCGCCGGCCGCCGCGGCGACCGAAGGCCAGTTCCCGCCCTACGGATGCGACAGCGATCGCTACGGAATCCTCTTCGGCGAGGGCATTTCGACGACCTGCTTCTCGCTGCCGAGACACTCGGAAACGTACCGGGTCGTCGCCCACTGCGCGTCCGGATCCTCCTTTTGGTACACCGTCGGACATTGGGTGCCGATCGGCTTCGGACCCTCGACTGCGGAATGTCACGGCGCGCTGCTTTCGAGCGCCTACGTGGCCGGATATCACGTAGACGACTTCTAATATCCGAATGAAACGATGTTGATCTTGGCGGCGCCTTTCAGCGTCCGCTCCCGGCTGGTCCCCACCGGCCCACTTCCGCGGTCAGCCACCGGTGCAGGGAAAAGGCCAGTTCGACCGGCGCGTCGTACTGGATCAGGTGCCCGGCATCGGGAATGACGTCCAGGAGGGCACCGGGAATAGCGTCGGCGAGCTGATGCGCGCGGTCCACCGGGATCCACGTGTCGTCCGCGCCCCAGATCACCTTCACCGGCAACGCGAGTTCCGGATAGCGGTCCTGGATCTCGTCGGTGTACCGGACGTCCGCCTCGGCGATCTGCCGGTAGAAGGCGCGTTGCCCCGCCTCGTCCAGCCAAGGCCCGGTCAGCGTGGCCAGTTGCGCGCCGGTGAGACCACGATGGGAGGCCGTCCCGATGTAGGACTCGAGCGCACCCCTGTGCACCGTCGGGGGCTGCGCCTGGAAGACCTCGGCGTTCTCGGCGACGAGGCGGAAGAACTCCGAACCCCATGGCCGCAGTGCGACGACGTCCACCAGCGCGAGGGAGGCGTACTCCGCACCGTGCAGCAGCTTCGCGCGCAGTGAAACGGCCCCGCCGTAGTCGTGGGCGATCACGTGCGGGGCGGCCAGCCCCCAATACGTGAGCAGGTCGGCGAAAAGCTCGCCCTGCGTGCCGAGATCGACGGCGTGGCCGGGATCCTTCGACGAACGGCCGTATCCGGGCATGTCCCAGACGTGGACGGCGAACTCCTCGCTGAGCGCTCGCGCGAAAGGCGCCCACAGTTGCGCCGACCACGGTGTCCCGTGGCACAGCACCACCGGGGCGCCTTCGCCGAGGCGCTCCCACGCCACCGAACGGCCACGCCATTCGAACGTCCGCGTCAACTCCAGCTCGCCGAAACCCATGATCGCGATCGTAGTGGCGGCCACCCGGCTCAGTCGGGCAATTGCAGTTCCGTATGCCGTTTGGACAGCATCTCCGCCAGTTCCCGGAGTTTGACGTTCATGTTCTGCGACGTATGCCGCAGCACCTCGAACGCCTCCGCGGCGTCGATCCCGCGCCGCGCCATCAGGATGCCCTTGGCCTGCCCGATCGCGTCCCTGCTGTCCAACGCCTGCTGCAGCTGCTCCTCCTGGAGCTGACCGCGCGTGACCGCGTGCGTCGTCGCCAAAGCCAGCGACGCGTGCGTCGCCAGGAGCAGCAGCACGTCGCGGTCGGCCCTGGCGATGCCGTGCGGACGGCGCGAGTAGACGTTCAACGCGCCGGACAGCTGCGAACTCGACGCTTCCGGCAGCAAGGCCGTCGAAACCAGGGAGTGGAACCCGAGCGCCGCGGCGGCAGGGCCGAAGCGCGGCCATCGGGCGTCTTCCGCGAGGTTGTCGCTGAAGGCCGCCGCCGGTCCCGAAACCCGCGCCGCTTCGACACAGGCACCCTCGCCGTACTGGTACTGCAGCTGGTCCAGTTCGCCGGCGATCTCGTCGGTGCCCACCGGCGTGTGGAACCCCCCGTCGGGATCGAGGAGGGTGACGCTGACCAGATCCGCACCCGGCACCAGATCACGCGTCGCGAAGACCACTCGTTCGAGTACCGCCGCGATCGAACCGGAATCCAGCAACGCCCTGGTCAGGGACACGAACTGGTTGACCAGTGGCCCGGCGAGGTGCCGGGCGCCGTATTCAGAGGTCACCGGCAGTTCGCCGTCGCCGACATCCTCGACGAATCGGTTCTTGTCCCGCTGCCAGTCGATTTCATCGTCCAAAGCCCGCCTCTCCCACTTCTGCACATCGGCGTGATGCACCACGGGAGCCACCGGCGGGAACCGGCGCCGAGCGCGCACCATCAACCGCCGCAACCAACCCGGTTACCGGCGGATCGGCGCTAACTTCTCAACGCTCAGAACCGCTTTCGGAAGCCGACCTTAGCCGAATGCGATCACCTCGCCTACCGCGACCCACGTTCGGCCCGTCCCGGATCGTCTCTTTCGGGTACGCCGTCGGCGAACCGCTCGGCCACCTGGCGTAACGCGACGCACTCCGTCATGTTTCATCCGGGGTCCCGGTTGGTATCCGGGCCCCGTATCGCCGAGCACTCCGGGGGTGGTCACTCTGTCCTCACTCCAGGCCGAGGAGCAGCGACGGATCGTCGCTGCCTGCTTCGCCCGCACCGGGCTGACGATGGAGCAGCTGTGGCTGAGGTACTTCGCGCTCGGCGGCGACGTCAGCGAAGTCGAACTGGAGGCGTTCCTGCAGGGGATGTTCCCCTTGCCCAGGATCCAACGGGACATGGTGGCCCACGCGGTCAACGAGCGCCTCGACGAGATCTCCGGCGCGCGACGGGCACCGTACAGCCGCGACACCGGTGAGGACACCCGCCCTCGCGGCCCGCTGGCCGCGCTGGTGGAACTCCTCGACGGTGCCCGCCGGGTCGCTCCGGAGCGGTTGCCCGAGGTCGTCGCCGCGGCGGGACGCGCGCTGGACCTCCGGATAGCCGTCTATCTCGCCGACTACGACCAGCACCGGCTCGTCCCGTTTCCCGAGCCCTCGCCCGGCCGGGCACCGCTGGCGATCGAAAGCAGCGTCGCCGGTCAGGCGTACCGGCAGGCGGGCACCCTGCTGACCGAAGACTCCGCCGGGCCGCGCTTGTGGACCACGCTGCTGGACGGCGACGAGCGCGTCGGCGTGCTCGAGGTCGAAGCCGGCGCGAACACCGACCTCAACGACCCCGCGCTGCGCACCCAGTGCCGCTGGCTCGCGTCGCTGTCCGGCCACCTCATCGCCGCGGCGATGCGCTACGGCGACGGCCTCGACCTGACGCGCCGCCGCCGACGGCGCGGCCCCGTCGCCGAGCTGCTCTGGCAGCACCTGCCCCCGTTGACGGCGGCGACACGCGACGTCGTGGTGGCAGGCGGGGTCGAACCCGCCTACGACGTTCGCGGCGTCACTTTCGACTACGCCCTTTCCGAAACGACGGCATGGCTGGCGATCTTCGACGCGGGCCGCGACACCGAGTCCTCGGGCCTCGCGGTGTCGGCGGCACTCGCGGCCTACCGGTCCGCCCGCCGCGAGGGCCAAGGCCTGCGAGGCCAAGAGAGCTCTGTCGACAAAGCGCTTTCGACGCACTTCGGCCTCGGCACGTCGGTCCGCGGGACCCTGGCCGAAGTGGACCTCGCCCGTGGGGACCTGCGCCACCTGGAAGCGGGCGGGGAGGCACCGCTCGTGCTCGTCAGCGGGCACGGACCGACCACAGTGGACAGTGCGCGGCGATCGCCGTTCGGTGCCGGGACGCCAGGCCGGGTCTCGGCCACCCGTCTCCAGCCTGGAGATCTCGTCGTCCTGCACACCGAAGGCCTCTCGGACGCGCGTTCCGCCGACGGCGCGCGATTCTCACTCGCCGGAAGCCTCGACGCCAACGCCGGACACGTACCGCCCGAAATCGCCCGCCGTGTGCTGCAGGCGGCGAAGTCCCACTGCCACAACACTTTCACCCATGACGCCGGTCTGCTGCTCGCTCACTGGCCGGGAACGCCGTGAAGCGGACTCAGCCGCTGAAATCGACATCCGCGGTCGTGACCGTCCCTCCCTTCCGGCCCGGCGCTGCCTGATACCGCCAGTACAGATTCGTGTGCGCGATGACCAGGTCCGGTGCGATTCCGCCCCACTCGGTCTTGTCCGCGGTCGTGTGCGCGTCGCCGACCAGCGTCGCGTCGTATCCGCGGACGATGGCGCCGTGCAGTGTCGAACGGATGCAGGCGTCGGTCTCCGCTCCGACGACCACCAGCCGTCCGACACCGCGCTCGGCGAGCACCTTCTCCAGGTCGGTGTCCTCGAACGAGTCCCCGTACGACTTTTCGACGACCGGCTCGGTGTCCTTCTGCTCCAGCTCGCCGACGATGCGCCATTCTTCGCTTCCCCGGACGAGCCCGTCATCGGCGTGCTGCACCCAGACGACCGGGACGCCTTCCCGCCGCGCCCGGTCGACAAGGCCGCCGATGTTCGCGACCACGGCGTCGCGCTCGTACGCCTCGTCGACGACGGCGTTCTGGACGTCGACGACGAGGAGCGCGGTGTTCGGCCGGTTGTCGAGTGTGGTCATGACGGGTATCCCTCCAGGTCAGGCTGCTGAGGCAGACCCTAGCCCGGACCACCGACAAGAACGGCGATCAAGCTCCCGGAACGGCCAGAGCCTTCGCGTTGCGCTGGACGTCGGACCACTCGCCGTCCCGGCACAATCCGCAGGACGGGCCGAAGAACTCCGCACGGGCCCGCTCGTCGCCGGAAAGCCAGAACCGGAACCACGCCGTGATGGCGCCGCGGAACCCGCCTCCGTCGCCGACGGGAGTGAAATGGGTCGCGCCGCCGAGTTCGCCGTAGATCGCGGGGACCTGGTCCGCGAGGCGGTAGCGCGGGATGACCAGCAGCCCGGGGACGACGATGGTGTCGAACTGGCCGCCGAGGAAGAATGAGGGGCCCTTGAGCGCGGTCGCGGAGCCCTGCGGTCCCGGCTCGATCGGGATCGTGGTGGTGACGCGCGGGTCTGCGCCGGCGGCGATCGCCCCGCCCCCGCCCTGGGAGTGGCCGGTGGCGCCGATGTGCGCGGTGTCGATCTTCCCCTCGTAGCGGCTGCCGGGACGGGAGTTCTCGGCGATCAAGGTCGTGGCACCGGCCAGCATCTCCTGCCCTGAACCGGCGTTCGGCGTGTCGGCCGCCGCGACGACGAAACCGTGGGAGGCCAGATGCCGCAGCAGGCCGTCATAGATCTTCGGGTTCGCGCCGGTCCCGTTCCCCCACAGGATCACCGGATGCCGCTCCAGCCGCGAAGGCCGGTACACGGTGTGGGCGCTGTCGAGGGCTTCGACAGTCACCGCGTAGGGGCCTGGTTCGCTCCACCGGGTGTCGATGCCGGTCGCGGCCGTCGCGGCGGGGGCGAGGCCGACGGCGGCGAGCGTGACCATCCCGGCGATGAGTGTCCGTGCGCGAAGTCTCCCCATGATGGTCACCGTCCCGTTCCGCCAGGACCCCGTTGCCCACGGCGTTCCTTCCCAGGGTGTCGGTACGGTCACCGTACGTCCATGGGGCCGATCACAAGATCGGGCGGACGGGTCTTGTGATCGGCCCCAAAGCGAGGATCAGCCGACGAGCTGCCACAGATAGCTCGGGCTCTTCACCGGTGCGACGGCGTTCTTCTTCCAGAGGTACTTCACCTTGCAGGGCGGGACGATCCGGTACTTCTGCACGGTGAAGGACCGGCCTTCCTTGTACTGCTGCAGCCGCAACGTCTTGCCCGCGGGCACGGTCGCGGCGTAGGACCAGGAGTCGGCCTTCGAGTAGCTCGCGCCGACGCTCACCGCCAGCGAGACACTCGCCTTCGCGAAGATGACGCCCGCTTCGGCGCTGGTCGTGCCGGTGATGGAGGCGTTGACCGAGGAGGTCGTCGTCTTGTTGTAGGTGATCGTGCCCGGCCCGCGCAGGTAGTCACTGCGCAGGTTCGTCTTCATCCAGGCCTTGGCGCCGTTCGAGATCGTGTAGTCGGGCGGATCGTTGACCTCGGGGCAGGGCTGGATCGCCAGCGACGAGGCCCCCGCCCCGAGTGCCGCGGGCGCCACGCACAGCGCGCAACCGAGAAGGACAGAAGCCGCCACCGACCGGAACCGCATCGCGAACCTCCCGTTGTCGATCATGACCGAACGGTAGTACGGCTCCCGGTGACGGCGTGGAAATCCAACCTGTTCGAGTTACGCCCGACTGTCCACTGTGGTCTTCACCCGAACGTCGAAAGCCCGTCCAGCAACCTGTCGACGTCGTCGGTGCTGGTGTACGGTGCCAGCCCGACCCGGAGCGCCGGATCCTCCAGTTTCAAGGCCGCGAAGACTTCGTAGGCGTAGAAGGATCCCACCGGCGCGACGACGTTCCTTTCGGCGAGCCGCCGTTGCGCCTCGCGCTCGCGTCCGCCGAGGCTCATCAGGACGGTCGGGGTCCGGTCCGCCGCCTTGCAGTGGACGGTGACGGCGTCGCCCAGCCCCTTCTCCAGCCTGGCGCGCAACGCGTTTTCGTGCTCGTGCAACGAGTTCATCGAGTTCGCGAGCCGTTCTCGCCGTGCTCCGCCCGATCCGGGGTCCAGCGCGGCGAGGAAGTCCACCGCCGCCGTGGCACCGGCGAGCATCTCGTAAGGCAGCGTGCCGAATTCGAACCGCTCGGGCACGGTGTCGGGCGACGGCATGAGCTTGTCCGGCTCGACGGTTTCGAGCAGGGCGGGCGACGCGCCGAGCACCCCGCAGTGCGGGCCGAGGAACTTGTACGGCGAGCAGACGAAGAAATCCGCTCCGAGCGCGGGCACGTCCACCAGTGCATGGGCGGCGTAATGCACTCCGTCCACGAACACCAGCGCCCCGGCGTCGTGGGCGAGATCGGCGATCCGGCGGATCGGCGGTTTGGTGCCGAGGACGTTCGAGGCCGCCGTGACCGCGACCAGCCGCGTCCGTTCGGTGAGGACGAGGGAATCGAGGTCGAGTTCGGTGGTCTCGGGGTCGATGTCGAGCCAGCGGACGGTCATCCCGGCTCGTTCGGCGGCCTGGACCCACGGCCGGACGTTGGCGTCGTGATCGAGACGGCTGACGACGATCTCGTCGCCCTCGCGCCAGCTTTTGGCCAGGTGCCGGGAAAAGTCGTACGTCAGCTGGGTGGCGCTGCGGCCGTGGACGACACCTTCGGCAGGCACGCCGAGGAAGTCCGCGTAGGCGTCGCGGAAGCCCGAGACGGCGTTCTCGGCGTTGAGTTCGGACGGAGTGACCTTGCCCCGGTTCGACAACGGGCCGGTCAGTGTCCCGGCGATGGCGTCGGCGACGGGCCGGGGTGTCTGGGTACCCGCGGGTCCGTCGAAGAAGGCGGTTCCGTCGGCGAGGGAAGGGAAGTGGAGCCGGAGTGCGGCGACGTCGATGGCCATGTCCCGACTCTGACATCCGGAGAGGCACGCGTAAACGCTTCGTGGCCGGAGCTTCCTCCGGCCACGAAGCGTCTCGGACTCAGTACAGCGTCAACCGGTACGCGCCGGATTGCGCGGTGCCGGCGAACAGATACCGGCCGTCGGCGCTGACCGCCAGGGAGAGCACCCTGGAATCGGGCAGCGCGCCGGGCACGGGCGACCAGGTGCGGCCGAAGTCCGTGCTGCGCAGCACCCCGCCGCCGGTCGCGTTGCTCGCGAACCACACCCGGAAGTCGAACGGATGCGGCAGGATCCGGCCGATCTCACGGGGGTCCTCGCCGTCGAAGACCCGGCGGAACGTCTTGCCGCCGTCCTCACTCAGGTGGATGCCCGCGCCGCCGATGAGCATGCGGCCGCCACCCCATCGGCTGATCGAGATCGAGCTGACCGGCTGGCTGGTCACGTGGGTCCAGGTCTTGCCGCCGTCGTCCGACCGGGACAGGCCGTCGGAGTCGCCACCCCAGACCCGGTCCGGGTTCCACGGATCACCGGCGAACGCGATGAAGCCGTTGTCGGTGGCGAGCTTCTCCCAGGTCTTCCCGGCATCGTTGCTGCGGTAGAGCACGTAACCGCTGGGCGCGAAGGCCGAGACGAGCACCCGGTTCGGGTCGGCCGGGTGGGCGAAGATCGCCCTGGGGAGGCCTTCCTTCGCCTTCGCCGCGAACTGCCAGGTCCGTCCGCCGTCACCGCTGCGGAGCACGTCGAGCGAGAACCCGTTCCTGGTGACCTGCCAGACGACGTCCGGACGGCCCGGCGAGACGGACAGACGCGCGTCCTCGTGCAGCCGGTCGGCCGGGTGCGACTGCCAGACCCGGTCCGCCGCGGCCACCTTGCCGCGCGGGAGCGGCGTGTTGTAGATCTCCTGCACGCCCGCCGCGACGACGCTCTCGCGCAGCAGGTTCCCGGTGGTCACGAGGTCGCGGATGGATTCGCCGGGGACGCCGATCTGCTGGTAGCCCCGCCTGCCCTCGTCCGCGTACACCCCGCGGTAGAGCGAGGAGATCAGCGTGGTGGCGGGTTTGCCCGGTCCGGCGGGAAGATCGATCATGTCACTGACGCCTTCGCCCGGCGCGGGGACCGGTTTGCGGGTCCAGGTGCGGCCGAAGTCCGCGCTGACGTCTATGTCGTTATACGTCGACACGTACAGCCGTCCGCCGAGGAAACGCGGTTCACGCAGGGTCTGCTCGCCGGGATCGCGGCGCAGCACCGTCCACGTCTTGCCGCCGTCGGTGGAGCCGTGCAGTTCGGGGCCGACCGTGACCACGAATCGCTTGCCGTCCGAGGCGACCTGGTTGATCTCGCCGTTGGTCCGGTAGACGAGTTCGGCCCGCGGCTCCTTGCCGCTGACCCCGCGGACCACCCAAAGGGCGTACTCGGGGTAGACCGTCGTGAGGTAGGCGTCGTCGCCGACCATGGTGAGCTTGAGCGCGCCGACCGGCGAGGCGTTGCCCTCACGCGGCCAGGTCCTCGGCACGTCGTTCCAGTGCTCGCCACCGTCGGTGCTGACGCTCAGGGAATCCATGTTCTGCACCACGACGACCCGGCCCGTCGGGTCCGTGGCCATGCCGAACGCGCCGTCGGGGTACCACTCGCGCAGGGTTTCCCAGGTCTGGCCGCGGTCGGTGGTCCGCACCAGCACGCCGCGCCATTCGCCGAGGAAGCCCGCCGGTTTGTTGCCCACCGCGAGCATCCGGTCCGGGTTCGCCGGATCGACGAAGAATCCCTGGATGGAGGTGTCCTGCGGCAGTCCGCGGCGCACACTCCAGGAAGCGCCGCGATCGCCGGAGAGCCACAGCGCGGGCGGGCTCGGCTGCATCATCGCGAGGCCGGCGGGCGAAACGGCGAGCATTCCGCCGACGCTGTTCGGGCCGATCGGTTCCCAGCCGCCGCGCGGCAGCCCGGTCGCGTTGACGTCCGCGGGCGGTGTCTGGGGTTCGGCGGTGGCCACCGACGTCGCCCCGGTGGTGCCGAGAACCGTCAGCAGCCCGAGAACGAACATGCGTTTGGTGATCGATCTCAGTTTCATGCGGGAGATCTTGGCGCAAGATCCGGAAAAGAGATAGAGGATTCGTCGGATCTTTGCCTGCCGATAGCCTCTTCCCACCTCCGGTATGCCTTGTCAAGACTTGACTTGCCGGACACTCATCGGATGACTATCGCGATCAGTGCGGCGGCGAGCAGGGCGAGGTACGCGATCGCGTGCGCGCGGTCCGGGATCCGGCCGACCACCCGGCGCGTCACGGCGATGGTCGGCAGCGACCCGCACAGCAGCGCGCCCGCGGCCACCAGATCGACGTAGCCGACGTGAGCGGCGCCCGAAGCCGTGCCCGTCGCCGCGAAGGCGTAGACGGCCGTTCCGATCACCGCCACGGGCAGGCTCAGCGGATTCGCCAGCACGGTCGCGTCGGCCATCGGCAATCCCTTGCGCCGCATGAGCGGCACGGTGAGGACGCTGCCCCCGACGCCGAGGAAACTCGCCACGGCACCGATCCCGGTCCCGCCCGCGATGGTGGTGACGCCGCCGAGAGCACGCGGCCCGTCGTCGTCCCGCCTGCTCACGAAACCCTTCCGGACGACGCTGTCGGCGATCGTCAGCGCGAGGTAGGCGACGAAGAGCCAGCGCAGGACGCTCTCGTCGGCCACCGTGGCGGCGAAGGACCCGAGCACGGCACCCAAGCCGATGAAGGCGACGAGCGGCCACAGATAGTCGCGGCGGAGCCGCCCTGTCCGCCGCTGGGCGAGGGTCGCGCTCCCGGCGTTGACCACCATCACCGCGGTCGACGTGGCCACCGCCACGTGCATCGCGCCCGATGCGTGCTCCGGATCGGCGAGCGCGAAGGCGTAGACGACGGGCACGGTGATGAACCCGCCGCCGAATCCGAAAAGGACGGTGGTGACGCCGCTCAGGCAACCGAACCCGAGTAGCACCGAGATCTCGATCAGCACTCCCTCGACGGTAGGCCTCGCGGGCACGGCGGGCATTCGAAAGGGCGCCAGTTTCTTTCGCGGATCGGACACCCGGCGTAGCCTGGGTGAGGTGCGTGACATCCCCATCGACGAGGTCGACCACCTCGACCGCGCGGTGGTGGCGATCCGCACCGATTACCCGCCGGGGCACCGGATCCTCCCGCATCGGCACCGGCGGGCGCAGTTCCTCTACAGCGCGACCGGGTCGATGCGGGTCGAGACGGCCGACGGCACGTGGACCATCCCGACCCGGCGCGCGGTGCTCGTCCCGCCGGAGACCGTCCATCAGGTCTTCACGACGACCGTGAGCACCCGGAGCCTGTACATCGAGCCGAAGGCGGTGCCGTGGTTCCCGCGGCGCTGTCAGGTCGTCGAAGTGTCCGCGTTGCTCCGGGAACTGCTGAACGAGGCCGTCGGCGTGCCGGATCTGTACGCCGCCCGGGGAAGGGACGCCGCGGTCGTCGGCCTGACCCTGCACGAGATCCGCCGGTCCGCCCCGGTCCGGCTCGACCTCCCGCTGCCGAAGCACGAACGGCTGCGCGCCCTGTGCGAGTCCTTTTTGGACGCTCCGGACATCCACGATCCGGCGAGTGCCTGGGCCGGGCGGCTGCACGTGAGCGAGCGGACGCTGAACCGGCTCTTCACCGCGGAGACCGGGATGGGGTTCGCCCGCTGGCGGCAGCGGGCCTGTGTCCTGCATTCCCTGTCGCTGCTGTCGGACGGCCTGCCCATCGCCGCGATCGCCGCCTCGCTCGGCTACGACAGCCCCGCCGCGTTCTCGACGATGTTCACCCGGCTTCTCGGCACCTCGCCGAGGGACTACCGCGCCGCGTCCGCGCTCTGAACCCCCGGTGTCTCAAAGTGAGACACGACACCACTCCCCCGGTTCTCCCGCCGCCCCTACGTTTCGTTCAAAGCCCAGGCGAACAAAGGAGTTCATCGCATGAGCAAGAACGTACTCGTCACCGGTGCCGCACGAGGAATCGGCAAGGGGATCGCGCTCCGGCTCGCCGCCGACGGGCACGACGTCGCGGTCAACGACGTCGCCGCCAACGAAGCGGAACTCGAAGCCGTCGCCAAGGAGATCCGCGAAACGGGACGGCGCTCGGCGGCGATCACCGCGGACGTCTCGGATCCGGCGTCCGTCACCGCCATGGTCGGCGAAACCGCCGACGCCTTGGGATCTCTCGACGTCATGGTCGCGAACGCGGGGATCGCGCAGGTCCTGCCGCTGCTCGAAGTGACCCCCGAGGACTGGGACCGGATGATGGCCGTCAACGCGCGCGGCATGTTCCTCTGCTACCAGGCGGCGGCCAAGCGGATGATCGAACAGGGCAACGGCGGGAAGATCATCGGCGCGGCGTCCATCGTCGCCCACCGCCCGTTCGCGTTGCTGGGCCACTATTCCGCGTCCAAATGGGCGGTGCGCGGGCTGACCCAGGCCGCCGCGATGGAATGGGCACGGCACGGGATCACCGTCAACGCGTACTGCCCTGGCATCGTCGGAACCGCCATGTGGGACCTCATCGACGAGAAACTCGCGGAATCGGAAGGAATCCGGAAGGGCCAGGCGATCGAGAAGTACTCGAACCTGATCCATCTCGGGCGGGTCTCCGTTCCCGAGGACGTGGCGGCGTACGTGTCGTACCTCGCTTCGCCGGATTCCGACTACATGACCGGCCAGTCGGTGATGATCGACGGCGGAATCCAGTTCGCCTGAGGGCTCATCCGCGCTGCGCTCGCGCCGCCCCGACGCAGTACACACCGAAGGCCGCGACCCCGACGGCCACCACGATGAGCAGCACCATGCCGAACGGCTGGGCGGCCAAGGTCCGCAGGGCGGCGTCGAGCCCGCCGGAACGGGACGGATCATGCGCCAGCGCCGCGTACCCGATCAGTACGGCGACCACGCCGAACACGAAACCCCTTGCCACGTAACCGATCCTGCCCAGCCGATCCACCCATCGCCGTGTCCCTGACGGGAGCTTCACGAGATCGAGGTCCTGCTCGAAGGTCCGGCGTATCCCCTTCACCGCCGAGCCCACCGCGACGCCGAACACGATGACGGCCACCACGGTCACCAGGAACGGGCCGGCGGGCAACCCGAGCAGCCACGCGGTGAACTCCTGCTGTTTCTGATCGCCGCTGCCCTGTTCCCCCGCGCCCAAGGCGGTCTTGGCCGCGTACACGCCCAGCGAGATCCCGACCAGGCAGCGCACTCCGGACGTCACCCGCTTGACGGTGCGAGTGCGCTGCTTGTCGATCCAGGTGTAGCCGACCGCGGCCAGCAGCCCCTGCCACAGACCGTAGGCCACCAGTCCCACCGCCAGTACCCACAACAGCACCCCGCCCACCGGGGTCGAACCGACCTCGGTGATCGCGCCGCGTCCGTCGGCCTCCTGGCCGCCACCGTCGACGGCGACGCGCACCGCCAGGTACCCGATGAGCAGATACACCAGGCCGTAGCAGCCCATGCCGATCCGTCCGAACACCTGGACGGCCTTGTTGTGGCGCACCTGTCTCGCCTTGGTCGCGGACATCCGGTCCACCTCCTTCGAGTCTTCATCGAGTGTCGCCGCCGACGATGAAGACCGCCGCGTGACTGGTCCGTCCGGCCCAGCGCGTGGCGGCAACTCGGGTTAGCCGTGGTAAAAGGAAACATCGTGCTCGCTGTGGAGGGGCGACCTTGGAAGACGGGAAGGCGATCCGCGCACGGAAGCGATTCGATCCCGTCGAGTGCGTGGTCGTCGGGCATATCCACTACGGCCTGTTGATCGAATCCGAAGACGGCGAACGGGGATTCGTCGACAGGATGTATATCGGAGGCGCGCCGGGCACACCCTGGCCTGCCGTCGGCACAGTGCTGCCCTGTGTGGTTATCGGCTACACACGGCGATTCAACCGGCTCCGGGTCGCGACGATGGCTTCATACCTCAAGGCCACGGCGAAGGACGCCTAAGCGGACAGCCAGCCGTCGGTGTAGCGATGCCTGCCGAGCCCGACCGCATCGAACTCGTCGAAGTGGTCGCCCTTGAGTACGCCCAGCCGCCGAAGCGCCTGGGAGATCGGACTGCCGTCGGCCGGGACGGGCTCGTCTTCGTCGACGTGCAGCGGGCCGAGGACGGTCTCGCCGCCCTCCCACACCTGTGCGGACTGCGTCCCGGCGCCACCGAAGTACTCGGCCTCGACGTACGCGACGGCTCCGTGCTCGGAGCAGTCGGCGAGCGGCCCGGTGTCGAACCGCGTCTCGGTCACGGGCATCAGCGACAGGCCCTGCCCGAGCGGCACGAGCCGTGCGCCCTCGATCGCATCGAGCAATCGGCTCCGCGCGGACTCGGTGACGATGACGGCTTGAAGGCAGTACACGCCCGTATCCTGCCACTTCGCCGTCCCGCGAAGATTTTTCCGCCGACGATGTCTATCCGCGCCGGACGCGTTCGTAGCCAGGGTGAGAGACGAACTCACCTAAGGAGCATCATGACCGCGACCTACACGTTCGACGTCTTTTCCAGCCTCGACGGCTACGGCGCCCACACCGGCGATTGGGGCGGCTACTGGGGCAAGCAAGGCCCCGAATTCCTCGAACACCGTCTCGCCCTGTACTCCGAGGAGCAACGGATGGTCTTCGGCGCCACCACGTTCCGGGCGAACATGGCGATGCTCAACGCGGAGCTCCCGGACGCCGAGGCGCTGGATCCGTGGGTCTCCAGGCTGAAGCACCTGCCGGCGACGGTCGTCTCGACCACGCTGCGGCAGCCGCTCGACTGGCCGGACGCGACCGTCGTGAGCGGGGACGCGGTCGACGTAGTCGCCCGGCTCAAGGAGGAATCCGAAGTGCCGCTGCGCTCGCACGGCAGCCTGGCGATGAACCGGGCGCTGATGGCCGCCGGTCTGGTGGATCGCGTGCAGGTGACGGTCTTCCCGGTGATCACCGGGAGGACGGGGGCCGGTTCGATCTTCCAGGGTGCGGCCGACTTCGATCTCGAACTGCTCGAGAGCCGGACGTTCGACGGGCGCATCCAGGAACTCGTCTACCGGCCGACCCGGCATCACCAGAGGTAGCCATCCACAAGCAGAACAACCGCACGGACGAGCATTTGCGAATTCCGCAGTCTCCTCTAGATCGATTCGCGACTCAAGCACTTTTCGCCAGTGGATGCCATGAATACTTCAGCTCACCATCAATCGAATAGTGCGCCGAATACCGCGTCGCGGGCATATGCGATTCTGGCGCGGTGGAAATCGAACTTGCCGATGCCGTGGCCTCGGTACGCGAAGAGCTTCTGGACGCGGTCGCCCGGCGTACCGAGGCCGAATTGGAGTTCGTCGTGGGGTCCGTCGAGCTGGAGTTCTCGGTGGAGTTGCGACGCGACGCCAAAATGAAGAGCGGTTTCAAGGCGTGGGTCGTCTCGGGAGCCGCCGAAGGTGGTCTGACCCACGGGCGCACTCAGAAAGTGAAGGTCACGATGACACCGCGAGCCGCTGATGGCGCGGACCTCTTGGTCGCGGGTGACCGAACCCGGCCGGAAGGCCCCGGTGACGTGTCGGGCCGTGTCGGCCGCTGAGCGCAGAAAGGGCATCGCACGTGGAATGGGAGTGTGTTGCCGCGGTGACCGGGCCGGACGGCCGGCCAGGTTCCGGGTACGTCATCACGCCGCGGCTGGTGCTGACCTCGGCCCACGTGGTGGCAGAGGTCGATTCGTCCGCGTCGGTGTTCCGGCCCGGCCGTGAGGGTACGTTCGCCGCCAAGGTCGTGTGGCGCGGAACTCCGGGAGGCCGGGACGACGCAGCGTTGCTCGAGGTGCTCGACCCTGATTGGCCGGCGCTCGAAGCGGGCCGGGTCTCGTGGGGACGAACGGTGACGCACCATCCGGGAATCAGCTGCGAGTGCTGGGGCGTGCCGAACCTGGTGCAAGGTCAAGGTCTCCCAGTTGAAGTAGAGCAGCTGACGGGGACTCTCAATCCAGGAGATCGGATCGTCGGTGACCGGTATGTGATGAGGTTGCAGGGTCACCCGCCGGAAG
>Ga0307518_10000361_pt1 | contig 34605 bp, 17 predicted proteins | sample 25_EM_MG_FD_203889 | JGI IMG/M metagenome (GOLD analysis project Ga0307518, IMG submission 203889) | Populus trichocarpa ectomycorrhiza microbial communities from riparian zone in the Pacific Northwest, United States - 25_EM | ecosystem: Host-associated > Plants > Roots > Unclassified | place... | reverse complement strand
TGCGCGCTCGGGACGCTCGGGCCTGGTCAGACTGTGACGGTCCGGATCTCCTTGGCCGCCAGGGCCGCCTTCGAGGGCCAGGTGTCCGGCACGGTGAGCACGACCGGACCGGACAACAACGCGGGCGACAACACGGCGAACGCTCGGGTGGTGGTCCGGCAGCCGGTGGTCGAGCTGGATCCGAAGATCGGCACGCTCGGCTTCGTCCCGCGGGTGCGGGGAACGGACTTCCCGCCGGGCGCGGTGGTCCGGCTGGTCTGGTCGGCGGGCATCTCCGCGCCGGGGCAGGTCACCGTCGGCGCCGACGGGAGATTCGAGGCGTATTTCCTGATCTTCCACCACGACCTGATCGGCCCGCGCACGGTGAACGTGACCTCGGTGGGCGGCCCGAAATTCGGGACGGCGGGGTCGAATCCGATCCTGGTGGTGCTCCGCACCCTGCAACCCCCGTTCATCACCCGAGGCTGAGGGAGACACCGGACGATGCCGTCCGCACTCACGCCTCCGCGCACGCCGCGCTTGTGTGGCCGGTCCGTGAAGGCCTCCTTGAGGGACCCAGAGTCCCTCAAGGAGGCCTTCACGGACTTCCGATCACCGGCCACTGCCCCTATGGGCAACGACCGGCGCACGGCCGCACACCCGTCCGCTGGTGCCGGTCGTGGCGCCGGACGCGCAGACTTCCGGGTATGGGAGCAACGGCGACGCTGTCCGAGGCGGGTCTGGTCGCGGAACCGGGCCAGGAGATCAGCTGCTCGGTGACCATTCGCAACGCCGGCCGGGTGGTCGATCAGTTCGCGATCGAAGTGGTCGGCGACCCGGGTGCCTGGGCCACCGCGGAACCGGCGACGCTGAACCTGATGCCGGGGGAGGCGGGCACGGTCGACGTCCGGTTCGCGCCGCCGCGGTCGTCCGACGTCCGGGCGGGATTGATTCCTTTCGGTGTCAGGGTTTTCTCGAGCGAGGACCCGGCGGGGTCGGTGGTCGAGGAGGGCACCCTCCAGCTCGGCGCGTTCACCGAGGTGACCGCCGAAGTCGTTCCGGCGAAGGTGGAGGCCGGTTCCAAGGCCGACTTCGAAGTCGCCGTCGACAACCGCGGCAACCATCCGGTCGCCGTCGAACTGAGCGCGCTCGATCCCGAGGACGAGCTCGACTTCCAGCTCGAACGGAACCGGGCCGACCTCGCGCCGGGCACGGCCGCGTTCGTCCGCCTGCGGGCCCGGCCGCGGAAACGGTTCTTGCGCGGACAACCTGTACGGCACCGCTTCCAGGTGTTCGTCGTCGCGGACAACGCCGAACCGCTCAAGACCGAAGGCACCATGGTGCAGCGGCAATTGCTGCCGAAATGGTTGCTGCCCGCGCTGGCCGCACTGCTGGTGTTGCTGCTGGCCTTGGTGACGTTGTGGTTCACCGTGCTGAGGCCCGCGGTGAAGTCGGCCGCTCGTGAAGCCGCTCAGGAGCAGAACCAGGAGGTGATCAAGGCCGCGCAGGACGCCGGTGGCGCCGCGGGGGAGGCGAAGAAGGACGCCGATCAGGCCAAACAGAACTCCGAAGACGCGATGAAGGCCGTGGGGCTGACCCCGCCTCCGGACGGCGCGCCTCCCGGCCCCAGGGCGTCGAACGGTGTCCCCAACCCGGCGGGCAACGCCAACGGGACACCGACTGACTTCCGCGTGGCGGCGGACGCGGCGGTCGACTCGAACGTCAACCGCTTCGCCGAATTCCCTTACGCCGTGCCGGATGCCGCGAAAACACTGGTCGTCACCGACCTCATCCTGCAGAACCCGCGTGGTGACAACGGAACCCTGCGGCTGTTGCGGGATTCCGGTGGCACCAAGACCGTTCTGCTGGAGGTCGGCCTCGCGAACTTCCGCGACCTCGACCACCACTGGTTGCAGGCATGGCGGTTCGCCCCTGGCGAGAAGATCGTGCTCGCGGTCAGCTGCCAGACGCCGGGAGGCGGCAGCCGGTGCACTCCGTCGGTCTCGTTCTCCGGCCGCATCGAATAGACGCCGATCAGATCAACCCCTCGCGTAAGGCGAACGCGACGGCGTGAGCGCGGTTGCGGAGCTGGAAACGGTTGGTGATGTCATGCAGGATCGACTTCACCGTCCGCTCGGAATAGCTCAGCCGGTCGGCGATCTCCTTCGTCTCGAAGCCGTCGGCGACCATCCGCAGCACCTGGGTCTCGCGATGCGACATCCCGGCCAGATCCCAGCCGTTCGGTTGCAGCACGTCCCGCTGCAACCGGGACACCCGGGACAGCAGACGGCCGAGCAGGTCCGGCGGCAGCGCGCCTTCCCCGGCGGCCGCGGCCTTCACCAGCCGCACCAGGGTGTCGGGGGTGGCGTCGGCACGCCGGATGATCGCGGAGACACCGTTGCCCACGACGTCCAGCAGCTCCGAGTCGTCCACCTCCCCGGCGACCAGGACGACCCCGGCGCAGCCGGCGCAGTGGAGGCTGCGCAGCAACTGCCGCGCCTCCTCGTTCAGCCGCTCGACGATGACCAGTACGACGGCCGGTTCGTCGGTGTCGTCGGCGAAGCGGATCTCAGGGCGTGCGCGCAGCGCGGCGGTGACACCCGCGTGCGTGATGGTGTCGGTGGCATGGAGCAGCACCGGGATCTGGTCGACGAGCATCGAGGAACCCCTCCCGCGAACGGCGTTTCGTCATTCAAGGATCGTGCGGACGGGGTTTCGCGAACAGGGATCCGGAGTCCCGATATGTCCCGCTTTGCTACTCCGATCGAGCGACGCCTGCCTTCCTGATCTTGGCGATGGCCTGGGCCCGGTCTGTGACCTGGAGCTTGCGGAAGATGTGGGACACGTGGTTGCGCACGGTTTTCGGGCTGAGCACCAGCTGGTCGGCGATGGAGGCGTTCCCCATGCCCTGCGCGATGAGCCGCATGATCTCCCGTTCGCGCGCGGTCAGCTTCGGGAAGGACTCGTCGCGCGGGGATTCCGTGCCCAGCAGGGAAAGCACCTGGGTCGCGATCGCCGGGCTGAAGATCGCCTCGCCGTCGCCGATCACCCGTACCGCGCGGACGACCTGCTCGTTGCGCGCCCCCTTGAGCAGGTAGCCGCGCGCACCCGCGCGCATGGCGGCGAACACGGCGGCTTCGTTCTCGAACATGGTCAGCATGAGCACACCGGTGTGCGGGCAGGCCTTCACGATCCGGCGGGTCGCCTCGACGCCGTCGAGGTCCGGCAGGTTCAGGTCCATCAGGACGACGTCGGGCTCCAGCCTGCCCGCCTCCGTGACCGCGGTGAGGCCGTCGGGCGCCTGACCGACGACGTCGATGCCGTGCGTGCCGTCGAGCATCGCGCAGATCGCCATCCGGAAGGCGGGATGATCGTCCACCACGAGGACACGGAGGGGCCGGAACATCGCGTTCACTCCTTGGTGGCGAGCGGCAGCCAGGCGGCGATCCGGGTGCCGCCCGAGGACACCGGCTCGACCACGCAGCCGCCGCCGAGGCCGGCGGCGCGTTCCCGCATCGAACGCAGCCCGGTCCCGCCGACCACGGGCAACGCCTCCCCGCTTGTGCCGACCCCGTCGTCGACGATCTCCACGCGCAGATCGCCGTCGAGCGGCCAGAGGCGCACCGTGCACTGCCGGGCACCGGAGTGGCGGGCGATGTTCACGAGCGCCTCGCGGATGATCCGGTACGCGGCGACCTCCACCGTGGCCGAAAGCGGCGGCAGCTCACCGCGGACGTCGACCGTCACCGCGAGCGGGCCGTGCTCGGCGGGGACCCGGTCGGCGAGCATTCCGGCATACCGGCGCACGGCCGTGACGAGGCCCGCCTCGTCGAGCGCGGGCGGGCGCGCGTCGGTCACGATGCGCCGCAGTTCGGTGATGGCGCCATAGAGCTCCTCCTCGAGCCGGGACAGGAGGCGCTCGGCCCCGGCCCGGTCACGGACGAGCAGATCACGGGCCGCGCGCAGCCCGAGCACGGCCACGGCGAGTGTCGGTCCGAGGCCGTCGTGGAGGTCGCTGAGCACTGTCCGGAGCCGGTCCTCGTACCCGGCAGGATGAACGACGTCGGTGACGACGAATGTCCGGCGCATTTTCTCCCCCGTCGGGCGTGGCGCGGCTCGGTGGTGCGTAGCGTGCTGGTCACTCGCTGTACTAGTCGCGCGACCCCGCCCCGGCGTTTCCCCGCCTGCCGCCGGTTCAGGTAACGGTTTGGAGCCGATGCGGACGCCCGGCCCGGGCGGCCGCGATCGGCTCGGCGGCGAAATGCCGTAATAGGGGTTCGAGAATTCGGGTCATAAAATGATGGTGCTCGCTTCGAAGTATGATGCGCGCGAGTGAACTTTCTCGACAGTGGACGAACCTTCGCGGACAATCGGATCCGCGCGGCACCCTGCGAACAAGGCCTTTCTGTTGCGCACAGTTCCCTGCTCCCATCATTTGGCGAAAAGGAACCCTATGCATGACGACGACGAACCAGTAGGCCGGGTGCTCGGCAGGCGGCAGGCGTTGATCCTCCTCGGCGCCGCCGGTGCGACCCTCGCCGCGGCGGGCTCCGCCACGGCGAGCACCACCACGTCCACGCCCGAGGTCTGCACGCTGGACTGCGTGGTCAAACCCGAGCAAATGGAGGGTCCGTACTTCGTAGACGAGCGGCTCAACCGCTCCGATATCCGCAGTGAACCATCCACCGGACAACTGGTTCCCGGCACCGCGCTGGTAATCAATTTCACCATTCAGCAGGTTCGCCAACAGCAGTGCACCGCGCTGTCGGGAGCGATGATCGACCTCTGGCAGTGCGACGCTTTCGGGCTGTACTCCGACATTCCGTCCCAGGGCAGCCGCGGCCGTCGTTTCCTGCGCGGTTATCAGAACACCGACCAGGCGGGCACGGCCCGGTTCACCACCATTCTTCCCGGCTGGTACACCGGACGCACGCTGCATATCCACGTCAAAATACGCACCATCGGAACCAACGGTCGTCCGTACGAGTTCACCTCGCAGCTTTACTTCACGCCCGAGTTCGGCGCGGCCTATCTGCGGACCGATCCGTACCGGCGGAAAGGCCCGGCCGACACGACCAACAGCCGGGACTCGATCTACCGCAACGGCGGATCCCAGATGCTGCTGCGTCCACAGCAGTCCGGAACCGGCTACACGGCGGACTTCGCCATCGGTCTCGATCTGTCGAACACGCAGGTCGGGCGTCCCGACTAGGGCGACTGCCGTCGAGTGACCCGGGTGTGTGGAAATAGGGACGTTGAACGTCCCTATTTCCACACACCCTTCACTCGCGGTGACAAGCAGACGTCGCCGGTCACGCGGAGTGGCTCCTGCCTCCGGGCTTGACCGCCGACGAGAATAAGACCAAACTTCATTGGCGAAACGACATCTGCTCCGGACCCCGTAGCCCGACCATCGAGGAGCGACAAGTGGAATCGCCGACGTTTGTGATCATCGGTGCCGGCCTCGCCGGTGCGAAGGCCGCGGAAGCCTTACGTGACAAGGGATTCGACGGCCGGATCGTGCTGCTCGGCGATGAGGAGCAGCGTCCGTACGAGCGGCCGCCGCTGTCGAAGGACATCCTCCTCGGAAAAGCCGGGCCGGACAGCGCCTTCGTGCACGACGAGGGTTGGTACGCCGAGCACGAGGTCGACCTGCGGCTCGGTGTCCGCGTGACCGCGATCCATCGCGCGGCCCACGAGGTCGAGCTCGCCGACGGCACCCGGGTCGGCTACACCAAGCTGCTGCTGGCGACGGGTGCCGAACCCCGCGTCCTGCCGGGCGCGGAGGACGCGCTCACGCTGCGCCGCCTCGGCGACTCCGAGCGGCTGCGGCAGGTACTGGCGACCGGGTCCCGGCTCGCGGTGGTCGGCGCCGGGTGGATCGGTCTCGAAGCCGCGGCGGCGGCCAGGCAGGCCGGTCTCGACGTGACGGTGCTGGAAGCACTCGAGCTGCCCTTGCTGCCCGCGCTGGGGCCCGACGCGGCCAGGGTGTTCGCGGATCTGCACGCCGCGCACGGCGTCGACCTGCGGTTCGGGGTCAAGGTGGCCGAAACGGGCGCGAAGCACGTCAGTCTCGCCGACGGCACGCGCGTCGACGCCGACGCCGTGCTCGTCGGGGTCGGCGCGAGCCCGAACACCGCGCTGGCCGAAGCCGCCGGACTGACGGTGGACAACGGCGTCCGCGTCGACGCACACCTGTGCACCAGCGATCCGGACATCTTCGCCGTCGGGGACGTCGCCAACGCGGATCACCCGTTCCTCGGCCATCCCGTCCGGGTGGAGCACTGGGCGAACGCGCTCAAGCAGCCTGCCGTCGCGGCCGCCGGGATGCTCGGCAAAGATGAAATCTACGACGAGCTGCCGTACTTCTTCACCGACCAGTACGACCTCGGCATGGAGTACCTCGGCCACAACGCCGGTCACGACCGTGTCGTCTTCCGCGGCGACGTCGAGGCCCGGGAGTTCATCGCCTTCTGGCTCAAGGAAAACCGGGTGCTGGCGGGGATGAACGTCAACGTCTGGGACGTCACCGACCCGATCAAGGCCCTGATCCGCGGCGGACGACCGGTGAACCCCGATCGGCTCGCCGACACCTCGGTACCACTCGCGGAGGTCGCCGTCGGCTGAGCCTGGAGAGCGCTCAGGCTTTACGTCCGACGCCGGCGTAGACGTCGTCCGGCTCGACGTCGCGGAGGCCCGGTTCCGCATGCCACAGCGGCGCGCTCACCACACCGGGTTCGACCAGGTCCAACCCGTCGAAGAGGGCGGCGACCTCGGCGTAGGGGCGGAAATACATGGGGTCTCGGCTGTTCTTCATCGCCTCCGTGACCGCCGCCATCGCCTCGGGCGCGTGGTCCGCGGTCAAGTGCGACAGCGCGACCAGGCTGCCGCTTGGCAGCGTTTCGCGGTACCGGGCGACGATCTCGGCGGGGCGCAGACTGTCCGGGATGAAATGGAACACGGCCACCATGAGCAGCCCGATCGGCCGGTCGAAGTCCAGCATCTCTTGCGTCGCCGCGGAATTCAGCACGTCCTCGGGCCGGCAGAGGTCCGCCTCGACGACGGTGGCGTTCGGATTCCCGTCGAGGATGAGACGGCTGTGGGCGACGGCGACCTTGTCGTAGTCGACGTAGACCACTTTGCAGCCGGGGTCCATGTCCTGCGCGATCTCGTGCACGTTGCCGACGGTCGGAATCCCCGAGCCCAGGTCGAGGAACTGCGTGATGCCCTGTTCGACCATGTACCGCACGGCACGGCGAAGGAACGACCGGTTGGACGCGGCGACCCGGCGTCCGGACGGCAGGACGGCCACGACCTTCTCCCCGACGGCGCGGTCGGCGTCGAAGTTGTGGCTGCCGCCGAGCAGCCAGTCGTAGACCCGGGCCGCACTGGGCAAGCGGACGTCGACACCCTCTGGAACCCGTTCACCCTGCACGGACACCCTGCACCTCATAACGCGTCGGTCGGCGGAACCCCTTTGTCACAAGCACCGTACCGATTCCGATGCCGGTGGCAAGTCCGTCGCGGCGGGCTGCGAGGGCTATCGATCGTGCGGTGCGGTCACGCTGGGTCGGCCATTCGGCCGATGCCGCCCCGGCCGATGAGCCGATCCAGTCATGATCTTCGCCCCATAGTGTGACGACTGTCAGTAATTCGTCGTCTACGGGGAGATCACGATAATGCTTCGCAAAACAGGGGTACTGGCGGTCGGGCTGGCCGCGGCGGGAGCGATGCTGATCCCGGGGGTCGCCGCGGCGGCCGGCGGGCCGACGCCTTACGTCATCGGCGGGCACGACGCCACCGAGGACTATTCGTTCATGGTGTCGCTGCAGCAGGGCGGGAACCATTTCTGCGGCGGTTCGCTGATCAGCGAGAACTGGGTGGTGACCGCGGCGCACTGCGTGAAGGGGGCGAAGCCGGGGGAGATCAGGACCAGGATCGGGGCACGGCAGCACAACAGCGGGGGCACCGAGACCGACGTCAGCCGGATCATCGTGCATCCGGACTTCGTCGGGCAGAACCCGCCGGGCGGGGACATCGCGTTGGTGCGGCTGGACAAACCGGTGACCGAGAAGCCGATCAAGATCGCCGAGGCGGTGGGCGACGCGGGGACGGCGACCCGGATCCTCGGCTGGGGTGAGCACTGCGCCGACCAGACCTGCGGGGCGCCGGAGATCCTCCAGGAGCTGGACACCAAGGTCAGGCCGTCGCAGGATTGCCGCAATCTGGCCACGGGCAAGGAGATCTGCACCGGTTCCGACACGCCGGACGCGATGGGCTGTTACGGCGACTCGGGCGGGCCGCAGATCAAGGGCAGGCCGGGTGAGTGGGAACTGGTCGGTGCCACCAGCCGCGACGGTGACGCGGACCCGAAGTGTGCCAGCGGTCTGGGCATCTGGACCGACGTGACGGTGTACCGGGACTGGATCGCCGAGCAGCAGGCGAGTTACTCCGGCAGCGTGGCGTGACGTCCGGGCGAGGACGGTGACGCCACCGTCCTCGCCCGACCCGTCATCGGGGCGCGAGTTCCTCCAAAGAGGACAGTGGCGCCTTGTGCAGGTTCGAGATGATGTTCCTCGGCTTGTCCGCGGCCTTGCTGTAATAGTGCGCGCCGGACTCGAACGCCAGGTAGACGTTGCTGCCGTAGACCGTCAGCCCCTCGGACATGCTCGGCGCGCGGAAGCAGTGCTTCTTGGCCGTGTCCAGGTCCTTGTCGCCGGCACCGCGCCGGACGACGTAGATGTTGCTGCGGTTGTTCCTGCCGTGCGAAGTGCTGTAGATGAACAGGTCCTTGGTGACGACGAGGCCCTGCGTCTTCGTCGGCACCTCCCACGACCCCGGCCGGTAGCTCAGTTTGCCGTCGGAGCCGACGGTGTACGAGTGCATCAGTCCGCGCTTGGCGTCCTCGAACTTGCCCGCCCACAGCGTGTCGGTCGGGCCGTGGCTGGTGAGGAACGACGAGGCGTAGACGGTCTGCGCCGTCCCCTCCTGCTCGATGGGCAGCGACTTCTTGATCGCGTTCTTCAGCTTCGCCAGCGAGTACCTGCGGATCGTGTCGCCCTTGCCCGAGACGAACGCCCAGCCCTGCTTCTCGAACACCGCGATCCCGCCGACGTGCGAGTACGCGAGCAGCGCCTGGCCGACCTGCTTGCCGGTCTTGGCGTCGATGCCGATGATGATCGCGCTGCGGTGGCCCGACTCGTACGAGGTGACCAGGATCAGGTCGTTCGACCCGTCCCAGTTCGACCAGGTCGCCGTGCCCTGGGGGATGTTGGTCTCCAGCGCCGGGACGGGGTGGCTCTTGCTGAACCGGTTGTCGTAGGCGTAGGAGGCGGATTCCCCGCGGTAGAAGGGCCCGTCCTTGCCGCTGGACTTCGTGTCACAGGTGATGGCCGCGGCCTCAGCGGAGGCGGTGCCCACCACGGTGAGGCCGAGCAGCAGGGTGCTCGCCGCGGCGGTGATCGTCGCCTTCTTGAGTAGCGTCTTCATGCCTTCCTTCGCAGTCGTCGTGCGTCCAGTTCCCGACTGGGACTCGCGGGAGGCGCGTGTGGTTCCGTCGCCGCGTCGGCGGGCGGTCGAGTGTCCACAAAGGACATGTTCTGGCGATCGAATGTGGCGCGTTCGGCGAGGTGGTCTCCACGCCGCTCTCTTCGCCGCGGGTGTTGCGAAAGCCACTTTCGCAACCTTCAACGTTGCGAAAGTGGCTTTCGCAACACGCCACGCTGCCCATCCGCGCAAAATGCGCAAAAGTTATAAAACGGACAAACTGACCTGTCTTCGAGGCGGCGAGCGCTCCTGGGCGGGCACAACGTTGCGACAGGCGTAAGTCTGTCTCGCGCGATCGTGAATGGTATTTCTGAATCGATTGTGGAAAATCGCCCACTTTGTTTTGGTGAATGCATTTCCTGGCACAGTGTCGGTTAATATCCGACACATTACCGTGGGTAGTCGACCGAGTGTCGATGGTGGCCATACGTTTTGTCGCGAAAGCCGCCAGGGTGGCGGATTGGGCTGGAAGACGTGGATAACTGCGTCTAGTGGTCCAAGATCGGTGCGCCATTCGGACCAAATCGGCGGAAATCGTATTCCTCGTCGCGGCCGGTCGTCTTAACCTTGCGTAATTCTTCACCTGCATGGTCACTGGGGAGCAAGATGAAGTCCACGCCGTTGTTGTCGTGCGCCCGAAAAGCCTCGGAGCGACTGCTCGACGCCCGATGAGACAAGCCGGCTGCGTCAGCCGATTCGAGGTGCACGCCCGGCGATCGCCCGACCGGATCGCGGTCTTCGAGCACGGCACCGGGCTCACCTACGCCCGGCTCGCCGGGCTCGCGGGCGGCCGCGCGCTGCGGTTGCGCGACGCCGGTGTCCGGCCGGGGGAGCGCGTCGGGCTCGTCACCGGACACGGCAGTGCCGCTATCGCGGCGATCCTCGGCACCCTCGCCGCGGGCTGCACCTACGTACCGTTGGACCCGACCTTCCCCCGGGAGCGCCTCGAATATCAGCTCGCGGCCGCGCGGGTGACCGCCGTGCTCGCGGATCCGGAGTTCGTCGAGCTGGCGGAGTCCTTGTGCCGTAACGGATCCGCGCGGCTCGTGCGCTCGGGCACGGAGACCGCGCCGCTCCCGGTGCCGGAAACCGATCCGGACGGCCCGGCGTACGTGCTGTTCACCTCCGGGTCGACCGGCAGGCCGAAGGCCGTCGCGCAGACCCACCGCAACCTCCTGCACGTCGTCGACAACCAGATCGCCGCGCTCGGCATCACCGCGGCCGACCGGCTCAGCCTGCTCGCGTCGTTCGGCTTCGACGCCGCGATCCCGGACCTTTACCCCGCTTTGCTCACCGGCGCCGCGCTCGTGCCGGTCGACCTGCGCGCGCACGGCCTCGCCCACGCCGCGCGCGAGCTGGCCCGGCACGAAGTGACCGTCTATCACTCGACGCCCACGGTCTACCGGCATCTGCTCGACGTCCTCGGCGAGCCCGGCCTCCCGTCCGTGCGGACCGTGCTGCTCGGCGGCGAGCAGGCGACCCACGCCGACGTCCGCCGCGGCCGGTTCGCGCCGGATTGCGTGTTCGTCAACGGTTACGGCGCCACCGAGGTGACGTTCGCCGCGCACTACCGGACGACCGCCGCCGAGCTGGACCCGGACGCCGACGGGCCGCTGCCGATCGGGCGCGCGCTGCCTGGGTTCGCGCTCACCGTGCTGGACGACGGCGAGATCGAGGTGCGGGGGCGGCATCTCGTCGACGGCTACCTCGACCAGCCGAGCCCGGCGTTCGGGGTGACGGCCGACGGCGTTCGCCGCTACCGGACCGGCGACCTCGGACAGGTACTGCCGGACGGGAGCCTCGTGTGCCTCGGCAGGCTCGACCGGCAAGTGAAGGTCCGCGGTTTCAGGGTGGAGCTGACCGAGATCGAGGCACGGCTCGCCGAACAGCCCGGCGTGGCCGAAGCGCGCGCGATCGTGCGCGACGGCGACCTGCTCGCCTACGTGACCGCGGACGGTCCGCGTCCGGACGGCCGGACGCTGCGGGCCGCACTGGCGGACGTCCTGCCCGGCTATTCGGTCCCCGCGGCCATCGCCGTGCTGGACGGTTTTCCGCTGACCGTCACCGGAAAACTCGACGAACTCGCGCTGCCGGACCCACGGGCGGCCGCCGTTCCGGCCGAGCGGCTGACCCCGGACGAGGAACGCGTGCACCGGATCTGGTGCGCGGTCCTGGGGCGCGACCGGGTCGGGCGCACCGAGGCGTTCTTCGACGCCGGGGGCGACTCGCTGCGGCTCGGCCGCGTGCAGGCGGGGCTGGCCGACGAGTTCGGGGTGGACGTCCCGCTGCTCGCCTTGTTCGAGCGTACGACGATCGCCGGGCAGGCCGCCTGGTTCACGGAGTCCACTTCGGACACTCAGCCGCCCGTCACCGCGGAGGAGCAGACCGGGGATCTCATCGCCGTCGTCGGGCTGGCCTGCCGGTTCCCCGGTGCGCCGGACGCCGCCTCGTTCTGGTGGAACCTCTGCGCGGGCGTCGACTCGATCCACGACTACACCGACGAAGAGCTCGCGGCGCTGGGCATCGGGCCGGGCCTGCGGGCCGACCCGGCGTACGTGCGTGCGGGCGGCCGGATCGAGGGGGTCGAGGAGTTCGACGCGGGGTTCTTCGGGTTCACCGCCGACGAAGCCGCGCGGACCGACCCGCAGCACCGGCTGTTCCTCGAAACGGCGTGGCAGGCGCTGGAGGACGCGGGGCGTGACCCCGCCGCCGAGACCGGGCCGGTCGGGGTCTTCACGTCCACCTCGGTGAACCGCTACTTCCTGTTCCACCTGTTCGGCAACCCGGCGGTGACCGGCGACGTCGACCCCGACGACTGGGAGGGGCGGCTGCCCGGCCGCCAGCTCACGGACCATCTGCCCGGCCAGGTCGCGTACCGGCTCGGGCTGACCGGGCCCGCGGTGGCCGTGCAGAGCGCGTGCTCCAGTTCGCTCGCGGCGGTGGCGCTGGCCGCGCAGAGCCTCCTGGACTACCGGTGCGACGTCGCGCTGGCCGGTGGAGCGAGCGTGACGTGGCCGCGCTATCGCAGTGGCGGGCTCGTTTCGCCGGACGGCCGGTGCCGCGCGTTCGACGTCGCCGCGGCGGGCGCCGGGTTCGGCTCGGGTGCCGGAGCCGTCGTGCTGCGGCGGCTGGCGGACGCGGTCGCCGACCGCGATCACATCTACGCCGTGCTGCCCGGCTGGGCGATCACGAACGACGGCCCGGACCGCGCGGGTTACGCCGTGCCGGGACCGGCCGGGCAGGCCGCCGCGGTGGCCGAGGCGCTGGCCCTCGCGGACGTCGCGCCGGACGAGGTCGCGCTGCTCGAAGCCCACGGCAGCGGCACGCCGCTGGGCGACGCGATCGAGGTGGCCGCGCTCAACCGCGTCTACCGGGACGTGTCGCCGGAAACGTGTGCGCTGGGTTCGGTGAAGACGAACATCGGGCACCTCGACGCGGCGTCCGGTATCGCCGGGCTGATCAAGGCCGTGCTGTCCGTGCGGCGCGGCGTCATCCCGCCGAATCTGCACTTCACGGCCCCGCATCCGGAGGTCGACCTGGCGGGCGGCCCCTGGTACGTCCCCGCGAAGGCCACCGACTGGCCCGTCCGCGAGCGGCGGGTGGCCGGGGTCAGCTCCTTCGGCATGGGCGGCACGAACGTGCACGTGATCGTGGAGGAAGCCCCCGCGGTCCTGCCACGGCCGGAGGCGCGCGGCCCGTTCGTCCTCCCGGTCTCCGCGCGTGACGCGAAGTCGTTGCGCGAGGCGGTTTCGCGGCTGCGCGACCGGCTCGCCACGGACGCGCCGGACCTTGGGGACGTGGCATACACGCTTTCCGTCCGCCGGGCGTTCTCGTGCCGCGCCGCCGTGGTGGCGGATTCGGTCGCGTCGGCGGTCGCCGCGCTCGATGCGGTGCTGGCGAACGGAACCGACGTCGAAGGCCCTGCCGGAGTGGAGCGGGACATGGCCGTCCGCTGGGCCGAAGGCGGCGAGATCGAGTGGGACTCGGGCGGCGAACCCGGCCGTGTCCCGTTGCCGGGTCATCCGTTCCAGCGGGAACGGCACTGGATCGACCCACCGCGTCAGCACACAACCGACCAGGAGATCCCTCGGTGACCGACACCTTGCCCGTCGCGGGCGGCCACGGCCCGCCACTGTCCTATCCGGACACCACGCTCACCGGGCTGATCCTCGCCCAGGCCGCGCGTACCCCCGATGCCGTCGCCGTCCGGCAGGGTGAAGCCCGGCTCACGTACCGCGAACTGGTCGCGTCGGCGACCGGCGTCGCCCGGCTGCTCTGGGACCGGGGTGCCGGGCCCGGCACCCGCGTCGGCGTCTGCGCCGACCGGCGGCCGGAGCTGATCTCGACCGTCGTCGGTGTCCTGCTGTCCGGGGCCGCCTACGTGCCGCTCGAACCCGGCGGACCGAAGGCGCGGCTGGCCGAAATCGTCGCGGACGCCGAGGTGTCCCTCGTCGTTGGTGACCGCGCGCGGGCCGAATTCGGTGCCACGGAAGGCATCGAGGCGCTCGACGTGCCCGCGCCCGCGGACGGGCCCGCCGAATGCCCCGCCGGGCCGGACGACCTCGTCCACCTTCTCTACACGTCCGGCTCCACCGGTCGCCCCAAGGGCGTGCTGACCAGTCACCGCAACGTGGTCGCGTTCGTGACCGGATTCGCCGCCGCGCTCGGGATCCGGCCCGGCGCCCGGGCGCTCGGTATCTCTTCGCTCGCCTTCGACGCCTTCACCATGGACGTGTTCGTCCCGCTGACGCACGGCGGATCGGTCCAGCTCGCCGGCGCCGCCGACCGGGCCGACCCCGAACGGCTGCGGCGGTTCCTCGTCGACCACGACGTCGAATGGGGCTTCGTCACGCCGACGCTGCTGTCCATGGTGGACCCGGCGGCCGTTCCCGGCTGGCGTGTCATCGCTTGCGGTGGCGAGCCGGTACCCGCGGAGCTCGCCGCGCGCTGGCTTCCGGGACGGCGGTTCTTCAACGCCTATGGCCCGACCGAGACCACCGTGGTGGTCGTCACCGACGAGATCACTGGCATTCCTGCCGACCCGCTGCCGCTCGGCCGCCCGACGCCGAACCACCGGGCGTACGTCGTGGACGCCGAGCTGCGTCCGGTCGCACCCGGTGAGATCGGCGAGCTGCTCATCGGCGGCCCAGGCCTCGCGCTCGGCTACCTCGGCAGCCCCGAGCTGACCGCCGAGAAGTTCGTCGACGACCCGATCACGCCGGGGGAGCGGCTCTACCGCACCGGGGACCTGGCCCGCGAGCTGCCCGACGGCCGTCTCGAATTCGCCGGACGCGCCGACCGCCAGGTGAAGGTCCGCGGCCAGCGGATCGAGCTGGGCGAGGTGGAGGCCGCGCTCACGAGCCACCCGGACGTCGACGCCGCCGCCGTGGCGGCCGTCCCCGGACCGGCGGGCACCCGGCTGGTGGCCTTCCTGACCCCGGCGTCCGCACCGTCCGATGTGGACGAACTCGGCCGGGACCGGCTCACCGCGGCGATGCGCCCGGCCGCGGTCCGCGTGCTCGACCGCCTGCCGGTCAACCCGCTCACCGGCAAGATCGACCGGCCCGCGCTGCGGGACCTGGCCGAAGCGGCGCTGGCGGGCGAACAGGACCTCGGCCCGCTCGGCACCCCGGCCGAACGCGCGGTCGCGACCATCTGGCGGCGGGTGCTCGGCGACGGCGCGGGGACGGATTTCCTGGCCTCGGGCGGGAACTCGATCGCCGCGATGCGCCTGGTCGCGGCGCTGCGGACGGAGCTCGCCGCGGACGTCGCCACGGAGGACGTCTTGTCCGCCGGCACGCTCGACGAGCTGACCCGGCGGGTCGCGGCCGCGTCGCCGCTGACCGGGCCGGGACTGACCACCGGGCACGCGCCCGCGCTGTCCCCGCAGCAGCGGCGGCTCTGGTTCCTCGACCAGCTCGCCCCGGACGCCGCGCCGTACAACATCGCGATGGCGTTCCGGCTGACCGGCGAGCTGGACGTCGACGCGCTGCGCCACGCCCTGCGCGCGGTCGCCGAACGGCACGACGTGCTCCGCTGGCGGATCCGCGCCGTCGACGGCGCGCCGGTGGCGGATCGCCTGCCGCCGTCGGACGTTCCGCTGCCGGTGGCGCCGGTGACCGAGGACGGTCTGCGGGCCCGGCTCGCCGCCGACGCCGCGACTCCGGTGCACCTCGACCGTGAGGCTCCCTGGCGCGTGCGGCTCTACCGGCTCGGCGAGACGGAACACGTACTCGGCTTCACGCTGCATCACGCGGTGTTCGACGGCTGGTCACAGGACTTGCTGTGCGCCGACCTGTCGGCGGCCTACCGGGGCGAGCCGTTGCCGCCGCCGGTGGCGTCCTATGCGGACTACGCGGTGTGGCGGGCCGCGCGCGACGAACGCCGGGAGGCCGTGGACGTCGCGTGGTGGACCGAACATCTCGCCGGTGCACCGGCCACAGTGGACCTTCCGCGCGACCGGCCACGCCCGGCCGTGCAGACCTACCGGGGCGCGAGCCTGTGTCAGTCCTTTCCGGACGGTGCCGCGGAATCGGTGCGGGCCTTGGCCGCCCGCACCGGTACGACGCGCGCCGGGGTGCTGCTCGCCGCGTTCGGCCAGCTGCTGCGGCGGCTCACCGGAGCGGCCGACCATCTGGTCGCCACGGTCGTCGCGGACCGGCAGCTCGCCGAAAGCCAAGACGTCGCGGGGTTCTTCGTGGACATCGTGCCGGTGCGGCTGCGGGCCGACGACGCCGCGGACTTCGCCACGCACGTCCGCGACGGCGGCGCGGAACTCCTCGCCGCGACCGCGCATCCGGCCGCGCCGGTCGAGCGGCTCGTCGAGGCGCTCGGCGTGCGGCGCGATCCCGCGCGGGCCCCGCTCGTGCAGGTGATGTTCAACGTCCTGAACTTCGCCGAGCCGCGGCTCGACCTGCCCGGCATGGCTTCGGCGTGGGTGCCGGTCGACAAGCCGGGGTCGCCGTTCGACCTCACGGTGTACGTCCACGACGACGGCGTCGAACTGCTGTACAACCCGGACCTGTTCGACCACGCCCGGATGGCCGGGCTCGCCGAGGACTACGTCACTCTGCTCGGCGCGCTGGCCGCGGCGCCGGACGCGCCGGTCGGGACGAGCGTGCCGGAGCTGCCGAGGGCGGGCGTCCGCACCGCCGCTTCCGCCGCGGCCGCCCGCGCCAGGGCGCAGCCGCCGTCGGTGACCGCGGACCCGGCGGCGCTCGCCGCGACCGAGGCCGTGATCGCGCGTGCCTGGTGCGACGTCCTGGGCGTCGCCGAAGTGGGGCACACCGACAACTTCTTCGACGTGGGCGGGCACTCGCTCGCCCTCGCCCGGGTGCACGCCCTGGTCGCCGCCCGGCTCGCCCGCCGGATCCCGATGGTCGACCTGTTCACCCACCCCACCGTCCGCGCCCTCGCCGCGCATCTGCACTCGGGCGACACCGCCAGCCCGGAATTGGCTCGCGCCGCCGAACGCGTCGCCGCCCGCCGCGGCCGCACCCAGACCAGAAGACCCCGTCGCACCGCCGGCCCGGCCGGCCCCGGATAGCCAGTTCGGCGGAGCTGCGACGCGCCTCACGAAAGGGACATAACACGTGAACCCGCTGCGATCGCGGACGCGGGTTCACCAACGGACACCGATAGGAGCACCACCGTGACCCACCTCCCCGAAACCGGCACCGGCGATCCCGGAGCCGAACCCATCGCGATCGTCGGACTCGACGTGCGCGTGCCCGGCGCGCGTGACGCCCGGCAGTTCTGGCGCAACCTCGTCGACGGCGTCGAGTCGATCGTGCCCGCCACCCGCGAGGAGATGATCGCCCGCGGCGCCGCACCGGACACAGTGGACGATCCGAGCTGGGTGAACGCCACCGCCGTGGTCGACGGCTTCGACGAGTTCGACGCGGAACTGTTCGGCATGACCAGCCGCGAGGCCGAGATCACCGACCCTCAGCATCGGCTGTTCCTCCAGTCGTGCCACGCCGCGCTGACCGACGCGGGCTACGACCCGGCCCGCTTCGACGGCGCGATCGGCGTCTACGGCGGCTCCGGGGGCACCGGCTACCTGACCGAGAACCTGCTGCGGAACGAGCGGCTCCTCGCCTCGCAGCACGGCGGGATCGGCATCTCCACCGGCAACCAGCCGAGCTACCTGACGACTTCGGTGTCGTACAAGCTCAACCTGCGCGGCCCGAGCCTCGCCGTGTTCACCGCCTGCTCGACGTCCCTGGTCGCGGTGCACCTGGCCTGCGAGGCGCTGCGCAACGGCGAATGCGACATGGCGCTGGCAGGCGGGGTCAACGTCGAGATGCCGCACGGCGTCGGCTACATGGGCGTCGACGGTTTCACCTCACCCGACGGCCACGTGCGCGCGTTCGACGCGGGCGCCAACGGCACGGTCTGGAGCAGCGGCGTCGGGGTCGTGCTGGTGAAGCGGCTGTCGCAGGCGATCGAGGACGGCGACCACATCCGGGGTGTCGTACTGGGCAACGCGATCAACAACGACGGCGCCACCAAGGTCGGTTTCTCCGCGCCCAGCGTGTCCGGGCAGACGGAGGCGGTCGCGCAGGCCGTCGGCATGGCCGGGGTCGATCCGCGCACCATCGGCTACGTCGAGGCGCACGGCACCGGCACCGCGCTGGGCGACCCGATCGAGATCACCGCACTGTCCACTGTGTACGGGAACGGGATCGAGGACACCGGCTGGTGCGCGATCGGCTCCGTGAAGTCCAACATCGGCCACCTGTCGCAGGCGGCGGGCGTGGTCTCGCTGATCAAGGCCGTGCTCGTGATGGAACACGGGCTGATCCCGCCGACCATCAACTACCACGAGCCCAACCCGGGTATCGACTTCCCGGCGAGCCCGTTCTATCCGGCGCGCGAAGTGACGAAGTGGGAGGCGGACCGGGTGCCGCGGCGCGCGGGCGTCAGCTCGTTCGGCGTCGGCGGCACCAACGCGCACGTCGTGCTGGAGGAGGCGCCGAGCCCGCAGCGCTCCCGGACGCCGCACGCGGCGCATCTGCTGCGCGTGTCGGCCAACACCGCGGAAGCGCTCTCGGCCGCCGTCGACCAGCTCGCCGACCGGCTGGCCGGGGACATCGACCTCGATCTCGCCGACGTGGCGTACACCCTCGCCGCCGGGCGCACCGAGTACCCGCACCGCGCGGTCGTCGTCGCCCGTGACCCGGAGGACGCGGTCGACGGGCTGCGCGACCCCCGGCGTCTCGTGTCCGCACAGGCCGGGGAGACGAACGTGGCGTTCCTCTTCCCCGGGCAGGGTTCCCAGTACGCCGGGATGGGCGCCGAACTCTACGACGCCGAGCCGGTGTTCGCCGCGGCCGTCGACGAATGCCTGCGGCTGCTCGAAGCCGAGCTGCCGGAGCTGCGCGACCTGATCTTCGGACGCGGTGGCGAGCAGGCGCTGCGGGAAACCCGCGTGACCCAGCCCGCGCTGTTCGTCGTCGAGTACGCGCTGGCGAAGCTGTGGCGGAGCTGGGGTGTGCGGCCCGCGGCGATGATCGGTCACTCGGTCGGCGAGTACGTCGCCGCCACCGTCGCCGGGGTCTTCACCCTGCCGGACGCGCTGAACCTGGTCGCCACCCGCGGCCGGTTGATGCAGTCGATGCCCGCCGGGGCGATGCTGGCCGTCCAGCTCGACGAGGAGACCGTCGCCACGCGGCTGCCGGACGCGCTCGCGATCGCCGGGGTGAACGGGCCCGGCACGTGCGTCGTGGCCGGGCCGTCGGACGCGGTCGCGGAGTTCGCGGCGACGCTCAAGGCCAGCGGCGTGCAGGCCCGTGAGCTGGTGACCTCGCACGCGTTCCACTCGCCGATGATGGACCCGATCCTCGCCGAGTTCACCGCGGCCGTCGCCGCCGTCGCCCGTACCGCGCCCGCGCTGCCGTTCCTGTCGAACGTCACCGGCGACTGGATCACCGACGCCCAGGCCACCGACCCCGCCTACTGGGCCTCGCACCTGCGTCAGGCCGTCCGGTTCGGCGACTGCGTCAAGAACCTGTTCGCACGCGGCGGCCGCTGGGCGCTCGTCGAATGCGGGCCGGGGCATCAGCTGTCCGGGCTGTCCCGCGGCCAGGTGCCGAAGGGGATGCCCGCGCCGCAGCCGAGCCTGCCGGGCCGTACCGAGCGCATCGGCGACGTCGAAACGCTGTACGGCGCGGCCGGTCTCTTGTGGACGAACGGGGTTTCCCTGGAACCAAGGACATTCGGCGCTCCGGGACACCGGGTCCCGCTGCCCGGCTACCCGTACGCGCGCAAGCGGTACTGGGTCGACCCGGACCCGGTCACGGCGACCCAGCCCGTGCGGTCGACCGGTCCGTTGCCGCTGTCCGAGTGGTTCGCTGTCCCGACGTGGCGGCAGGCGGAACCGGACCTGAGACGGGAGCCCTTCGCGAACGCGCTCGTCTTCGCCGCCGACGACGTCCTGCCCGCCCTGCTGCGCGACGCGGGTGTGACGGTCACCGAGGTGCGACCGGGCGACGGGTTCGCCGCGACGGAGACCGGATTCATCGTCCGGCCCGGAGTCCGCGAGGACTACGACGCGCTCGTGGCGGCGCTTCCCGCCCGACCCGAGCGGGTCGTGCACGCCTGGACGCTGGCCGGGGAAGAGCGCGGAATGGCCGCACAGGACCTCGGGTTCTTCAGCGTGCTCAATCTTGTTCAGGCCTGGGGCGAGCCGGTGCGGATCGACGTGGTGAGCACCGGCACCGCCGACGTCACCGGCACCGATCTGACCCGGCCCGAGCACGCGACCCTGGCCGGTATCGCCCGGGTGGTGCCGCTTGAGGTTCCGGGCACGGTGGTGCGCCGGATCGACGTGGATAGCCCGCAGGACGCTGTCGCCGAGCTGTTCCGCCCGGCCGACGCGGCGGCCGAGGTCGCGCTGCGGGCCGGGCGTCGCTGGGTGCTGGACTACAGCCAGCTCGAATTGCCCGCGAGCACCGAGCCGGTGCTGCGCGAAGGCGGCCGGTACCTGATCACGGGCGGGACCGGCGGCATCGGCATCACGCTCGCCGAGGATCTCGCCCGCCGGGTGCGGGCGAAGCTCATGCTGCTCTCCCGCGCCGGGCTGCCGCCGCGGGCGGAGTGGGACGCGCACCTCGCCACGCACGGCGGCACCGACCGCGCCGGGCGCACGATGCTCGCCGTGCGGCGGATGGAGGCCGCCGGTGCGGTGGTGCACGTCGTCGCCGCCGACGTCACCGACGCGGCGCGCCTGCGCGATGTGCGGGAGCTGGCCGAGCGTGAGTTCGGTGGCCTCGACGGGATCGTGCACGCCGCCGGATTGCCCGGCGGCGGCGTCGCCGAGGTGAAGGAGCGGGCGGCGGCCGAGGCCGTGCTGGCGCCGAAGATCGCCGGGACGCTGGCATTGGCCGAGGCGTTCGCCGACCTGCCGATGGACTTCGTCGCGTTGTGCTCGTCGATCACTGCGGCGGTGGGCGGCATCGGGCAGGTCGATTACTGCGCCGCCAACAACTTCCTCGACGCCTACGCGCGGAGCGACCACGGCTGGCGGGCGCGGCTCGTCTCGCATGCCTGGGGTGGCTGGGACGAGGTCGGCATGGCCGCGGAGGTGGCCGCGCCGACCACCATCCGCACCGCCCGGTCGCGGGCGCTCGGTCCGGTCGAGCACCCCGTGCTCACCACACGCTCCGAGGACGGCGCGCACGGGCTCGTCTCGGCGGCCACGCACTGGCTGCTCGACGAGCACCGGATCGCCGGGGTGCCGGTGGTTCCGGGCACGGGACACCTGGAGACCGTCCGCGCGGCGGTGGCCGCGGCGCTGCCGAAGCCGGGCGACGGACACGTCGTCGAGCTGCGGGACGTCGCGTTCCTGGAGCCGTTCGGCGTCCCGGACGGTTCGACCGCGGAGTACCGCGTGGAGTTCGACGGTGACGACTTCACCGTGACCAGCCACATCGCCGGCGCGAGCCGGACCCACGTGCGCGGATCCGCCGGCTGGGTCGCCGCCGAGCCGGTGTCCACTGTGGACATCGCGGCGGTGACCGGGCGGACCGAGCCGATCGACGACGGGCACGGTTTCGGCACCGGCCGCACCAGCATGGTCACCTTCGGCCCGCGCTGGGCGGCGTTGCGCGAACACCGCATCGGCGCACAGGAGGAGCTGGCCACGATCACGGCTCCCGAGGCGGCGGCGGGTGACATCGGCGCGTGGGGGCTGCATCCGGCGTTGCTGGACGTCGCGACCGCGTTCGGCCGCGGCCGGGGGAGCGGCACCTACCTGCCGATGAGCTACGGCCGGATCGTCGTGCACGACGCGCTCCCGGCGAGTTTCCGGAGTCATTTGCGCTACCGCGACTCCGGCGGCGACCAGGTGGTGGCGGCCGACCTTTCGCTGTGCGACGAGACCGGCCGCGTACTCGTCACGATCGAGGATTTCGTGCTACGCCAGGTCGATCAGGACGCCGTCGGTGGCGGCTTGACCTTGAAGTCCACTGTGGACACAGCGGACACTGTCGGGGCCTCGACCGGGATCCGGCCGGTGGACGGTGCCGAGGCGTTCGTCCGGGCCCTGGCCCCCGGTCTCGGCGGGCAGGTCGTGATCGCCACCCTGCCGGTGCGAGAGCTGATCGAGCGCCAGGTCAGCGCCGAGGAACTGGAGGAGCCCGGCGAAGCGGCGGTGACGGTGTCGGAGGACGACTACGTCGCCCCGCGCACCGAGCTGGAGGCCGAGATCGCGCGGCAGTGGACCGAGCTGCTCGGCGTGGAGAAGATCGGCGTGCACGACGACTTCTTCGCCCTCGGCGGCAACTCGCTGGTCGCCATCCAGCTCATCGCCCAGGTGCGCAAGGCGACCGGTACGCGGCTGGCGATGAAGACGCTGTTCGAAGCGTCCACAGTGGCCACTCTGGCCGAGCGGATCGAGGAACTGCGCGCCGGCAAGGCCGAGGCGCCCGCCGAAGAACCCGCCCGGACCACCATCCCGAAGCTCGAACGCTGAGCCGTGGGTCAAGCCTCGTGAGTGTTGAGGACGGTTCTAACCGTCCTCGACACTCACGACCCGCTGGACCGACGCGGCACTCGCGCTCGACCTCTCACTGAACGGAAATCATGAGCGACACGAAGGAATGGACGTTCCCGGCCTCGTTCGGGCAGGAGCGGATCTGGCTGTCCGGCCAGCTCGACCCGGCGTCCCCGGTGTACAACCTGCACTGCCAGGCCCGGCTGGACCGCCCGCTGACCGCGGAGCAGTGGCGCGCCGCGCTCGGCGTCATCGTCGGGCGGCACGAGGCGCTGCGCACGTCGTTCCGCATGGAGGGCGGCGCGCTCATGCAGGTGGTGCACGCCGAGGTGCCGATCGAGCCCGAGGTGCACGACCTGCGGGATCTGCCGGCCGACACCCGCGAAGGCAGGCTCGCCGAACTCGTCGGTGATGTGTCGCGCGGGGCCATCCCGCTCGACTCGCCGCCGCCGTGGCGGGCCCAGGTGTGCCGTATGGCAGACGACGAGTGGGTGCTCACGTTCGTCGTGCACCACACGGTGTTCGACGCCGGATCGGTGCTGGTGCTGGGCACGGAACTCGGCGAGGCGTGCGACGCCGTGTTCGAGGGCCGCGAGCCGAAGCTGCCCGAGCTGGCCATCCAGTACCCGGACTTCTCGGCCTGGCAGCGTGGGCAGCTCGAAACGTCCAGCGAACAACTGGACTACTGGCGCAAACAGCTCGCCGGGTTGCCGCCCGTGCACGGCCTGCCCACCGACCGGCCGCGGCCATCGGAGCTGACGTTCGCCGGTGACCAGGTGCACTTCGTTCTCCCGGACGGGCTGATCGACCGGGTCGGCGAGCTGAGCCGGGAGCTGTCGGCGTCGCCGTTCATGGTGCTGCTGGCCGGTTACGCGGCGCTCCTTTCGCGACTGTCCAGAGTGGACGACGTCGTCGTCGGCGTCCCGGTCGCCGGCCGTGACCTGCCCGAGCTGGCCGACCTGATCGGCATGTTCGTCAATCAGATGGCCGTACGCGTCGACTGCTCGGGCGCACCCGCGTTCACCGAGCTGGTCGGCCGGGTCCGGACCACGCTGCTGGAGGCGATCGACCACAGCCAGGTGCCGTTCCAGGCGGTCGCCGAGGCGGTCGGGGCCGAACGCGATCCCGGCGTGCAGGCGCTGTATCAGCTCGGGTTCAACTTCCTGCCCGACTCGGGGCTGGAGCCGATCCGTTCGGCCACCGCGAAGGACGACATCGCGATCGACCTGACCGCCGTGGACGGCAGGCTCGTCTACCGCACCGACCTGTTCGACCGCGAGACCGCCGAGGCCGTGGCCGAGCGCTACGTGCGGCTGCTCGTCGCGGCGCTCGCCGATCCGGCCGTGTCGATCGCGGATCTGCCGCTGCTGTCGGACGCCGAACGTGAATTGGTCCTGACCGGGTGGAACCCGGCAGTGTCTAATTCGGACACAACGACCGTGCACGCCCGATTCGAGGACCAGGCACGACGCACCCCGGACGCGCCCGCCGTCGACTTCGGCGGAGTCCGCCTGACGTATGCCGAGCTGAACACACGGGCCAACCGCGTCGCACACCGGCTGCGCGAGCTGGGCGCCGGTCCCGGCACCGTCGTCGGCGTCTGCGTGCCGAACTCGGCGGACCTGCTGACCGGCGTGCTCGGGGTGCTGAAGAGCGGCGCCGCCTACGTCCCGCTCGACCCGGCCAACCCGGCCCCGCGGCAGTCGCTGATCCTCGCCGACGCGGGTGTCCCGTTCGTGCTGGTCACCGGCGAGTCCACTTTGGACACCAAGACGCTGGCCCTCGACGACCCGGCCGAATGGTCCGCCGCGGCGATCGAAGACCCGGAAGCTTCGGCAGGTCCGGGTGACGTCGCTTACGTGATCTACACGTCGGGCTCGACCGGGCGGCCCAAGGGTGTCGAGGTCGAGCACCGGGCCGTCGACACGTACCTGGCGTGGGCGCGTGAGGCGTACCCCGGTCTGGCCGGACGGGCGTTGCTGCACACGTCGCCGTCGTTCGACCTCACCGTGACGACGCTGCTCGGCACCCTCACCGCCGGGGGAGCGGTGGTCGACGGCGGCCGTCCGACGTTCGTCAAGGCGACCCCGACGCACCTCGCCATCCTCGCCGAGGAGCTGTTCCCGACGGGAGAGCTGGTGCTCGGTGGTGAGGCGCTGACCGCCGAAACCGTCCAGCCGTGGCGGGAGCGCCACCCGGGCACGCTCGTCGTCAACGAGTACGGCCCGACCGAGGCCACGGTCGGCTGCGTCGTGCACCGGATCGAAGCCGGCGACGCGCCCCCGTCCGGACCCGTCTCGATCGGCCGTCCGGTGCCCGGAACCCGTGTGTACGTCCTCGACGGGCGGGGGCAGCCGGTGCCACCAGGCGTCCCGGGCGAGCTGTACGTCGCCGGGCAGCAGCTAGCCCGCGGGTACCTCGGTCTGCCGGAGCTGACCGCGGACAAGTTCACCGAAGGACCGTTTGGCCGGATGTACGCGACCGGCGACCTCGTCCGCTGGCGCCGCGACGGCACGCTCGACTACCTCGGCCGCATCGACGAGCAGGTGAAGCTGCGCGGCTACCGCATCGAGCCCGGAGAGGTCGAAGCGGCGCTGCGCGAGCTGCCGGAGGTGCGGGACGCGGCCGTGGCGGTCCGCGGTGACACGCTCGTCGGCTACGTCGTCGGCAGCACCGAGGGAGCGGCCGAAGCCTTGCGGCAGACGTTGCCGGAATACCTGGTGCCAACCCGGTTCGTGACGCTCGACGCGCTGCCGATGGCGGCCAGCGGCAAACTCGACCGGGCCGCGCTGCCGGATCCCGAACCCGATGAGGCACCGGCGTACGTCGCGCCCCGGACCGCGGCCGAAGAGCTCGTCGCGGAGGTGCTCGGGGAGTTGCTCGGCATCGACGACCTCGGCGCGCACGACGATTTCTTCGCCCGTGGCGGCAACTCGCTGCTGGCGATCCGCGCGATGGCCCGGCTGCGCAAGCAGATCGAGGTCGACATCCCGGTGCGGGGGCTGTTTACCCTCACCACCGTCGCCGGGCTCGCCGCCGAGATCGAGCGGCGGCTCGAGGAAGACCTCGACCAGCTCAGTGACGAAGAGGTCCAGCGTCAGCTGGCCGAAGGCGAGAAGTCATGACCGCGATCGACGAAACCAGCGCGGCCGCGCGCCGCGCCCTGCTCGAACGGCGGCTGCGACGACGCGCGGAGCCGGCGGCGACCATCACGCCGCGCCCCGCCGACGCCGTCGTCCCGCTGTCGTACCAGCAGGAACGCGTCTGGTTCATGGAGCAGTTCGCGCCGGGCACCGGGTCCTACCACATCCCGGTGCCGATCCGGCTGACCGGCAGGCTCGACGTCGCCGTGCTTCAGTCCGCTTTGGACAGTCTTCCGGCGCGGCATGAGGCATTGCGGATGCGGTTCCCGGAAGGGGACGACGGGCAGCCGACCGTCCACATCGAACCCTCGGTCACGGTCGACTTGTCCATAGTGGACGCCGGAAGCGAGGAAGCGGCCCGCGCCGCCGTCGACGCCGCCGCGGCCGAGACGTTCGACGTGGCCACGGGGCCGCTGCTGCGCGCGACGCTGGCCAGGGTGTCCGACGAGGAACACCTGCTGGTCTTGTGCACACACCACATCGTGGGCGACGGCTGGTCGGTCGACCTGCTGCTGCGCGACCTCGCCGCGCAGTACCACGCCCTGAGCACCGGCGGCACGGCCGAGCTGCCCGCGCTGAGCATCGGGTACGGCGACTTCGCGCACTGGCAGCGCCGCACGCTCACCGGTGGCGAACTCGACCGGCAACTGGAGCACTGGAAGGCGCAGCTCGCCGGGGTCGAGCCCCTGGAGCTGCCCACCGACAGGCCCCGGCCTGCCAAGCAGAGCTTCGACGGCGCGATCCACGAGTTCTTCGTCGAGCGCGAGCTCGCCCGTGCCCTCGGCGAGCTGAGCCGCGAGCACGGGGTCACGCTCTTCATGACCCTGCTGGCCGCCTACCAGGTGCTGCTTTCGCGGTACTCGGGTCAGGAGGACTTCGCGATCGGCTCGTCGTCGGCCGGGCGCGGCCTGCCCGAGCTGGAGGGCGTGGCGGGCATGTTCATCAACATGCTGCCGCTGCGTGCCCAGCTGGCGGACGACCCGACGTTCGCCGAACTGCTCGAACGCACCCGGCGGCACGTACTGGACGCGTTCGAGCACGCCGATGTCCCGTTCGAGCGGTTGGTGAACGCGCTCGGCGTGCCCCGCGACGTCAGCCGCTCGCCGGTGTTCCAGGCGATGTTCGTGCTGCAGAACTACGAGATGGGCCGGATGGGCGAGGCGGGCGAGTCCGAAGTGGACTTCCGCTGGCTGCCGATGGACCTGCCCGCGACCCGGTTCGACTTCGAATTCCACGCTATCGAGCTCGAACGCGGGCTGATCGGCAAGCTCGTGTACAACACCGCGCTGTTCACCGAGGACACGGTCGCCGGGATGGCCGGGCGGCTGGTCACGCTGCTGCGCTCGATCGTCGCCGCCCCGGACCGTCGGCTGTCCGAAGTGGACATCCTCGACGCCGCGCAGCGCGAACTCGTCCTGGAGCGCTGGAACTCCACGACGGCCGAGTTCCCGCAGACCACACTGCACGCGCTCGTCGAGGAGCAGGCCGCCCGGACGCCGGACGCGCCCGCGGTGACCTTCCGCGGCGCGTCGCTGACCTACCGCGAGCTCGACGAGCGGGCCAACCGGCTCGCGCACCGGCTGCGTGGTCTCGGCGTCGGCCCGGGCGTGCTCACCGGCGTGTTCGCGGAGCGGTCGTTCGAGCTGGTCGTCGCGCTCCTCGGCGTGCTGAAGGCCGGTGGCGCCTACGTCCCGCTCGACCCGGAGTACCCGGCCGACCGGCTGGCGTTCATGCTGCGGGACGCGGCCGCGCCCGTCGTCCTGACGCAGGCGGCGTTGCGCGAAACGCTGCCGCCGGGGGACGCGACCGTCATAGTTCTGGACAACCCTGACGACCTCGCCGAGACGACAGAGCCGCCCGAACCGCTCGCCGGTCCGGAAGACCCGGCGTACGTCATCTACACCTCGGGCTCCACCGGTCAGCCGAAGGGCGTGCCCAACGGTCACCGCGGCATCGTCAACCGGCTCGACTGGATGCAGTGCGCGTACCGCCTCGACGGCACCGATTCGGTACTGCAGAAGACCCCGGCCGGTTTCGACGTGTCTGTCTGGGAGTTCTTCTGGCCGCTGATCACCGGTGCGCGGCTCGTCCTCGCCGAACCCGGCGGCCACAAGGATGCCGCGTATCTGCGTGAACTACTCGCGTCGGAAGGCATCACCACCGCGCACTTCGTGCCGTCGATGCTCACGCTTTTCCTGGCCGAACAAGGCGTCGAGACCTGCACGGCGTTGCGGCGGGTCGTGTGCAGCGGCGAGGAACTGCCGCTCGACGCCGCGCGCGAGTTCACGCGGCGGCTGCCGGACTGCGAACTGCACAACCTCTACGGCCCGACCGAAGCCGCCATCGACGTCACCTCCTGGCACTGCACGCCCGCCGCGCTCGCCGACGTCGCGTCGGTGCCGATCGGGGCGCCGATCCAGAACATCCGGATCTACGTCCTCGACCGTGCCGGGCGGCCCTGCCCGGTCGGCGTGCCCGGCGAGCTGCACATCGCGGGCGTCGGCCTTGCCCTGGGATACCACAATCGCCCGGAGCTGACGGCCGAGCGGTTCGTGCCCGACCCCTTCCACAGTGGACGGATGTACCGCACCGGCGACCTCGCGCACTGGCGCCCGAACGGGACGATCGCGTTCCTCGGCCGGATCGACCACCAGGTCAAACTGCGCGGGCTCCGCATCGAGCTGGGGGAGATCGAGACGACCTTGCGTGCCCAGCCGGACGTGCGCGACGCCGCGGTGATCGTCCGCGAGGACACGCCGGGGGACAAGCGGCTGGTCGGGTACGTCGTCGGCGACGCCGAGCCCGGCGCGCTGCGGACGGCGCTCAAGCAGAGCCTTCCCGACTACATGGTCCCGCCGTCGTTCGTCGCGCTCGACGAGCTGCCGCTCACCCCGAACGGCAAACTCGACCGCAAGGCGCTGCCCGCCCCGGTCGCGTCCCGGGACGCGACCAAGGAACTCGTCGCGCCGTCGACCCCGGTCGAGACCCTGCTGGCCGAAATCTGGCGCGACGTGCTCAAGGTGGACGAGCTGGGTGTCGACGACGACTTCTTCGACCTCGGCGGCCATTCGATGCTGGCCACCCAGGTGGTGGCGCGGATCGGCAAGGCGGGCGCGGGCCAGGTCGGTGTCATGGACCTGTTCCAGTACCGCACGATCCGCGAACTCGCGTCCTTTATGGACGGTGACGACGCCGACCGGCCGCGGCATCTGCTCTACGAGCTGACCAAGCCGGCGAAGCAGCGGACGCTGACCTACGTCTGCTTCCCTTACGGGGGCGGCAGCGCGATCGTCTACCAGCCCTTGGCCGACGCGCTCCCGGAGGGCTACTCGCTCTATTCGGTCGCCATCCCCGGCCACGACGTCGGGCTGTCCGAGGAGGCCTTGCCCTTCGACGACCTCGTCGTGCGGCTGGCCGACGAGATCCTCGACCGGATCGACGGCCCGCTGGCCATCTACGGTCACTGCGGCGTCGGCAACGCGCTCGCCGTCGCCGTCGCCCGGCTGCTCGAAGAACGCGGCCGGGAGCTGGAGGTCGTCTACATCGGCGCGATCTTCCCGTTCGCCCGCATGAAGGGCGCGGTGGGCACGCTGCGCACCCGGCTGGAGAAGCTGCGCAGCAACCGGTACTACTCGAACTGGCTCAAGGGCATGGGCGTCGACACCGACGACCTCGACCCGGCGCAGGCCGACCGGATCATCACGAACATGCGGGCCGACAGCCGTGCCGCCGAGGAGTACTTCAGCGGCCTGCTCGACGCCCGCGTGGCCAAGCTGCGCGCGCCGATCGTGTCGGTGGTCGGCTCCGAGGACCCGGTCACCGACTACTACGCCGAGCGGTACCGGGAATGGGAGTTCCTCACCGACACCACCGCGCTCGTGGTGCTCGACCAGGCCGGGCACTTCTTCCTGCGCTACCGGGCCGAAGAACTCGCGGAGATCGTCACGCGCGTCCACCCGGCGCTGGACGATCCCGGCGAGCTCGACGTCCGGGTCCGCGGCGAGGACGCGGGCTGGGCGGTGCACGAGACCCATAAGGCCACTGTGGACACCGAACCAGCGGTGCGGCCGAGCATGGGCCGGTTCGTCACGATCACCATCGGGCAGCTGGTGTCCTCGACCGGCTCGGCGCTGACATCGTTCGCGGTGCCGATCTGGCTCTACACCCGCACGGGCTCGGTCGCCGACCTCGGCCTGCTGTGGGCGCTCGCGCTGCTGTTCGGCGTGCTCGTCCTGCCGGTGGCGGGCGCCTTGGTCGACCGCGGCGACCGGCGGCGGATCATGATCGCGGCCAGCAGTATCGCGGGCGGGATCCAGCTGATACTGGCGTTACTGCTGATCACCGGGCACGTCCAGCTGTGGTTGTTCTACGTGCTGATCCCGCTCGGGTCGGTGGCCTCGTCGTTCCAGCGCATCGCCTATCAGTCGTCGGTGGCGCAGCTGGTGCCGAAGCAGTACCTCGGACACGCGATGGGTCTCGCGCAGCTGTCCAACGGGTTCGCGCAGCTGCTGATGCCGGTGCTCGCGGCCGGGCTGCTGGCGGCGATCGAGCTGTCCGGCATCCTGATCCTGGACATGGCGAGCTACGTGTTCGCGATCGTGGGCCTGCTGCTGGTGCGCTTCCCGGACATGATGGGCTGGCGCCCGCGCGAACCGCTGCTGACGGCGATCGCGGGCGGGCTGCGGTACTCGTGGAACCACCGCGGTTTCCGCACGATGCTGCTGTATTTCGCGCTGGCGAACGTCTTCCTCGCGCCCGCGCTGGTGCTGGTCTCGCCGCTCGTGCTGTCGTTCGGCTCGGTCACCGACGTCGCCCAAGTGGCGCTCGCCGAGGCTCTCGGCGCGGTGGCCGGCGGCATCGGGATGGCGCTGTGGGGCGGCCCGCGGCACCGGCGGATGGTCGGCGTCCTCGCCGGCAACGTCGGGATCGCGCTCGGCAGCCTGGTGATGGGCCTGCGGCCGTCGCTGATCGTCGTCGCGGCCGGGGTGTTCCTCCTGGCCGCCGCGATGGCCGTGTCGCAGGGCATCTACGCGACGCTGGTGCAGGTCAAGGTGCCGCAGCGGTTCCACGGCCGGGTGTTCGCGATCAACCAGACGATCACGTGGTCGACGCTGCCGATCGGGTTCGCCGTGCTGGCGCCGCTGGCCGTCGGCTGGTTCTCGCCGCTGCTGGCGCCGGGTGGCGCGCTGACCGGATCGGTCGGTGCCGTGCTCGGCACCGGTGAGACGCGGGGGATCGGGCTCGCCTATGTCGTCTTCGCGCTGATCCTGTTGCTGATCAACGTGGGCGGGTTCTCGCTGCGGCGGCTGCGCCGGTTCGACACCGAGGTACCCGATTCGCTGCCCGACGATCTGGTGGGGGCACAGGAACGGGAGCGCAAGCTCGCGGGGAAGGAAGCCGCATGAGTACGGCAGTGCTGGTCAGGGAGGCCCGCGGGCACTGGGTCGGCGAGGTCGCGCCGTCGATGCGGGCGGCCGGGCACCGCGTGGTGCTGCTCGCGCCGCCGATGGACGAGGCTGAGCGGGCGGCGCTGGACGGCGTGGTGGACGACATCGTCGCGCTCGACGACGTCCACGATCCGGAGGCCGTCGCGGCGAAGGTCCGGGAGATCGACGGCGGCGCGCTGGCCGGGATCTTCACCGGCTCGGACGGCGCCATCGCGAGCACCGCCCACGCCGCGGAACTGCTCGGGGTGGCACGCTGCCCGGCGTCGGTGTTCTCCTTGTGCGCGAACAAGTTCGCCGTCCGGGAGGCCCTCGCCGCCGCCGGACTGCCCGGGCCCGCGTACGCCCTGATCTCGTCGGCATCCGAGGCGGAGTCGGTCGCCGCGGCGGTCGGGTTCCCCGCGATCGTCAAACCGGTCAACGGGGCGGGCAGCAACCTCGTCCGCACCGTGTCCACTGTGGACGAACTGGCGGCCGCGTACGAGCTGCTGGCCGCCCGGCTGCCCGAATCCGCGGATCCGCGCTACCACCGTCCATTGGGGACACTCGACCCCTCGGCCACGTTCCTCGTCGAAGGGTTCCTGAGCGGCCCGGAGTACGCGGTGGACGTGCTGGTCCGGGACGGCCTGGCGGAACCGGTCGAGATCCTCGACAAGCCGCTGATCGACGAACGGAAGTTCGAGCTGGCGCTGTCGTGCCCGCCCGCCGGGCTCACCGCCGACCGGGCCGAACTGGTCACCGCGGCGGCCGTCGCCGCCGTCCGCGCGCTGGGGCTCGACAACACCTGCGCCCACGTCGAGCTGATCGACGACGCCGACCGGGGCCCGACGATCGTCGAGGTCAACGCGGGCAGGCCCGCCGGGTCGATCATGCCGCTGCTGGCGAAGCTGCGGACCGGCATCGACGTGTTCGCCGAGCTGGCGGCGCTCGCGGTGGACGCCCCGCCGCCGGTGCGGGAACCCGCGAAGCTGCCGATCCCGCTGGGCATGCTGATCCTCTACGCGGCCGGTTCGGGCCGGTTGACGAGGATCGGCGGGCTCGACGAGATCGCCGATCTGCCCGAGGTGATCGACGTCGTCACCACCGTCTCGCCGGGCCAGGTGCTCACCGACGAACAAGAAACCTACGCGGTCAACCTCGTCGTGGCCGGGTTCGCCGATCACGACGATCTCGCCGCCCTGCACGCCGAGGCGAGCAAGCTCGTCCAGCTCGATCTGGAGGAAGTGTGAACACCGCGTTCGTGGTCTGCGAGACCGCGGGACAGTGGATCGCCGACGTCGTGACCGCCGTGCGGGCGACCGGCTTGCGGGCCGAGCTGGTCACCGAGCCCCTGGAGCCGGCCGATCTGGCGCGGCTGGCGGACGTGGTGGACGGCTTCATCGTCGTCGCCGACGTCCGTGACCCGGAATCCGTGGCCGACGCGATCCGGGCACGGACCCCGCTTCCGGCCGGGGTGGTGACCGCCGCCGAGGGGATCGTCGCGAGCGTCGCCCGTGCGGCCGAACTGCTCGGCGTCGCGCGCTGCCCGGCGTCGGTGTTCACGGTGACGCACAACAAGTTCGCCGTCCGGCAGGCGCTGGCCGAGGCCGGGTTGCCGGGGCCGCGCTGCGCGCTGATCTCAGCCGAGTCCGAGGCGGCGTCGGTGGCCGAGGCGGTCGGGCTTCCGGCGATCGTCAAACCGGTGAACGGCGCCGCGAGCAACCTCGTGCGCACGGTGTCCACTGTGGACGAATTGGCGGCGGCGTACCGCCTGCTGGCCGAGCGGTTGCCGCACTCGGAGGACGCCCGGTACCACCGGCTCGTCGGGTCGATCGACCCGCTGAAGGTGTTCCTCGTGGAAGGCCTGCTGCGTGGGCCGGAGTACGCGGTCGACGTCCTGGTGCGCGACGGCGTCGCGGAACCGGTGGCCGTGGTGGAGAAGCCGCTGATCGACGAGCGCAAATTCGAGCTGGGCATGGTCTGCCCGCCGCTCGAACTGTCCGAAAAGGACACCGAACGGCTGTTCGCGGCGGCGACGGCCGCCGCACTCGCGCTGGGCCTGGACAACACCTGCGCACATCTGGAATTGATCGACGACGCCGAGATGGGCCCGACGATCGTCGAGGTGAACGCGGGCCGCCCGGCCGGCGGCGCCCAGCCGGTCCTGCTGAAGCTCGCGACCGGCATCGACGTCATCGCCGAGGCCGTGTCGCTGGCACTGGGCACGCCGCCGCCCGCGCGGGGAAAAGGCCTGCCGGTGCCGGTGGGCTACCTGATCTTCTACGCCGAGGGCACCGGGCGGCTGGTCCGCGTCGTGGGCACCGACGAGGTCGCCGACCTGCCCGAGGTCCTGGAGGTCGTCACGATCGTGCGCCCCGGCCAGCTGCTCACCGACGACCAGGAGATCTACGCGGTGAACGTGCTCGCCGCGGGGTTCGCCGACACCGAAGACCTCGCCGCGCTGCACGCCGAGGCCGCCAAGCTGATCCGATTCGAACTGGAGGAGTCATGACCGCCGAACTCACGGCGAACCTCGGTCACATCGAGGGCAACGACCACACGAAGCTCGCCGTGTACGCGGCCACGGGCCTGGACTGGGTGCGCGCGCACCGCGAAACGCTGCAGGACCGGCTGCGCGAGCACGGCGCGATCCTGCTGCGCGGGATGCCCGCCGACCTGACGGTGTTCAACCAGGTCACCGAGGAGATCGGCGGATCGCTGCTGACGTACACGGAACGGTCGACGCCGCGCTCGGCGGTGTCGGGCAACATCTACACCTCGACGGAGTACCCGCCCGCCGAGTCGATCCCGATGCACAACGAGAGCTCGTACTCGGCGCACTGGCCGGACCGGCTGTTCTTCCTGTGCGACATCGCGGCCGAAACCGGTGGCGCGACGCCGATCGCCGACAGCCGCGCGATGTACCGGCTGCTGCCCGAAGACCTGCGCGAGCGATTCGCGGGCGGCGTCACCTACACGCGGGCGTTCCGCGAAGGCCTCGGGTTGAGCTGGCAGGAGGCGTTCCAGACCGAAGACCGGCAGGCGGTGGAGGACTACTGCACCGCCAACGGCCAGACGTTCGAGTGGACCGACGAGGGCCTGCGCACGCGGCACGTGCGCCCGTCGTTCGTCGCGGAACCGCACACCGGGGGGATGGTGTGGTTCAACCAGGCCAACCTGTTCCACGTGTCGAGCCTGGGGGAGGAGGTCAGCGAGGCGCTGCTGGAGCTGTACCCCGTGGAAGACCTGCCCCGCAACGCTTTCTTCGCCGACGGCTCGCCGATCCCGCAGGCGGACCTGGACACGGTCAAGGCGGCGTACGACGAGGTCAGCTACGCGTTCCCGTGGCGGCCGGGCGACATCATGGTGATCAACAACATGCTGATGGCGCACGGGCGCGAGCCGTTCACGGGTAAGCGGCGGACGCTGGTCGCGATGACCTGACCTTCGGCTCCGGCCGGCCGCGATCGTGTCGCGAAAGCCACTTTCGGGACATCACATGTCGCGAAAGTGGCTT